>Ga0257114_1000005_pt1 | contig 178603 bp, 125 predicted proteins | sample SI112_10mmetaG_FD_190149 | JGI IMG/M metagenome (GOLD analysis project Ga0257114, IMG submission 190149) | Marine microbial communities from Saanich Inlet, British Columbia, Canada - SI112_10m | ecosystem: Environmental > Aquatic > Marine > Inlet | place: Canada: British Columbia | collected...
ATCAGGCGCCGCTGCTCTCCAAAAATGGCCGCCATGTCCAACGACGCGTCGCCATCAACCTCGGTCGACATGGAGGGCAGACGCGACGGCGACGCCGGCCCTGAAGTCCCGCGCGGGTCACGGTCTTTCGACCGCGAGCGCAACCGGCGCGAGCGAGGTTCGTTGATCACAGTATTTAGATGTATAGTGCGCTTTTATACGAAAAAGATAATTTATTTTTCGGGGTGTTGGGCGCGGCGACCACACCGCAGACGCCTCGGATCGACGCGACGCGCGACCGCACACCGACGCGTGGCGCGCGCTCGACGCCCCGCGACCGACGACCCAGGACGCTCGACGTCTCGCGGCGCGCGCCGAACGAACCGCGCGGTCGAACGCGCGCCGAAGCGACGCGAATCGTCGAAGAATGTCTCGACCTCGCGAACACCATTCGCGCGGACGCCGCGCGCGCGCGCGCCTGTTCGCGCTCGCCACGACGGCCGGCGTCGCGTGCGTCGCGCTCACGGGCGCGAACGCGATCGCGCTGGCGAACGCGGAGGCGGTGACGGAGGCGCGGGCGACGGACGCCGCGGACGTCGCGAGGCCGACGCCGGGCGCGCGACGCTCGTTGTTGTACGATCGCAAGGCGGCGGTGGATAAATCGCGGGCGCGGTACATGCGACGAAGTGGTGGGTCGCACGCGCGCATCGGCCGGGCGAGCGGCGGCGGCGGCGACGACGACGAATGCGACGAGGAGGACGAGGAATCGGAGTGCGGCAAGAAGAAAGAGAAAGAGGAGGAAAAGAAAGAGGAGGAAGAGGAGAAAGAGGAGGAAGCGGAGAAACAGGAGGAAGAGGAGGAGGAGGAGGATGCGGATGCGGAGGAGGAGGAGGAGGAGTAAACGAGGACGCGGACGGGCGTGTTCTCCTTTGAGCGTCTCTGTACGACATATCTTTGAGCGCCGATGCTACAGTATTCTGTTCTACAGTGTAATCAATCTGAATCAATTTTGTGAGTTTTCGCGATCGCTATTTTCCGTTGACGCGCGATCGTGCGCGTCGCCGACACCGGAAGAACTTGCGCGCCGCGCGCCGCTCGATTTCGCCGACGACGCCGGCGCCGCTTTATGATCATAATTCATCATCTGTGGGCTCGTTTGGGCGTCGATACCGGTGTAGTTGGCTTTTTGTTGTATCCAAATCGAAGGGTCGATGCCGATACCACCCATCGTGTCGTCGTCCACGCGTCCTCGCAACGTTCTTCGAGGGTCTTTGCCTTGCATGTACAAAAGCGCCGCCGGTCCGAGCGAGCGGATGTACTCTATTCTGTTCGTTCTGCCCTCTGTTCGCGCCCGAATGCTCATCGCGGACGCAGTTTCCGAAAGTTCGGGCGCTGGCGCATCTCGCGGCGGCTCCGAAGCGGAAGTTGGCCTCGCGGTAGGCTGCGGTCCTCTCTCGCGCCAGGACCCGTCGTTCATGAGTTTCGCGCGCGCGTCGGCGGGTAAAAAGTCAGGGATCGAATCATCTCGAATGAAATTCACGCGATGCTTCGCCTTTTTCGGTTCGTACTCAACTCGCACTCGCGTCCCGCTGGGTTCGTCGGCGAGTAACTCTTTGAGCTTCGTCAGCACCGCTGACGCGCATCGAAGAGCGTCCTTGGGCGTCCACGAGTTCGCATGCTTGACGACGTATCCCGGTAACTTGAGCGTCTCTAACATTTGCGTTTTCACCACGCGCCCGTGGTCGTCGCGAAATCCAACCATTATTCTCCTTACACCCAGCGCGAACGACTGCGCCCACCACTTCAAGAGCTTTTCTTTTTCAAAACGTTTCACCTGTCGCTCGTCGTTCATCACCCTCGACGTCTTTAACTCGACGTAATTCGCCAGCTCGGCGTCACCTTCGAAACAATCGACTTCTCCAGCCATTAAGACGTTTAAATCACCCATTTTCGTCTTGACGACGCAGCAAAAACATTCCATGCAATCCACCGGTTCCTCGAACGGCTTCTCCGAGCACGCGGCCTCCTCGAAAGCGTATCCCCAGTAACACATCCGCTCGTCTCTCCCGTCGCGAGTGAGCGCCTTTCGCAACCCTTCCTCCGTTTCTTTGACGTTCAAAACGATCGTCCTGTTGTTGACCAATTCGGCCTCCATCGTCCAAGCCTCGGAGACGTTCCACGCCGTCGTCAGCAACTTGCTCATGTTTCCTCGCCACGTGATCACGTCCACGTCTTCTAACACTTTAGTCTGCCCGCTCGCCTCGATCGCACCAAATATCACGTGCACGGGCGCCGGATAAATCTCTCGCCGATCGCGATCTCGAAACGTGCCGAATCCTTGATTGAGATCCGCGCCCGCGCCGGCGTTGACGCCGCGCAGCCGCCGCAAATTCGTCGCGTCGTACGTCGTCAATCGTTCGTCCCGTCTCTTGCTCACCTGCGCGCGCGACTCGACATTCCGCGTCGATGCATTTCAGTCATTCGCGCGCACCTCGCGCGCGCTCGCGAACGCGCCCACGAATCGCGCCGTCGCGCGCCGCGGCGACAGTTAGCTCGCGCCCGAGCCGAATTCTACGCAATCTTCCTCACGCCGTCGTCGCACGCCTCCGCGCGCGTCGCCCGCGCGCCCGCGCGCGCGAAATCGTCTCACGCACCTGTCCGCACTCCAACGGCTCCTCGTACTTGGGCGCGCGCACCGCGGCGGCGTCGAGCGACCGCACGTCCACCTGCACGAAGCCCAACAAACTCGGTCCCGTGACGTCGTCCGCCGCGCGCGCGCGCTTGCGTCGACCGCGATTGCTGCTCGACAACACGTCGGACGAGCCGGAGACGGCGTCGCGGGAGCGCGCGCTGGATTCGGGCATCGGGCCGGAACGGCGCGGTGTGCGGTCGAGGCGACGCTCGGGACGGTTCGGGTTCGGGACGCGGCGGCGGCGATCGACGGCTCGCGTCGCGGTGATGATTTCGAGGCTCGCGCGCGCTGATTGAACTAATATGATATTTGATGACGACGCGGCGGTCGGATCGAGACGAGTCGACGCGCGGAGTCAAAACTTCTCCAGGGCGCGCGTCGCGGCGAGCGAACGCGTGCGCTCCAGCGTCGCCTCGCGCATGCGCGCCGATATCACCGCCGAAGCCGCGAGCGCGAGATCGTGCATCGCATCGTACGTTTCCATCGTCGTTTTCCCTCGATCGAGCTCCTCGGCGATGATTTCTCTGCCCGAGATATCCACGCCCTCGTCCTCTTCCTCCTCGTCGTCGCTCGCCGCCGCCGCGCGGCTCGTCGCGCCCGCGCCGGTCGAACACATCAACAGCTCCGGCCCTCGTCCGCGCTCTTCCTCGCGATTGAGATCGATCAACACCTCTCCATCGAGGTATCCGCACGTCACCGCGCCCACCGTGTCCCTCAGCGGCACTCCCGCGTCCGCCAGCGCCAACGTCGCCGCGTTGACGCTCGCCGCCTTCGCCCCTCCGTCGTCGCACAGCACCGTGCACGTCACCGCGATCGCGCTCCGCGGCATCAATTCCGTCATCACCACCCTATCCAGTATTTTCGTCAGCGTCTCCGCGTGCGAGAGCGCCTTTCGATCCCCCTTTCGTCGTCCGTTCGCGCCGTCCGCCGCCGCCCCGCTCGCGGCGTACGTCGCCGTCACCGCGCACGCGTCGCTCGCGCCCTCCTCCGCGCGTCCGCCGCGCCGTTCGCGCGGTCCTCGCACCGTGGCCTGCACGACCGTGTTCCCGATCTCGAACCGCGCGCTCCCGTCGGCGTCGGCGTCGACGGCGAATTCGTGCCGGACGCGTCGACACTCGTTCGCCCGTCGTCCGTCCGCGCGCAAGCCCTCGAAGCTGACGTACTCCATCGCGATCGACGCGTCGCGCGTCTCGGCGGCGTCCGCGTCGCGCCGCGCGGTCGCCGGCGCGCGTCGCGGCGCGTCGCGGCGCGGAGTGACGCGCCGCCGCCGCACTCGCGCGCTCGCACCTCGCGCGCGCGCGGCGCGCCGGCGCGCCGGCGAGCCGCGACGCGACGCGACGCGACGCGCGCGAGGTTCGAGCGTCGCGCGCGCGATGGACGCGACGCCGCGCGCGACGCGCGCGACGACGCGCCTCGAACGGCTCGCGATGCGACTGCGCATCTTTTGGTTCGTCGTCGAGTTCTTCGCGTGTCGCGCCGTCGGACGCGCGATGCCGCGCGTCCGCGCGGCGTTCGCGATGCGGTTTCGACGGTGCGACGCGCGGGCGTCCGCGAGCGGCGGGCGCGGAGGCGGAGGGGTGGGGCGTCGACGAGGCGCGAGCGCGGGCGACGACGCGTGTTACGTCGACGGAAGCGTCGACGCGAGCGGCGCGGCGAGCGGCGTGGGCGTGTGGTATACGTTTGGACATCATTTGAATTTCGCGGGGTCGTGCGCGAGGAAATCGTGCGATATCAACGCGGTGGAGATGTGCGCGGTTTTCGCGGCGCTCGTTCGACATCCGAGAGACGAAAAGTTGGCGGTGATGTCGGATTCGCGATACGTGTGCAAGTGCGTGGAGATAATAGCGAGGGGAGACGTGGACGAAATCGCTGTGAACGCGGTGACGGTGCTGACGGCGTTCGTGCTGAGTAAGAGGCGGGAGAAGACTTTGATCGCGAAGGTGGCGGCGCATAAAGGCGGAGCGCACACGGCGAACGCGCGCGCGGATCAGCTCGCTTTGGTCGGTTCGAGAGCGAGCGAAGAGGCGTCGATGGTGGGATTTATTCCGCGAGCAACGTTTGAGAGCGCTGGATTTTTTCAGAATTTTTCGCGCGTTTTAAAGGCGCTTTGGAGACGCGAAGTCGTCGCAGAAGTCGCGCGATTTTACGCGGCGCGCGAAGACCCGTTCGGAAACGGATGTTTGGATGGCACGGGCGTGAGTGAGGCGCGGAAAAAGTCGCACAGGGACGTTTACGAAAACGTGCAACGGTTAGAGAATCGCACCAAACTCGAACGACCGAGGCCATTCAGCGACGATTGCTCCGTCACCGACGTGTTGGCGCTCGATTGCGAGATGGTCGGCGTCGGCGAAGGAGGCGTGGAATCCATGCTCGCGCAGGTCTGCGTGATCAACGAATACGGAAACACGGTGTATTTGAGTTATTCACGCGCGTACAAAACAGTCACGGACTATCGCACGCACGTCTCCGGCATCCTTCCTCGTCACGTCGAAGGGTCGAGCGCGCGCGAATTCGCCGACGTCAAGCGCGACGTTGCTGAACTCATAAAAGGTCGCATCGTCGTCGGCCACGCCCTGGAGAACGACTTTTCGGCTTTACAGCTCCACCATCCACGGGAAGACACGCGAGATACCGCGAAATGGCGGCCGCTGTTGCGTCCGCCGCACTTCCGCAAGCCTCGTCGCTTGCGGCATCTGGCGCGTGACTTTTGCGCGCTAAGCATTCAGTGTGGAGATGCTCACGATCCCGCCGAAGACGCCTTGGCCGCGCTCGCGATTTATAGGAAATTTAGAAACAACTGGGAAGGTCAGCTCGCGTCCGCAAAGGCGGGTCGGAGCCTTTAGCTTTGTAACGCAAGTGTACCATAAGTAGAACGGCGCCCCGCGCCACATCGCGACGCCGCGCTCTCGCGCGTCGCGCGTCGCCATGCCTCCGGACGTCGAATCAAGCGGCACCGCGCCGTTCGCCGCCGCCTATCCCGGAACGGCGCGCGCGAATCGCGCGCGTCACGGCCCACTCGTTTTGATTCTTCTAACCACCGTTCTGGGTGGTTTCTTCCTTCACGTCGTCGTGCGCCCGTTCACGGACGCTCGCGCGCACGCGCGCGCGCTGCAAACCGCGTCGTTCGTCTCCGCGGACGCGCTGGCGGCGCGAGACGCGCTGGGGGTTTTTGAAGCGGTGTTGAGCGGCGTGCTTCACGACATCGACGGCGGCGTCGTGCGCGACGAAGCGCTCCTGGGATTTCCAGTCGCCAAACGCGAGTCTTCGCGAGGCGCGTTCACGCTCGTCACCAACGTCGCATCGCACTGAGGATACAAGCAATCCAACGTCGAGGGCTTTCGCGCGCTTCGCGAAGAATTCGGCGACGGGTTGCGCATATTGGGATTTCCGAGCGACGACTTCGGACATCAGCAAGGAACGAATGAGGAAATCAAACGCGATTTCGCGGACGTCATGGATGTGTTATTCGAACCCGCGCTGGATTTGGCGCACAATCCGATGTTCGCGCAGCTCACCGCGGGCGGCGCGCCGGCGGAGTGGAATTTTGCGAAATTTTTAGTAGACGATCGCGGGCGCGTGGTTCGTCGGTATCCGCCGAAGATGGACGCCCAGGCGATCGCGCGAGACATTCGAGATGAACTTTAGCCTTAGTTTACGACGACGACGGCTTCGACGACGATGAGAGGACGACGGAAAATTATGACCGACGCGTTCTCAAACCGACGAACCGAAGCGGTTCTCGGCGAGCGCGACGCGATTCCATCCGTCGTCCCATCGCCGCTCCAGCGCGCGTCGCTCTCGATTCAATACCATCGCGCACCATCTGTACACCCCGTCTCGCGCTTCACCGCGCGCGTCGCTCGAACGTCGTCGAGCGCGCCGCCGCGCTCTCGCGCGCGCGTCCCCAGACCGCGACTCGCGCGCATCATGCTGCGCCTCGCGCCTACCGTTCGCGCGTCGAGCGCGTCGAGCGCTTCGGCGCGCGTTCCACGGCGCGTTCCACCGCGCGCCGCGCGCATCGCGCGTCACGCGAGCCCGCGCGCGCGCGTTTTCGTTCGCCGTGTCGCGATTCCACGAGGTGTGCAAATCACGCCGCCGCGCGCGCTCTCGAGCGACGACGACGACGCGCGATCGTCGAGCGAGGCGATTCGTTCCGATGCCGTCGACGACGCGGCGCCGGCGCCGCGCGCGAGCGACGCGATGGTGGAGCCGTGCGACGGCGACGACGGCGCCGGCGTCGTCAGCGGCGCCTCCAAGCCGAACGACTCGTACGCCATCGAAAAGCGGCGCGCGAACACGACGGCGATCGTGGGCACGGGACCGGTGGCGCAGACGCCGGCGGTGGCGCGGGATGAGCCGACGAAATCGACGCCCGCGCGCGCGGAGTCGACGACGCGGCCGGTGTTGAGCGAGGAAGAACTGTTGCCGCCGTCGAAACGGGAACCGAGAGGGAAAGAGTACAAAGAAGACGGTGGAGATAAGGAGGGGGGGGACGCCGCAGACGGTGATGGGAAAGGACCGAGCGGAAGCGCGACGAAGGGAGGCGCGACGACGAAGACGAAACCGAAAACTGACGGAGAGAAGGAGACGGGGGAGAAGAAGCTGGCGACGCCGAAGAGCGCGCCGGTGGTGAGCGGAGGCGCGATAAGGTCCGCGGCGGGAATGGCCGCAGAATCTGGTGCTGATCCCGTGTTAGCGGGCGTGGGCGGTGGCGATGATGGCGACGACGCGCGGTCCGGCGGCGGCGGGGGAGGAGGAGGAGACGATAAGAATGACGGAGACGACGAGGACGAAGAGGAAGATGACGACGACGAGGTCGTGCTTCCCGATCCCTGGTACAAACTCGCGTGGGAAGAAACCGAGCGCGAGATTGTTCGCATCATGCAAAGGTTGCTCAATATTTGGATCACGCGCGACCCGAGCAAGACGACGCGACTCGTTTTGTTCTCCGTCATGGGTACCGGTTTATTCTTAGCTTCGCTGCTACTTTACCCCGAGAATCCTCTCGAGTTTAGCGATAATGGATTGTTTAGCTCTGTGTTCGGTCGTAACCCTCGCTGGGTGATCAATCGTGAACTCGGTCCTGTGCAGCCGACGTTGTTGAGCACAACGTGCGCGTGTGCCGTGGCTTTCGCCAAGGTTCGTCTCGGTGCGAACATGTTCAAGCTCTCACCCTTCATGCACGGCGTCCTGGGCCTCCCCATGGGTTTCATGTTAGTCTTTAGATGGAACAACGCGCACGAGCGCTGGTGGTACGGTCGCACGTGTCTCGGAAACATTTTGTTTTACTGCAAAAATCTTGGCGGCACGTTCTGCACGTGGGTCGCGCCGGACGACCCGATACTCGCCGCGCGAACGCTGGGTCTGATTGGTGCTTTGAAAGAAACCGTGGCTGATCGATTGAATGGTACAGTGCTGAACGACGGAGCGATTTTGAGTCAGCTCACCACACCGCTTGACGCGGGAGACTTGGAAGGATTATTTCTCGCCGAGAATAAGGTGTTGTACTGCCTCGAAAAGATTCGCGGCTGCGTCCAAGAAGCATTCAAGAAAGGTTACGTCCCTCCCGCCATCGCGAGCACGATCCACAACGAGGTGGCGATGATGATGGATAACTACGGGAGTTGCGAAAAAGTCGTCAACCAACCGCCTCCGGGTTGCATCATCACCCACTTGAAGTCTACGCTCATGGTGTACGTGTGCTCGTTACCGATGATTTTAGTGCATGAAGTCGGAGTATGGGGCGTCGTCCCCGTCACCACCATTCTTTCTCTCGCCCTGTTCGGGATTGAGGCTGCGGCTGAGCAAATCGAGCAGCCGTTTGGCAACAGACCGTACGATTTGCCCGTGCGCGCGCTGATGAATAGCAACTCGCGAGACCTCGAGCAGACGAGCGAAAAGGTGATCGGAATGACGGGCTTCGTAAACGGGGTGAAGATGCCGTTCATTCCAGAAGGCTCAACGCCGTCGAAGGAGGCGATGTCGGCGAAGACGTTGCCACAGACGTTGAAGACGTCTGAACCGCCGACGCCACCACCGCCGCCGCCGGCCGCTTTCGTCACGCCCGCGCCTTCTGCGGCTGCGCTCAAGGCGGCGGCGGCGCCGCCGATTTCGGAGTCATCCGTCGTTATTCCGACGGCGCGCAAGGACAACACAGTCTCGTTTTCGAGCGATCGCTTAGATGCCGCTTCCGTCGCGGCGCTGAGCAAGGAGAGTCCGTTCGCGTTCACATCGAACGAGCCTGCAACGAGTTCTGCTGAGCCGGTGAAACAGCCGCAGCCCCCGTCACCAAAGGTAGAGACCCGAGACGGTGAAGGCGTGCCTTCGCGTCCATCGACGCCTACGGCACCGATGACGCCCCCTCGAGGAAAGAGCGCGTTGCAAGCTGCGATGGATGCGGTTTCAGAGACGGCGAATTCGCGCGCGCCGGTGAACCCTTCGTCCTACTTGTCGCCGTTACGAACGGGTCGGATGTCCGATGCATCGAGTTTATCGTCGTCGGCGCCGGCGTCGACCACCAAGGGTGAGCTTCCGGCTTGGAAAGCGCAGAGCCCAATTGAAATTTACGATCAAGTGCTCGATGAGCGACCAAGCTCGACGATTCCGGACTCGCCTCGATACCACACGCAAAATTCATTGCGACGACGAGACTCCTACGGGCAGCAATTCTTCGATATGTTCACTCAGCGACCGCAAGCCAACGGCGCGTCCGAGCCGAACAGTGCAAAAGCTGGTTCGAATTTACAGCGATCGAGCTCGGTGGGCCTACCGCGATCGAGTAGCGTCAGCAACTTGTCGGGCCCGTCGTATCGAACGAACGCCGAGGGTGAACGCGACATTCGCGACATCCCATTCTCGCGCAATGCATTCGGACGATCGCCGTCGAGATCGGATCTTATCTCCGAGGAAGACGGCGGCGTGCCCATGCGACGCGTGGGCGCGGTGAACCGCTCGACGTCCGTCACGGACATGAGCGCTCTAGAGGAGGCCATCAAGAGAGCGCGCGAGGCGCGCAAGCGAACGTCCGGGGGCTCGGGCTCACCGTGAAAAGAAGGCACACGATAGAAAGACGCACAGTAGAGCCTTCAAATGTATTGTATAAAATAATTCTTCACGCACGAATAAAATTAAAAGTTCATCACGCACGCCTCGCGCGGCAAACCGGCGGAGGTGAGCATCTCGATGACTTCGTCCGCCATTTCCTTTTGACCACACAACACCGCAAACGTGTCGTTCGCGTCGATCTTCCCGCTCGCGATGTCTTCGCGCAACACATCCTGCACGTGTTTGCCCGAATCTTCGGAATACACGCGCACGACGTCGCACGGCCACGACGCGGATTCCTCCAAAAACGCCGTCGCCTCGGCGTCGCGCGTCCCGTAATACAGCGTCGTCGCGCCCGCGTCCGTCTTCAGCGTCCCACTTCGCAGCAGCGCGCGAATGGGCGAAATTCCCGATCCCGTGGCGAACAGCACCGCCTTCGATCGTCCGCGCACCGCCGTCAGATCGAATCCTTTCCCCATCACCGGCGAAACCTCCACCTCGGCGCCGACGTCGAGCGCGCAAATCTCTCCCGCCGTCGCCCCGCTCTGCGCCTTCACCAGCAGCTCCACCGCCCCCTCACCGAACGCGCACTCACCCGGCGCGCTCGCGATGGCGATGAACGCCGCTTTACCGTCCTCTCGCGTGCGTATCTGCAAAAATTGTCCCGGCGTCGCGTACGCCGCGCGCGCCGCCGCCCCGATCTCCACCCCGATCGCCCGCAGCTCGGCCTCGCCCGCGCGCGCGCGGCGATCGTTCGCGACGACGGATGCCTTGGACCAGGCGAAATCGTTCCAGCCCGCGCGCGCGAGCTCGTGGAGGCGCGCGCGACGCGGTCGGGACGTCGGTCGAGGGATCGGCGAGGCGACGGCGCGGCGCATCGCGCGCGGCAGGCATCGCGCGCTGAGCGCGCGCGCGGTGCGCGTGGTGGTCGTCATCGCGCGCGGGCGCGATCGAGGGGCGCGGGCGTCGAGGAGTGCGGTCGACGCGCGGACGAGCGGCGCGGGCGTCGAGCGACGGCGACGCGAGACGACGCGCGCGACGCGCGAGCGACGCGCGAGCGACGCCGCGCGCGAGGAACGACGCGATAAATCTAAAAATCGACAACTGCAACGGTGTACACGCGCGACGGCGCGAGGAGGCTAGAAGGGATTGACGAAATCGTCGCGCGCGTCGAGCGCTTCGACGGCGCGCGCGGCGAAACCGCCGCACGGGTAGTTTTCGCGCGTGCCCTCGCGAGCCGCGGCGTGCGCTTCGAGCTCTTCTTCCGTCATGCGCAGGCCCGAGATGGAGTGCACGTCGAGACGGAACGGGCCGTCGGCTTCGGCGCGACGCGCCTCGAGGCTCTTCTCGGCGCTCCCGGCGACGGCCAAGCCGAGAAACACCACGCGATTGGCGCTCATGCGCGAGTGATCGCGCACGGCGCGTCCGCGATGCGTCTGCACGAACGCTTCGATGGGGACGACGACGTCCACCCACTCGTCCTTCGGCGGTCGAAACGCCGCCTGCCACACGTCCTCCGCGGAGTCGCCCGTCATCCAGTTCTCCGTTCGCACGCTCGCCACGTACATCCGACCGTCGCCGCGCACGCGATAACTCAGCGCGTCGTACGCGTCGAAATCGAGCGTGGGATCTGGATTCACGAGCGTTCGCGTCAGCGGTTTCGTGCGCGCGCCCGCGAAGCCGCTTCGCTTCAACCGCGACTTCGTCCCGCTCGGCGGCGGCGCGCAGTCGACGCGCCCTCGCAGCGTGCTGTATCGCCTTCGCAGCGCCTCGCGTCGCGCGTCGTCCACTCTTTCCATCGTCGCACCGCCGTTTTCTTCGCCCACGTCGTCTGAATCCTCATCGTCGTCGCGTCCCGCGACGAGCTCGCACGCGCTCGCGCCGCCGTGCTCGAAATCGCCGAAGACGTCCCATCGCCCTCGGTCCGTCGCCGACGCGAACGCGCACAGCAGCGTCACCGCGCGCCCGCTCGGCGACGCCGCGTACCACGGCGCGCTCGCGCTCGCGAGCGCGCGCGTCGGCGCGCCCGCGCGACGCGTCGACGACGATGCCGCGTCGACGCCGCCCGCCCTCGACGCGCGCGACGTCCCCTCGCGCGTCGCGCGCGCGCCGCGGTGCGCCGCCGACGCGGCGCGCGCGCGCGAGACCGCCGTCGCGACCTTCGAGGCGCGTCGAAGCGCCATGCGACGCCGCGCGGACGGCGCGGCGCCGATGAATCGTCGCGCCGCCGACAGTGCGGCGCGTCCCGCGCGCGCGCGTCGCCGCACTCCGCGCCGCGCGCGCGCGCACGAGCGTCGCTCGACGCGCGAACGGACGCGGCGAAGAGCGCTCGATCGCGCGCGCGCCATGGAGGACGCGGAGGAGCGCGATTACGGCGACGAGGACGTCGCGATCGATGACGATCTCGCGGACGCGGACGCGATCGCCGACGACGACGACGCGGACGACGCGCCGACGATCGTGGACAGCGACGAGCGCGCGGGAGGGGCGCGGCGAGGGTCGACGCGGCGAGGCGGCGGTGGGGCGGTGCCGAGGCACGAGCGGACGACGACGCCGTACATGACAAAGTACGAGCGGGCGCGCATCCTGGGGACGAGGGCGCTGCAGATTTCGATGAACGCGCCGGTGTTGGTGCAGCTCGAGGGAGAGACGGATCCGCTGGAGATCGCCGGGAAGGAGTTGAGGGAGAAAAGAGTGCCGTTTGTGGTGCGGCGGTACATGCCGGACGGGAGTTACGAGGATTGGGGGATCGACGAGTTGATCGTGCACGACCCGGACCAGAGGCGGACGTAGACCGCGGTCGAGGGTCGAGCGGCGTCGCGGCGCGGTTGTAATCCGAATAGCGTGAATGATTTTGACTATGATCGTGCTTGTTTGAGTGTGTTCTAATCGCGAGGGGCGACGCGCGCGCGGTCGTGGGGGCTAGGCGACGGCGTCGCCGTCGACGACGTCGCGGCGGCGGCGAAGGACTCGGAGAAGCGAGGCGTCGTCGAGCGCGGTGACGTCGAGCGATGACTTACGGGCGTTGACCACGGCTAGGCCCTTCATACCGTCGCTACGAAGAGCCTCGATGAGCTCGCGCGCCGTGGGACCGTCGCACGAAAGCGCGGAGACGCATTCGGCGAGAGTCTTTGTTTTGGCTCGAAGCGCCGACGGCCGCTTGGCGCACTCGACGAAGACGTTCGCGTGGGCGTCGCGATCGCGCTCGAGTTGCTTCGCGCCCGCGCGAGAGAACGTCGCGACGCACACGATGCGATCGACGATCACGCGCGTCGTCTTGCTCGCGATCGCGCGCCAACACTTTTCAAACGCCGCGACGCCGAACGCCGCTCGAGCGTCGTCGACGCGGTCGCGAAGAGGCGCGAGAGCGGCGAGCATGTACCCGCTCGCCGATACGTTCCGGGACGATCCATCATCGCTAGCATCACGTGCATCTTCGTCACCGAGCGTTTCGTACGCCTGCAAGTGCGTCGAACCGACGTAGGCGTCGCCGAGTACTTTATCCGTGAATTGCGACGCGGCGGCGTCCGCGACGGCGTCGATCCAACGCGCGGTGAACTTTTCGAACTTGCTCGCGTACGTCTCCAAACACTTTTCTCCACCAAACTCTAAAACAAACGTGTCTTCTGCCAACACGCGCAACGCTCGAGCGACGAAAGTGGATGCGTTCACGGCGGCGCCGATGACTGCGGTGCCCTCCGTGCCGGAGCGCCAGCTCCCCGTCGCCGCGACGAGCGAACCTAATCCTTTCGAACCCACCGCACGACACTCACACTCGTCTATAAACTCATCTAAGACTGGTATCGCCACTCTGTTTACGAAATATAACCGCCAGTCTGCCCTCGACAGCCCCTTGGCGCTCTCGAACGCGTTCTTTGTTTCCTCCACGACGACTTGGGCGACGTACGGCGCCTTGTATTCCACGTCCCCGTCTTCCGCGCTCGCGGCCCAATTCTTCGCCTCGTTCCATGACTTGCTCGCCCGCACTCTCGCGTGCTCGCACTCGGCGTCGAGCCATGCCTCGGCGTGCGCCTGCTCGCACACCAAAGCGTCGAGGACCTTCGGCGTCTCCTCGACGTCCGCGTACGGATTACGAGACACGTGATCGTCAAACGCGCGACACTCGTCGGCGACGTGCAACCACCACGGTTCTTCGCTTGCCGCGCACGCGACGCACACGTGCGTTCGAATGACGTCCGAAACGGCGTGAAGCAACAGCGACAAGTAGTGTCGAGTCGTCGCCACGGCGATTTTTGGCTCGTCGACGAAAACCGCGCGATCGAGCTCGGCGCGCACCAACATCGGCGTCTTGATCGTCAACTCCTTCGCGCACGCGAATAAGCGCTCGGGTTTCCTCGGATCGCTCAACGATCCGCGCGTGGCAAACGTCACGCGCAAGGCTTCGGCTAAATCCTCCACAAACGCCAACGCGACGTCGTCGTGCGCGAACGACGCCTCCCCCGCGAACGCCGCTCTCGCCTCCGACGTCGTTCGCAGCACGTGAAACGCTCGCACGGCGCGCAATTCCCCCAACGCCGCGTCCGCGTCGTCGTCCTCGCTGCCGTCTCGCGCCAACGACCACCCGTACGCGCGCAGCTCCGTCGGCCGCAAACCGGGCGGCCACCCGCTCGCCGCCAGCCTCGCTCGAAGCCCCCCCCACGCGGCGTCTCGCACCGCATCGCACGTCAGCTGTCCACGCTCACCGATCATCGCCCGCGCGCGCGCCCCGTCCTCGCTCGCGAGCGTCCGAAACGTCTCCGCCGCGCTCGCCGCGCTCGCGCTCGCGCGCTCCAGCTTCGCCATCGCCCCGTCCTCGTCCTCCAGCTCGCTCACCGACCCCGCGACGTCGTCCGCGACGGCCAGCGCGTTCGCCGTCGCCGCGAGCGCGCGCGCGGCGGACGCCGCGCGCGAGAGCGTCGCCGCGTCGTCGCGTTCCGTCGACGCCGCGCGCGCATCGTTCGCGGACGGTTCGTCGTCGTCCGCGGTCCCGAGCGCGACGACGGCGCGTCGGACGGCGTCGAAGAACGCGACGCGGGCGTCCTCGCGCGCGCGCGAGGCGGCGGCGACGTCGGACGCCATGCGCGCGCGCGCCGCGCGTCGTCGTCTGTCGTCGGTTGGATTCTGCCGCGCGAGCCTGAACCCTAGGTGTGTGTGCAGTGTACGTACTACATACCGTATATGACACTCATAATACGAGGTATAAACCTTATCGCGAAGGGGGCTTCCGCGCGCCGCCGCGCGCGCCGCAGACGACGACGCGCGCCATCCGCGCGCCCGCCGAACCGCCGAACGCCTCCGCGCTCTCTCGCGCCGCGCGCGCACGCGCGCGCGATGCTCGCGGCGACCGCGGCGCCGCGCGCGACGCCGCTCGGGACGAACGCGCGAAGCCGACCTAAAACCTCAAACGCGCGAAAATCTTCGTCGCGCGTCGCCGAACGCGCGACGAAGGGCGCGGCGACGACGAGAAGGGCGCGGAGAAGCGTTCTCACGCGCGCGGTGAGCGGCGCGGAGACGGTGACGACGAAGAGCGGATGCGTGGTGGATAAGGAGGACGCGGGCGACGGCGCGGTGAAGCTCACGGTGCGCGTCCCGGAGGCGTTGCTGCAAAAGTGCTACGATAACGTCGTCGATGGATTCAACGATACGGTCACGGTGCCGGGATTTAACGCGTCGAAGAAAGGGTCGAAGGCGTCGACGAAGATCCCGATGCAGTTGTTGATAAATCACGTGGGGAAGAAGGAATTCCAGAGCGCGTGCGTGGAGGAGGCGTTGCAAAACTCGTTGCCGGAGGCGATGGAACTCGTCGCCGCGACGGCGTTGCAGGATTCCGAGCGAATTACGACGCACTTTATGGATATGTTTTCGTCTTTCGCGGGCGTGCACTCGGCGCCGTGCGAGGACATGAAGTATGAAGTCATGGTCGAGATGGAACCGACCGTCGCGTTTACGGGGGATCACAAGAGCTTGAGCGTCAAGGTGCAGAGCCCGGGGGATGATGCCACCGCCCAGTACGATGCGGATAAGTTTTGGAACGACGCGCTCAAGGATCAATCTACCTTGCGTGTCGTGACCGATCGTGGTCTCGTCTCTGGAGACGCTGCGGTGGTTGATATCGAAGCCGTGCGCGTCAACGACGACGGCACCGACGGCGCCGCGTTGCAAGGGATGCAACAAAAGGCGTTCCAACTCGACACTGACGGCGGCAACATCAAGCTTCCCGGTTTGCTCGAGAATATCGTAGGTATGGAAGTCGGCGACAAGAAGTCGTTCGAGATCGTGTTCCCGGGCGATTGGCCGCAGGAGTACGTGCGAAACGTAAAGGCGAAATTCACCGTCACCGTGAGCGAGCTCTTCGGGCGCGAGTTCCCGAAGGAGACGGACGCTTTGGCGGAGAAGATTTTCCCCGGCTCCACCTCCATCGCCGACGCTAAGGCGAAAATTTTGGATAGCATCACCGCAAAGTATGAGTATGATTTGGAACGAGCGATCGACGAGGCGTGTGTCGACGCTTTGGCTGATATTTGCGATGTCAAAATTCCCAAGTCGCTCATCGAAGAGCAAGGCAGGAACATGTACTCGGAGCAACTTCTCGCCATGCAAGTCAAGCAGAAATTAGCCCCCAAGCAGCTCGAGCAATTAGCGTCGGCGAAAATGGTGAACGAGTACCTCACCAAGCAAAAGGACGAAATCGAGCGCGTGTGCCGACGCACCATCGCGTGCGAGCACTTGGCCAAGCTCGAAAACCTCGAAGTCACCGGCGAGGCGCTCTACGAAGAGGTCGAAAAAGCCAAGCTAGAATTCGAGGAGTTCGGTACGGAGTACAACGAGAATCAGCTTTACCTCCAAGCGCAAGATGCTTTGGAGGGTAAGCTCGCGTTCAAGTGGTTAAAGGAGAACTGCAAGGTTGAAATCTTGCCCGCCTCGCGAGACTGAAACCGCGCGTCCTCCGCGTCTCGCGTCGCGTCGAGTCGTCGACGCCGGTCCATCCACACCGATCCGTCCACAGCGTCTCGCGCGAACGAACGACGATAGAACATCACGCAGACAGCGCGCCATTCTTTCATATTCAACATCTCTACTACACAAAACATTTTTTTTCGCCTCGCGCGTCGCTCCGCTCGCCCTCGCGTCCCGCTCGCGCGTCTCACTCCCCCCTACGCGCCCGCTCATCCGCCGGCCGCACGCTCCCGTCGCCGAAGGCCTCCTCGGGCGGCGCCACCATCTCCCTCGAGTCCATCACCTGCACCAACGCCAAGTACCCGAGCGCCAGCGCGACGCTCACGACGCCCGTGACGATGGCGGTGAGTTGCCCTTTCGCTTCCAGCGGCTCCCCCGTGAGCGGATTCAGCCCGTATTCGCCCTCGGACGACTTCTCCGGTTCGGCGAACGTCCGCGCGCGTCGCGCGCGCGCGCGCGGCGCGCGGCGCGGCGCGCGCGCGACGCGCGGTGCGCGAAACACGGCTCGGGACAGCGCGGCCGGCATTGCGCGACGCGTCGCGAAATGTCGAACGACGGCGCGAGCGCGCGCGACGACGCGCCGGATAACTCGACGTGGAGCGCGCTTTTGAAATGGTGCGCGCGAGCGCGCGACGCGCGACGCGCGACGCGAGGGACGACGACGACGAACGAAGACGGTGACACGCGCGTCGCGCGGGACGGACAGATATTTGACGAAATTTGACTGCAGACTGAGTGACACACGAATCCGCGCAGGTCGCTCTCGCAGCAGGGCAAACACGACGCCGAGGACGCGAAAGACGCGCCGAAGGCGCGAAAGTTCACGGACGAGGAGCGCAAATGGTTCTACGACGCCATGGCGAGTGGGCTCGTGGATGAGGTGAAGAAGATGAAGGAGGACGTGGAGGCGCTGCGGAACGCGGCGCGCGGAGAGACGACGAGCGAGGAGGATGGGGAGCGATTGGAGATGGTTCTGGAGGATTTGATCGAACGCGTGGAGAATGTAGATAACGCGGGGGATTTACACACGATCGGGGGGATGGAAGCGCTGATTGGAACGATGAAGTGCTCTCGGGCGAGCGTGCGAGCGCTCGCGGCGGAGGCGCTGGCGACGACGACGCAAAATCATCCCAAGGCGCAGAAACACGCGCTGGAGGAGGGCGCGATGGGGGTATTGATCGAAGCCGCGATATCCGATGCGGACGACGAGGTGCGAGGCAAGGCGCTGTTTGCGTTGAGTTCCCTGACACGCGGTTGCGACGACGCGCAGCGAGCGTTTTCGTTGGGAGGCGGCGCGGCCGCGTGCGCGAAATTGATCGGGCACGACGGCGCTGAGCGCGTGCGAGTGAAGGCTTTGGTTCTGGGCAAACACGTCTTTACGCAAAGCGAGGGGAACATGGCGTCGGCGGTGGAGTTCGGGGCGATCGCGAATGCGGCCAAGTGTCTCGAATCAGCCGACATCAACTGCAGAGAAGCCGCGGCGCGCGTGCTCCTCGACATAGCTCGATGCGTGGACTTCGAAAAGAATCCCAAGGCGGTGGACGATTTTCGAAACCCAGCGACGATCGCTCGCATCGCCAAGACTCGGGAGATGATCGCGGCGATGACGGACGAGGGCGACGCCAGCGCCAACGCCGAGACCAAGGTGGCGCTCGACGCGCTCGACGCGATGTTCGCGGGAAACTGACCGCGAGGGCATGGTGCGCCCAATGAGATGATTTATAAAGCCTATGATGTCCCCCAAGGGTTGATGCACATCAAGCACGCGTTCACGGCGAATGAGTTAGCCTCCATAGACGCCGCGCTGGCGCGCGAGGGATGGCTCGAAAACGAGCAGGCGATGCGATTCTCGCCTCTACCCGACTGGCTCAACGCATTCGCCCGCAGACTGCGCGGCATCGCTCTGGAGACGAAATTCATCGACACGCACGAGGGCGATTTATTCGCATTTTCCCAGTGCATCGTGAACCAGTACGTTCCGCCAGGCGGGTTGTCGAAGCACGTCGATTTGGCCGCCTTCGGCGAAGTCGTCGTCTCTCTCAGCCTCCGATCGACCATCACCATGGAATTCGAGCCCGTCGAGCGCGAACATAGTTCAATCGCGACGACCGCGGTGCGTCTCGATCACGGTGATTTGCTCTTCATCCGCGGCGACGCGCGTCGCCGGTTCACCCACGCCATCCCGGCGCGTTACGAAGACGTCTTCGACGCCATCGCCGTGCCTCGCGCCCATCGCGTCAGCCTCACCCTGCGCACGATGCATCCAGACGGTCATCTCCTCACCACGCCCGCGTCTTAGCGCGCTCATCAATCAATATGCATCATCGCGAATTCGCGTCTCTCGCCGTCCCGCACACCTCGCCTCTGTCCCATGGGTCAAAAGAAGGGCAGCAAGGTCAAGCGCAAGACCGCCGGTCGCGCGACGAAGACGCATTTGTGTAAAACCGCTCGCCGCGTCGGGTACGCCAGTTCGACGCACGCGGACGTGCGTTTCGAGGCGTTTCACGCCGCCGCCGCCGCCGCGAACGGGACACCGCTGAAACGCGGCGCGACCGCGCTCGACCTGATCGAGGGCGCGAATCAGACGGCGATCGATGAGGACGTCGGGACGTACTTTGCCGTCGCCACGGGTCGAAGGTTCAGCACGCGCGAGGGGCTGGAGAGCCACATGAAGACGAAGGATTACAAGCGCGCGGTGAAGCGACTGAAGACGGGCGAGCGGCCGCACGACGAGCGAGACGCGGAGGCCGCGGCGGGAATGGGGACGCCGAAGAATGACTAGAAAACTAGAAGTGTAGTGTACAAATGATGGAGAATGTAATCAGGAACCGCCGCGCTCGTCGTAGGGAGGAGCGCCGAGCTGAGACGCGAGCGGGGCGAGAAGCGAGCGGAGGACGTCTTGCACGGATTCGGAATCCGCGGCGAAGAAACGGAGGACGATGCCGGAGTGTGGGAGGGGTAAATCGCTCGCAGAAACGAAAAATTTTGATTGTGGGTCGGTTTGTGTGACGCTGCCAGGGGAAGCGCGCACCCAGGAAGCGCCGCCGTGAGCCATACTGCGCGTCGCCGAATCGCGGGCCCAATCGCCGCACGATTTCGCGAGTTCCCGCACGCGGGGACCGACGATGATGAGCGACGCGACCACGTTCACCGCACCCATTCTCATCGCGAGCGAGATTTCGGCGTTCAGTGAATCGCGCGAAGACGCCTCTAGACGCGTGGCTTCGACGACGACGGGTTCGCCGTTCGACGTCACGCGCGTGCGCACGTCCGCCCTCTTGAACGCCCATCGCTCGTTTCCGTACCCGACCCTTCCCGCCGTTATCCAATCCACGCACACGCACGACCCATGTTCGTGCATATCGATCGTTTGCGTCTGTCGAAACACGGCATCGGCGAATATTTGCGTAGGATCTGGTAGCAACGCCAACAACCCGCCGTCGCCGACGCTCGCGTACAGCGCCGACGTGGTCTCCCCCACATTCGATCGTCCATCACCCTCGCCCGCCTTCGCATCGTCATTCCATCGTCGTTTATTATGTTTATACACCTTTTGCGTGCCTTGCGTCGCCAACGCCAAAGCGCATCCGTCGTCCACGCGAATCGTCGTCCCGCTCGCGTCGCCGCTCACCAAACCGCCGCCCATGTTCACCGCGTACGCCCACGCGCAATCGCAATCGCCATCGATCCCGCGCTTGGGCGTGAGATACTTTACCGGGTACTCCGCGTAGCATCGCGTCACCGCGGAACGGCCGTTGGCGCGCGTGACGTCGAGCGCGGCGATGGAACACGCGCGCTGCGCTGAAGAGTCACCGGCGAACGCGCGACGCATCTGCGCCGTCTCGCGCGCCGCGCGCGCCGCGCGCGCGAGGACAGACGCGTGATCACGCTCAGCCGCGAGGCTCGACGTCGGCGAGCGGCGCGCTCGACGACGAAGAGTGAAGAGTTTTAATGCGGCGAAAAAGTGAAAAGTGAAAAAGTGCAAAGGTCTCTTCGGGACTGCCGACAAAACTAAAACTAGAACGGTTTCTTCTCGCGCCCGGTCTGCGCGGCCCAATCGTCGAGGATGTGCTGAGCGATCTCTCGCACGCCGACGCCTTTCTTGACCTGCGCCATGACCACCGGGCCGTCCTCGCGCTGGATCTTGGCGTCGCGTTCCATGACTTCGAGCGACGCGCCGACGGCGTCGGCGAGCTCGCACTTGTTGACGACTAATAAATCCGCCTGCGTCACCCCTGGTCCACCTTTTCGCGGAATCTTATCCCCGCCACACACATCGATGACGTACACGATGTAATCCGCGAGCTCGCGCGAATAATTCGCCGCTAAATTATCGCCGCCGCTCTCCATCAAACATAAATCGCAATCCGGATACGCCGCCGTGAGGTCTTCGACGGCGTTCAGATTACTCGATATATCCTCCCGGATCGCCGCGTGCGGGCACCCTCCCGTCTCAACCGCTCGAATGCGATTCGCATCTCCCAACGCATCGTTCGCGATCAAAAACTCTCCATCCTCCTTGGTGAAGATGTCGTTCGTCACCGCCGTGACGTCGTACGCGTCCCGCAGCGCTCGACACAGCGCCAGCGTCAGCGCCGTCTTCCCCGTGCCCACGGGTCCTCCGATCCCGACCGTGTACGCGCGATCGGCGAACGTTTGCGCTCGAACTTTCGCGCCCTTCCGGCGCTTCGCGAACGATCCCGGTCCGTACAACCGCTCGTGTCGGTGCGGCTTCAAGCCGTCGTGCGCGTGCAATTCGCCGAATTCCACCTCATCGCTCCCGTGCGAGTGCGCGTGCGCGTGCGCGTCGCCGGACATCGCGCCGAGCCGTCGCGCGATCGATTTTCGAGCCACCGTCGCGCCGCCGTCGCGCGCGCGGGCCGTCGAAGCGCCCAGGGGCGTCGCGCGGTGACGCGTCGCGAAAGGTCGCGGAAAAGTGCACTTTTCGCATCGCGCGTCGCGCGGCACTTTCTCGCGCGCGGAAGCGTCGCCGGGTCGCGGGCGCCGACGCGGACGAACATATCAAAGCTCGCGGCGTCGTCGGCGAAAGAAGGCGCGCGAACGATGCGTCTCACGCCGTGTGAGATCGATAAACTGAACATTCTCTTCGCCGCGGGACGCGTGGCGCAGCGAAGACTCGCGCGTGGAATGCGTTTGAACCACCCGGAGGCCGTGGCGTTGATCGCGATGCAGTGCGTCGAGCTCGTGAGAGATCCAAAGTTCGATAAGGACGGGGAACGGCGCGCGCTGACGTCGGTGGAGGTGCAGGATTTGGGAAAGCGCGTGCTCGGACGACGACACGTGCTCGACGGCGTCCCGGAACTCGTGGGCGACGTGCAGATAGAGACGACGTTCGACGATGGGACGAAGTTGATCACGATTCACGATGCGATATGTGCGGATGACGTCGATCTCGAACTCGCGCTGCTGGGATCGTTTTTACCGAAACCGAGCGAGAAGGCGTTTCCTCCGGCGACAAAGGAGAAGACACCGGCGCCGGGGGAGGTTCGTACGTCGAAGGATTCTTTAGAGCTCCTGGCGGGAAGACCGAAACGAAAACTGAAGGTAACGAACACGTGTGATCGACCGATTCAAGTGGGAAGCCACTTTCACCTCATCGAGGCGAATCGGTTTCTGACGTTTGATCGCCGGCGAGCGTACGGAGCGCGTTTGGCCATTCCGAGCGGCACGGCGGTGCGATTCGAGCCTGGAGAGTCGAAAACTGTGAATATGGTGAATATCGCTGGTAACCGGGTGGTCAAAGGTGGGAACAATTTGGTGAATGGACCCGCGACCGCGGATCGGTTGGACGAAGTCATGAAGCGGGTAATCGACGGCGGCTTCGGGCACGTCGACGCTGACGATTTGGGCGAAGGCGAGCCGTTGATGATTCCGAGACACAAGTACGCGCACATGTACGGACCCACAATCGGTGATCGCGTACGACTGGGAGATACGAACCTTTACATCACCCCCGAGCGCGACTTGACGATGAAAGGTGAAGAATCCAAATTTGGCGGCGGTAAGACGCTTCGCGAGGGAATGTCGCAGCAGGCGGGTGTCGGCGACGCTGATTCTCTCGACACAATCATCACGAACGCACTGATAGTCGATCATAGTGGTATTTATAAGGCTGATATCGGCATTAAAGATGGTCACATCGTTGGTATAGGTCACGGTGGTAATCCAGACGTCGCTGACGTGACCCCTGGGATGGTTGTCGGCGTGAATACCGAAGCCATTGCCGCGGAAGGATGTATCGTCACCGCGGGAGCACTGGACACGCACATTCACTACATTTGTCCGCAACTGTGCACTGAGGCTGTCGCTAGCGGCATCACAACCCTCCTTGGCGGCGGTACAGGACCAGCGTCGGGAACGTGCGCGACCACGTGTACGCCCTCTGCTGCGCACATGCGGTTCATGCTTGAGACGACGGATGCGCTACCACTCAATTTCGCGTTCACTGGCAAGGGAAACACGGCGTCGCCCGAAGGCTTGCACGAAATCATAAAAGCTGGTGCTGTCGGTATGAAACTACACGAGGATTGGGGCACAACACCGGCTGCGATCGACAACTGTCTCACCATTGCAGAAGAGTACGACGTCGCCGTCACCATTCACACGGATACGCTCAACGAATCATGCTGCGTCGAAAAATCCATTGAGGCTTTCAAAGGTCGCACTATTCATACGTATCACTCTGAAGGTGCTGGTGGTGGCCATGCGCCGGATATCATCAAGGTTTGTGGTGAAAAAATGGTCCTTCCTTCATCCACGAACCCAACACGACCATACACAAAAAATACCGTGGACGAGCATCTGGATATGCTCATGGTGTGCCATCATCTCGATCCCGAGATCCCGGAAGACGTTGCGTTTGCTGAATCACGCATTCGTGCAGAAACTATCGCGGCCGAAGATGTTCTTCACGATATGGGTGCGCTTAGTATCATGGCGAGCGACTCGCAAGCCATGGGACGGGTCGGAGAAGTCATTCGCCGCACGTGGCAAACCGCACACTCTAATAAAGAACAACGAGGTTTTCTTGAAGAAGATGCAAACTCGGGTGCAGATAACGTTCGGGTGAAACGGTATGTAGCGAAGTATACCATCAATCCTGCCATAGCTCATGGCATGTCGCACAAGGTCGGCAGCCTAGAAGTGGGAAAATTCGCCGACGTCGTCATTTGGAAGCCAGCTTTCTTCGGCGCCAAGCCAGAAATCGTCGTTAAAGGCGGACAAATCGCGTGGGCGCAGATGGGTGATCCAAATGCAAGTATTCCGACTCCTGAGCCTGTCATCATGCGAGGAATGTTCGGTGCTCTCAAACCGGGGAAGACTTGCATAGCGTTCGTGAGCGCCGCGGCCGCCGCCGCGGATGTTGGCGCCGAGTACGGTCTCAATAAACGCGTCGAGGCTGTGGTCAAATGCAGAGGCCTTAGCAAAGACGATATGGTTTTGAATAACGCGTGCCCGAGGATAGAAGTCGATCCAGAAACATATGAGGTTCGAGCAGACGGTGTCGTGTTAAAAAGTCAGCCTGCGCAAGAGCTGCCCCTCGCGAGAAGATACTTTATCGTGTGAACGACGGTTGCAGGAAAGATTTAATGTAAAAAATTACAATACTGAATGAAGAATTTCGATCAATATATCTATCTGAAGCAACAACGGATGACTTCGTACTGCTGTAAAGTGAATAAATGTAGCTTTGCGCGGTTCGCTCGTGGCGTTCGCCGCGTCAGTCGGGTCACGACTTACAGGTGGCCGGCGATGAGCTTCGCACGGTAACCCGCTTGCTGAGACAACTTCTCGGTAGACTTCGTGGAGCCCGGCGCGAGAAGCGCGTCGATCTTGCTTTCGAGGACATCCATGCGCATGTGCACGTCGTCGTTGGTGAACATGCCCTTCAAGACGATGGAGATGGAATCCCAAGATTCGTACACAGGCAGGAGGATGATCACCGCGGTGGCGACGGTGCCCCACGCGAGGGCGATGCCAACCCAAAGGTTGAAGTAACCCTTGTTGAACACACCGCAGCCTGCGGAGGTGCCGCAACCCGCCGGGAGCGAGAAGACCGGCCAGAGGACAATCATGACGAAGGTGAAGCCAATGCCCCACTTCTTGATCCACGCGAGCGCGGCCTCGAGCTGCTTCGGATTGGAATCTTCATCTTGTTCGAATTCCGGAAGCTTGTCGTCGATGAGTTGAATGCGATCGTTCAGCGTGCTGAAGTCAAAGTTTTGCGGATCTTGGAAGGACATGAACGCGTGGATGATGCCCGAGGAGCAAATGGCGACGATGTTACCGGCGAGCATCGGGTAGTTTTCGCCGAGCGTCTTGATGGTGACCGCCTTGTACAGGCCTTGAGCGGTGACGATCCACGTGACCAAGCCAAGAACTTGGCCGCTGATGGCGCCGATGACGGCACCCTTGGCGTTCGCCTTGTCCCAAGTCAAAACGAAAGAGATGGGCATGACGGCGGAGCCGATGAAGATGCCCATCATGAGGTACACGAAACCGAGGGACAATCCAAGCTCGTCGAGGATCAAGGAGAGGATACCCATGAAAATACCGAAGGCGACGACACCGTAACGAGACACGCGAAGGATGTCTTCACCCGTGGCGTTCGGTTTGATGTACTTGCGGTACACATCGTACGCAAACAAGGAGGAGACGGCAATTTGCTCGGCGGAGCCCGTGGACACGATGGCCATGAAGAGCATGATGGTGATCGCAGCGGCACCACCCTTACCCATCAAGTGGGTGGCGATGGCGGGCGGCACGAGACCCTTACCAGCTTCGTCAGAGGTGACCGGCAAGTCGAGAGCGACGGTGGCGAGACCCATGGCGGTGGCGAGGGCGAAGGGGATGGTGAACCAAACGAGACCGCCGAGGAGGTAACCCTTGGTGGAGGAGCTCGGCTTGGCCGCGATGGCGGATTGCCAGTACGATTGGTCGACGAAAACGGTACCGAAGTTACCGACGATGTTGATGATACCGAAGATGACACCACCCTCAGAGAGCATGGTCAAGTAAGAGCCCTTTTGGTTTTTGGCCACCGGACCGCAGTTTTGGTCGGCGGCAAGGCGAGCGACGCATTCGGTTGAAGTCGGACTGCGCTGAGCGACGCTCTGGAGGAGATCGTACACTTTGCTCGGAGAGCCGAGACCGTGCTTGGTGTCGGCCGCGTACACGATGTAGATGAAGGTGATGAGAATAGCGAAGATGATGGCGGTGTGGATGTACGACGCCAAGAAGGTCGCCTTCAAGCCACCAGCCATAGTGTACGCAATGACACCGATCGGGATCAAAAAACCAGCGGCGGTGGTGTTCATACCCGTGAGCGCGTTCACCGTGGCGGCACCACCGAGCACGAGCATCGAAGACACAATGACGTTGGTCAAGAAGCAGAAGAAGATGAAGACCTTTTGCACGTTCGCGCCCCATCGAGCGTCGATGATTTCGCAAATAGTGTGCGCGTTAGGCGCGTATCGCTTCACCTGAATGGCGAGCATACCGAAGAGCAAAACTTGAATCGTCGCACCGGACGCGTACCAGAACGGTCCGGAGACACCATATTGGTACGCGACGTTGGACGATTGCAAGAGCGTCGCCGCCCACGTCCACTGGGACACGATGACGGACGCCGTCAAACCCGTCTTCACGTTACGACCGGCGGTGTTGAAGTATTCAGACGAGATGTTCGTCCCACCGTAACGCTTATCGAGACCCATGATGATCGCCGTGGCGAGAGAGAAGAACAAACCGAAACCGATGACGATACCGTAGCCCGCGCCTTCGGGGAGCACGGCTTTCCCGCCGAAGAAGCTCGTGTCGCGAACGCACGAGCTCCCGACCAGGGTTTCATACTGTTCGCAAGACATGTGTGCTGATGTCAAGTGTGCGTGTCTGCGTCGCCCGATCGAAGCGCGTCATCGTCAGTCCCCGCATCGTGCAATCATCGCGACGTCATCGCGTCGTCACTTGCGCCGCCATCGTGATTCGCCTCCATCGTCGCCGCGTCGCCGCGCGCTCGAACGAAGACAACGCGCGCGCGCGATGGACGGTGACGAAGATGGCGCGAAGAGCGCTCGCGGTCGCACCGTTGGAGTCGACTCGCGCGTCTCGCACTGCCGCGCCGGCGTCGGCTCGGGCGATGCGCGCGCCGACGTTTCGAAACGTCGTTTCGAAACGTCGTTTCGAAAGGTCGGGCTCATATTTTCTGATATGGGTAAACAGTGGGCGTCGAGATTGACGAGATTTCCGAAAGGGCGGCCGACACCCGGACGCGAAGGGACCTTTTTACGCGCGAATTCGCGCGTTCGCGAATGCGCGCGAGTGACGTACAGAGGATGAAAATACAACTATGAATGAAAATACAGCGGGACGCGCGCGCGACGCGCGGTCGTTCGGTCGCCGAAGCGAAGGCTAGGAGTTGAAGAGGCGCGCGCGCGCGTGGTCGTGCGCGCCCTGGACGGCTTCGTATATCGGTGCCGACGTCGCCGGCGCGCGACGGAGATAATTCATGATGGCGTCGTCGTCGTCGTCGTCGTCGTCGTCGATCGTCGACGCGCGGACGGTGGAGGCGTTGAACTCGGCGACGGCGACGGCGCACGCCGCCTCGGCGTCTTCGACGCAACGCCGCAACGCCGCGACGGTTTCCAAAGGTCCGCTCGCGTTCAATCGCGTCGCCGCCGAGCACACATCGCGCATGATGCAGTACACGTACGCGCGCGCGCACGCCTCGGCGTCTAAATTCGCGATCGCGCTCACCGCGCCGAAGACGCACGCGTGGTGCGCCTCGCCCAAGCCGAGCGGCGGCGGTCGTCGCAGCGTTCTTTTAATCGCCCTCAAGTACCAACTTCTGTCCTCGCCGAACGCCACTATCGACGCTCGTAGTAAAGCCGCGCCCGTGCCCGCGCTCGCGCGTCGATTCACGGCGTTCGACGCGCAGAGCGCGGCGCACTCCGCGTTCGCCGCTCGCCACGCGCGCGTCGTCCCGTCCTCGTCTCCCTCGCGCGCGCGTTTTTCGTTCGCTCGCACCGCGAGCGCGCGCGCGGCGAGCGCGAACGGAAGTTGACCGTCGATCGCGCTCTGCGCGCACTCGCGCGCGTACGTCTCGACCGCGCGCGAGGCTTCGCGAGACGTCTCGTCCAGTGTCCCGACCGCGCGCGCGATTCGCGCGGGCTCGAGCCCGAGCGAGTGCGCGAACGCGCCCGTCGGTAGCAACGGGTCGATTAAAACGAACGCTTCCATCACATCGAGCGCGCGCGAGTGCGGGAACGCGAGGGCGCTGTGAGAGCTTTCGTTCAGTTTTCAAGCTTTCGCTTCACTTTCGGTGCTGCTTGCACGGGGCGCTCGGCGCGTAGTGCTCGGACGTCTTCAGAACGACGCGCCTGCACGCGGCGCAAAAAGAAGAGTTGCAGGCCCAACATCGAACGTGGTTGTTTCGATCGAAGGCGACGTTTTGGGCCTTGCAGCGGATGCAGGAGATGACGTCGGCGGCTCTCGGCGCGCGAGGCGCGCGAGGCGCGCGACCATCGACGCGAAGCGCGGCCATATCGCGCTCCCACGCTTCGATGGCGTCGAGGTCGAAGAGTTGACACGTGCTCGTGCCGGGTTCGCCGTTGACGTTTCGGTAATGCGAATACCCGTCGCCTTCAAGCTTTTGACCGCACTTCCAACAAAAGTAGGCGCCGCACGCGCACGTCATCTTGTTGCAGCCTTCGTTTTTCTCAACCCCTTGACCACACACTGGGCACTTGCGGCCGTTCCGTTCGACGTATGCGGCCGCGGATGCGTCGGCGATTTGTTCTTTGTACTGACGCAACGCTTCTTCGGACATTTTCGAGTCACCGCGACGTCTCGCCTCGAGCACCGCGAGCTTTTGCTCAGCGTTGAGGCACTCGGACCCAGCGTGCCACGACGCGCGGCAAAGCGTGCAGAAAGCGAAGAAGCAACCGGGACATCGCCCAAAATTTTGATCTTCTTCTTCAATAACGGGATGCTCGCATCGAGGGCAGTACACGAGATCCGCCATCGAGTCGAGCGTGCGCGCGAGCAGCGTGGCTTCATACTTTTCATACTCATCATGGTTCAGAATGGCGCGCAGCACATGAGGATCGAACGCACACGAACATTCCGGGCAGACCAAGCGTAAGACAGAGCCTTCGCTCACGTGCACGCGCGCCATGCGCGTCACGCACTCGACGCAATACGTGTGCGCGCAGGCGCTCGACACTCGTCGAACGTCGACGCCTTTGATGTCATCCGCGAGGCACATTGAGCACGAATTATCGCAGCTGATCAGAAATGCTCGTCGTCTAGCATGTGCGTCTGCACGTAAAATCGTAAACACCGCCTCATTCGCGTCTCGAGCCGTAACGACGGCTCTCGCGTCGACTTCAAACTCGCCGTCCGCCCACCCAAGACCTCGAGCTGAGACGTCGAGCGCGCCCTGCGCATTCAACAATACGTCTCGCATCGCGTCGTTCTTTATCCATTGAGTCCATTCATACACTATTGGCTCACCGTTTGGACGCTGGTCTTCCCATATGGCGTCCAATCTCGCGCACATCGCGCTCAAATGGCTGTTCGACAACCAATCACTACGAATGACGAACTTCGGCGCCTCGCGCGAGGGATACCTTCTCGGGAAGATGAATTCCAGAAATATCGGCGGTAAAGCAGCAACACGATGCGTGGAATCTCCGTTCAAGACCTCTGCTTCGCCGTCGATCTCGACGTCGATCTCCAGTTCTGCGCGAAACAACCGCCCGCTCGAAGTCGCGTCGCCGACGTCGCGTCCCGAAGCCAAAGCCTCCCTCACGGCGTTCGCGTCGTCGCCTCTCGCGCAGTCGCAGAAAATACTCACGAGAATCGACATCTCCTCTTCCTGCGCGCGCCGGTCGTCGGCCGTCGATGCTTTGTCGTCGTCCCGTTCCTCGTCCCGCTCGCGCCACACCTGGGACTCCAACGCCCTCGCCTGCGCCGCCATCGCCGCGCGCTTCGCCGCTCACGCGCGCTTGGGCTTGTGCGTGATCATGGCCACGCCAACGACGCACGCTGAGGCGCACACGACGCACGCGCCGAGGTAGGCTGGGATGGCCACCGCGAGCTCTGGACTGGGAAACAGTTTCAACACCGGGTGTCCGACGTCGATCAGCGGCGTCACGAGCGCCCAGACGGTGTAGTACGCGAAGAGCGCGGTGAGCACGGCGAGGGCGAGCGCACCGAAGGTTCGGTCGCGCATTCGCGGTGGGTCGGCGCGCGCAGGGTTGTGTGGCGTGTCGAGGTGTGAATTGCAACCAGGACTACGAGCGCTGGGGCGCGCGATTGCGCCAGCGCTCTGCGTTTTCGCGCGATGAGTTAGGCTTGGTGGGCGTTCGAAACGTTCGTTGTTGATGCTGGTTGTGTGGGGTATCTTCGACGTCTTCGTCGGTATCGGATCGGTCTGCGTCGTCGGCGTCGTCGGCGCCGATGTTCAAGCCAGCGTACACTTGTTCTTTGCACTGCTGTGCCGTTTTCCCAGGAACGTAACTCGCGACTTCGGTCCAAAAGTTTTTACGACCGAGATCCACGCGCACTTGAGCGTTTTGTAACGCCTCTAATTGCTCGTCCGACCAAGCGTTGGGGTCCTTTTTCGGTCGACCGACCGGGCGCTTCTCCGTCGACGGCGCCGCGGCGTATCTGTCGTCATCGAACTCGTCGTCGCGGCGGTGATTCTTTTTCATTTTCGACCCTGGTTTCGGTCCGGGTTTGAGCTTGCGTTCGCCGTTGAGCTTCAATTTGTCGCTCACGCGCTGACATTCGTCGTACGTCGTCTCCGGCGCGAACCGCGCCTTGGAGGCTTGGCGGCGTTCAAACGCCTCCGCCGCGGCTGTCTTCGGTCGATTTTGCGTCACGCATTCGTAACAAAACCATTCATTCTCTGGGACTTTGTCTAGTCGAGGGACCAAACAGTGCGTGTGATAGCCCTTATCGCATCCATCGCACAGGAGCATTCTGTCTTCGCCGTCGACGCGGCCGCACGCGATGCACGCCGTTCGCTCTTCTTGAAGCGGCGGCGCCACGTACGAAGATCTCAGCGCTGAATTCGTCGTAGAGACCGCGCGAAAAAGTTCGGGTTTCACCTTTTCTATCACTCTTGGGTCGACCTCGGCTATGGAACGAATGACGGTGTCCGGAAGGTTTGCGTTCGGAGGGCCGTCCGGGATGATAAGCATGCTCTTCGGCGGGCGACCGCGACCGCGCTTGACGCCCGGTGGAAGCACGGGGATCGGAATCCCAGCGGCGATCATGGCAGCCTTCTTCGCTGCCGCAACACCGGGCTTCGGTCCGGGCTTACCCTTGCGCGTGCCGCGCTCGCGCGGCGCCTGCGGTTGTCGCCGAGTCGGCGCTGCGTGTCCTCTAATGCTATTCAGCGCGCGCGCCGCGTTCGCGGGCGCACGACCACCTCGCGCGTGCGCGTCTTTGTCCTCGCTCCAGCCTCGCTCACCTTCCTCCGCACCGCCGAAGTCTTCGTATTCGTCCTCCGACGACGGCGGTGTGTATCGTTTCGCGTTCTTCGGCGGTCTGCCTCGTCCGCGTTTCGGCGGCGACGCCGGCTGCCGCCAGGAGCGCTCATCTCTCGAGACACCCGCACCCGTCCAGAACGCTCCAGGCGCGCGCAACGCGCGGCCCGATCGCGACGCCGATCCTGGCGCGCCCGAATCGCTTCCTGGACTCACGGGCATCCGCCGTGCAGCCGCCGCGAGCGCCTCCGCCTCCTTCATCGCCGCGCGGCGCGCGCGCTTTCGCCTTTGCTCGTACTCGTACGCCCCATCCGGTTCCGCGCTTCGATTCGTCGTCCCACGCTTCCGCGAGTGCTTCCCTCGCGGCGTCGGCGACGCATCGAGCGACATCAACCGCTGCGCGAACCCTCGCACGGGCGATGGTGGCCCGTCGAGATCGGCGTTTACTTCGTCCGGCGACAAATATCCCGCGTTGTAATCCACCGCGTCTCGCACCACGCCCACCGCGTTTCGCCGTCCCGCGAGCTCCAACGGCTGTCTCCCCGCGCCACGGCGATCGCGCGCGTCCGAAAACGCGCGATCGACTCCGTCGCGACCGCGCGCGCCGTCCCGCGCTTCGTCGCCGCCCGCGTGCGGATTCGCCCACCCCGTCACCACCACCGGCGCGCGCGCTCTCGAAAACAGCGTCCCGCTCGCGCCCGTCCCGCTCGCGCCCGTCCCGCGCGCGCCCGCGTCGACGACGTTCGCGCTCGCGCCCGCGCTCGCGTCGCCCGCGCGTCGCAGGATCAAATCATCCAGCGTCAACGCCGCCGCGCCGCCGCCGCGCGCGCCGTCGCGTCCTCGCGCCGCCTCATCACCCCCCCGCGCCGTCGCGTTCGCGCGCAGCAGCCCCGCGCGCGGGTCCGGCCACGCGGACATCTCGCGCGCGTCCGTCGCCGCGATCGCGCGCGGTCTCGAGCGCGCGCGCGCGCTCCGCGTTCGATTTTACTTCGCGTTCGCGAATCGATGATTTCAAATCGAAATCAAATCTTTCGCCCTTCGCGCGCGCGCGTTCGAGCGCGACGCCGCGCTCGAGCGCGCGCCGTTCCGCGACGCGATGCCGCGACGCTCGAACGCGGTCGCGGTGTCGCGCGACGCTCGCGCGCGTCGCGGCGCGTCGATGAGTGGCGAACGCGCGCTGTCCCGCACACCGCGACGCGCTGACGATGGGCGCGGACGCGCGCGCCGACGCGCTCGCGCGCGGTCTCGCGATGGGCGTCGTCCTCGGAAGCGCGCTGACGATGGTGGCGACGAGCGCGCGCGCGCGCGACGCGCTGCTGCGCGCGGCGCGCGGCGGCGACGGAGGACGGCGCGGCGACGACGCGGCGCGCCGAGCGAAGGACGCGCTGATCACTCGCCTGGGACTGATCCCGCACCCCGAGGGAGGATTTTTCGTGGAAACGTATCGCGCCGGGTGCGCGCCGATGTCGAGCCGAGGGAAGACGGCGTTCGACGAAGACGCGCGGGAACGCGGCGACGCGAGCGCGGCGACGACGCGAAGGACGGAACCGAACGACGACGGGAAGCGAAATCAGATGACGAGCATATATTACATGCTCACGAGGGACAGCGATCATCAGTGGTGGGCGCTGAACGCGAGCGATCACGTGCACTATCATCACGCGGGAGGCGCGGTGACGTATCACTTGGTGTCGGCGGACGGCACGTACGAGCGACGGACGCTGGGATCGGACGTGGAGAACGGCGAGACGCCGCAGTTGGTCGTCGCGGGCGGGACGTACAAGGCGGCGGTGTTAGAACCGGGCGCGGAGTTCGCGCTGATCGGCGAGGGGGTGAGCCCGGGGTTTGATTTTAGGGATTTCGAATTCGTCGCCGCCTCTTCATTGATGGCGCGAAACGCGGCGTGTTTCGACGACGCCAATCACTTGATCAAGCCCTCGCCCGAGGACACGTTCGATCACTACTACCAGTCCACGCCGACGGCGAGCGAGGATTATTTCACCCCCACGCGCGACGACGACCCGACCGAGGCGTGAGCGCGGCGTCGTCTCGCCGCGCTGTAATTTCAAAATTTCAAACTTTTATTCATCATTTCAAACGAGCGTCCCCACCTCGGCGATCCGCGCGCCGTCTTCGCGCGCCGCGCGCGACGCCACCGCCGCGATCGTTTTCGAGCGCGCGCGTCCGTCGCGTCGCGCGCCCTCGTCCTCGCCCTCGTCGTCCTCGCGCGTCCGAAACATTCAACCATCCATCCATCCATTCTTTCATTCATGCACGCGTCCGCGACGCGTTCACAGCCCGCCCTCCGCGATCGCCGCCGAGATCTCCGCCATCCACTGCCGCACTTCGTCCTCCGTCGCCTCGCGTCCGTTTCTTCGCTTGAACTCGTCCATGAGCTGCGTCATGACGGCGTCGACGTCGAGCGCCGGTTCGCTTTCCGTCGTCGTCGGTCGCGACATCGCGTCGCGGAATGCCGACCGACGCGCCGTCGCTCGCGACGGCGATCGGGGATTACGCGCGCGAGAATAAACTTCGCGTCTTGGGCGCGTTCTGGGCGCTCGGGATCGCGAGCGCGCTCGCGATGGAGCACAGGGCGCGACGCGCGAGCGCGATGAGCGTCAAGCTGATTCACTCGCGCTTGTACGCGCAGGCGGCGACGCTGGCGGCGCTGGGCGCGGCGGCGAGCCTGGAGATGGACGGCGGGCGCGAGGCGACGGCGGCGACGGCGCGGGATCCGCACGAGTACCGAGCGCGGAGGCGGGGAGGCGGGGACGACGCGCGCGGCGGCTGAGCGGGACGGATAGGACCACTAGGACTATAGGACTATAGGCGCGTTGTAACGCAGAGACGAGCGCGCGCGAAGCGCGGCGATGCGAACGCGAGCGGTCACTTGAGGCGCAGACGGGCGGATATCGCGCCGTCGACGTCGTACTCGCGGACGACGCGCTTGGCGTACTCGGGGACGTGCTCCTCCGCGCGCTTCGCGCCCCACGCGCGGTTGACGTACATGTAGTTTCGTATGGTGTGGTAATCCAGCGAGTACATCCCGAACTCTTTGCCCTTGGGACCGATTTTGGTGAGCAGCCACGCGAGGAGCTTGCCGACGACGCGAGGCGCCGGTTTATCCGGCCCTCGACCGAGCTTCGCCTCGTCGTCGGCGACGACGGTTTGCATGACGAACGGTCGACGATCGCCGCTGGACGTGGACGGCGTGATCTCCATGTCGTTGCGAATTAAATCAATCATCTCGCGTCCGCGCTCGTTTCGCACGGTGACGTACTGGGGATGTCGATCCATCGGTTTGTCCATGTACGGCACCCCCATGTAGCCGACGACGACGTCGGCGAGACCGTTGACGTAGTCGAAGCACGAGTAACACGACGGCGCGATGACGTCCGTCAAATCTTTTGCGGGCAGGCAGAAATACGGCACCTTTTCGTACGACCCGTCGACGTGCTTGAGGTGCACCTGATAGTCTTGCATGAATTCGTAGTGCATCACCGTGTCCGGGTCGTCGCTCGCGGCGTCGATGAACTTGTTGAATCCCTCCCACCTCCCGTTATCGGTGCAATTCGTGCCGACGACGTACAGCGCGTCCAGGCCCAAGTACGGTTCGACGGCGCGCAGCGCGCTCACCGCGCAGCCGACGCCTATGAACAAGACGCGTTTCAAGCCTCTCGCCTCCACCTCCGCCAGCACGCTCAGATTCGGCGACAGGCTCGGTTTCACGCCTCGCGCGCTCAATATTTCCTCCTCCGTCGTCGCTAATATCGGTCTCGGCGCTCTCGAGTCGTCCTCGCGCGACGCGACGCACACGACGCCCTCGACGGCGCCGCTTCGCAGCGCCGCGAGCGCGACGCTCGTCACGATCCCCGTCCACTGCGCGCCGTCGACCGGAGTTCGCATGGCGCCGTAGAACGTCTCGAGCGCGACGCCCAGGCGGCTCTCGTCGCTCGGCGCGGCCGATCGCGCGCGCCCGTGAACCACCGGCTCCAAGGTCTCTATCCTGGACTGGCCGGGACCGAGGAACGCGCACGCCTCCTTGACGCGCGCGACGTGCGCGGTGTCGCACAGTCCGCACTCGCTGCAGTGCTCTTTCGCGGGATACGCCGAGCCGGGCGCGATCGGTCGCGCGGAGGTCGCGCGCGCGGCGACGCGAGACGCGCGCGGCGGCGCGGCGGCGACGAGCGGGACGCCGACGCGCGTCATGATGTGACGCGTCGTCGACCGAGTCGCGTCGCGGCGTTCGCTCGCGTGTTCTAGCGTTCAGTTTCATTTCACGTCGTCCGCGTCGCGTCGTCGCGCGCGCGCTCGACCGCGCTCACGCGCGCGGCGGAATTCGCCTCGCGTCGTCCTCGCCGTCCGCCGCGTCGTCCGCGCCTCTCGTCTCCAGCGCGTCCGCCGCGCGCGATACCTCCGCCGCCACCGCGCGCGCGCCCGCGACGAACGCGTCGAACATCCCGCGCTCGATCGCGCCGAAATCTTTTCCGCGATCGCCCTCCGTCGCGCCCCCGAGGAGCGCTCGCGCCGCCGCCGCCGCCGCGTTCGCCGCCGTCCCATCCTCGCCGTCGCCGAACCCGCCGCCGAGCGACGACGTCGTCGACCACGTCGTCGACCACGCGTTCGAGCGTTCGATCGCGTTTTCCGCGTCGTCGTCGTCGCGCTCGACCGTCTCGCGCGTTCGCTCGAGCGTCTCCGGCGCGCTGCGCGCGTCCCGTCGTCAGTCCCGCGTTCGACGCCGCGCGTCGCGCGCGTCGCGGTCGGACGCGCGTTCGACGTCGTCGCATCGCGCGTTCGACGTCGTCGTCGCGCGCTTTTCGCGTCGTCGCGCGTCGCGCACCGTCCCGGACATTTCCGCTCGACGATTCGCTCGCGCGCGCACGTCCGCCGCGCCGCGCCCGCGGCGTCGCGCGTCGTCGCGCACCGCTCGCGCGTCGTCGTCGACGTCGCGCACCGCGCGGCGTCCATCGCGCGCGCGAGCGCGCCGTCGTCGTCGTCCTCGTCGTCGTCGCGATGGCGTCGCATCCGCACTGTGCCGCGTCGCGCGTCGCGCGCGACGCGAGGGATCCGGCGATGCGCGCGAAAACGCGCCGAGGCGCGTCCGAGACGCGTCCGCGCGCGTCCGAGACGCGCCGGGCGACGCGTCGACGCGCGATGGCGACGATGATGATGACGATGCTCGCGGTGCCCGGTTCGGCGCGCGCGGCGACGCGTCGGTGCGCGTTCGCGCGCGCCGGGAGCGCGAACGCGACGGCGACGCGCGTCGCGGACGCGTGCGCGACGACGCGATCGTGCGGCGCGTGCCTCGCGGCGTCGCTCTGGGAGGCGCACGGCGAGGGGGCGAGCGACGCGAGCGGCGCGGAGGCGCGCGCGTGCGCGCTCGCGGCGATGGGCGCCGTCGAGGACGCGACGATCCGAGCGAGAGCGCTGGCGCGCGCGATGGGATGCGCGCCGACGTTTTTTAGGGACGGCGCGCGAGGGGAATTGGACGAGGCGCTGAGGGAGTGGTCGAGGGAGAGGTGCGAGGACGAGGGACGGGCGTTTCGATCGGAGACGCCGATGGACGGCGATCGCGAGCGAGGGGCGCGGAGGATTCGCGCGCGGGCGGCGGCGACCGCGGCGGCGTGCTGCGGGGCGTGCGAGGACGACGGGCGGTGCGATGGGTGGTCCTGGTGCGATGATCGCGCGCCGGGGGGGTGCGGGAAGGATTATCTCGTGTTTCCGTTTGAGCCGGGCGAGTGCTTGCACTTTAGATTGGTCGACGACGACGGTCGGCGCGCCTTCGTCGATGAAACGCGCGGTTTCGAACGCGAGGACGGGGCGTGGGTCTCGTCGCTCGTCTCGCGAGCTCGGGCGCCTGAAAAGAAACGTCCGAGCGAAGTCAAGTTGAATGAACGGCGAAGAACGCGCACGGCGTACGTGCGTCGTCGCGTCGAGTCGAAACGCGCCGCGAGAGAACGTGAATGACGGACCGATACGATTCACGTCGACGCGCGCGCTCGCGCTTACGAAACGTACTTTTCACACTCTATTTTTCTATCGTAATGTGTTCAGATTTTTTCTAAAATGCGATCGCCGACGGCTTTGTCCATGGGCGTCGGGTCGCACGCTCGAAGCTCGCACGCCGAGCGCAACTCCTTGAGTAAAATCTCGATCGCCCGTCGCTCGTACACATCCGACTCGAACTGTCCGCTTGGCATGAAGCGAAACAGCACGCGCTCGGCGAGATAGCGCACGTCCAGCGAGACTTGCTGGAACGCAAATTTCGTGTGGAAGGTTTGACAACGAACGCACTCGACGTACGATTTGACGGCGCGCTTGATCACGGCGCACATCACCGAAGACTGCGTCGACCTCACGGGCGTGAACGCGCCGTCCGCGACGAACGAAGTGCTGCCATCACCGCTGTCGATTTCTCCAACATCCAAAACTTGCGCGCACTCGTTCTCAATCGTCGCCAAATCGTCCGCGATGTAATCCGCGAGCGGGCGAACCTCGCGAGGTTCGCGCGCCTTGCTCCAATCCACCGCAGTGAGCGATTTTCGAATCATAAAGCTAATGCGCTGCGCGCTTTGTTCGACGTACCACATCAATAATACGTGCGACGCCGACTCGCACATCGCACGCGTCTCATCCAAGCTGAAACTTCCACCCATCGCCGACGACGCCGGGAACATCTTCGTCAACGCATCCGCGATGTGCTTCGTCGCCGAAGTGTGCAAAAACGCGCACATTCGAGCGCATACGAGTAGGAAGCTCGGCGGCGGTGGAGTTTTCGAACTCGATTCCCGCGCTTCATCGACCGCCACCGCGAGAGGCGTCCGTAACGGCGTGGGATTCGGCGCGGGATTCGGCGCGATGGGCGATCCGACGATGAGTCGAGAGACGAGCGCGTGAATTAGGCTCGCAAAATGCCCGCGAACGGCGTACGCAAATTCTTCGCGCCAACTCGAAATCAAGATTGGACGTTCGTCCATCAAAGATTCCACGTCACTCAACAGCGTTTGCACGCTCGTGAGCAAGGTGTCTGAGAGCGCTATGAAACGATGCAGCAGCGACTTGCTCGTGGCGGCGTCTGCGCCCGACGCGCGATTCGCCGCCGCCGCTGAGACTGCCTTGGCCGCGACATACGTGGCGTCAAGCTCGCGCACCAAGTCACGCTCTAGGCACATGAACGCAGCGCCGACGCGACTACGCACGGCGCGCTCTATAGTCTCCACGGCTCTGTCGCCGAGCGCAGCCTCGGGAACGGATCTGTGCACGCTCGCGAGGTCAGCCGCCATAGTACCCATGGCACACATCAACTGCTTGGGATTCAACAAATCTGCGCTCGATGAGGCGGCGATCATGTCTGTCTTATCCACGTGCGGTGCGTAGATTTCTCGAATGAAGGCGAAATATTCGCCAAACGCATCTTTGGTAAACTTTACCAGGGCGTTTCGCGCGCTGTTGACGTTCGAAAACAGTTTCTCGAACGCCTCTGACGCGTTTGAAAACTCGCCCAAGAAAGATTGATTCAACGCGCTCATGAAATCCTTCAAATTCCGTTCGCTCACCGGCGTCGACGCGAGCTCGGCGAACGATTTTCTCGACGCCTCGATCGCGTCGTCGAGTTTCTTTTTCCTTGACATCAAGAAGTCGTCCACGAGCTCGTCCTGTGACACCTTCAACGCCGATAACAGTTCCAAACAAACTTCGTCCGACATCCCGAACGCTGCCTTCGACGCACCGTCATCTTCGTCGCCCCCGATCGCGCTCGCTCTCGCGCGCGCCTTCAACACCGCCACAATCTTTTCCATCGCCGCATCGCACCGCTTTTTCGCGCGCACGAACGCTATCGCGTCTGAACCTTCCGCCCCGAGCGCATCTAGCACCTCCTTCGCCTCGACGTACTCCGCGATCGTCGTCCTCGCGTCCTCGCCCTCCGTCGCCGTCGCCGCCGACGCGTTCGCGAGCGCCTCCAACGCCGGCGCCGAACGCAAACTCGCGCTCAGCTTCCCGATCAACCCTCGCACGCCTCGCAACTGTTCAACCACCTCCCTCCTCGCCGACAATCGCTCCTGCGTGCGTTCGCTCAGCGCTTTCGCCCGCAGCGCGCTCTCCCGCAGCGCGTCGCATCGCGTCCGCATCGCCGCGCTCGCCTCTCGCAACGCGCTCGCCGCGCTCGCCGCCTGTCACCACCGAGCCATCCGTCAGTCCCTCGCATCGCGCGTCGCGCGCTTTTCCGCATTACCTGAATGAATTTCCCGTAGTTGTCGTACACCAACATCTGCGCCCGGCTCTCGACGACGCCGAGTTCGGCGCTCACGCGCGCGTACGCGTCCCGCGCCCCCCCCCCGTCGCCGTTCGCCAGCGTCTCCCGCACGTACGCGTCGACGTCGAAGTCCGGCGAGTCGAGATCGACGCTCGCGCGCGTCGCGCGTCCCGTCGTCGTCGTCGTCGTCGTCGTCGTCGCGCGATGCGTCCCGTCGCGCGTCGTCGATTCGTCGCGCGCCGACGTCGCGTCTCGCGCCGTTCGCGCGTCCTCGTCGTAGTACGACGACAGCAGCGACGCGACGCGCGACGCGCGCGCGTCCTCGCGCATCTCGGCGCGCGCGGCGCGTCGCGCAGTGCGAACGGTGGCGACCGTCGTCGAATGCGCGACGAATCGTTCGTCGCCACTCGACGACGCGGGCGCGATGCGCGCGAGCGACGCGCCGGTCGGCGACCGACCTCCCTCGCCGTCGTTCGCCGACGACTGGCGCGCGTTCGCGGACGGCGCGAGCGCGCAGTTTGAGAGTCTGTCGGATCGCGCGCGCGCGCTCGCGCGGCGGACGAGCCAGGGCGCGCGTGCGACGACGGCGGCGCTGCAGTCGCTCACGCCCGAGCGCGTCGCGTGGTTTCTGGCGCTGAGCGCGACGAGCGCGCTGATGTACGCGCTGGCGTTCGTCGTGGGCGCGCCGACGCTGGCGATCGCGCCGGCCAAGTTTGGGCTGTGCGTGTCGGCGGCGAGCGCGAGCGGGGTGTGCGCGACGGGGGCGCTGCGAGGGGCGCAGGCGCAGGTGACGCACATGCTGAGCGAGGAGCGGGCGGTGACGTCGGTGGTGATGGTGACGACGGTGGTGATGACGGTGCGCGCGGCGGCGTATCGACACTCGTACGCGCAGACGGTGTTTTGGAGCGCGTGTCAGACGTGCGCGGTGGGGTATTATCAGGTGAGTTATTTTCCGTACGGCGCGCAAGGGTTCAGGACGGTGTGCGCGACGGCGTGGCAGATCGCGCAGCCGGTGATGGGGGCGTGCGCGCGCGCGATCGGGTTCGCGGCGTCGAGTCGGGGGGGGGGGGGCGCGCTGCCGGTGTAGACGCGCGTCGTCGTCGACGCGTCTCGTTGTAACGCATATTTTAGATTATAGGACGCGCTAAACTTCGTCTTCGCGGTGAGCGTATGCTGTGTTACAACGTTGGGAACGCTGCGTTTAGTCTTGGCGTGAAAAAGCTCGACCGAGGACGCGATATGTGCTCACGAACACCGACGCCGCGGCGGCGATGAAGATGACGGCGGCGACGTCGCGCGCCGCCTCCTCTCTCAAAGACGGTTTGGCCCGCCCGCTCGAATTGCGATCCAATAACTCGTAGCAAGCACGATGGCCGGATGTTCGTCCGGCTCGCGCAACGTCGCGCGCTTGGTTTGTGTTCAGTTCCCTGCCGCCATTTTCGAGGATGAACTGCGCCATGTGAAACGCACCAGTACTCGCCGCGACGACGAGATAATTAGGGTTCCACCTGAACGCTGGCGCCGACTGCAACGCTTGAAATATCTCAATAAAGTCATTTCCTTGGGCGGCGACTGCGTTCGCGCATCTCTCGATATCCGCCGCTGTGAATTCCTCGCCGCTGACGGCGATGCAGAATCTCAGACAATTCAGATGGCCTCGTTCACCGGCGTTCAACATCGCCGACGCCTTAATAGGCGCGCCGTACGAATGCGCGAGTCGCAGGCATCCCAATTGACCGCCCGCGGCCGCTGCGCTCGTCGTGCGCTCGTCGACGAGATCTTTCATGAAATCGGTGATGAAACGAGCGTTTCCGGTGAAGGCAGCCACCGCAGCCATCGACGCTTCGTCAAAGCCGGGTGACTTATTCTGCCACAAAAACATCAGGATGCCGTAATCGTCGACGCGAATAGCGGCGCGTAGACATTCGGCCGATAACCACGCGCCTTCTTCGTGACAGATGCGCAGCGCGCGCAAGTTTCGCATCTCTACCGCGAGCACCGCGGCGTCGTGCCGTTCCTCGGCCTTGAGAGCCCGAATGACGTGCTGCAGATCCCTATCGACGCCGTTCAAGCCGAACGCGCGAACTAGATCCATGAACTGACTGCTTCGAATGGGACCGCGCCTTTGCGCATAGGTAGGTGCAATCGCGGGCATGGCACGCGTGCGTCTGTGCCGTCCAACTGTCACGACTCCAAAAACAGAACGACATGACTGCTACGGCTGGTCAAACTCGTACAGGTGGAAAGGACAAGCTTTCTGAAGCATGGCGACGACGCATCGACGCGCGTCGAACCCATCATCGCTCGCTTCGCTAAGCATTGTGATGCGTATGGACTGCACGCCATCCGACCGACGCTTGCACTTAATTCGACCCGTCGCGCGCACGAAGGCGATGGCTCGAGCGCCTTGGCCCACGCGTTCGACTTCTGCGACGACGTCTTCGCAAATTGTGGATACGTCGCCCGGTGCCGCGCGAAAGACGACGGGTGCCTGACCTTCTTGCGCAAGCAATACTTCCACCATGACAAAGTGCAAAGCCAAATCTTGTAGTTCCCCGTTATCGTTCTCAAAGACAAACGCGTCGCCCTTGTCGTCGTCAAAGCTGGCTAATTCGCATTCGGTGAAAAACGATCCCTCCACGACCGTGGTCACGAGTCGATCGTCGCATCTTCGCCTTCTGTACATCATTTTCTCATCCACCCAGTTCTGCACCAGAACTCTCGCCAGCGCGTGTTCGCCGGGAAGCGCGATCTCGCCGAAAGGAATGGCGTCGTCGTCGTCGCCGCCCCTCGGATCGGCGAAGGCGCGCTCTGGCGACAGTCGCGCTGCGAGGTAATCAACGTGAAACCATCGCGCGTCTGCGAGTTCGCCGTCGATCATCTTCGGTTCTGGCGGCATTTTCAACGGCCCTAGACGTTCCGGCGCGACATCGGCGCGAAATCCCATCATCAACTGGTTCGGAAACGGCCACGGTTGACTCGCGATGTACTCCACCGACGACGCGTCGACGACGATGGATGCCTCCTCCAGCGCCTCGCGCGCGACGCACGCCTCCAAACTCTCGCTCCCCTCGACGAACCCCGCGAGTAAAGAGTAAAAGTTCTTGGGCCATTTCGCATTTCGTCCGAGCAAAACGTAATTACCGCAGGTGATCAGCGCCAAACAGCACGGCATCAACTCGGGATACGCGCTCCGCCCGCACTCGCGACACGTCGCCTTACTCCCACCCTTTACGATTTTCGGCCTCGCCGCGCCGCAATTTCGACAAAACTTTTGTCTCCCGCCCCATCCAATCAGCGCCGCGCCGTTCGCGACGATCGCCGCGTCGATCTCGTCCTCGAAACTCGCCGTCGCTCGCTTGACGTTTTTCATCGCGAACCTCGTCCCCGCCGGCGCCGCCGCCTCGAACGCCGCTCGCATCGCGCGCTCTCCCGCCTCCCCTTCCCGCAGCACCATCGCGAACACCCCTCGTTTTCCCCGTCTCAGGTCTCTCCCGACGTACACCGCGCTCGCCGCGTCGTCGAAATCCGCCCTCGCGTCCCCGTCCCGCAGCGTCGCCGTCGGCGCGTACGCCGCCTCCCACCCCTCACCGTCCCTCGACGCGCACAGCACCTCGCTCCCGCTCGCCGAGCACGCGAACGCGACCGACCCTTTTTCCCGCGCGATCGCGTCGCCGCTCCCGGCGCGTCCCGCGGCGTCGCCGTCGACGCGCGCGTGGCCGTCGTACCGCAGCGTCGTGCGCTCGACCGCCGTTCGCGGATTTTCCCGCGCCCGCGCCCGCGCGCGCGCGCCCGCGTTCGACGCCGCGCGCGTCGCACCGCGTCGCACCGCGCGCGCTCGCGCCGCGCTCGCGCCGCGCATCGCGCGCGCGTGTGCGGATTCAAATTGTGTCCCGGTCGTCGTCCCGGTCGTCTCTGAATCGCGTCGTCACCGCGCGACGCCGCGCGCGCGATCGCCGACCGCGATGCGACGCGATGCGAACGATCGCGGCACGCCGCCGACGCCGCTCTATGTGCCGCCGCGCGCGACGGAGACGATCCTGTCCGTCGCCGCGCGATGCATCCTGAGCGGCAGCGACGGCGTCACCGCGCGCGAGGTCGCGGACGCGCTGACGAAGATGACGTGCGAGCGCGCGCGGAAGTCGCTGATGGAGGGCGACGTCGATCACGCGCGCGAGCGGAGCGCGTACGAGGCGATGCGAGCGGCGGCGGGGAGGGACGGGAACGGGGGGTGGACGACGAGGACGAGCGCGAGCGGGACGAAGCGGACGGACGCGGAGGACGCGTTGGGGGCGACGGCGACGCGAGAGGAGATGCGAGAGACGATATTTGATTTCCCTGGGCGCGAGTACAGGCCGCCGAGGTCGTGGTTGGGGACGGGGGGGGAGGCGCGGAAGGGGAAGGAACGGCGGCGACGCGCGCCGCACGCGAGCGTGCGGGAGGTGCTGCGGATGTGTCGGGAGACGCAGGGCGCGGACGAGGCGCCGAGGGAGAAGGTGTTCGGGGAAGCGGCGGCGTCGCCGGAAAAGCGACGGGCGCCGCGGACGGCGAATCCGTTGGCGGAGTTGGCGGAGAAGGAGAGGGCGCGCGCGGAGGCCAAGGCAAAGTCAACCGCCGAGGGCGCGGGCGGCAAGACGGCGGCGGCGACGACGGTGGTGAAGAAGAGGCGAAAGGATTTAGCGAACGAAAAGGCTGGGAATCACTTGGCGCTCGTGAGTTGGATCGGCGAAGGGAAGAAGGATGGCGTCAGGCGCGATAGAACGTTTTACGAAGGCTTCCGTCGCGAGGGCGTCGAGTTCAGAAACGGCGACTGCGTCTACTGCCTCCCCGAGCGCACGACGGAGAACATGTACTTGGCTCAAATCCAGCGATGCTTCGAGGACGACGACAAATCGATGATGATCGAGTGCTGTTGGTTCATGACGCAAGACGAGGTGCGCGCGTGGGGCGGCGACCTTCCGCCGTCGACCGAGCCCGAAGAAATCTTCCTCGGCACCTCCGTGGACGTCAACCCGATCGCCGCGCTCGAGGGTTTGGCTCCGGTTATGACCCACGACGCTTTCACCGCGTCCGCGCCCGCGTCCGCGTCCGCGTCCGCGCGCGCGTCCTCCGACGACCTCGAGCGTCGTCTCTTCGCTCGCAAGTGTTACGTCCCCGTGCGCGGTTACGACGCCAAGAGCAAGAATCCCGCCCAGCGCAAATCCGGCGCGTTCCACCCGCTCGATCACGTCCCGGGTCGCGGTTTCGTCGTTCTCTGGCCCTCTTCCAAGAAGAAGAAGCGCAAGCGTTAGCAGAATTGTGTAATCGAATCGTCGCTCGTCGGCGTCGGCGTCGGCGTCGGCTTCCCGCCAAAACTCGAGTTCAAACCACCCGCGATCGTCACACCGCGACGCCATGGGTACCGCGCGCGCGACGCACCCGCGGTTCACCGCGATCGGTCCGGGTGAACATCACCTCGCGGTCTGCGGCGCGCTGCCGAGCGTCGACGCCTCGCACGTCGCGCTCGCGGCGTCCGACGACGTCGAACGCGATGGCGAGCGATGGTCGACGGATGCGACGCTCGAAGGCGACGATGAGGGCTCCGTGGCGCTCGCGCGAGCGATCGGCGCGCTGCTGGAGACGTGTGATGTGTCGTACCTGTGCGTCGAGCGAAGCGAGGCGCGCGCGATGACGGAAGGGGGACGGATGCGATTGGCGAGGCGAGCGAGCGAGCGAGCGAGCGACTGACGGATGGACGACGCGCGAAACGACGATGCGATAGGTCGACGACGCTGATGCGAGCGAAACGGAAATATGCGAAAACAGACGCGGTGCACTGCCCGATGACGGCGAAGATCGTGGAGGCGATGGGAGACGAGGCGTGCGTGACGGTTCGAGCGAACGCGACGCTGCCCGCGGCGGCGACGAACGCGTCGACGGGGATGATTCAGGGTAGCGCGGACGCGATGGAGGATGGAGAGGATGACGTCGGGCGATCGAGGGGTGGAGAAGTCGCGCGTGCGATCGCGGCGCCGCAGAGTGTCATGACGACGACGGAGTTGGTGACGTCGATAGACGGCGAGGCGCTGGTGGCAGACTTTGTGCGCGCGGCGGAAGATTTGTGCGACAGGATTGAATTGGATGATGAAGACGCGAGCGCTGGCGACGACATGGACGACGCATCTGGCGCCGTGATGCTGAGCGAACTTCGCGACTTTAGCTCGAGATGTGAATTGTTGCGAGAACGCGGGTTGTTGAAGGGCGTCGGGAAACGAGATTTAGTCAAGACGCTGTCAATGTTGGAACGAGTCGCAAAGAGCGCGAACGAAACGTTGATCGCCGCGAACGCGCAGTACAGAGGTGCCGACGCACAGCGTGTGTTGAAATCGTTGGAAGCTATCGGGGCGTACTTTGTCATATTGGCGGCGACGGACATGCCGAAGGAGATTTATCGCGAGGAAGGCATCGACGAGATGATCGAGTGCGCGAGGCAACACTTGGTGCGGAATGTCTTCGTCTTTTACGATGCCGGCATGTGGAACGTTCATCGCGGCAGTGACGAAGACGGAGATGACGTCGAGCAAGATGGGAAAAAGAAGACACCGGCCAGCAAGAGTAAGGGCGTCTCGGCGCCGCCGCCGCCCTCATCGTCGAAGAAATCAGGCAGCGGGGGATACAAGGTAGCAAAAATGTTGGGGGCGAAAATAGGCGTCATTTTCACGCACTTGGCCAATTTGATTTCCCTCCTCGCACTTCCAGATGCGACGGTACTGCAGCTGACGTCTTTGGCGTTCTCGGCGTTCGAAATTGAGGACGTGAGCTTTGTGCAACTCAAGTCCGTCGAACTCGTGTCGAGCATTTTTACGCAATACTCTGAGCACAGAGGCTTCGTCGTGGACAATATTCTGTCGTCTCTCATGAAACTTCCGACTGAGGGGCGTAGCGTGCGATGTTTTAACGTCCCAGGCGAAGACTCAGTGCAAATCCAAGTCTTGCTCGCTCTGTTGATGCAGTGTTTGCAAGCCACGGTGGAATTTTCCGACGACGAAGCGACAATGCCCAAGGCGGATAAAGAAGGTGAAATGACGACAGACGTGCACGCGCGTGCGTTTGGATCGGCGTTTTACTGGACGAACTACTTTTGGAAAGATTTGCTGACGAGGTGGCCGAAGGTGAAAGCGGCGGAACACGAGCGTCAGATACGCGCGGTGATCCACAACGCTCTCGTGGACGCGCTCACATGCAGAAACCTTCCCGAATGGCCCGTGGCAAACTTGCTTGTGCTCAATCTCGCCGGGAACCTGCTCGGGTCTGCCGGTCTGCAGTGCAAAGACTCCAAGATTCGCGAGATTGCGCTCGATTTCCTTGGTCAAATCGCATCAAAACTTCGCGCTGACTCGAAAGCAGTAGAGGAGGATGCGTTCTGGCGCGAGTTGCCACGCGCGGAGGATTTAGAATTTACGTCAAACGCCGAGACGCTGCACGAAAAAGCGGTCATGTTTGCTCATCAAGACGCAGCGCGCGTTCGAACTCGAGTCGACGCGCAAACGGAAAGTGCGTTGGTGCAGGCCGACGAGGCGAGTGCGGATATTTTTGCGATGGAATCGATTATCGCGCGCTATTTGGCAGAGAACAATCGAGGCCCGTCTTCAACGACGTTTACTCGCGACGACGACGCGGATGAAGACGACGAAAATGGCGCAGCACCGCGTGAAGGCGCGAGGATGTCGGACGATACGGCGTCTCATTCGCGTGTGACGCTCAACACTTCCGCAGTATCGTACCATTTGTGTCAGTTTGCGCGGGACGCTGAGCGCGCGGGCGTCGGTTTTCGTCAAGAAGTCGTCGCTGGCGGTTCGCGGGCGATGTACGCAGCTCTGCACGCTAGCATGGTGCGAGTCGCGGACACTGCGAAAAAGGCTACAAATGGCTCGCTGGCTGGACTTCCGCGCGAGCTCGCCAAGTCTTTGTGTCTTCAACTCAACGCTCGACGACCGTTGGCAAGACAGCTCGACGTGCTCGTGCAGCGCGTGACGGCTATGCTCGATGACGCGAGCGTCTTGGTGCGCACATCAGCGACAAGAGCAATCGGTGGTATCGTGAACGAAGACCCGAAACTGTTAGAGTCTCCGGATATCGTTCGCGCGCTGAAAATCCGATTGAAAGATACGGGATCGTCCGTGCGAGCCGCCGTGGTGGATGTCATCGGCAGACAGATGGTGCGAAACGTCAGTCTTGCCGAAAAGTACTACGACTTGATTGAAGACCGCGTATCCGACGTCGGTGTATCTGTGCGCAAGCGCGTGGTTTCCACCCTGCAAGAATGCCTGCGTAATCCTGACTTTACTAAAGCGGATAAGGCGATGCAAGTGTTGGCGTTTCGCATACTGGATGAAGAAGAAACGATCCGTTCGCACGTTGTGAAGATTTTTCGCGAGCTTTGGTTTTCACCGGTTGCATTGGAAGACGAAGCCGACGATGAACACGATGACGACGAAGATGATGGGGACGGAAACAATGGCAGTGATGACGAAGACGCATCTACGGCGCACTTAGCCACCGTTGGGCATGATGGTATCGAGGATAATGATCCAATCGCGATTCGCGCGCGGCAAATGGTCTCCGTCGCTTGGGGCGTCTACCGACTCGTTTCCCGGAGCGGCAAACAAAAGCTTCCTTTACTGCCCACGTTTCCGGTCGTTGCGATCATCAGCGCGGTGCTGTATCCGAGCGAAGACGAGAAGGTTGATGCATGGGTCAATGTTCGCGGTATGCGAAAGGTAGCGAAGCGTTTATCGGTGCAGGTGTTGCACGCGCTCATCGAGAGCGAATCCGACGAGCAAAGTCGCGCGCCAAACGGTGAACGAGTCAAATCGAACGGAGCACACAATGGCGTGGTCGTGAAAGACGAGCCGGGCACGTCGAAGTCGGTGCCGATGAGCGTCAAGTACGCACTCGGTCTCCACATTCTGACCGTCGTCGATCCGTGTCTCTGCCTTCCGAAACGCGACCCATCGTATTTCGCCGTGGCGCTCCAGCCGTATCTGAAGCGGGTCGACGACGACGCGCCTTTCGTCGGTGAGAAGCTCCAGTGCTGCATGTCCGTCGTGCATATTGTTGCGAAACACGCTGGTCGTCTTCCAGCGCCGATTGCGAAAGAGATCGAACGAGACTTGCGCATCCTCTTACTCCGCCATCACGACAAAGCTGTCATTTATTACGCGTGTAAGACGTTGTGCGCCGTGGCGGAGACTCGCGGCGGTAAGGATAGTGGAACGATGTCTATGCTGAAACGATTCGTTGCCATCGTCATCGAATCCATATCTAGTGATGAAGCGTTGAGCGTTCAGAACAAATCGCACTGCGCGCGTTCGCTGTACGTATTGGGTAATATTGCGCGATTTGGAGCCGACGTCGTGGACGCGGCCGTCGAAAATGGTGAATGCGATATCTCGATTCAGGATCTTCTTCGAGTCTTCCGCAAGACCCTGGAGTCTCAGCCTGCAGAAGAGTACGATCTCACTCGTGGAGCGCTCGGGGCGTGCGGAGACTTGTTCGTCGCTCGACCAGAACTCATGTTTAATCGCGACGGCGGTTTCGGCAAAGGAAGCTTTGATTCCATCATGCGAGCCGCGTTGGCATCCAGCGCCGAGCGTGGCTTGAAGGAGCAGGCGCTGACGAATCTCAGTGAGCTCATTCGAGAGGAAGAATTTCGTATGACTGCGACGAGTGGATCGGCGGCGGCCAATGAAGTCAACGCTTCCACTAAGGCTTCGGTGCTCAAGTCGGCGCAAAAGCGCTCGCGAGACGCGGAAAAATTGCAAGTCGTCAACGGCCAGAGTGATCGTTCTATCGCCGGCGGTATCGCGCAACGATATTGGACAGATGTTTTAGCGCTTTGCGTCGACTCCGCGTACAGCGTGCGGTTGAAAGGCTTGCATTTAGTCGAGGTGGTCCTTCGTCAAGGCTTGGTTCACCCGGCAAGCGCGTTCCCCACGCTCATCGCGCTACAAATCGACCCAGTGCCGAGCGTTAAGCGTCTCGCGCGTAAGCTCCTGAAGGCGCAAGTTCAACGACACGGTGACTTTTTTGAGCATCAGCTCACTCACGGCGTCGAGCTTGCGTACTCTTTCAAGAAGCGTCTGGAAACGGCGGCTAGAAGAAGCGAAAGCGGGCAAAAGAAAATCGCCGACGCCTCGGACGGTTTCGCGTTTGTCTACAGCTTGGTGAACTCGTCTAGAACGTCCCGAAACGCGTTCTTGAACACTCTTTTGCGTCGGTTTGAAACCACGAGCGGATCGTCCGATGCGCTATTCTTGCGATTCCTAGCGAGCGTCGTCACCGAGCTTCCGTTCACATCAGTGGATGAGACTCTCTACGTCGTCTTTCAGCTCAATCGCGTCATATCGCTCAAGGGCGGCTTGTTGCTCGAACAGCTCACGAAGGGCGTGGAAGCGTCGGCGGCCAAGGCGGACGATGCGGTGCCAGATAACGAATTCAAGAGCGACGTCGAACTCGCGTGTGCGCTGAGCGTCGTTTTGTTGCTCAAATCTCACGTCAAGAAGGCGTACGAGTTGTCCGACGCTCGCGTGGCGTCGTACGTCCCCACGGAGGCGACGAGAAACGCAGAAGTCGTGAAATTCGACGATACCGTGAAATTTGAGACCGGTATTGTCGACGCAACCGCTGGACAATCCTACGGCTCGGCTCGGCGCGCGGTCGACACGTTCCGCGATCTCATGACTCGCGACGCGAGCGATTTCGCCGAAGACATGTTCAAAGAAACGGCGACGAAGCGAGGCCGGAAGCGCGCGACGAAGACGCAGGCCGACGCCGACGCCGACGCCGAGGCGACTCCGGGGACTCCAGCGAGCCGACGTCGACGTCGCGCAGCCGTCGTGGTGGACGACGACGACGACGAAGAGGAAGACGAAGACGACGACCAGGACGAAAACGACGAAGACGCCTCGCTGCCGGGCTTGCGCTCCGCGGGCGTGACGACGTCGAAAAAGCGCGCCGTCAACTCCGCGCAAAAGGCGGCGAAACCGGCGTCGAAGAAACGATTAAAATTTTAGGACGCGCGCGCGCCTCGAGCAAGGCGACAAACGAAGAAACGACACGATTAGCGAAACGTGAATAGCCACCGGTACGATTTATCGATTACACGCGTCCCGTTCACCGCGCCGACGCCGACCCTCTCTCCCGCGTCGACGCCGCGACGTAACACGCTCGACACACGGGCGCGTACTTATCCCTCCCTCCCACGCGCACCACGTCCTCGCTCGCCTCGACGCGTCGACTGAATAAACTCTCGTCTCCGCACTCCGCGCACGTCCCTCTCAATCGCGTCACCGTGTCGCACAGCGGAATCAAATCCAACACCCCCCCGAACCTCTCCCGCCTGTAATCCCCGTCCAACCCGCACACGTACACCGTCTGTCCCAGCTCCTCCGCGCACCGTCGCGCGAACGGCGCCAAGTCTCCCATGAATTGCGCCTCGTCCACCGCGACGACGTCCGCCGCGTCGCACGCCGCCGCGTCCGCGCCCAGTCCCGCCGCGTCCAGCGTCCGCACCGCGCGCACCCTTCCGCCGTCGTCGCTCGCGTCGAACCGCACGCGCTTCCCGTCGTGCGCGATCAGCGCGTCGCGCGCGTCCTCGCCGAACCGCTCGACGTCGAGCTCGGATTTGATCACGAACACCGTCCGTCCGCGCGCGCGCTCGCGCTCGACGCATCGCATCAGGTGCGTCGTCTTGCCCGCGAACATCGGTCCGCAGATGACGTGCACGCGCCCGCGCGCGCGCGCGCGCCGCGCGTCGTCCGCGTCGCGCGCGGACGCGGACGACGACGCGGACGACGACGACGACGCGCGCGCGACGGCGCCGCGTCCGCGCGCGCGCGCGCGCGACGGCGTCGCCGTCGTCGTCGCCGTCGCGGTCGCGGTCGAGGTCGACATCGATCGGCGTCGCGGACGGCGCGGACGACGCGGGCGCGCGCGCGGACGCGGGCGCGCGCGCGGGCGCGCGGCGGTGTCGCGCGGTCGTAAATGTGCGTATTGTGGGCGTTTTGAGCCCATGTACAGAGGCGCGAAAATTTAGACTCGACGCGCGGCGGAGGGGGGCCGCGGCGTCGCGTCGAGCGGCGCAGTTCGCGTCGCTGATCATGTCGTGTGAGAAATTAGGCAGCACTACTGGCATGTTTACGCCAAAAGTGGGCGTGAAGTCATTCGATGAATACAAGGAGCTTTACCGTACGTCGCTCGAGTGTCCGAACGAGTTCTGGAGAAAAATTGCAGAAAACTTCGTTTGGGATACTCCTTGGAAGAACGACTCCGTGTTCACCGGCAACTTTGATGTGACCAAGGGTACGATAGATCACACTTGGTTCCAAGGTGGACGCACCAACGTGGCATGGAATTGCATCGAAGCGAATATAAGCAAAGGTTTAGGTGAGAACACAGCTTTCGTCTGGGAAGGGAACTCTCCCGGTGAGGATGCCAAACTCAGCTACAACGAACTACAGAAGGAAGTGAATAAATTAGCGAATTGGCTCAAGAGTATAGGGATTCAACAGGGCGATCGAGTGGTGATATATCTACCCATGCTTCTTGAATTACCAATTTCTATGTTGGCGTGTGCACGGATTGGTGCTGTTCATTCTGTTGTTTTTGCTGGCTTCTCAGCTGAGTCACTCTCCCAACGCATCCTTGATAGTCATGCGACGGTTGTGCTTACTTGCAATGCAGTTATGCGCGGGAACAAGTGTCTGCATCTCAAAACAATTGTTGATCAGGCGTTGCAGACATGTATCGCGCAAGGATTCAATGTGAAGCACTGCTTGTGCGTTGAAAATAAACGACTCCCTCACGTTTCAACAAACCTCGTCGCTGAAAGGGATGCGATTTGGAGCGAGACCCTGACAAAATTTTCTAGTGAATGCGAAACATGTTGGGTGGACTCAGAGGCTCCACTTTTCATGCTGTACACGTCTGGTTCTACAGGAAAACCAAAGGGTGTTGTACACTGTACAGGCGGCTACATGATCTATGCTGCGATCACCACAAAGTATGTCTTTGACATAGCACCTGGTGATATGTTTTGGTGCACAGCCGACTGTGGTTGGATCACTGGTCATACATATTTGACCTACGGTCCTCTTCTAAACGGTGCAACGTCCTTGGTGTTCGAAGGAATACCAAATTATCCTGACTATGGACGGTGCTGGAGTATTGTCGACAAATACAGTGTTGAAGTGTTCTACACTGCTCCGACATTGCTTCGCTCTTTGCAGCGTGAGGGTGATGATCATGTGAAAAAGTATTCTCGCCGTTCGCTTAGAATATTGGGTTCGGTTGGAGAACCAATCAATCCTGAGGCTTGGCGCTGGTATCATGATGTTGTCGGGGATGGTCGCTGTCCCATCGTCGATACCTGGTGGCAGACCGAAACAGGCGGACACCTTTTGACACCACTCCCGGGCATTTTCAAGGAAAAGCCCGGTTGTGCCGCGTTGCCTTTCTTTGGAATCGAACCCGCCATTCTGAGCGTTTCTGGCGAGGAATTACATGGTGAAGCTGAAGGACTTCTGTGTTTCAAGCGTACTTGGCCATCAATAATGCGCACTATCTATGGTGACCATTCTCGATACGAGACAACATATTTCAAGCCATTTGAAGGTTACTACGTAAGCGGTGACGGGGCACGGAGAGACAACGATGGTTACTACTGGATAACCGGTAGAGTGGATGACGTTATCAACGTTTCTGGCCATCGCATAGGTTCTGCTGAAGTAGAGAGCGCTCTTGTTTCTCACTCGGCGTGCACGGAAGCTGCGGTTGTGGGCATCGAGCATGAGATCAAGGGCCAAGCCATCTATGCATTTGTCACAATTGTACCCGAAGTGGAGTGTCACGACTCACTACGAAAGGAGCTTGTGGCTTGCGTACGTGCTGTTATTGGCCCGTTTGCAGCTCCAGATGTCATACACTGGGCTCCTGGCTTACCAAAAACACGTAGTGGTAAAATTATGCGCAGGATACTGCGTAAGATTGCCAACAATGATCTGAGCAACTTGGGTGATACGAGCACCCTTGCTGATCCGACTGTTGTCGACGCACTGATCAAAACTCGCTGAGGTCATACCGTGTGCCCCTAAGTTTTTGTGTTTGTTCATAGAAAAGCTTGCGATAGTGGCTCAGTCATAAACGATGCATTGTCGAGTGCCTACAAACACCGTCAACAAATAATTTGTCTAGTTCCCACAATACCCGCATGGGTGAGGCGGACCAACTACGCAGACATGACGTGAAAGTTTGTCAAGTCTGTACGCATATTCGTCCAATTTCACGTCTTTCCTTTGAATTACTTTTCGTGACGAATCTGTGAGACTACGTTTTAATGTCATATCATTGTTCTTACGTAATCGACGCACCCTGAAACCAAAAACACGGGGAGTATACCGCGGGCACGACGTTTCCGGCTTCAAATGTGTGTACGTCATCAGGAACAAGTGCGGGAAAGTAGTCCCGAAGTATGCCCCATCAACATTTCCCTGGTACTTACTTCTGGGGAAATAAATATCCTAAACGCGGTTATTCCTAATGTTGTATGTCGTCAATTCAATAGTGTACCTGGCATCTTGGACAAAATATCTTCACAGTTGCTGTTCGAAACACGTCAGAATTGCCCGTGGGCAAACACATTTGGTTGTTACACAAGGATCGTGGGCAGCGACCAAAATGACCTTGTTTGTATTTCTCCAACATTGCCAGCATACCTCTACCTGTGAGGATGTATCGCGCATGTATCAGACCATAGAGCATCTCGGCTGCTGACTCGATGAGCTCGTGTTGTTGTTCACTGAGAGGTTCTCTCGTTTCCACGTCTAATATCACGTCAAGGGCGTAATCGAAATACGGCACTGTGCTCGACAGGCCACTCAAGTTAAAATCATCCTGAATGAAATCCTCGTCAACTTCGCAGTAGAATTCATTTCCTTTAAGGCGGCAGAACCACGATATCCATGTTTGCTCTTCTTCCCCTTCGGAACTATCGCTTGATGCAGTCGTTTCGCCTCCGGAGGCCATCATTTGAGAACTCATACGATCACTCTGATCTGCTGGAGACGCACGACTTTTAGCATTGAATCGCATGTGTAGGGCGAGCCTTCTTCTCGGGAACACTTTGCAGTGCACTCGTGAGGAGAAAATGTCATCAGACTCGACCGTGAGCGTGCTCGTCAGTTCTTGTGATTCGGGATCGGTGTGCGCGTATAATGCACACAGTACACGATATCATTCCGCGAGCAGAAATATTATTTCTGCTATATTTAAGCATTGGCGGCTTTTCGTTTTTTTCTTATGTCACGGTGCCGAGAAGGAGGCGTCGGACAGTGTCAATCGCACCTCCATCTCGGGCCGCAGGACGGAGTTACTCACACAAACTTCGCGGTTGCATGCGTGTTTGCGTCGCGCGCGGAAATTGTCGAAGTGGCTGTGGCGTAGAACATCTTACACTGGAGTTACTAAGACATTTCGCCGTGCTGTGCTCCAGATAACCGGAAGTCGTTCAGGAACCATGCGTGCAAACGGAGAGCGAACGTTGCGGTGGAAGTATTGTGAGTTTCTCAAAGACGTTGGCATGCGTTTGAAAGTGTACGCTGTTCGATCCATGTGTTGACTTTTTCTTACAACTACAGTCCACAACTTACGATCGCGACCGCAATTGTGTTCTGTCACCGTTTCTACTCGAGACACTCTGTGGACTCGAGCAGCGCCGACTTGCATGTGCGTTTTTTTTAAATTCATGTCGTTTTATTAACATTAAAATACCAAAGACGGTCGCTGCTGCTTGTATCTTCTTAGCTGGAAAAGTAGAAGAAACACCAAAGTCTCTCAGCGATTTGTTGAAGATCTCTACCATAGTGAAGTACGAAAACGATGTGACTGATAAAGCTTCCCAGCTTATGCAAGAGACGGTAAGTACAATAGGCTCTCTCTCCGCAAAAGGCTAACGTTGTGTAGAATTTCGTTCAAGAGCAGAAGGAGCTGATATTACGAGCTGAGCGGCGCTTGCTTCATACGTTGGCTTTTGATTTCAATATAGAGCACCCATACAAATACTTATTGAGTACTGTGAAGCAGATGCAAAGCTACCAGTATATTTCCGAAGACTGCACGAAAGAACTGGCTCAAATTGCGTGGAATTTTGCAAACGATAGGTAAAATCATTTGTGTGCGTGAGTTGTAAACCAGTTTCAACTTTGAGTAGTTTGAGGACAACCGTTTGTCTGCATCATTCTGCGAAAGCATGTGCATACGCCGTAATATATCTCGGTATAGTTGGTTCAGTTGTTAACATTACGAAACTAACCCGCTGCTCAGCAACCAAGTTTATGGGAACAAAGCTGAGCCTACCTAAAGACTGGTGCTCTGCACTCGACATGGATGTGGATGTGTCTGAGAAAATAAGCAACGAGATCCTGGACTTGTACGAAAGCAACGAACGACACGTGTATGATAACATCAAACAATTTTCTAGTGCGGCTACTTGAAGCGCGCGGCTCGACACACGTTGCCTCGTCTGGCCAAATTTACATTCAACTTATGGCACGGCAAAAAAAGCGAGGAGGAAATATTCGAAGTAGAATAGCTGTTGAAACGCATGAAAAGCACGAAGATGTGTAAGTTCATCGACATACCCTCCAAATAGACATGTAATATGCATGTAGCGAGGCTGAAGAAAGCATATCAACTCGCTTCGCTTTCAGAAGCAAGACCACGAGAGTAGCGACGTGCCCAAGAACCTGAAAATTGAGTTTCAATTACTCAATGATTGCTACGCTATTCGTAAGAAGTTTACCATTATCTTCGAGCCGACAGTAGAGATACAGTGGGCACCAGCGGCGATTCCGCTGAATTTAGATAAAGACGCACTCTGAGTCATAAGAAATATCCCCCAAAATATCAACGTACCAGATTTGCGCAAATGCAAGGAGCCCTACACAAAAACGGAACGTATCGGTGACCTTTCAACGCATCGATTCAGTGACACGAGCCAAAATTATACGAACAACTTACCCCAAAACGAACGCCGATAGTGTTGATCCCATACAGGGAATCACCAGAAGTATCAGGTAAATCCTGCAGTGAGCGTATATAAGCAGAAAACAACGGGAGGACGAGATATTTCAAACCTTAAAAAGTGATATGACGACTGAGTATATACTCATGATGAGCACAATTATCGATATCGTCGATAATGAGTTCGATTCAATCGCTGGAACACTGAGTATAATCGTTAGTGCTGACGCAAATGCGTTATACTCGTTACTACCTAGCATGCAAGAAAAAGCCAATATGCACAGTGAAAGCGCGCACAAGTATGATACACGTGGCCGCCAAAACAGGGAACTTCTAAAACGCCAGCAAGTTCAAAACAGCTAATGCACGCTCAAAAGCGAAATACCTTCCACCTCAATAATTTATAGTCGACGGAGTATAGTACGCCAAGCAATAGGCTTTCCGAAGTGAGCGTTGTGGCAGATACTCAGGCTTGAAAATATTACCTCACTATCAGCGTTAACATCAATGCATTTGATCTGCACATTGCCCCTGTGATGTGTCAGCGTACGTTTACAGTGGACAGTGCGTGAAATACCCCAGATCATAGCGCCTGCTGACGTGAAAGAAATCAAAAGAAGTGCCCTGTTTGAGCTGAATTCACCACTTGCTAGTGGTAAATATGGTTTATTCACCTAAGTTCGCTTCATGGTAATGACGATAGACACTGTAGGCTGCACTGCTTCACCATATCAATTCTCTTGTCATACACCTGGTTGAGGCCAACGATGGCGATGTTCATCAGTAGCGCTGGAACTAGTGCCTTGCAAACTATTATATATTCCGCTGACCTAGTTCCGTGGAAGTTACACAAACCTGTCCGAGTATACTCAAAACATGCATCAAATTCGACTTAACCGCCCCCACGAATGTCATTGAGCACACGCTGATCTACTCACGGTGAAACACTTGCCAAGGAAGTTGACTGCACGAGTCGCACCGTTGTTCCAAGAATTGTGTGCGGTCGCGTAAACCTAATGAACGCTGAAAGTCCTTTGTCGTGCGAATGGTGTCCTATAGTGCTGGCATATTCTTGAGACGAGCCGCGTGGAAGCATTCTCGGTCGCTGGAGCGCGGGGCGAGGGCGTTGAACTCTGCTAAGAAGCGATTTTCGTCGAAGTCCGGACGCCAAGGAAGATTCGACGCCGAGAGCACAGTTTGCGTCCATATTCTTGCGCGAAGACTTTTACTCGTGTGTGAAAGCTAGCGATGTATTCACGACTATGTTCACGTCGACGTGAGTGTGTATCGACAGTCTCTGAGACGTGGCTTCCTAATATAGAAAGTTTCAACCGTCGCTTGTATCGTCGACCGGCCGGTCCACTGCGGTTTGCACATACTAGACACATAATTCCGCTAATAAGTGATATCACATGATATATATCATACAATATGGCGTATACATGATACTAACTCTTAGGGTTTAGTTCAGGACTATATCATATCGATATGATATCTGATATCATATAGATGATATTTTATGTATACTATTGTAGTAACTCCGGATATACTACACAGGATATAATATCATACAATATGGTATCCTGGTATGATATGTGCCGATAGATGTCACATGATTTCAAAAAAAATCGCACGATTCAAAAACAGGTTCCGGCTGTCGCTGCACAGCAGCCCTGGCTGAAGAACACCGCGTGTATCTGTGTGGCCGAACCTCGATCGTGCCTCAGTATCGACCATAATTATTCGGCGTGTCGTGACCCAGGCGCCATGTCGGGATCTGTCGGCTCCGAACCCAACTATACGATCGAAATAGGTGAGATCGGCTTGCCCGAACGCACTGCTGCAACTCTGACATGTTCTAGATCTTTGCGCACAGTTCATAGAGAAATTCACCGCACACGGTGTGAAAAAATACATGTCCAAAGTGGTGAGTAATTAATCATCGGGTTTGACTCGCTTGAGTATTGATGCGTGCACAGGAATCGTTGCTTGGAGGTGACGCGGACGGTTCTTTTGAAATTTCCCTTGCAGATATCCGACAGGTCAGCCAGAACTGAGGTTCACCCGCGCTATTTTTCTGACCTTGTTCCAGTTTGACGGGGGAGATGAATTCACCGATCTTCGGCACAACATAACAAGAAATGCTCGTCGCTACGTAGATGTCTTTGCGGAAGTGGTTGACAAAATTCTTGGGCAGATACGTCCAGAGCGCGAAGAATATATACACGACGATGTGCGCTCTCCCAATTTTGGCATCTTCTTGTCTGATTTTATTCAGGCGAATGATAATGAATCATTGAGTGACAACCATGTGCCTTCATCACTCCGGCGAAGATTTCGAATTACATTCAAGGCTGAAGAAACCGAACCACCGGTTAAGCTTCGCCAGATTCGTGCTTCAAGTATTGGTCATCTAGTTAATTTCAGGGTTAGTGCCTATCTCAATGCGTCTATATACTCTATTTATACGGTCACGTTTCAGGGCATATGCACTCGCATCAGCGACGTAAAGCCACTCATTGAAGTAGCCTGTTTCACTTGTGATATTTGCGATCAAGCGACATACCAGGTACAAAGTTTTTCCAGCGCCGATTGTTTGCATCGTACTCACATTTCACAGGAAGTATCGGGAGAGTATTTCTCTCCTTTAATGACGTGCCCGTCAAAGTCTTGCAAGACTTCATCCACTGGTAAATTGATATTTCACTTTCTTTTCGCGGTTTTACTCACAAGCTCTCAGTAAATCTCGTGTTAGAGACAAGAAACTCCAAGTTCATTGGTTTCCAGGTATGAGTTTTCAATTTTGCGTCCCCAAACCTCAACGTGAACACAGGAGGCAAGGATACAAGAGTTACCTGAAGACGTTCCCGTTGGGCATACTCCTCGTTCGCTAACCATACATCTGAAAGGTAATATGACCCGAAGTATGGGACCTGGCAATACTGTGGACGTTTACGGCATCTTTCTTCCGACTGGGCAGAAGCCAATACAAAATCATTTATTAACGACCACTTACGTGGACGCTATGACTATCCGAAAACACAAAGCGAATGACGTCAACGTCACAATAGAGGAGCAGGTTCTGAATAAAGTTCAAAAGTACCGACATCGTGGCGACTTTTATTCACAACTAGCATCATCAATAGCGCCAGAAATATATGGACACACTGATATTAAGAAGGCACTGCTGCTGTTACTGTGTTCAGGTGTTTCGAGAGGCAGAAAAGACGGTGTGTCTATCAGAGGAGATATACATATTTGCCTAATGGGTGATCCCGGCGTTGCAAAATCTCAACTTCTGAAGCATATAGTGCAGCTGGCACCGCGGGCAGTATATACGACAGGTCGAGGCAGCAGTGGTGTAGGTTTAACAGCAGCCGTTCAGAGAGACACTGTGACGGGTGAGATGATTCTCGAAGGCGGCGCGTTAGTGCTGGCAGATAATGGTATATGCTGCATCGACGAGTTCGATAAGATGGACGAGAGTGATCGCACCGCGATTCACGAGGTCATGGAACAGCAAACGGTAAGCATAGCAAAAGCCGGAATAACTACGACTCTGAATGCCCGAACTGCTGTTCTCGCTGCGGCCAACCCTGCATTTGGACGTTACAAGCTTTCCGCCACGCCTCAAGAGAACATCAACCTTCCTGCTGCGCTTCTAAGCAGGTTTGATCTTCTGTGGTTGATACTTGATAATGCTGATGTTGACAATGATTTTGCGCTTGCGCATCATATTCTTCACGTACACAAGTGTGGTCGACCTCCGAGCTCAAGCGATGAGAGTCATATGCCTATGGAAGAGCTTCGTGCATATGTAGCGCTCTCTCAAAACTTTGAACCACACATTCCTGAAGAGCTTGCGGAATACGTTGCAAATGCTTATGCTGAAATGAGGAGCGATGAAATGCAGGCTGCAGATAACGCGACGGGTTATACGACAGCAAGAACACTACTATCAATTTTACGATTAGCTCAGGCACTCGCACGTCTTGGTTGGTCGAATGTAGTAAGTGAACAGGACATCAACGAAGCACTCCGTCTTATGAAAATGTCAAAAATGAGCCTGGAGAAGAAAACAGTCACGGTAAACGATGACAGCATTACTCTCATCTTTAGACTCGTTCGACAATGGGCAGAGCTCAATAACAACACTTACATTAGTTATAATGACGCGCTTAGCTTGAGTTCGAAGAAAGGTTTCTCTCAAGAAGCTTTGGATGCAAGCTTGCGTGAGTATGAAGCTCTAGGCGTTTGGCTACTCGACGAAGGGCGAAATGTAACTTTCATAGAATAGCGATTGTTGTGTAAACTTTATCTTGGTCAACATACATCTTTTTCGAAGCTATCGTTCATCAATGTGCATTGAGGCAAGGTCCACAACACCGTGTCAACTAGTCAAAACAGGGAGTTGAATCTGTACAGAAGGTCAGGCGTGCGTGAGCGTCGAGTCAAAGGACCGTACCTTCTCCATCTTCGAGAACTCCCACTCTTTGTTCTGCGGAGTGCATCAGAAGTAGTTGAATGTTATATACACACACTTACACAAAGTGGACAGTTGCTCCTTGTACGCAACCATTTTGATATACAGTCAAGGTGAAACACGTGCCCGCAGTTGCCCCAAGCAATGCTCAGACCTTCTTCAGAGGCAGCTGACGGATTAGCTTGAAACTCAATACTAGCTTCGTGTAGGCTATTTCTACATATCGCACATGTATCCGTACATATCGACCATGACCATACAGCTACAGCACTCCACTGCGACTCGGGGTGAGACAACGACTTTCCTCAAAAGAACGCTTACCTTCTTGATTTCGAAACACGGGTTTTCACTCGAACATTGCATCGCAGCGTCGGGAATCGGCACGGTTCAGGTGCACTCACGGCTATGTTGTATGAAAATACCGTGTACGGTTTGTTTACGTCGCCAATTCGTTTACTGTAGCGCGCTAGCGTACCGCTCGCACTGGTCCTCTGTTTTTGTTCACGTCTTTGCCGATCAGCCTTTTTCTTTTGTATAGGTACTACATGTACCTATATATATGGATACAAAGAAAGCGCTGGTTTTTCTGTGCAACAGATCTCGTTCAGTTTGAAACGTCAGTTTCACGCGCAACGTGTGGCGGGAATATCGTACAAGTGATCATACTAGTGCCATCACCGCACTACTAGTGTGTCTTCGCTCCTTGCTTGAAATATTCAACGCGGAAAGAGAGCGTTTAGCGCATACATATCAAACACGGCAACACGATGCAAACCGGTCTTCCTTGGGTTGAGAAGTACAGGCCAACTTCGCTTGCTGATCTTTCTGAGCAGAGCTACGTGACGGATACAGTGCTTAAATTGGTCGATGAAGGGCAAATGCCGCATCTGTTGTTCTACGGACCACCGGGAACTGGTAAAACGACCACAATACTTGCGATTGCACGGCACTGTTACGGTGAGCAAGTAGGACAAATGACTTTGGAATTGAATGCATCGGATGATAGGGGCATAGGCGTCGTCCGCGATGAGATCCAGGCTTTTGCATCGTCGCAGCGCTTCTTTACGTCGGGCTTCAAGCTCGTGGTCTTGGATGAGTGCGATAATATGACGAAAGATGCACAGTTTGCTCTTCGAAGAATTATTGAAAAATACACTCGACATACCAGATTTTGCTTGATCGCGAACTACACATCAAAAATTATTCCTGCGTTGCAATCACGTTGCATGAGGTTTCGATTTTCTCCGTTCGACTCTATCGCGGCTAAGGAGTGCGTGTCGGCAGTTGCGGACGCGGAGGGGGTGCCAGCCACAGAAGAAGCCCTTTCTGCAATTGTTGCCGTTTCATGCGGCGATTTGAGGAGGGCGTGTAACCTTCTCCAGAGTTGTGCCATGTCGTCTCCGTTATTATTGGATGAGGATATGGTCTACATGATGTCGGGTTCGCTTAAGCCAGACGAAGTTGCAACGTTGTTCGAAACACTTTTGAATGACTCTTTGAGTTCAGTTGTCACTTCATTTCGAACATTAATCGAGGGACGCGGCATCAGTCTCGCAAACATATTGCCATTGATCTCTGGGAAGGTGTTTGGATTACATATGAACTCTGCGTCGCGTGCTATCATATTGAAGGCACTTGCAGACGTAGAAGTTGCATTGACACAAGTATCTTCAGAGACGTCACAGATGCGTTCACTTGTATCATCGTTTGTCATGCTTCGTCATGGAAGGATACACGACAGCGCGAAGGGTTGCGTCTAACAGATTCAAGATGAGTTGCTTATTTTGTTACATGTCTGTGAGATGCCAAGGGATTAAAGGTTGCAGAAAGATGGACAAAACGAGCACTGTCAAGTCAATGCTCTCGTCGGAAGGACCTTCCACTCATCATTTTCCAATCTCAAGTACACTCAGCCACCGCACTTCCTCTCACCATATTTGCCAAGTCGCGAACTATGTCGAACGTCGCCTCAGGCCGTCCCAACTGTCTGGCCCGCTCTGACATTAACCCCAACCTGATTTTCGAAGGTCCAAACCACTGAGAAACTATCTCTGCAATTTGTTCAGGTTCTTCGCTATATGCACCAACGTCATTGTCGAGTACATATGGAATATTTCCTTCCTCTTGACACGGTATACAGCCGTTCAGGACTATCGGCAAGCCACACGTAAGCGCTTCTGCAATGGTACCCGGCCCCGCTTTTGTAATGACACAGTCGCAGCACGACATGTATTCAGCCATGTTGTTAATGAATCCCTTCACAGCCACTTTTATCTTCCACTTACGATTTTTTAGGTCGTTTTCGAGGGATTGGTTTCTACCACACACAACGATGAGTTGGTCACTGGATGACAGCCTATGCGAAAGTGCTTCCGCAATAGTTGCGATTTTTCCCATACCTTCACCACCTCCAATTAGCATGACAGTGGAAGCCAGCGTGTCGAGTCCAAGCCGTAGCCTTAGTTCGTACTTATCGATATTCTTACTAATCAAACTAAACGCTGGACGTATTGGCAGTCCGTGGCAAGTTATCTGGCTATGCCCCAGACCTCTACGTTCAGCCTGTCGCGCCACAACATCGTTTGCGACAAAACACTTATCGACACCCGGGTGGAACCAAGTAGAATGACATCTGGTCAGATCTGTGACAACGGTTGTAAATAATATTCTTTGCTCGAGACTTCGATTATTTCTCATTCTCTTCAGAACCTTGATTGGCACGTGTTGCATCAAAGGATGCACACTGACGATGAGCTGGGGTGTGTAGTCTAAGAATGCTTGTCGGAATCGCCTTTCTACAATCGCTTCGTACCCCGAGAACATAAACTCATGAATGAAGTTAGGCTCTGAGCAGCGGAAATTCAGTCGCCATAACCAAGGATGCTTTACAAGAAAGAAATAACTCTTCGGCATGTTGCAGAAAGGCCAAGGTGAATGATTCGTCCACAGGTCGACGATGTTGAAAGAAAATTCATTTCCGTAGAGGGTGACACAACAATCGTAGAGCGCTTGCGCGCTTGCTCTGTGTCCACCCCCAGTATCGCTACTTAGGCAAAGGATACTCAACTTATCCATTTGTAACGAGTCTGCCAGCTGCCGAGTGTGACTGTCGTCGAAACTTTCTGTTTCTTCCGATGGCGGCGGGCCTACATCTGAGCATGCTATTGCGGAATTTGAGTGTGAAGATGCGGAAGCTCTACGCGCCTGGGCCTTCGCACTACTATTCAAGGAACCCAATCGATGCAGTCGTCCATTGGGGAAGGAAGTAGTACTGGTTTTGTTCAGTGGGCCGTGGTTAACCCAACCAAGTCGAAGTTTCTGTCCTGAAGCGGTGGCTGTTATAATGGCTCCATGTACATCTAGTTTGCCATCGATTACGTTATTCATGGCAACGTGATTGATCGCGATTGGTGGCCGCCTCGTGCGGGGAACGAGAGACGTATCTAGGACGAGAGCAGTGCCCCGGTTTCATACGACCACCCGCGTCAGGCGCCACTCCATTTTATTGTGATCATTTGTCACATTTATCGATTGCTTGGTACCTACAAGTGCATATTGTATATGAAGAAAATGGGTAATCATCATTGTCACGACACGCGAACTTAAAAAAACAACAAACGCGAACGAAAAGGTGGTCCACTACTGCGCGAGCAGCGCGGTGTCCAAACGCTTCGGGCGGTAATTCAATAGACCCGGAGCGTTCATAAGCGCGCAACCAAGCTAATGTGGTTCAGAATACTTGACACCACAAGCTCGACACGACCCATAACAGCGCCTCGGCACGTGTCTTCGCATCGCAGCAGGTTGCGGGACGGAGATGAGATCAGGACTGTAAGCGATAATCTCAAACATTAGGCTTGATGGTAGTTCGTGATAATCTACAGGCAATTTGCGATTCTGACGCCAGTATTGCTCGAGTGACGTGTAGGGGAACACAGGCTACAATTGAAGTACGTGACGCATCTGGAAAACTAGTATTTGACGCAGTTTGTGAGAATGCAACACCACCGATCGGTGTCGGCTGGTTCGGTGATGGCAATAGACTTCTGTGTGTTTTCGAAGATGGCAAAATTCTCGAGTATTGTAAGATTCGCCGCAGATTTACAATTTTACTCCAAGTAGCGAGTCGTCTAACTGCGTGCAGTATATCAGAGGCAGGCATCGTCGCTTCGACTGATGATTCGTGGATCTTGTTCATAAAGGTTGATGGCACAAAACCATCTGGTTGGGTGCTCAATTCCAATGTAGGTGGACATCATCATCGCGTTGTGCAGCTAATTGGTCCGACGGCGTTGGGTTGGTACTACGCATTCTCCACTCAAAAACTCTGTTGTTTCTGTATCGTTCAACCAGAGCGAATGTCTACACGCAATATTTCAGATCTCATAGTTGCGAGCGCGTCCTCTTCTGGTCGCTACGTGTCGATTTTGACACAGCAAGGGCTTAAAGTGTTCACGTCAAATTTGCAAAAGAAGATTTTCAGTGTAGACGTAGACCACGCAATCAGTTGGAAGATGCACTGGCATACCGATGCGTTTCTTATTCTGCTTAACGCTCAGACGCATAGGATACTTCTTTTGAGACCAGAGGATACCGCTCCTGAGCTCGTAAATGTCGTTTCGGACAAATACAACATCATCGAAAATATGCTTACGTGGCGTATGGGAGCGTTTTTACTCCAACGCAAACCGGTAATGCACGGTAAAGACGCATTGAATCGATTTCATAAAGTTCATAGTTCGGAGCTTCTGCAGTGGTGCGCTGGCTTACAACCAAACCCGAATAACGAGCGCATTTCTGAACGGTCGACAGACTTATTACTTGGTTCGGCGGCCAGTGTTGCCCTGTCAAACGCTGGATCTTTTCACGAGTTTGATGCTTCAATCTCAAGCAGATCATATTCGATGAAGCGGCGAGTAAAACTTGCTCATGTTTTACTGCTATCACGTAAACCTTATTCGGCCTTTAAAATTTGCCCAGATTCACTGAAGGGGAAGTTCATTTCTAGCGGTATAGCACGAATGTTGCTAACTATGTCACCGTCGAAGTCTATTCAAGTACCATTGAGTTGGGTTCATGAGGTACCTGTCATGCGTGCTCACGTGCAGCACGCAGTGGATGAACCTGGCGATGATAGCGTGTTCGATTTTGTGCTGAACACTGTAGCGAATGCAAGTTGCAAGGTGGACTTCTTAATGCGGTTTGACAAGGTGGAACGCGTGCTTTCTCTTGTGGCTTCTCTTCACGATGAAGACGAAGTCTACAAAGTTGTTCGAGCGTATGCTTCTCCCGCAGACAACCGAACATTTCATTGTCGATACAATCTGAGTAGTATGGTAGCTTTACGTCATTATTCGCGGCATGTTCGCGGGACGAATGCAACCCTTCAAGCCGAGTTGCACGCTATACAGCATATCGTGACATCTTCGTCGGATTTTCGTGTTAAGTCGGGAGATAAAAGGTATAAGTTAAAGGGACGATTAGAATTTGTCTCGACTCGGCTGAATATTTTGGACTCGTATCGTATTTCATGCTTAAAACGATGTTCACCAGTGGAAGACATTTTGAGGTTACACAGAGCGGGTACTTTGACGAAGGGAGAGTTGTTTAGTCTGCTCTCCTCATTTGGTGTTAGTGAGCACTGTGCAACGTGTACACACTTTGAGAATATTGCAAGTTCTCAGCTTCCATTAAATTCAGATGCATCAGTCTCTTTCAAATCCTCAAGAGATGTCACGCGCATGATCTCAGAGCTGACAGATGCATACGCCATCAAGTAACTGTTCACCGCCTGTGGTAGAAAAAGTGTGTCAATATTACTTATCCATGACATCTTGAATATCCTTCAAAAGATCATTGACGATATTTGTATCCGACATGCGATTGGCCATCCCGTATATTGGAGCTTTCGCGTTTTTGACTTCAAAGTCCCCACTTTTGACTCGCCCAACGGCTTCGTGAAGGTCCACAACAAGCGACTGAAGCGAAGGTATATTGGCAGAAGTGATGCACATGTGAAGCGCTGGGGGACTATGTAAAACAGACAAATGCCATCCCATCTCCGCTAGAATATCGTTCAAAACGTAAATATCAACTTCCTTGCTTGCACTTCTCCAAGCAACCACCATAGTGACATCTTCACCGATGAGTTCTAGGGGAGAAATGTCAGCTATGCTTCGACGCAAAGATGCCGATGCTTGCAAAATAGTATTGGCTTGTCTACTGTAGCCGGCGTGTCCAAAGTACATCATTATTGCCCATGTCTGCGCAATAATCCCTCCCGATCGCGACCCAGCCTGAGAAGGAGATATGTACATTCCACCTGTCCAGCTAGACACAGCTGTATATTGAAATTTTCTAATCTGGCGATTTCGATACAAGATCACAGAAGAGCCTTTTTGCGCACATCCATATTTGTGTGTATCTATGCTCATCGACGTAACTTCCGGTACTTCAAAATGATACTTCGGATAAGGCGACACTTTCCCAGATGCACTTCCCGCAAATGGTAGGACGAAGCCTCCAAGACAGGCATCCACGTGCAAGCAGCAGCCCCACAGTCGCACGCAACTTGCTATGGCCTCTACTGAATCGATCACCCCATGCGGATAACCAGGTGCAGAAGCATAAACCAAAATAACGTTTTTGTTCATTTTCCGTTTCAGCTCGGAAATATTTAGGCGACCTTGCTCATCGGTGCCTATCAACATAAGTTTAATATTGAAATACTCGGCGGCTTTGTATATGGCAGCGTGAGCTGAGACCGCTGCAATCCTGTATATGAAATGAAAGTTAGAATGATGGCATCCGCAAGTTTGGATCGAAAACTTACATTTCAGGCTTGTTGATACCTCGTGTAGCACGCATGTAATCACGGGAAGTACGAATCGCACTCAAGATGCTCTCAGTGCCACCTGAAGTTAAATTTCCACATACGTCATCATCATTCTTTGCGCCAAGCAAGCACGCAACAAACGATACAACGTCTGCTTCCATCGCACAAATTGTTGGAAATGCATCCCCGTGTAAAGGATTGGTATGTGCAAACATCGAGTATATCGATGTGCACAGTTTAAATGCTTCAGAGGCTGGCGAAACATAAATGGCCCCTGACATTCGTTCGGTGTGAAGTGAGGGAGCCTCCTGCTTTAAACGCTCACACTTCGCCAACAGAGCGTCGAAAGATAGACCTGTTTGCGGTAGGGTTGTACGAATTTTCGACCGGTTTCTTCCACCTTTTTCACCTTCCAACTCGGTCACTACTTTCCGCTGAAGTCTATGCACATAACTGCTTACAAAGGGTAACTTCTGCAAAGCGTTGGCCAATGCGGGCCTCAGTCCCCGCTCAAGTTCCAAGGAGTAGAAAAGACGACTACATAGTGCGACTGTAAAGATAGTGTTAAGTACTGTGATCAGAACCAGTCGTTGTGGTGAAACGTTTTCGATGTCAAAAGAGAAAGCGAGAAGTAAGCCTGATCCGGCACTTTCGAGTGAATGTAGCATCGAGGTGCTCTACTGCGTCACTTGTGATGGCGTGTCGACGTAGAAGTGTAGGTAGCCCGTGTATACTACGTCGAGTCTTATCGGGCCACAATTTCTCTCGGTAGTGCAGGCTGTACGCGCCACACGGCACGACGCTAAGAACGTCGGGACCGTACCGTGAACAAAGCTAAAGTTAGACTATCTAACTTTAGCTATACCCTGGTAGGGGGTTTTTAATTATTGTATGTACCTCGCCTTGTCGCATGTAAAACGCGACGCTCCGTTGCCCTAAGATGTCGTTAGGATTTCGAGAAGTCTTAGGGATAACTGCGGAAACGCGCGCGGCGCGCTAATGATAGGGATCGTACATCCCGACTTGGGAATTGGTGCGCGTCGACGGTCGGCTACTCGAATACTTCGTTAAAGTTTGAAAGCAGGTGGTGCTGAAAGGCTCGTCTTAGACGTAGTTAGTTGTCTGCAGCTAAGTGGGGAAGAGGTGAGAGACGCACTTTTATTGCACCGAGTAAACCGTTGAAGCGTGACAAGGTCTGTGTCTACACTGGACATCATGATGAATCGCATTGTTTCAAGGAAACGCTTTCTTTCGGTGAGTTTGTACTGGCACCGCTGTTTTCGCTGAAGCTAACAGCGTACTTCAGGAAAACGTGCGGCGTGGGTACATGTGCGCGGTGGGTGGTTCCCTTGTAGTGTCCTCGGATACTTTCGCGTCTTATTGACGAATATTCGGTGTGCTTGGGCGACGGTAAGTCGGCTGATCTCTTCAAAGTTTAAACATTTTTAGCAGAACTGTTCAGATATGTATGCTCGCTGAAGTTAAGCAGCTCGATACAGTAATAATTGATCAGGTTCGATTTCGATCGATATTAGCGTATTCGGGCGTTGATAGTTGTCGTCATTAGGTATTTTTGCCCGTCATTGTGTGCAGGGTGTTTTCTACGGCGAAGATAGTATTTTACTGCCATTTCCCGGACAAGCTCTTAGCTCGGCGGGCAAGTTTGCTGCGAAAGATGTACCGCTTGCCGTTTGATGCGCTAGAAGGGTTCGCCATGTCGTTGGTATGTCGTGTACTATATTTATCGTTTTCCATTTCATGTGGTTGATCATAGACAGATAAAGTTGTCGTAAACAGTGATTTTACTTCGACAGCGTACGCTTCATCCTTTGGTCGTTGGGATGATGTGGTTCCATTTGTACTCTACCCTACCATCGGAAATATCAGCTCTATATCGGTAAAACGTTTTCAATTATCAACACTTTTCCTTGACCTGAATTCAGCACATACCGCAAGTTTCGTCTCCAAAGTATATTGGGTGCGTAAGAACCAGTCTGGTAGTCAATATTTAACTAACGAAGTTCTCAGAAAAGCCCGACGTTCTTTTTTCCTTTCAATTAATCGGTTTGAACGTAAAAAACGGCTCCATTCCACTATAATTGCATTCGGCACTCTTCGCAACCGTTTAGCGGTGCAACCGGGTCAGATGCCCTACTTGATATTGGCTGGAGGATATGACAAAAGTGTGCGAGAAAATGTGGAGCATTTCCATGAGCTAAAAAGGTATGAGTCTGTGTCCCTTCGAAGGTATGAGTCTGTGTCTCACTTTTTGTCAATTATACGTGTAGATTGGCAAAATCGCTGAACGTCGATCGTGAAATATTATTTTTACCGTCTGTGAGCGATGCAACAAAACACGCCCTCCTTAAGGAGACGATAGCACTACTGTATACACCTGTCAACGAGCACTTCGGTATTACCCCACTCGAATCGATGGTTGCAGGCAGACCTGTAATCGCTTGTGACTCTGGCGGTCCGTGCGAAACTATAGTTCACGGAGTGACGGGTCTTTTGGTGAGTGGTTCGCCGGAGGTGAGTCGAGAAATTGGTGGTACCTTCAAATTCTGACCTCTCGATAGGAATTCGCAGAAAGCATGTACGTGCTCTACACAAATCCAAAAAAAGCGGATGAAATGGGCGCGAATGGTAAAAGCAGAGTGAAGGACAATTTCAATTTGGCTCGTTTTGCATCGGAATTAAACACGCTTGTAAAATGACGTATGTCTACCGGTGCTCGACACTGAGAAGGAAATTTGCTATAGCGTGAAAACCATGGTCTCCACATCTTCCCCTATGCGTTCGCCCCGTAGCTTACGTCGGACAAAATCGAGGTACTCTGCCACAAAAACATCCGTATCGTGTTGAGTTCGGCAGCTGTAAAGTTGTTGAAATATAAACCCTGAGCACACGTTTAGACGCAACAAAAAGAAAATTTTTCCTTCCACACCTTCACAAACTCTTCTTTTTTTTGCGTCATCAGGTATGTTTTGAGTTTTTGCTTACGGACAGCGGCAAGTTCAAGCTGTTCAAAATTCGTCATAGACCATTCGTTAATACACCGATAGAGAAATACGTACCAGAAGATCGAGCACACGGATCCAATCACCAATGTCACCGTGAGCAGCCTTGCACAAACCTTCTAAGGTTTCCGTAGCCCGAAAGTCGATATCCTTTAATGAAATGAGTAAAGTATCATTCGAAGTACTTTAAACCCACCTTGGGGTTGAGGGTCTTTCTCTCACTTTCGATGAGACGGCTCAGTGACTGACAGTCCAAATAAGTCCGCCAGTTCACCAGTTGACCAGTTCGTTCCTCAGGAACCATGCTGCATTTGCCACATTTTTTTAGGTACAATGCAATCCAGAGAGGTGATGTCTGCGTGAAAGCCGCGGTGAACCCCGCGAGCTTATCAACGAAGGTTAAGTCGAAATATATGCAACCGCTGAAATATGCACCTCACTACTCAGCAAATGAACATCTTGCGCCTGTGTAGTCGCGTCAAGCTCGTGTCGGGGCAACGTTAATGGTTCGAACCTGACTTAAGGTAAAATTTGGAACTATATTAATATGTAAGTCTTCCGCCAGAAAGCACATCTCCTACGTGAAGAACGATTTTAAACAACTTTTGAATTCAATAGTTGACCACACGAAACCTCAGCTGTAAAACATCCCAGTGTAGACATGCGAGGTGCGCCACTGTCTAAGTCGTGATACTATGCAGTATACATGCAGTATACAGGGCCTCGCGATGTGGCTGTTGCCGACCGTGCGCGACGTGTGCCGCGGTCTACAATGTTTTGACGTGGAAAGTCGTCCTAGTTATTTATGTCGGAATTACGCTGGATGTTAAACTACTGAACTAGTAGTTTAGCCGAAATTTAAACTAATCGTGTACACAAGAGTACAATATACGCACGCTTGTGGGAAATCCAGACGTCACACGTACAGGAGGGCGTGTGCAATTCGAAGTTTCGCACGCAGTTGCAGGAGCAAAACCAGTACAAAATTACGTCGAAAGACACAGGCATTCGTTCCACTTTCTTCATCATCTTACGTCGTACAGAATTTCATTCCCAACCGGTTATGTCTGCGGTAAGCACGTCCAGTCATTTTGAGATCGAAACTCACACGCTCACAGCAACAGAACCTTGAGCTTTACAGGCGTTCAACTCTAGGAATGGCGCTGACAGATGCGCTAGATGATATGGTGACTAGCGGTGAGCTCGCTCCAATGCTGGCTATGAAAGTACTGGCCGAGTTCGACAAAAGCATGGCGAGCGAACTAAAAACAACCAACTCAAAACTTACCATAAAGGGGAATTTACATACTTATAGGTTCTGCGACAATGTCTGGACGTTTCTTCTCGAAGATGTTTGCTTAAAAAGTGTCAACTCACAGGGAAACACCATAGAACATTCAGCACCATCTATGAAGATAGTGGCATGCGATGGCAAAATTCTAGGAGATGCCGCGGGTCACACATAGGCGTACCCAAAGCCATATTGAATGTGCACTTCCAGTAGACCTTAGCCTAGCTGATCTTACAGTGTACGACCGGATTGGCTGTGCAGCGAAACATGGCCCTGTGATCGACGTCAATAGCGTTAAATGAGCTTTTTAATTGCAGTACCTTGTATGTATGGTCCATCAAAGCCCCTACGCTGCAGACAGTCGCATGATATTGGGTCTCGAACGCCGTGTGCTCGCTCAGCCAGCCACTCTACATGGCGACTTTAGTCAGTAGAATACAAAACGAAATATGCAAACGCGCGGTCGTACCGTGCTTTTGTTTCTCGAATTTACCAAAAAAACACGCGCGTTGCGAAGATCTTTGTCCGAATCAGATACACCGATACAACGCAAAGCCTGTACGAACTCCCCAACAAGTTCGACATCGGTTGCTTCTATGAGACACGGTAGATAGAATCGAAGGAACCTTTCCTCGCGACGCCATTCATCGGGGATCAATGAAAACTGACACCATGCACTTCGAGTAAATATTCGGTGAGTGACGAAGTAACATGTATCTCGAAAATATCTCGCAGTTGAAAATTTCGTCTACTGAAGGTTCAAATGACAACAAAATTATACGAAGAGATCTTACCGGAAGGATTAGTGCACCTCGAGTCGCAAGGAGTGCATCTACGTTCATTGCGTTCGTTCCTGGGATCCCAAGGTCATTACCGCTCAGAAAGAAGGACCACACCATTGCAGTACTGAGCTCGTCGAATTTAATGCCGCCGTGATGGGTGTTATCGTCGCCTTTCAAACCCAAATAGTCTGTCAGAGCTGTATTCAACTTCACAGCACTCTGTCTGATGAGCCCCCATAGTCTATCGTGTTCATAGCCAAGACGACGTAACACATAGTAACCCTCGTTGTAAAAGAGGAAATCTTCGATCGAGTATATTCCATCTATGCTTGCATTCTGCATCAACCAGAGAGCGGAAAAGCGATGCAATATAGCATCGGTCGTCTCTCGAACTATGCCGGTTGATATTTCACGAAAAAAGTAGAACGTAGCGAGTAAGTCGCTACCCCAAACTCTAAAAAAAGTATTTCGTCTCGAGCTCTCTCTCTCGATAAATTGAAGAGCGTCTATTACTACTCTATTCAGATGGTAAGTCGCACTTGACAAATCAAGTTTGCTCTTCACAGTTTCACGCGGAGTTGAAACTTGCATAAATTTGTCACACGATAAGCCAAGCGCCCGGCCTACTCTATCGCCAAGAGTTGCCTTTTGCGTAGTAGTTGAGTTCGTTGCACAGTTGAGCGATACTAGTTCCCAAGTAATACACGACTTTTCACTCGTCCTATGGTACAGTGGGAAATGCAGACTCATACTCAGGCGGCTGTGTGTGATACTCTCACGTGAAGAAGATACGACGTTGCTGATTCCGAACAAATGATAAGTACCTAGGTGATATACGTATTGAATCGCCCGAAGTCGCGATGTGAAAATCAGCGCAACGTCGTTGTGCACGCTTTCGAGCACTCTGCGCATAGTTTCTGACACCTGTGACGTTTCTGATTGATTTGAATTGAGTTCAGCATTAAGTGCTTCGTGGAAAGAATGGATAGAATAGTTTCCCAGTATATTATATATCCATTCACGTGTCACTAACGTGTTGAAACTTTGTTCGCAGTGGCGAGCAAAACACCATATTGATCTCCGCAGCACAGCTTTTGAGTGACGATGTACGCCAGCGTAACAGAGTTGATAGAGTAAATGACTACGGAACTTGGTCAAAATGACCTTGTTCAAGCTTTTCAAATCAGACCAAATACGGTGCGATAGCTCGTGTCGAGTCGCCGCATGAACGTATGAAGAAAGTAATCTGAAAGCATCACATTCCTCGAAATCGAAGCTGTATGCAGAGTGCTGCCGTTTTCTCTTGCGGTCCGATATTTCTAGCGAATGCTCTCGGAACGCGATAAGGTTTTCAACCGAACCCATCCGACAAGCCTCGTGCAAAGCACCATTCAAACCGTGCTTGAAATTTTCCATCGATTGAGCCATTTGTGTTTCAACACATGCGAATAGCCTGTGAAACCATTCTGTCCAATCGGAAGAAGGATTGAATTCCGGGACTTCTGTATCTTTGTTTGAGCGTGCATACGCCAATGTTGTCAAGATCTGATGATTGAAATAATTTCGCCGCTCAGTACAATTGCCCATAGTTACATTCGGCGATTCCAAACCACTTTCCAAATTGTCGCAGATGATCGTAACAAATCTCTCCAGTCTCTCATGCTCGTACTTAGCGACTCTTTGACAATGGCATAAATGTGGTCCAAGTGCTTTCACAATATTTGACATCTCTTTCGCAGCATCCGCACCTACAAGTGTGAGAATATCAACGCTATTTCCATGTACGATACTTGCCGATCGATCAGAATGATCGCGACGCATCAAAAAAGCACCTGAGAAGATTGAGTCGAGTTCTATTTGTTTCGCCTTGCGAAGTCTTTTCTTTAGATTTTCGATATCTTCGATCGCCACTCGTTCGCTTGTTCTAGATATGACAACAGTGTACATACGATATTCACTCGGCCGCCTCGAGAGATTGTTCACGAACAGTGAGTCTTTCAACAAGCGTCGAATGTCGCCGTCCACTTTCCGCTCATCGCATACATGAAGCAGTGTGTGAGACGTATCTAAAATACTTTGCACGAAATTTCGTGATCTCATATCTGACGTTCGCACAAGTGGTAAATTCACGAACGTTGAATCAATTTCGTCCAAGGTAGTACCAGGTACTTCGATCACTATTCCCTTAATTACGCTCCAGATCAGGTTTTCAGGTGAGGAGAACCGCTGTACAAAAATGTGGGCTCTCGCAACGTGCTCTTTCAATGTCTTCCCCGTCTGGATGTTCACACTTGGAGTGTATGTCAGGGTATTTCCCAGTAACTCGTGAAAGATGTCATTCTCCTTGAATGACAGTTGATCGCACTTTTTAATCAAATTCTTCAGTGAAATTGAGCGTTTTAAGACTGACTCATCAACTTGTCCGTCAGAAAGTAGAGTCGCTGCGTGAGAATCGATTCCATCTTGAGATAGAGACTGAATGAACGCTTTGAGTTGGTCGCGCTAAGATTTTCATCACGATTTAAGATACTGAGAAAAAATCCGATGACTTCTTACCTCGTGTATTCTTGCTGACGCCGCGCACTCAGCCTGCGAAAGTATTTTTTGTATGTCTTCGTGGTTCTCAAAGACAACCCGTACTCGTACTCTTGTACCACACTGGACTTTATATATAATGTGCGAGTGTTCGATATTTTCAGGCAATATTTCATTCCTTTCAGCTGTGATATGTTTGTGAGTTGTCGTGAGCCGCTCAAAAATGTCTTGAAGTTGTGCATCGGTGGGAGGGGTATCGTGTCTCCTACTAGTGTCATATGAAAGGGTGTATGTCGCCACAATATCTTCCTGGTGTATGATGCTGTGATATAAGTTGTCACTTATCATGCGTTCTTTCACAATTTCGTTTATCAACGCTGCTTTGTGGGCGAAGCTTCGGCCCATGACTAGCACATTCATACGACTTAGAAGTATGTTACAGTATCTTTTCGCTCTTTCCACGTCCGCCAAGCTTTTTTGAACGAGACCGCCGCAAGGTAAAAGTATGTTGTTACCATCTAGCGCCCGGTCTAGTCTCTGTTCGAGACGTTCTAGAAACAGTTCGAGCGAACGCAGCTTGCTGTGTTGAGTGGCCAAGTTGTCCGGCATTTTTAACACTGTGTGATTCATCAAATTGAGATGTAGTGAATCTTACTTCGCACTGCCATCGTTACGTATTCCTAAGCAGCCATCAGTGTTACTTCGCTAGAAACGGTCGTGAGCACAGATCTCGAGCATAAATCCGCGCTACAAGATGAGAGATAATGCACATGGAATGAACCCAATCCAGTATTATAGTAATGCTAACGCCTGTGTCTACACTACATGACACACGTGGTACCATACCACGTGTATGGTACAGGAGGGATCCCTAAGAGAAAACAGGCAAATTTAGTGGCGTTTGACCAAATTAAATTATATACCAACGTTTTTGACGATTACGAACATTTAAACGTTGGTAATCGTTGTCGCGCGCTTAAAGGGCGGGCTACCCTCCAGACCTCGTAAGACATGACAGCGACATCGTAACCTTATTTGCGACGACCATACGAGAGAAGGCCGTTTGCAGAACGGTGTTTTGTATTCGATTTCCAAAGATTTTCCATCTTACGACAAAACATGGTGTCGCAACAAACTAGCTTACTTGTTGCAGCGAGGCATATGGGAAGCAAATTAGTGGACTCCATACGGGTGCCTTATGTTTACGTCGATCAAATGGCGCCAGACTTTATCATTACACCAAATATGTGCATTCTGTATGCCTCGTTAAATTTTGTTTTGTCGAATCCCGGCGGTTTTCGTGATCGTCTCGTATCTGTTGCACATAGATATTCTTTGTGTGTGGTGCTGATACACGTGGATGACGAGGCTGCAGTTCGCAATTTACCTCGAATCAATTCACAGTGCCTTTTCCACTTCTGCACTTTGATTTGTGTGTTTTCACTGCTCGAGGTCGGACTGTACTTAGAATCAGTCGTGTCACTGAGCGATCGGTGCATGTCACAAAACATATCAAGTACTGGAAGTGATTTTTTGCGTGTGTCGATAATACTGAATGGTCTGAAGCATGTTGGCAAAAACGATATTTGTTCACTCCTACAAAACTTCAATACGTTGTCCGATATATTTCGAGCAGATGAATCCAAGCTCTCATCGATACCTGGCATGGGTAATAGAAAAGTACAGTGTCTAATGCGGGCATCGTGCTACCCATTTGTACTGAAGTAATCGTCAGACACTTTGCCTTGCGTCTTTCAGGTCTAGCTGTGCAATGTAAAGGAAGGCAGCGATTATATATCGCGTACCCGTCAGAAGTGGTGCGCCCGCGTGCAAAAGAGAGCTCCTGAAAGCAACAAGCTCGCCAATATTTGGGCGTATTAGAAGCTGGTGCTCGTCGAAAAGAGTGCCACCGCCATCGTATTCACTCTCATCATTTAATGCTAAAGTTAGAGACCAGTCGCCCTCATCGGTGTGCAGAGGTAGAAAGCGTTGTCCATGTGTGGCGTCGTATTTCACAATGAACGCATCATGGACTTTAATATCATGCACTGCCACTCCAGGAATCGCGTTACTAAGTAATGGACATATAGTATCGGCCATTAACTCGTTCCAAGCGCCTATAAGCTCTGGAATGTCGTGGATGGGTAAATCTGTTGTTGGGACAGCGCGGTGTCGCCTTCTACTCCAGCCATTAGCCCTCTTTGCCGCACTTTCAGCAATTTGTACCCAATGTGTGCAACTCACTGGTGAAAGTATCGGTTGTGATGACAGCATAATACCATGAACGCCGGTGGGCTGCAAGTTTGAGACCTCGACATTTGCTTGTACGCTCGCCAGAGATATACTGTACGCTCGGTCTTTCCTTACCTGTTCTGCAAGTGATTCATGTCCTGGAAACATCGCGTGCGCTGCATGCCATATTTCGTGTGCAGAGCGCCATTTACCTTGACCCAATACAGCTTGACCGAGAGAGTGTAGTAACTCGGGTCCAATCCATTTTGTAAGTGCAAAGTTGAACACAGCTTCAGACTCCTGAAATTGTTCTTCTTCGAGGTACTGCAGGCCCAGTCGATACAACGCTCTCTCTTCTAAATCGTGATGATACTCCTTCTTCTCCCAGCTGCATCTAGCACACGCGCACCAAATGCCAAATTGTGACACGAGCCTGTGTCGGCGAGTGTCGGCTAGACTTGACATGCCTACAAAAGATATTGTGAGTTGCTCGTGCTCAGAAATATTCTGAAGAGCTAATAACTTCGTTTTCAGTACACCCGAATCGTAAACAACTTCTACCTGTGTATTTGGCGAGCAGCTATGAGTAAGCCCCAAGAGACGGGGAGAAAAGATCAGCAAACGGTAGCTCCTATCACGACAGAGAATAAGTTCACGAGAAGAGTCCGATCTCTTTTTAATCTGTTTGTCTCGCACGATCGCGTGCTTTGCGCTGCTAGAAAGCAAACGACTACTTTGCGCTAGTTTTGCAACACGTTCTTCAGTTAGACCCTCTGCGCTAAAAGAGTCCAACGAGACAGGCTTGAAATTGAGCTCGATTATAGCCGCAAGATGGGAAAATACTTCAAGCGTCAAATCTCGTAGAGTTCGCTGAACAATCTCATCTGTGAAATGTGACCAAAAGGCGACCAGTAACTGCCATGCTTGACAGAGGTTATCGTCCATTTGGTTCTGAACAAACAGAAAATCTTCGTAGCGAACAACTTTACTGTCTAAAATACTACGGGCTGCAACCGCGCTCCAAGATAAGCTGAAGTCTGCCGCGTTTATCAAAGTATGCATTGTCGTCGTTGATGCCGGGTCCATCGTTTTAGCAATCATGGTGGCTGTCAGCCAAAATGTCTCACTCGTGTTCAAGCAGAATCGATGGAACTCAGTGGATGCGCTCCTGAGAGCGAAGCTGTCGCCAAGGCAGCATAATGCGTGCCAACCAAAAAGTGAGTGGTGACCTGTTGAATTTTGAATGCATGCATCAGAACAGAATTTGGATAGACAAGATGACCCGAAGGGACAAGGTTTTGCTCTGGGTGTATTTTTATATAAACTGTTTTCTGTATCACTGTCGTCACAGTCACTGGCGACAGCTCCGTACTTTGTTCCGTCCAGTGTACAGTTCGAGGTTTCAGCAAATGAACGGCACTCGCACAAGCAGTGTGCGCAGAGAACGTTCACAGCGCCTTCCTTTACTTGCACACCAAAAATATCACTTTCTACTAAAACACTGTCGCCTTTGTCAACTTGTTTTCCAGCTAACATCCTCGTTTGCTGCGCTCTTCTGAAGCAAACAACGCACTAGTACGATCGCGGAAAAATATTTTGGATTGAAAGGCCGCTGCTCATTGTAGGTGTCGACCTATGCGGCGCGGTATGACCACGCGCATCAATATGAGTTAGACTTGCCAGTGCGTGTTTATGGCAGATGCATGTGAACGCCAATTGAACTGCGAACGTCACTTCCCGTCGTCGGTAACTTAAATCGCGCTGCTACCATATGAACAGTGTGCGAATCGGTGTCGACGTAGCTGGAATCGGTCGCCCCTTGAGTACACGTGCGCATCGGCGCTGTAACAGGTTTGTATTCACCTCGGTAACTGAGTTCTTTCTCCAATTTACTAGTTCTCTAGCTTTCAGAAGGCCATGTGCAACACCTGTGATAATCGAGTAGAGATCCATTCAACATCGGAAGTGGTATGTTCAAAGTTCGGTTAAGATTATAAATTCAAGGTGTTTTCAGCTTCGCGATTCCGGAAGAGTTGCGTTAAAAAAGTCGATTGGATTGTGGTAAGTTTTATTTTCTTCTTGACGTTCAGAGGTTCACATGTTCCAGTCGCGTGGCAGATGGTCTATCTGGTGCCAATTTCAAAGTGCACGAGTTTTTTTCACACCTTGACGATGCGTGCAAAATGGGACGTTGTTTGCTCGTAGGGTCTGCCCTGGTATCTACGCAAAAACTTCTCAGCGAGTGCGTTGCGAAGTGACACGCCTGTCGTTTTGACACTCAAACCCGATTATCGCAGAAATGCAAGACTTTTCCCGGAAGGTACATTACTTATTTGTGACACGCAATCGAACGGCAAGGGCAGAGGGTGAGTTTGCGTATTCACATCGCCTGTATACACATGAGCAATTTGAACAGCAACAACTTATGGACGTCAAACGAAGGTTGCTTAATGTTTTCTTTTACATGCAACTTCAGGTGAAGTTTCGTCTTGTCGACGCGATCGAGTCTCACAATTGAACTAGAGACGGGCGTACACTTCCTTGCGTTCAGTACATTGCGAGTCTGGCTTTGGTTGAGGTCGTCGTTTATTTTTTGGCGGTGTCTGTGAACTTGATTTTTTATGTTCGTAGGCTGTGAAGGAGTACACTGCTCATGTGCAGGGCCGCGTTGGCGAAAAAGAAGTGCTTCCTGGGTTGAAGATCAAATGGCCAAACGATTTATATTATGGTAACCAAAAAGTGCGACGACAATACATGAATTTGTAGCGTATTTAAATATTACCCAGATAGGCGGGATATTGTGCAACTCTGCATACAGCGATGGTGCCTTCTGTACAACTATTGGAATCGGATTCAACTTGCATAATAAGGTAGCGCGAAGATAACCTGGAATCTTAGAGTTTGAGGCGATGTATGTAGGAACCAACGTTGTGTTTGGCCGACGTTCTTGAACAGCATGCCGCACAAAGTGTCAGTCATTCTCAATATTTTAGCGTCGCATTTTCTAACCGGGGAGCAGATGAAACGTGAAGTTCTGGTGGCAACCTTCTTAGGTGAAGACTATATTATTGAAGGCGGAACGCGCACTTACATGGTGACAGGGCATTTTACGCGTTTGAACCTGACCTTTAGCGAGGCCGGTTTTAAAAGTATCAGGGTGAGGAAATGTTGTGTGACACTGACGCGAAGCTAATCTTGCCCCGTAGGGCGAGTACACAAAGCACTGGCTGCACACGAACCAGCAAGTCACGATAGTCGAAAACGAAGAAGGTGCTCTTCGGCGCATTGAAATGACAGTCAAAGGTCTAACCGAGACTGGACTTCTTCTTGCTGGTAAGGAATTTTACTTTGGAAAGCCGCGAACAGTTTATGTTGTATTTTGCAGAGGACAGTTATGGAAGTAAATTTGAACTAAGTCCGGACGGAAATGGTTTCGACTTCTTTTCCGGTTTAATAAGGCGAAAGTTGCCACGGGTGTACTAGGACCAGACTTTTTTATGGCATAGCTATTTCTTGTAGACGTATATCTACAATATGGAGTCAAGAAGTTCCGAAATGAAGCTTGTGAATCTGCTCACTTATATTTTGACCATCCAACCTGACACATGTTCTTAGTCGTTCTGCCTTCATCGCATTGTAATCTCTACACTTTAGATATGCGTTGAGCCCAATTGGGACGTCTTCGTCCAAAAAGGTTGCCCCCGCACGGACTAATTTTAAAGATAGTGATGCGCCATTGCTCAATACGACTAGTTCTTCTCCGATGGTTACATGTTCCGTCGACATCTCAGCCGCATCTCTTGGATTGTGATCGAACGTGGCGTCAAAGTGAGAGTCGCATTGCGTCAAAATGCGACGCAGTGCACTTTGGGCCTGAACGGCTCCACTCAATATCGAGTAAAATACGTCAATGGAATCGGTTACAGAGAGACCTGCCGATTTGCGGAGCTTTTGGATGCGGTTGACGACTTCTCTAGAAAGCCCCTCGTCCAGCAGAGACTGATCTATCTCTAGATCAAGTATCAATATCAACCCATCAGCGTCGCAAATCGCATCCTGTTGCTCGTTTAATCGATCGCCAAACTCATATTTGATAAGAATGTCGTCTGATCCTAGCGTGAACTCTTCAATTCGCACTGACCCAGTTGTCAAAAACGCGTCTATCTCTTCCGTAGACATGCGCTCTATAGCTGCTTTGACTGCCTTCATATGCTTGCCAACTTTCTTACCAAGAGTTGAAAAGTTAGGGCACGCTTTTTGTGCAACAAAATTTCGAGTTTGAGACGAGATTTCAAGAGAGCGCACATTCAACTCAGACATGACGTATGCTTTCAGGTCAGTTGAAAGACTACTCAAAAACTGCTCATCATTATGAACGACTAAAGCGGTTGAAAGAGGCAGCTTCAGAGGTTTGGCGCGCCGTTCGCGAATCATCCGACCCATCTCTATGATATTCTGCATTCGAGAAACTGATAATTGTATCTGTTCATTTTCAATTCCAGAGTCAGCGCTTGGAAATTCGCAGAAGTGTACACTCGCCGCAGCATCTTCCATGCATTTTCTCAGGTTCTGGTACATCGTTTCGACGAAAAAAGGTGTGAATGGTGCCATTGTTTTGCACAGTGATAGTAAAACGGCATATAGCGTGTTCAACGCTTGTAACGAGTCTTCGTTATTCCCTTTCAGACGCCCACGATTGTACCGTACGTACACATTTGTGAGCTGCTCGATGAACTGCACCAATCTGGGCACTACCGTGTATAATCGGTACTCACGCATTTCGGCTTTAATAAAAACGATCAGCGAATTCGATGCAGCCAGTATCCAAGTATCTAATGGATTCTCGACAGTAAATTGTGCTTGCTTTGGCACAAACGGCGTTTTCGTTTCGACTTCAATTCGTAATATGTTTTGAATAAGAAAACGATATGCATTATACCACGGCAAAAATACGTCTTTAAGCACGGCGAATACTCCTTCTTCTTTAAATCGCAGTGACTCTGCTCGAACAACGGGACTATTGATCAAATAAAGGCGCAACGCGTCCGCACCGTACTTGTTGATAACCTCGTTCGGGTCTGGATAGTTCTTCAGTGACTTGGACATCTTTTTACCATCCGCCGCCAGTACTAGACCATTACATATCAAATTTTTGAACGCAGGACGGTTGAAAAGCGCAGTTGACAATACCATCAACGTGTAAAACCAACCTCGAGTTTGATCCAGACCCTCGGCAACAAAGTCGGCAGGGAAGTTCTGCTCAAAGTTTTCGCTATTTTCAAACGGAAAATGTTGTTGTGCGTAAGGCATGCTACCACTTTCAAACCAGCAATCAAAAACATCTTCCACTCTGTGCAAAGCTGGAAAGTCAGGGCCGCGTTGAGATGGTATTGTCAAGTGGTCAATCCTGTGACGATGAATGTCAGAAATACCGCTGCAACCAGTCAACTTTTCGAGTTCCGCAATAGAACCAATAACAATAGTCTCATCGCCGTCGGGAGACTGCCATACCGGCATTGGAGTACCCCAATATCTGTTACGCGAGATTGCCCAATCACGGGCACCTTCAATCCAGTTGTGAAAACGTTTCTCCTGGACGTAAGCAGGCACCCACTTTGTTTCAGCAGTATTCTTAAGCAGTTCAGATTTGATTTTCTCGACTCGTACGAAGTACGAAGACACCGCCCGGTATATGAGTGGGGTTTTGGATCTCCAGCAGAACGGATATGAGTGCACAATCCGTGCGCTATCTAGTAAAAGACTCTTATCCTTCAGTAGTTGAATCACGTGTTTATCAGCATCTTTGATATATAAACCAACAACCGACTCAGGGGCTTCTTTGGTGAAACAGCCATTTGCATCCACCGGATCTGGCAGCGTACGTCCTTTCTCAATAATACCGTTTTCAATGCATACACGATAGTCATCTTCACCGTATGCGGGCGCTTGATGTACAACTCCTGTCCCCGAATCGCTAGATACGTATTTGTCACACGCAACAACAAACGCATTTGCACCATATTCCTCATCAAACGTGTTAAAAAGCGGAGTATACCGATAACCTTGAAGTTCAAGCCCTTTGACTATCTTTTCGACCTTCCAGCCGTCGGAAAGTACGTTCGACCTGCCTTTTTTTGTAGCGCCAGGAATGAAAGACTTGCGCAAGTCAGCGACTATGAGAACTTCGCTGTCAGTGTTTCTCAGATAGCAGTAGTCAAACTCAGGGTTGACGCACAAAGCCATGTTTGCTGGAAGCGTCCATGGCGTAGTTGTCCAAGCTACAAAAAAAGTATTTGTCTCATTCTGTAAAGGGAACTTTACTAAGACGGCAGGGTCTGATACATCACGGTAATCAAGACCAGCTTCAAAGTTTGAAAGCGGTGTATTACACGCAGTTGAATAGGGCATAACCTTGAACCCGCGATATACAAGACCTTTTGCGTGAAGTTGCTGAAAAACCCACCAAACACTCTCCATGAACGTCGGATCTAATGTCTTGTAGTCATTGTCAAAGTCTATCCATCGCCCAACACGTGTGATTGTTTTGCGCCACTCGCTGGAGTAGCGCATAACAATACTGCGACACTCTTCATTATACTTGTCTATACCCATCGCAAGTACGTCCTCTTTTCCTTTAATTTCGAAAAGTTTGTCAATCTCGTGCTCGACGGGCAAACCGTGACAGTCCCAACCAAACCGACGTTCAACGTGGAATCCGTTGGTCGAAGCATATCGAGTGACAATGTCCTTGATAGTTCCAGCGAGAATGTGTCCATAATGTGGTAAACCTGTAGCGAATGGCGGCCCGTCAAAGAATACAAACTCTTTCTGTCCGGTTGTTCGTCTCAACTGCTCTTGAAAAGCATCTATTTCTTCCCAGAACGCTAAGATTTTCGTTTCTTCGTCTGGAAAGGAGTAGTCTTTGCCTTCGATCACGGCTTCAAACGTCGGGTACATCAGTGCATCCACACTTCCGTCCGCGAAAGCGTCTTGGTGTGTGGGGTGCGCTGCACCGCGCCTGCGGCCATACGTACTCGGGTTCGAAAGACCCAAAAAGACCCAGATAGAGGTTAAATCGTCATCTCGTGGTGTTTTTTCCGTCTGAGTGCCGTGGAACATCATATTTCGGCGTTGAAATGCTCATCATTAAACACGGCGACGCATTGCGTAATACAGCACTCTTCGTCCTATGTACATTGCTTTGTGTGCGGAGGAGCGCAGCGAGACGCGAGATCGGCCCACTGCTGCCACGGCACAACGCGGGCAAACGCACATCGCGAAGCTTGACTTTTTTAGTGACACGGGCACACTTACACATACGTGTTATTCAGTTGTCATTCCTACAGCGTGACAACGGCATGTCGACAGCAAACTCTGTGGTGGAACCTGCTGCCCCCCCACTAGACGCTTCGTCCAAGCACACTAGAGCATGTCGGCGATGTGGTTTGGTGAAAACATTCGATCAGGTAAATAGCCATTTGATCGATGCGGTGTCGTCTGTAAGCTTTTGAAACAGTTTTTGGAAACTGGTTGTGAAAATTGCCCAGATTTTTCCATGACCGACCGAGCGGACGTTTCAGAAAATACTTCACAGCAATACTCTGGGTGAGTTACTCGTGTCAAACTAACGGTATTTCATTCAATTCGTTCACAGAATTGTCTCCGTCCAAGATCGAAATGCTAGTTGGGTAGCCAAATGGCTCCGAAAGAGTACGACGGAGTTGTTTGGCAAGTAATTTTATCTTACACATTTTTCACAGATCATCTTAGACCAGGGTGCTATGCGCTAAAAATTAGTGATTAGCGAAGCACGAGTGGCGTTCGAACAATGCTCCGGGACGAAACGCCTTAAGATTATGGTTACTGTCAACTCAACAAGACGTGACAGCTGCGAAAATAAAAAGATCTTTGTCCTACCCCCTTCATATCATCACGTTGAGACATCTCCTCCCAGTCGCACCTTATCTTTCACAACTTGAAGCATGTTGAGAAATCCACTTGTTCTAGACGGGGTCAAGCTTTGGTTTAGCCCGAAACTTTCAATGAAAGTGGGTGGTACGTCTAGAATAGTTTGTTTGCTCCCGCCGCTCAATCCTTCAACGATAAGCGCGGCTAATCCTTTGGTTAATTGTGAGTCGGAATCGGCATTAATGATGACCCGTTCGTCTATTATTTCCACTGAAATCCACACCTATACGCGTATGTTAGTCTCGGTCAACTCGTTCACTTCTCAGTAAGACACAAACACACACACACACACACACACACACACACACCTGTGAAGTACAACCGGGCACCTGAAACAAGTTTGATCAATACAAACCACCCTTGTCCACATGAGACGTACCTTGTTAGCTTCCACTCGCTTATCCTATTCGAAAACAATCAATTCAGCATCCCCACAGTTCACAGTGTTCTCACCTTTGACAAAGGTGGTAGTTTTTTTGCCAAGAAGAGCAGCTGTTTGTAACGAAGCATGGGGTCTGGAACCTGGTTCAAGTTATCAAAACGGTACACACACATACTGTCTTACAAGCGCACCATACTGAACGACTTCATTAGCTTTGTCAGTGTTGGTGGATATAGATCTTCCCCTCCCATGGCTCGTGACACTAAGGTTCTTTTTTCGTTCCTTATTTTTTGGCACTTCACACCGGGCCGGGACTTTCCCAGAAATACAGAGCTTACTCTATAACTGAACGTGACATGCGATGACATACGCGCGGTTCCCTGTGACCGCCTACACGAGCGTTGATAGACCGCAGTCTAACGCCAGCGAAGGTACGCCTCGCGCTATACTGGCGGAGTTGCATGCAGATACAAAATCCTCGAAATATAGCGCAATACTGCGTAATATCCTTTCGGATACTGTATATGAAAATATATATTTTGACGAATCGCTGAATCATGATTTCACTTGAAATAAAGACAGCGAAACGACGTATATACGTCGTTATATGCGCTACATACGCCAAGGACATTTGGTATACAACGCTGAAGCGGAGCCGCCAACGCCGTGCGATCGCACGAGGCCTCGTGCGGTCGCCGGGTCTGACCACATTCACGCACGACTAGACGTTGAAACAGCTGATAATTTTCACCGCAAACAAATTCGCGCGGACACGAACGACATGGTGCGTCGCTGATACGATACTCCGCGTCAAGCGGCTGCCTTCGAGCCCGCGAAAGACCTCTCCCTGGATAGGTCGGACGCAACAGATGGGTTTTGTCGTGCATTACTGACGAATTCACGCTGGTTTCCCCGTGCATAGTCGAGCAAATTTTGGGGTACTGATTCCGACTCTAGCGGAACGAGCGAAGACGATTCGGAAACTTCTTCTGATTCTTCTTCTGATTCTTCTTCTTCTTCTTCTTCTTCTTTGTCATCCTCTGAGTCAGAAGACAGTTTTAAAGGAGCTTCAAAGTATGTATACAATACAAACCAGCTTACCAATGTATACTGATCTCGCTTCGTCCAGATACTTGCAGGATGATAGCTCCGACAGCTCTGAGGACGACAGAAGGGTGATTCAAAGCGCCAAGGTATCGTGTTTTCTCTCAAGTTGACGTCGGCAAGTAAACAGTTCTTTTGCAGGAGCGTAGACACGCAGAAATCAGAGCAACGGTTTCTCAAGTTTTGAGCGATGCCAACAGCAATGAATGGGGATCCCTGGTCAAATCATTTGAGAAGCTTATCAAGCAAGTCGAGAAGCATTATGCGACGCCCGAGCGCATTTCAACTTTTGTCAAACGTGCTTTAAAGCAGATCGTCGGCACCGTTGAATCCGCGTATGCAGACAAAGAACATCGGCAGAGTTTGTCGACCACGGGCTCGAAAGCGTTGTCAGCCCTTAGACAGCGAATTGGAAAATACGTCAAGGTAAACGAGTTGGATTTAGAAGCAGCCTCGGATAGCAATTCTGCAACTGATGAAGAGTTCGCCGCGGGGAACGTGGCTCTGAACGCAGGATTAGAACCAGATAAGAAAGACAAAAACTACCTACTCTACGCAGACAAGAAGGACGTAACATTTGAAATGATCGATGAGAAGTTGAAAGACGTGACAGCGTCGAGGGGCAAAAAAAGTACTGATCGTCAAGTCGTCGTGAAGCACTTGACCTATATTGCAACTCTTGCGAAATGTCCAGCACAAGAAGTCGAAATATTGCTCCATATTATAAGTGCACAGTTTGACATGACTGGTAGCATGTCCTCACACATGCCAGTATTAACATGGAGAAGTTGTGTCGCAAATATTCTTAGACTTTTGCTACTTCTCCAAGCCAACAAGCACATTGAACTCGTTGAGAGAGGAGAACCATCAGTGCGCCCGGACAAGGATGAGCTATTGAGTGATTCTCCGGTTCAACTAGCAGGCTCTCTATGTGCTTTCACAGAGAGATTGGACGATGAGTATGTCAAGTCATTACAGAATATCGATCCCCATACGAAGGAGTATGTCTCACGACTGCAAGATGAATGCTTCTTGTTGATGTTGATACGCGAAATCCTGGGTCATTACTTGCAACAGGACGACCGTGAAAATCGAGTAAAACTCTCTCTCCGGCTTTTGGCTCGTCTTCACTGCAAGAACCCAACATCGTACGATGCGATGAGACGTTTTGCAAACGATCGGGTCGATCACATAACCGCTACATCCTTAGAAGCTGACGAGTTGCCAGAAGATGTGCAAGTGTCGAATATGGAAGCTTTCTTTGCCAAGGACCTCACCGAAACTTTGATAACTGATGTAAGTGCATGGTTTCCACAAGGTGTCATGTTCCCAGCAGATACGCTTGCCACTACGATGCGCAACTTGACAGAATATGTATACGCTTCGGGAGATCAGCGATCAAAAGTTAGGGCTATACTTTACGACACGTTCCACAAGTCTACGTGTGGGGACTTTCGTGGTGCGAGGGAGCAACTGTTGATGTCTCACCTTCAGGAGAGTATACATTACATGGATATTGATACGCAAGTGCTTTTCAATCGATGCATGGCGCAGATTGGTCTCCATGCTTTCCAGCGCGGCTCTTTTAGTACCGCAAAGACATGTTTGGCCGAGTTGCTGTCGAGCGGTAAAGTCCGAGAGCTTCTAGCGCAGGGTTTTTCTCCAGGTCGATATTCGACTGAACGCAACTTTGAACAAGAAAAATTAGAACGAAGGCGGCAAGTTCCTTTTCACACTCAAATCAATGTGGATTTATTAGAAAGTATTTATTTGGTATCGAGCATGCTCACAGATACACACACCATGTTCAACAAGAACAAGCAGCCTCGTATGCTGAACCGCACATACCTCCGACTGATCGAAATGTTTGATAAGCAAACATTCAGTGGACCTCCAGAAGGGATAAAAGATACAGTTATGTGCGCAGCGAAACATCTTATCGAAGGAGACTGGCACACAGCATCGAACTACGTCACAGAAATGCCATGCTGGACTCTATTGCCTGGATCTGAAGAAACACGCAAATCCGTACTTGATCTTGTGGTCATGGAGCTGAAGCGAGAAGCTTTGCGAACGTATGTATTCCAGCGGGCTTCGCAATACGAGAGTATTTCCATTGAAACATTGAGCTCTATGTTCAACATGAGTACTGAGTCAGTCCAAGCAAGTATCAACACATTACTCTCTGCAGGACTTGCCGGTTCCTGCGATGCCCCAACATCTAGCTTCGCGGTACACGCCATTGGGCCGACAGACCTTCAAATGGCCGTCACAGCGTATGCAGAAAGTTTGACGGTGTTGTTGGACGCAAATGAGCGTTCACTAGGGAACCGAATCGAATCGGAAAGTACTATTCCACTGGATGACGAAGACTTGCACTGGAGACAGCGTGACTCACGCTCACATCGATACGATGAGCGTGACGAATCAAAACCAAAGGCTTCACGATCCAAACTCATGGCTCGTGGCGCTAAGAATGCTACAATTGGTATTAGTAGACTCTCGAAAGGGCGGAAACAAGAAGTCCGTGATAAAACAACCAAAACAGAGTTTACCAGCAGATCAGGAGGGAGGTTCACTCGCACGTAGCCTCGTACGAAGCAAACAATAAAAGATATCGTAACTCCTTTCACGAATCGTAGTAAGACATAAGATCAAGTAGCGCGTTAAGAATAGTTCGCACTGTCAGTGAATGTCATTCATCATTAACTTTCTCCTAACGTTGTCACTCTTGCTCAAGTATAAACGAGCCCCTCATCAATACGCAACTTTTGTTGTTGAACAAGACATTCAGAAATCCACATAATATTTCGCAACTCTTGCTCGAAAAGTTTCACATAAGCAACAAAGATGGCGTATCCTGACTCGCATCTAAACGCTTCCTCGGATAGGAACATCTCTTCATCGTAAAGTACCTAAAAATATTCAAAGTAGGCTCGAAAATGAGATAGGAACCACTTACCTTGTCAAATGAACCGGGTTCCACTGTACCAAAACGTGACAAGTACGGACAATACGACCCGTACTTGGCCAGTACAGTCTTAACTTTTTCTAAACTAGTGCAACTCGCTAACTCCATTTGGCCAGTCGGGAACAAATAGCCATATTTTGGAAATAACCGGATTTTGTCGCTTGTTGACATTTCGGTATCAACTGATGAAATTGAAATGCTTATGACTCTTCTATCCGCCTCAAAGTACAACAGATTCTGAGAATACGTGGTTGAGTCGAATAATCAACACTTCAGTTCCGTAACTCACCAGAAGACTCGAAAACTTTTTTGATTTTCCTTGAAGTATGTTGCAGCTGGAAATGAAATCTTCCAAGTACACCTATTATCTACATGAATATAAAACGGCAAACATCGCAGAAGGCACTTTACCTTGTAAACAGAATTCCTAATGAATTCAACGCGCGTCTCATCTAGAGAGCCGTGTCCCAGACACTCAGTGAAATATCCTGAGATGGGTGAATCAACTAACACCAAACGGTGAATTTCTCTGAAACGTCGTCAGAAAAAAGTAAGACAAACACTACAACTTACTGAAGATCGCTTGCAACGAGAAGGTTCTCGATTGAATCAAAAAATCCAAGCGGGTGGCAACTTTCGGACAATTCCTGCGACCAACGTATCAACACAAGTCAACGAGCAAGACAAATTAGACAAAAGCACCGTGAAGGAACGGCCTGCCAAAGCGCCGGTCATGATCAGTATGACGTTATCGATCATGAAACTGTACACAATATAATTCAAAACTGTAGCCAGAGGTTCAGATGCCTATAAACCATCAGATTGATTGAAATAAACGATGCCTCAAGGCGCACCAAGGCTGCAAGTTGTTGAAAGTCGTTCACAAACTTATTTGTACAAGACCGCACGAGCCGCGCTGGATCCGGCGCGTCCGTTCCACTCTGTAGTTCGGCGTGGTAATATTTCGAGGCCTACATATTTCATCTTTTGGAGTACGAAGCGAACACCAACAACTTACCAAGTAAAGTTTGAGGTCAGACAGTGACTCGCACTGCCGCAACTTGGCGTAGTCGTCCGCGCAGAGAAGTTCTGACTTTTTGCCTCGCACAATAGCCTCGACGAATCCGTCTTTTAAAGTAAACATGCCCGATCAAACACGTCGAAGAAAATGCACCACGACTCGCACCAGTTTGGAAACGAACGCCCCGTTATCTATCGTTACGACTCCACTTGCGTCATACGTCAAAAGTGAGAGATAATGACACATGAGATGAATGAGATGAACCCAATCCCGTATTATAGTGATGCTGAAGACTATACCTACTCTACGAGGCCTATACCTACAAAGCACTTAGGCCGACTAAGAGCACCGTCGATAACTTTGACTGAAGAGCCTCTTAGTCTGCCTTAGAATAAGCAAAGCACGCGACATCCGACGCGACATAAAACCTAAGGTAACTTCGAGGCCGCTCGACGCGTCGCCGTCTCGCGCTTCGGTCGCACGTTTGCCGCGCGCCGCGTACGTTTTCGAAAAAGTACTCGTACGCTACCATGAGCACACGCGGCGTGCAGCCAATCGTCCACTCTCGACACGCCGCGTGCGCGACCACGAACAACGCCTATTTCCACCTTCGAAACGGTGTCAGAGGTAACCTTACTTCAAGGTCAAAGTCAGCCACGCGTGCCCGGCGTCGTGACGTTTTGTACGTTTCATATGATGAGCCGGACAGCGCGGTTAGCCTAATCGGCAAGGCGATGGACGATATATATGGCAACGCAAACTGCACACGCATCAAGAAGAGCCTTGACTTGACTCTGTCTGGTGCAGAAGTGCACAGACAAATTGAAGGAAAAGGAGAACAGAGGGCGTCGTCTTACATCGAGGGCCTTAACGCTATTCCATATCACGATGTCTATAACGGTAATTTTATCTGGATGGAGATCTTAGAAAGGGAGCACGAACGCATTCAACGCGAACTTGAAGGCGCGCTAGCAAACCCGGAACTGGCAACTTTGGGGAACTCAGTTTGGGCACCGGCAGCGAGAGAAGAAGCCATCGCATACGGTCCGAATTGGCGGACACTAGTACTGCAGGATCGATGTCAATGGGAAAACGTGAACGCTCAGCTTTTCCCGGTGACAACAGCTCTGTTGAAGGACTCAAAATGTCCATCTGTAGAGGTATTTTTTGCGCGCCAGCCACCCAAAACTGGGATCAAACCCCACACAGACAACACGAACTTTATTCTCACCGCTCACTTGGGACTTGATGTACCTGAACGATTATCCTGGATGCAGGTTGGCGACTTCAAACAGTACTGGGAAAATGGCAAAGGTCTAGTCGCCGATACAAGTTTTATACATAGCACGGCAAATGAAAGCGCTGAAATGGATCGTTACGTCCTTATTGTGCGATTCTGGCACCCAGAACTCAGCGAAGTAGAATGTCAAGCCTTACAATTCCTCTTTGATGCCCTAGATGACCCGACTGCGTATGGTATAAGTGCAGCCGCACAGCGGGCAAAAGAACGCTTGCCCTCGAGACTGAGGCGTCGAAAGAAGAAACAATCTAGCGGGGGTGGGCTTGGATTACTTTCTAAAGGTATGCATTGAGAACCATCATCTTGCGTTCCTAGCGCGAACGCAACTAAAATTTTCAACAACGAACAGCGTGATACGAGTAACTCACACAACGCAAGCGTGGGCCGAAAACATCACGCATACCATTTATATATGCCGTACTGTTTAACTGAACAAGTATTGAAATAGACAAATAAATACCAATCTCCTTTCGGAAAGCCGTGGGAAAAAGCCTCGTTGCACATGATATACTCCTGATATGGAGGATCGTAGGCACTTTAGTGACTGGTTACATACACACGCGATTTGCAGACGCGGCGCCGACCCTCACGACCGATGGAACCGGGAATAGATATCAAAAAATTATGTTGAAGGCTTCTTCGTAGCCTGAATTTTGATTTTTGATTTCATTTGCGCGTCAAAGCACTCACGCATTCGCAATTTGACAGTTCGTACAGACGACGTACGTCGACGCGCGTGTGGTGGTCTACAACGTCCTACGAGTGCTAAGAGATTCTTGCTATACAGTGCTTTGTCGAAGCTTTTTCGTACGCTCGATTTCCAAAATGTTCTACCGCGCATCGTCGTAGCCTGACGTTCTTAATACACGTTCTCGTTTACATCTCACGAATCGTCGTCGCTGACTGTTTTCGAAGCAGTAACACGTGTTCGTGTAACGCAGCGCTAAACATGTGCCAATCTATATTTGGCCATTTGTGTCTAATGAATTGTATAAAGTAAAGAACTCGTCTGGAAAAATCTTCGACCCTCCAATTCCACTGAGCTGCACAAGTTACGATTTCGCCGTGTTCGCGGTATTCAGTCGCAGTCGCCATCACTCTCAATAGATATTTACCACGAATGATCACTTTCTCATCATCTAGCGCCGCTAAATTTTCATTTTCTGACATAAAGCTCAGTACTGTTCGCATTATCAGATCCGGTCTGTACACTCGACACCACAGCGGCGCTTTCTGAAGATACGTCGGCGAGCGCATATTTGTTGGGTCTAAGCTTGAGACAATTATCGGCGCATTCAACGCGTTAACGCGTTCAATACTGTTCTTGTCTTCGAAAGAGTGTTTCTGCGTTCTCGTCGTCTCTTCCTGTGGGGTCGATGCGACGTGTGCGGCTCCTGCATTGCGAAGTGCTTTCACAAACGCGTTTTCCACAAAGAGCCAATCGACGTCGTCCCTTGTTGTAAGACTTCTTCCAATGACGGGTGTCGACTGCGTCCGCGCGACGCGTGTAAGCACTGAAACATCGTGCGCACGAGCAGTATAGACTCGTGTTTATACAACCACGCTCTTCTCGATGTCGGTGGTCGCGGTATATCGTACGTTCGCCGACTTTTTGTGACGACGCTGTGAATCAATGCCAGACGCTAAATATGAACGAAAGCAAACGCAGAATGAAAAACCACTTTGACTAACTAGCCTTAGAATACGGGAAGCTCGCCTAGGTTACCCCCGAAGCAGTTATTTACCCGCTGCGCCAACCCCGTTCGCGGCGACTGTCTAACAAGACAGTGCGTCGTCTCTTCGCGAAACGGCTATCGCTCTTCACCGAAATAGCTCCACGCAACGCAATCTTGACGACCGGACGCCTCTGAAACCAAAACATTCAGTTAAAACGAACGCATCGGTAACGATACCGTGAGAATTTGTCTCTCCTCGCAATAAACAGCCTCCATGCAACCTATGACCGCGCTAAGGTGGCTCGATTCAACAAAGGTAACATCCAGAAGATTGTTTAGATCGTTCAGTGCAGATTGTTTTGACGCAAGTAGTTTGATTCGTCGTAGCAGTTGGAATCGAAGGCGGCTGCGAGTCTGTGCGATCGATGCTGCACAACCTTTTGACTCGGAGTCCAGAGAGAAGGAAAGTCGACGCAAACGTGTGGCTTTGAAAATAGGCGTCGTTGGTTTCGGCAATTTCGGACAATTCTTAACGAAAAGATTCATTAAAGGTGGTCATGAAGTGATTGCAACATCTAGAACAGACCACTCTGGTATTGCACGCGAGTTGGGAGCGAGCTTCTTTCGAGACGCAGATGATTTCTGTGAGGAGCACCCTGACGTTGTCATTTTCTGCACAAGTATCCTGTCTCTCGAGGCGACTATGCAAGCTTTTCCGTTTCAGCGATTAAAACGCAACACATTATTTTGTGACGTTTTATCAGTCAAGCAATTCCCGAAGCAACTATTCCTTAAACTATTGCCTGACCACTTTGATATCCTTTGTTTGCATCCTATGTTCGGTCCAGATAGCGGGAAAGAGTCATGGCAGGACCTACCACTTGTTTATGACAAGGTCAGGATTGGTTCAGAAATTTCGCGAGCGGAACGTTGCGCTAGCTTACTGCGATTTTTCGAGCTTCAAGGATGTAGAATGGTGGAAATGTCGTGTGAGGAACACGATCGTCAAGCAGCTTCATCGCAGTTCATAACCCATACAGTTGGCCGTATGCTAGGTACGATGGAGTTAGCAGAGACGACGATCAGTACAAAGGGCTTCGATTCACTCATGTCGTTGGTTGATAACACATACCACGACTCATTCGATTTATACTACGGGCTCTTTGTTTACAACGAGAATGCCTCAGCCGAGCTTGCACGGCTTGAAATCGCATTTGATCAAGTCAAAAGTCAACTGTTCGGTCGCTTGCACGAGTTGATTAGAACTCAACACTTCGGCGATAGTTCCAGCGCGACGTCTGCTACTCGGGATTCCGACGGTCATTAGTTCTTCGTTATAATCCAAGTGCTTTTATCTAAGTAAAGAATATTGCTCGTCTAGATCGTACTATGAGTTAGCTTTTCGAACAGCTCGTCAAACCCATTTTCTGTCGTTGCCGATATACCAACTGTCGAAAGTTTGGAGTAAAATTCGCAAATTGTCGAAACAAGAGAAATCGCTAGGTCAGCAGCATATGAAGAAGCGCCTCCAAGCGCAGCGTGGAAGGTTTCCATATCCCTCAACCACAGGTTCGCGAAATCGTGGCTAGTAATATCCGTCTTGTTAAACGCCAATACGACAGGTAACTTCGTTTTGTATACCATACTAAGACACTGAAGCATATTAGACATGAAGACTTGCGCAACTTGTACTCGCGGTGTGTCGATGACGAATAGAACTGTCGTCGGGAAAGAAGCTGCAAAAGCTTCGCAGATGATAGAACCGGACGCGGACCACGTAAATATCTCTATCTGTCCGGGGGTGTCGACAATTATATGTCCTACGTGCGCGCTTCTTTGTTCACACAGAGTTATTACTTGATCAAAGCGCGTAGCAAACAAGTTACAAGCGGTCAAAATTGCTCCATTCGGTCCAAGGTTGTATTTTTCACGAACTCCGGTGTAATCAATAGTATCGCGGATATCAATATTTGAATCGTATAGAGTACGCTTGACCGCAGGGTCGAGATTGATAGTATACGTTCTCTTTCCTTTGGACTCGCCGCGCGTCTTCAAACAGTTGGTAACGGAAGATTTTCCAGAACCAGCCATACCGACCACAAGGGTGACGCGCGGACGCTCGAGTGCTTTAGCCGACATTGACAATGTCGGCGGAATACCGACAGCGGAATACCGCCTCAAGCTGGTGCCGATAGTTTACGTTACGTGACGCGGCTGCAGTCAGTGGCAGTTCGTAAATTTTCGCTACAGTACTTCTATTGTTCTAGTCTACAGGACTATGATTCGCAGATACTCGAATACTGCGTGTTAATGTTTACACTAATGATATCATACCAGTACCATATAATATGATATGGATATGGGTCTATACGAAAAAAGAGTTTCTGGGTTCTGTTGACAATCCTGTTCGATAAAAAGGGCGCGTCAGTATCCGACGAAGCATAGTCGCACGGTGCAGTCGTCATCCAGTCCCCACAATACCGAACACCCTGCATAATAACCTTCTCGAATACAAAACGCACATTACCTCTGCTGCGCAAGAAATGCCGTTTTGCGCGAAATATGGTAGCATTTACACCGTGGTAAACAGCTACTCGCGCCATATCCTTACCTCTCGTGGAACGGCGATCATCCGGGGATCTAGATCCGCGTATCCCCGGCAGAGCTATGTATACCGTTACTCTGCACGGGCCGTTGACACTTCGGACATGGGCGAAGATGTGATAACTACACTGAAAGCACGAGGGCTTTTTGATAACTGCACAGATGAAAGTGGCTTCGCGGAAGCACTCCAGAAGCCTTTAAAGGTTTACTGTGGCTTTGATCCAACCGCTGACTCGCTACATTTAGGTAATTTGCTTGGCATTGTCATACTAACGTGGTTTCAACGCAAAGGCCATCATCCTGTTATACTTATTGGCGGGGCTACCGGGCGTGTTGGGGATCCTTCCGGTCGGTCACAAGAGAGACCCCTGTTAGACGAGGATACTTTGGCTAAGAATACACGTGCCATCCGTTGTTCGATTGAGGAAATACTAAGGCGGGACTCCAATCATGCAGAGATCACAGTTGTGGACAACTATGACTGGTTCAAAGATGTAACTTTATTGGATTTTTTGAGGGACGCTGGTAAATTTGCCCGTCTTGGAACAATGCTCGCAAAGGATAGTGTGAGATCGCGTCTAGCGAGTGAAGATGGTTTGAGTTTTACAGAGTTTTCCTATCAATTACTCCAAGGATATGATTTCATGCATCTCTTTAAGAATGAAAATGTATCTGCTCAAATTGGAGGCAGTGACCAATGGGGTAATATTACAGCCGGTACGGAGCTTATACGCAGAGTTCTGCGCGAAGACGGGGCTCACGGATTGACATTTCCGCTTCTTCTCAAATCGGATGGTTCTAAGTTCGGTAAGTCCGCATCTGGGGCCATATGGTTGTCAAAAGAGAGGTTATCGCCTTATAAATTCTACCAGCACCTCCTCGCAACTGATGACCGTGATGTTGTCAGATTATTGCGGATGCTCACTTTCATTCCGCTCGATGAAATCTCTGTGATTGAGAGTAATATGAACGTAGATGATTATGTGCCAAACACCGCACAGCGAATCTTAGCGGAACACGTAACCCAGTTTGTCCACGGAGTTGACGGTCTGCGTGAGGCTTTCGAGGCCACAAACAGCCTGAAGCCAGGTTCTGATACTATTTTGGATGCTAACGCGCTACAACTTGTATCTGACTCCATCCCGTCCGCGTCTCTGGACCGTGAAATCGTTATCGGTAGTCTTGTGGTCGATGTTATGACTGCGTCAGGCTTGTTGGAGAGTAAGGGCGCCGCGAAGAGGATGATTCGCAACGGTGGAATCCGCATTAACAACATAAAAGTCACCGATGAATCACAGATAATTGTATCTTCTGATGTGATAGGTGATGACATGATTCTTCTCGCCGCAGGAAAGAAAAATAAATTACTACTACGCTTAGAATGAAATCAAAGCCACTCAAACTCAGTTTGAGTTTTTTTGCTGGCACGTTGCCGCTCAAAGCACCTCTGAACACCATTGCGACACGCCACAAGAAATCGTTTTACAGCAGGCGCGGCGAAATACTTGATTAGCTCTGAACCTGAGGAATCGCCAAGCACCGCAAATTAGTTCCCAAACGAAGAGCATCGCACCGGGTTGACACACTAGAGAAATTTCTTAGAAATTTCTCTCGGAGAGAACTTAGACAATTTCGTTGGAAGACAATACCATATTTAACACCATCTGAAACATATCATATGATTAACACCAAGCTTGAAATAAAACACAGGCTTGAAGAATATCAGCGTTTCTCAGTCTATCAGGTACATCGCCGACGCCAAGATGCGCGCACTCGCATTGCACGGTAGCACGAGCCCCCTGTCTCGAACCATCGGTGGTCACTTCAGACGGTGCTCGCCTAAAGGTAAAACACCGGCACCACCGGAACGTCAACGAAAAGTTGATAGTTGACTACCGTACCGTTTACCGTTCGCCACGAGAGCATGCCACGGTGAATCTTTTAAACATCTCATCAAATTCGGAGGCTGAATGCAACTCATAGCGAAATCATCACCCTTCAAGTTGGACAATGCGGGAATCAGATTGGATCGGAATTCTGGAAGCAGGTTGAGCTCTTAACTTGTCATTTTCGTTTCATCTCAACCAAGCCTATGCAGCTATGCTTGGAACATGGTATTGCAAAGGATGGCCTACTTCATGATTCCAGTGCCAGCGGAAACGACCGAAAAGATGTCTTCTTCTATCAGGCTGATGATCAACACTATGTTCCTCGCGCTTTGGTAAAATTTTCACATCAAAATTGTTACAGCACTAATGTTTGCTCGATTTCCTAGATGTTGGACCTCGAGCCGCGTGTCATCAATTCTATCCAAAATTCTGAACAGCGACAGTTGTATAATCATGAAAACATATTTTTATCGCCACAGGGAGGCGGTGCGGGTAATAACTGGGCGAGTGGGTATAGTCAGGCTGAGAATTTCCAGGTACAACTGAAACGCGCTCGAATATTTTTTTCGTTGACTCCGCGCATTCAGGAGGACATACTAGATATGGTGGATAGAGAAGCAGAAGGAAGCGATAGCCTCGAAGGGTTCGTCTTGTGCCACTCCGTTGCCGGTGGTACTGGTTCAGGAATGGGCTCTTTCATCCTTGAGGTAAAACTCACAGTTTGTGTCAACTCGCGATTCATCTAAATTTTGACTCCCCGCTAAAATCAGGCACTTAACGATAGATATGGCAAGCAGATCGTGCAATCCTATAGTGTCTTTCCTAATCAAATGGAATCAAGTGGTTTGTATTATTTTTTCTCATCCATTGCGACTTCTTATGGCTTCATAGACGTTGTTGTCCAACCATACAACTCAATATTGACTTTGAAACGACTCATTATGCAGTGCGACTGTGTCGTCACATTGGATAACACGGCCCTAGATCGTATAGCCGTGGATAGATTGCACGTCGATACACCAACTTTTGCACAGACAAACTCGCTAGTTTCGACCGTGATGGCTGCGAGTACAACTACCCTGAGATACCCTGGATATATGAACAACGACCTCGTAGGTTTGGTTGCGGTAAGCGTTTCACAACATGGTGTGTTATATCCATTCATTAAAGTTGGTACACAGTCGCTTATTCCGACACCAAAATGTCACTTTCTTGTTACTGGTTACACGCCATTTGCTTTAACAAGCACTGATCATAACGGGTAACACAAACTGCACAAATTGTGGGATCAAGATGACCAGTGAACAATGTAGGATACGCAAAACTACCGTCTTGGATGTCATGAGACGATTGCTGCAGACAAAAAACATGATGTTTTCATCACAGCATTCGAGCAAAGGGCTGCAGGTAGAACTAATATCATTCCAACTCGCGCCATCATACTGAAGATATTTGAAGGGCAAATTCATATCAGTTCTGAATATTGTTCAGGGAGACGTGGAACCTACGCAAGTTCACAAAGCATTGCAGCGGATCAAAGAACGAAAGTTAGTGAACTTCATCGATTGGTCACCTGTGAATCTCCAGGTATGCATATTTTGATTTTGATTCCCTTCGACTGACACTCTGTCAGGTCGCCATATCAAAAGGTTCTCCGTTCGTGCCGGCAACGAATTCTGTCAGCGGCCTCATGCTTGCGAATCACACCAGGTACGTTCAAGTGCGATAACATCATCAAACATTATGCTAAACAATTTCAAGTGTGCGCGATGTTTTCACTCACTGCATGTCGCAATATGAAAAGCTCGTAAGGCGGCGTGCATTTTTGGATCAATATGAACAATACGCGATGTTCGCGGTGAGTACGCTCTGTTGACCTAAAATATCATATTGAACTGGAGACAGGATGGACTGGACGAATTCCAGCAAGCTTACGAGCTAGTAAGCGAATTAGTAGATGAATATGCGGCGTGCGAATCACCCAGCTATGCAAACTTATAGTTTGCAAGACGTCCAGTGATTAAAATTTGCATCTGTACTCTTCTTCAGAACGCCAGCGGCGTCTAGTGCTATTAAGCATCGCCAAATATCTCGTTGCAATAGTTTGTATATCTCCACGGTGCTCGAAATTTCTGAGACATTCAACACGTCTTTGTAAGTGCAGTCCGTGCGAAGTAACGAGAGGGTATTCATCAATAATACTAACTAAAACGGCAAGTGTATTGCGTAACTCCATATAATCACCGCAGTCGAGCTGCACTAATATCCCCTTCGTCAACTTCAAGTGCCAGTTGTAGGATAAGTCAACGAATTCTAAGTGATCTACCTGCCGCCAACCTGACACACTTGCTGGAATTTCGAGGTTTACTGAGGTCAGACATTCACGTTCAAAATGAACCTGTTCTCTCCACTTCGACACTTTTCTTAGAACGCACGACATGAACACACCAAGCTGTGCGCTTTCGCGTTCGCTGCACGAATATACGAGTTGAGTGAAGTCGCGGAAAAACCTGTCGTAGAAGAATAGCATATTGAACAGTGGAACCTTGAGTTCATGCAGTAAATCGATGAAATGTGCCGCGTAATAAGCATCGATTATCGAAAATTTTAGGCGTGGCAAAATCATGTGCTGCAGAAAACACAGCGCAACAGTAGCTCGATCTTCACTTTTTATCCATGCTTGACAGTCACGTTTCAACTTTGATTTGACATTCCTCACTTCAGTTGCTTTGCTCAATCTCTCTTCCTTGAGCATTTGAAGTGAGCCCCGAGCTTGTGACACTCCTTCAAGTTCGCAAGTTTTGTCCTTCTTCGCACTTTCAAGCTGCTGAAATGATTCAAGTTTCGATTCACACTTAGTCAACGCACGAGAATAGCTCTCATCAAACTCAAAAATATCACTTAGCTCTAATTCCCAGAAAGTGACATATAAGTCAGATGAAAGGTAATTTGTAAGTGCTTCTGGCATAATATGTCTCCAGGCGTGCAACGAGTCTAAAAGCTGGTCATTTTCTTCATCAAAATGAACACGCTGCACTGCACTCATCATCAACTTGCCGGTTCGTCGGAATAGATGAGAAAGAATTGGCACTTGTAAATTGTAATCCTCAACCAAGCTCCGAATGTTAGGAAATATATGCACGTACTCGTTCTCACTATATACAAGCCGTAAAAATAACACGTACAGCAACAATACATCATGACACTCGTCATACCACTGGCTAATAAACTTCAACTGATCGCTACATATCTTTGGAACGATTGTCTGCTCACACTTCGCGATCAAAATGAGAACACTGCAAGCAACGGACGTGGTAGCACTGCACGACTCTAGTGATTTGCGAAGCCTCATTGCACTTTTTGTATACTCGAGTGCCAGACGTGTCGAGTTACTGTACAAAGACTGCAAATATGGTCCGCCACATGTGCCAAGTATACTGTCCATACTGATATCTTTTGTGATTTCAATCCCAGACATGTTCCGAATCAGTTCTCTCAAAATCAGCAAGTCAAAGCTTTGGCCATCCTTGAGTTTGTTCATTATGTATTGCATTATCACCTGAAGGTCTATATTTTGGTAACGTTTGCAAAATGCGCCTGTGAAAGAACTCAAAGCAGAAAACCATAGGGCAACATGTTGACCGTCATCTTTCAGTTTATGCCTCGAACTCGACAACCGAAGCATAAGTTGGTATAATAGAATATCAAGAGCAAGGTGACTACAGTACTTCAGTGAGTCAACAATGGGTTGAATCATATTTGGATACGCCTCTACTTGTTCCAGAATAATCTCGCTCGATTTCAACGGAAACTGAATCATCAACTTGCCTAATTTCCTGCCCAAATATTTTGCATTCTCCCGGGACAGCCTGCGCAGTATTCTAAATGTTGCCGATGTTGCACGTTCACTAGACTCGTTCAATGGATCGCGCCACCGCTGCGACATCTCCATGACAGTGTGGTAAATCTTGCCCCGGCGTGCAAATGAAAAGTGCGAGAGAACCTCCCAAACAGATGTGCTTAGCATTGGGTTTGGTTTCACTCTTGAGAGCGCCGGAAGTATACACGTCGCTAGAATACGTGCGACGCCATTCCTCTCTCGCTCACTCATTGGCATCGAATATTTTAAATATACCAAAACACGCGTATAAAGAGATGGATCGCACACAAGAGCAGGACCGATTGTTTCGACGCGGTCACATACGTGCATCAAATCTGATGAACTCGCCGCACTCAAGGCAAGATCAAGTTGACGCAGCGAGGCCTTCAAGAGTGTAGAAAATTGGTGGATGGAAAATCCGATCTGAGACAGACGCTTGATGAAGAAATAAGAACGTTCGTCCCAATCGCGTTTGCTGAAAACATCATCAAGAAAACAGATGCCTCGCTGCAGTGAAGGACAGGAAATCGAGAACCCGGCCGAACTCGTACCAGCTAGTCCGGTATGCAATATACCTTCATTTGGCCATAGATGCACGTATATCTCCTCCGGCATGACTCTGCAATTATCCATCAAAAATCGCACCAGTTGGCCGAATCTTGGTTTGCGGACCTTCGCAAGAGAACGATGGATGTGAAAGCCAACAAGCTGAGTACATTCAAAGCAAAACCTGGATGTTATGCCTTCAAGCCCATCGTGACGTAATTGAGTTTCCTCCTTGAGTCCCAGGTATATATCAATGATTTTGTTCGGATCAGCATCAAATGTCCCGACTGCACCGAAAAGTTCCGCTTCCGGGTCCAACGTCTTCGGCAGTACTTGACTACTCAGAAATTTTGATAGCAACCATGCGTACCCTTCTAAATCTTCGACCACTCCGTTGTATTTTACGCACGAGTAACACATTCTCGTATTTATTCGAACTTGTTTCTTGGCCCAACCATTTTCAACTTGTGACGCAGACGCTTGTGTAGAACCGTGAAGGCTCGCCACTGCACTAGCTGCATCGTTCCGCGTTGCTACATATACTTGAGCGAGCTGGTCCTTGTGCTCGCGCATCTCTACGACCCAACGGTAGTCGTATGCGTCAGATTCAGCTTTGTGTAGCTGCATAGCTGAGGTGGCGTCGTGACGTTCAGGAGAGGTAGGAACTGAAGGAATACACTGCCTCGTCAACGAGGTGCCAACGCTAATTCAGCTATCGGAGGCTGACGTACTCGATTAGAACGCACTGGCACAACGGTGTCAGCTCTCCGTCTTGGGTAAGACCTAGTTATCGAGTAGCTAAAGATTTCTAGACGTGGACAACCGCTGATCAGCTCTGCAGCTTTCTTACAGTTTTCCCGCGGCATTTAATTAAGGCTACGACTGCAGACGCTCGCGCACGTGATATCCACATAATGGGATGTTGCGTGATATACGAGCGTTTCAGCGTTTTCCTATACTTGTACTGTATGATACATTACCTATTTCCATGCTTGAATATAGTACTACTGTACTATGTATCTGCAAATGTCTTCAAGCATGGAAATGGGAAATGCTGGACAACTTGCACTACCTGGCACAGTTAGACTTCGTCGTGACAACCAAGTCTGTCGCGTGCAGAGTTTTCCGACGCCGTAGAATGCCGCCGAGTAAGGATCGGAGACTCGTAGGTAGAGGAGTTGGGGTCGGTGCGTTCACGCCATGTGTAGACATACTTTCGCTCAACTTTTTCGGCGTAGGGATCGGATTGGGCTGCGGATTCGGTTTAGGTTGGGGCTTTGGCGGTGAGTCGTTTAACTTAAATACTATGACACGCAGTTTACCACTTCACCCAGGGGTACCGATTGGGTTTTGGGGCTTAGGTATAGGTGGTGGTTGTGGCGTAGGCGTTGGTCTTGCGTGGGGTGTCGGTTTCGGCGCTGGAAGTAAGTACATCAATCAATATTTCTTATTTCGCGACGTCGCCGCGCCATAGCTGCATAGTAGACACACGTCTGAGAGTTGACTCGGCGACTCGCGTGGGTGAATTCGTGATGAATATTGGTTATTGTAGTGGCTGTGACGTGGCTCGCCTATCCAGCTTTCTTCGAACTACTCGGAAATCCTCCGAGTAGCGTTGCGGGAGCTTCAGCAGCGTTGGCAAATTGAATTATAAGTTTCTCTAGACTCTTGCTAAAACCTCGAGAGACTCATTTTGCTTCCCGACAAGCGAAAGCGCCGTAGATGCGATGTGCGAAACGCTAAGTCCAGCCTCGTTAAGCTGGAATGCATACGAACCGTGATCAATTGGACGATCGGGAAGTACCATTGGTCGAACCTTCAAGCCGCCGTCGAGCAGTCCGTCAGTCGCTAGGAAGTGCAACACGTGAGACGCAAAGCCGCCTATGGAACCTTCCTCTACCGTTATGAAAACTGGGTGTGATTTTGCCAAGCGACGAATGAGTTCGACGTCCAGAGGTTTGCAGAATCGAGCATCCGCCACGGTGGCGCTGACGCCAAACTCTTGCAACATTTGGGCAGCCAGCAAACAGTTATTCGTTGGAGTACCATAACCCAACAGAACGACATCGGTTCCTTCGCGTAGAACTCGGCCTTTCCCAATGTCTAACACCATACCCTTGTATCCTGGATTGAGCACTTTGACGCTCTCATTTTCCATGTTGACCCCAACGCCCGCACCCCGAGGATAGCGGAAACAGGAGGGACGATCGTCAATAGCTAAAGATGTTGCAACCATATGACACAGCTCTGCCTCGTCCATCGGCGCCATAACGACCATATCGGGAAGGCACGCCATGAACGTCACATCGTACGCACCAGCATGAGTTGGTCCATCCGCACCAACCAAGCCAGCACGGTCCATCGCAAACCTCACCGGAAGTTTCTGCAGCGCTACGTCGTGAACAACTTGATCCCAGCCACGTTGCAAAAATGTTGAATAAATCGTGCACATGGGTTTCAATCCCTCACATGCAAGACCCGCAGCGAAAGTCACGGCATGTTGCTCCGCAATGCCGACGTCGTACGTTCTATCGGCGAAATATTTCTCGAAATGGTTTAATCCCGTTCCCCCGCCCATGGCAGCGTGCACGGCCACAACCTTTTCATCAGCCATGGCTTCTCCAATCAAGGCATCGGCGAACACCTTCGTGTAAGTGGGGATTGTATCTGTTGATTTGCTTTGTTCACCGGAAGCGAGATCGAATTTGGATACACCGTGGTACTTGTCTTGAGCGTCTTCGGCATAAGAGTAGCCTCGGCCCTTCTCGGTCACGATGTGAATCAACACGGGACCAACGCTCTTTGTCTCTTTTACTTCTTGCAGAATGGCGACCAAATCCTCCAAATTATGCCCATCAACAGTTCCGATGTAATATAGTCCGAGCTCTTCAAATAGAGTCGAGCCAGATCCACTAATCATACCACGCGCATACTCGTCAACTTTTGCGGTGACCTCTTGCACAGGGGTTGGCATCTGTTTGGTAATCGCCTTGGCAGACTCGCGCAACTCGCGTAGAGGGCGCGACGACTGAAGACGAGCGAATGTCGACGAAAGCGCACCCACTGGATCTTGATTCATACTGTTGTATTGCGTAGGAAGCGACACTTGCTGGTTATCATTTAAGATGATGATCATGTTCGTGTCCAGAAATCCAGCATTGTTCATAGCTTCATACGCCATCCCCCCCGTGATTGCCCCGTCTCCGATTATGCTGATGACATGATTATCGCCGCCTTGCATATCCCGAGCGACAGCCATTCCAAGACCTGCCGAAATGGACGTACTACTGTGTCCCGCCCCAAAGCAGTCATAAGGACTTTCGCTTCTCTTCGTGAAAGGTGATAACCCGCCTGTTTGTCTCATGGTGTTCATTTGGTCCCTCCTTCCCGTCAAAATTTTGTGAGGGTAAGCTTGATGCCCCACGTCCCATATGATTTTGTCGTTCGGTTGGTCGAATACGTAATTGAGTGCGACGGTGAGCTCAATAACTCCGAGGCTCGAACCAAGATGCCCTCCTGTCTGAGATACGTTGTAGATTAGGTCTGCACGTAGTTCTTTCGCGACTTGCTTGAGTTGATCCATGTTTAAACCCTTCAAATGGCTCGGAAACTGCACGGTATCCAAAAGGGGTGTCGTAGGTTTGGACGAGATGACGCCGTAGCCAGCAATTCCTCCTTCTTGCGCTTCTTCAAGTTCAGATAAGATATCCTGCTCAGAACCACGATTTGGCACGAACCGTGTGCCTGAGCGCCCATTACGCGCACGTGCGCTCAATTTTCGCGTAATCACGGGGCGAAGACTGTCGGCGTTTCGTCCGTGCCCCCCAGCACATCGCGGGCGCGCGACTCGAGTCTGGTTGAGGTTTTGAGCCAGTCGAGTTGAAGACGTGTACATCGCGTGCTGCTATTTTGACGAGCAACGCTACGTGTGATTGCCGTAATGCGCGCTCGCAACACTGTCCCTAAGCTTAGACGCAGTGCGCTCCTGTCGGCACGATATAGGATACACGTTTCAGTGCGGCCTGTCGGGGTAATTCACACGCGACGCGACAGCGTTTGACCGCGGCTGCGAGGCGAAGCAAGGCGATGAAAGAAAAGTGAATGATAGATGCTGTCTATATTAATATATGAGGCTATTTTCAATGCCGACACCAACACCGATCTCATACTTTCATCCTTATATTGTGATAGAATATAATGATACTAAAGTATGTGTGATTATGAAAAAAAGAATATTTCTTAGATTGGAATCACGTTCGTCTTGTCTTTTTAGTCTTTCGACACTGTCATGTGGCGGCGGTTGACTTCCGCGTTTCATAGCGAGAACTGTCAAAAGTCTGCTAATATAAAGTTGATCAGACCGTAATTGTACAAGTGTCAATCCACAATTGCTCTTATGATCCGGGCCTGAGACTGTCGCTAACACACCGACGCCTTTCTTGTGAAGACTTCAGAGCCTCGAAGTAAACCATGGTCAGAGCAGAAGAGTCGGGGCGAAGATTCAAATTTGAGTCGACGTCGCAGAAAGTTAAGGCAATAAGAATAGATTCGAATGCTGAAGTAAATGGGATCCTCCTACCTGATGCTGAGTGTTTCACTGAACAAGCTTGTCAACACTGGCAGGAACTATGTTGTGCCCACGACTATAACTCTTTCATCAGGCAGATGCGGGGTAAATACCAAACGCTACCACAGATCATTTTACACCAGCGAGAGCTCGTAGATGCAATTTTATCTAGGCTACACTACAAAGCAGCAGTATCCGTTCCCGCTTTGCTTGGAGTTTTAAGTGCGCTAGCACAAGATCTTGGAGAAGACTTTCTTGTTTACTTTTCACGAACTGTGGAATCTATGGCGTCCTTGGTCAACGAAGGCGCATTTGAAGATTCTGAAGTCCTGGAAGTCATATTCGACTGCTTGGCTCGTCTTTGCAAATTGTGCAGGAAACAATTTCTGGCGAACCATTCAAAGTTATTCGCGTACACTTCGATGCTTCGGCTACATAAGTGCAGAATTGTGAGGAGCCTGGCAGCGAAAACTCTTGGTTTTAGTTTACGTTCTGCAACAATTGGCTCCTGGGGAGATGTTTACTTGGATTTGATTGCGGAAATAGCGGCAACGACTCGTGGATTAAAGTTTCAGATGGAAATCTCTGTTGAAACAGGTGAACTCATTTATCAATGTTTTGTTGGGATAGGCAACGAAATTCATTCTAAGGCACTTGACCGAATTGAAGACATGCTTACGCGTGCAGTTTTATGCGATGATATGAACATTGAAATACATGCGATACATTCCACTGTCATAATGACGACAATGAAAGGAGTTCTACAACATTCGCAAAGTGGTCAATGTATGCCAAGGATTTGGGATATGATACATGAGCTGTTGCACGCGATCATAGCCACAATGGGTGAAAGTACGTCGCATCTTGTTACGCTTCAACTATCGCGTGTGTGCGTGCAGTACTTTACCCAGCCCTATCAAGTTGACAAAATATTACAAGTATTCAATCATCTCGTTGCAAGGACGTCAAAGTTTGAGCTAACATCAAGCGAATCAGTCCTTGCGGCAAGACGCGATTTTCTCAGTGAATTGTTCACTTTTGTTTTTAGTTCGAAACTTGTTGGCAGTCCGCACACAGTAATACCTTCTTTACACAGTATTCCTTGGACCGTTTTGATATCGCAAGATAAGCCGGAGGAAACAATACGCTTTTTGTCGAGTCTGTATTCAAGCTACACACAAGCTACAGAATTGGCAGATCAACACATACTATTGCAAGCATTTGTTGCGGCACGTGATTCTGTATCAAAACTTGGAAAATCTTCCGTGCAGCTCATGCGAAAGCTCTTACACAATATTGCATCAAAACGACGATGTACGCCGTCAGCGCTAGATAGAAATATCGTAAATATTGCAGCGCACGCAGCATCGATTTCTTCTGACTGTGTCGCTGAACGTTCCGTCATAAATATTTACTACATACCGCTCACAAGGATACGAAGCAAAAGTCTTGATCTCATCAGCTGCGCTATGCAGAACGAGAAGATTGCTTTGAAGCGAAGTAACACTGCGGCGTTTGAAGCTCAGAATATACTAGCTATCTTAACAGCGTGCACAGAAGCTGCCCTTTGCTTTGATGTGTCAAACATAAGCGAGCGAGAAAATCGCGCGATGTTGACTATCGCCGAGGCTGTGTTAGAAATTTCATCCTCGCCATATTTTTCACCGAGTGCTTGGAATGCAGTTGCGACATTCTGCGAGATGAACGCGTGTTATTTTGAGCCAACTGCAGAGTCTCTTTACACCAAGCTTGTCGAACCAGCAATAGCAATATTGGACTCCGAGGATATTAGACTACGACTAGCTGGCTTGCGTGTTTTACTCCTCATAGCAGATGGCAAACTCGCACAAGTAACTTCTAGTGAGAACGATGGTGAATTGATGGAGTCGATTAGAGGGCTCAAATCAGAGATCCGCATGTTCTATGCCTTGAATAGCCACAGTACTGAGTGTGGAGGTTTGTTGGCGCACATCAAATACTGCACAACCTCGCTTTCAAAATTAGCGTCCCTCGGTAGAGTGACCTCACAGAACAGTTTTCAGCGTTTTCTTTTGGTCAAACTATGTCTAGGGGCATTATATGTTCGATTGACGGCATTTTGGCCGGCACTGTCTAAGTATTTAGAGTCTTTGATTCAGGTGCAGCCTGAGGAAAGCAATCAACTGGTTGACAAAGTTATCAGAACAGACTGTATATGTTTCAACGAAGAGTTTGGAATGGATGCGGGTGGTAAAGCCCCGATAACCCTGAATACAGTTATAGACGATGATGATCATAACCATGAAGACCTCCACTGGATGTACATGGATTCTCTTTTGAATATTTTAGCGAGCATGGATGAGGAAACGCAAACTTCTTTGAAAATCATAGATCGATTTTTTGAGTATGCGTCTCGTGCAAATAGTTTACTACCTGGTATCCCTCGGAAGAACTATGATAAATGTTTAGTGACATGGCTTCGAATAATATCAAGGGCTTTAAAACGCAAGTCTGCCCTGAGATCAGATTCATTTATTTGTATTTTGGAGCGGATGACTGGATACGAAAATGTAGATGTTGCAACCGCAGCATTGACATGTTTAGAGCGCTGCAATCTTAGCTACTTCAGTGCTGAGCTGATTGATTACTTGCGATTACTAGTGAATCATACCACATTCAAAGCGACTTTGACTGCGAGACCTGTATGTTTCGATGCGGATGCCAAGGCAGACGGGGTATTTTTTATCGATGAAAAGTACAGAAAGAAAGTTGTTCCAATTCTTGTTGGGATACTACAATGTCACGCCCGCCGTAAAGACAAAAAGGGAATCCGTTCCGCAGCACTTGCAAGTATATCGATGTTCGAAACGCACGAGATACTTCCCTTGTTTGCACGTAGCCTGTCTGGTGTGGTGAGAATAAGTGAGGATGAATTACATACACATCTTTTGGGTTCATTACTGAAGCAACGTTCGGCTGCATATACGTCAAGCTTACATATAAACTTGAACAGCTGCTCGAAAACGACGGTAGCGTTTTTACTCAATTCGCGCACTATGATGACCGTACTTCGTGCTCATTTAAGAAAGTGCCCAGATATTTTTATCTTAGTCACATTCAAGATATTTGCGCTTTCTGTAGATCAATCATCGGAAGGTGGGTCAGTGGGCTTGCTATCGGGTGACACGTTCGATCACCGTACAAAGATCATCCATCGCGAGAGTGCACTCAATATAATGATCATCTGCGAGTATTTTCAGGGTGACATCATGCCGTTCTGGCCTATCATCATTCCAGCTCTGTCCAAACTAGGCACACGTCTTGAGTCCCATGTACAACAACGCGTATCAACATGCCTACAAATTGTGCATGTGTTGTCCGCGTACCCCGATTTACTCTTTGCAGATGAGCAGGGTATTGGAAGTTTGCACTCCATTATAACTCAGTGCTGGCGGTGTCTTCAAGTACAGGACATATTGCCAGAATGTCGAGCGTCTATCATAAGTATACTGGGAAACGTCGTTGACTTTGTAGGAAGTTCGGAACCTCGAATCCGCTCAGAGGCGCTCAAACTTTTGCGATCGGACCGTCAATTAGTAAATTATGTGTTGAATCTGGTAAATTTTGATTGTACTCGTCGAAAACATTATAAATTTGGCGCGGAGTGGTCTATCCTTGAAAGGCTCGTCATCTTGACGTGTGAAGGAGATAATTTGGTTTCGATAATCATTCGAAATATCGTCAGCGTTATCGTGAGCACTTCGAGAGTAAGTGATATAGTGCTCCAAAAGCTATTGGGGGTTCTTTGGGCTATACTTTCTGAGCGAAGAGTCGAAAGAGATATCTGTAATGACGTCATGCATCAACTCGCTTTCTTATTTGGAAAAATTCGGCGAACACATATTCGTCATGCATTACTTGGAATTTTTGAGACTGTGGCAGCACATCAACCGCGTGCAATTGATGTCATTCATCGTTTGCGAAATCTCAATGCCATGCGGACAGACAAAATTGACGAAACGGATATTACAACACGTGTGCAAACATATCGGGGACTGACGACAGACTTCTTTTTAGAAATAGCGGTGGATGTCTACTTAGTTGAATCACTCATTCGTCAAAGTATGTATGATTTAAAAGGTGATGACATCACTATTAGAATAGCAGCGCGGGAGTCATTGGTAAATTTTGCTTGTGCGGTCTCAAAACTGATTGTTCCAGGTGAACATGAGTCATTACTGCACGTGCTACAAGTCGCAGTCAACGATTCTCTGCCTTCGCTCCTATCACATCGTCATCTAAGTACACGTTTGGAGGGAATTATGATATTGAACAGTTTTATAGCATTGCTTCCTAAGATCTATCAGGATTTGTGCCAGTTGCGGAACCACCCACTGACGAAGCAATTTTTTGAAAATGTTGGGCACATTCAAGAACGACATCAGTGTGAAGCTCTCCGCAATCTAAAAAGGGTATTGCGGGTTGCAGAATTCAGCTCGCGATCGATGGTTACATTCGTTTTACCCTTGCTGAAGGGTTTTTTGTATTCTGATTCTCCGGATGTTGTGGAGATAGCTATTTCAACAAGCATAGAAACATTGCATTTCATCACATGGGATGACTATATGGTTGAGGTACTCAAAATTATCAATATGCGGGGTGTTGGGTCGAATGCATTCGAGAAATACCTTTGTTTAGCGTTGGTTAACATCGCAAAGGTTAACACAAAGTGTGGTGTTGGTTCTGAAATAGACCAGATCGAGGTAGTGAAAGAATTGAGTCCGTCTGTTCTGCCGTATTTGGAGGCGCGAATTGTGGTGCACGGGCGTGACGAGCATCAGGGCAAGGTGAACCATTTGTTCACGCAAGCATTCTGCGTTATTTCATGCTTACTCGAAGCTTCAGACAGAGACGATAGAATACGGATCGTGATGTCGAAACTTGCCCACGCGTTTTGCAGTCGTTCTCAGAAGGTAAGGGACTCAGCGCGTAGAACGTTGCGTTGTCTTCTGACGTCATTGCCATCCTCTATTCTAGTCCAAATGCTGCAGTTTTTGATGAGTCAACTAGATAAAGGGTTCACACAATATGTTAGAGAATCTATCATATTTTCTGCGGTGTTCTCTGACGCGTTATTGGATGCAGATTTCCAGATCGTTCTGCCAGTTGTTGTGAATATCCTTGAGCGTGATTCTTTTGGAGATTTATATGGTTCAATGCTTTGCGGAAGTGTGAAGACATTCTGCGCGGAGAGCCGCAAGATGTACCCATTGAGAAGTACAGTCCTTCTGTTCTCACGTATTTACGACGATTACACGCTAAACTCCGCTATACGTCCACTGAGAAACGTTTTGAGCGTGAGCTCGGTCAGTGGATTGAACGCGACAAAGTTAAAGTTGTATCTTGAAGCTTTACGCCAAGGCTTGTCAACAAATACGCGATTGTCGGCTTACAGTGTGCTACTTATCTTCTTTTCAGTCGTAAGTAATTGTCTGAACGTGGTTGAAACAAAGGATGTTGAGTCCATCCGCTCTTCTAAAGGGATGAGGGACAACTCAGCAGCTCACGTTGAGAAGATAAAGACAATACATACTGAAAATATCAATATGCTGGCCAATTTTTCACTTGATATACTGAGTGATGTCCTTCGTAGAACGTCAAACGCCAACATGGGAAGTTTCACAAAGCATATGGAACGAAGTTACTTCAGTATACTCACAAGTCTACTGAGATATCGTGATCTTCAAATACGAGCGATTACTGTTCTGAAAGACACCGTGCGACATGCACCAAGTACGTTTCAGCAGCATCTGGTCTTTATATCGAAGCTAATGTTTCAGCTTTTGAAACAGTCGCCAACCTTAATGTTGCGAAATGCAGTGTATGCATTGTTGACAGCAGTATTGAAGAGCGATCATTCTTTGACGTTGTCTTCAGATCTTTGCAACCTCGTCGTGACTCTTACACTTGAAGACACGCAGCGCTACCAACTTTCGAAGGCTAATTTCAGTATACTCAAAGCAGTCATAGGGAAAAGGATTTTAGTACCCCATATGTATGAGCTCCTTGAGAAAGTAATATCACTCAATGCTGTGGGCAACAATGTCCAGCTCAGAGCGTCGTGCTCAAAATTGGTTGTTCAGTTTATTTCGGTGTATCCCATCGGAGAACGTAAATTACATGGAATTCTTAACAGTCTGCTTGCGAATGCAGACTATGAGTATGCCCAGGGTCGTTTGTCCGTTCTAGCAACGATATCGACACTCGTGGCAAAGATTCCAGAAAACATACTCAATATACACTCAGAATTGCTTCTGTTTTTTTTCTTGGCAAAATTAGCATCAGATGCCGACCAAGCATGTAGAACTTTGTGCGCGCACAGCACGCTGGTATTACTTCAGCGCGTTTCAGACACTCGCCTCAATAAGCTCTTCACAATAATAGCCACAGCAATTACTGGCGAAAATGGAGCGATTGTCGGAGCAGCTTTACAGATACTCAGAATATCGTTGCCGGAGATAGATCTCGCAGCCCAAATTTATATCGAGTTACGAAGCGAAATCACCAAGAAAATCGTCAGTCTTTCAGAATGCGATGGTAGCGCAGTAGAGGGTGATTGGCCGCTATTGTACAACGCGCTCTTAATATTTGAACAGGGGTGTGAGCAGGGTATAGATGGCACACTTGATTCCGTGCAAGCATTCAATCTTTCTCGGGTATTTATCACGTTGCTCAATCATCCACACGTCTGGATAAAAACAACGATATGTCGATTACTCAACCTGTGTGTGATTCACAAAGACACGAAAAATAGAACTGAGGCTCAATACATCATCAATAGTTTTCCAAGTGAGTGCATCCACGATACTTTGATAGGCATCGTGAATGTGTTGTGGCAACTACACACATCAAGTAGTCTCACAAAAACATCTGAGAAAACTATGTCATCAATTCAGAGAACTTTGACTGCCATCTCCGCGCACTTAATTCAGCAGGAAAGATCCGACTTTTGGCAGGGGAATGAGTGTTCGACCGAGATTTTTCATTTGCCTCTGTACGGTAATTTTGTTACAAACAAGATGCATTTGTTGAGAATGTCCATGTGCCGTGAGCTACAAGAGTTTGCATTGAAATGGATGGCTGCGCTCGCAAACGAAATGAAAGATGTGTTAAAGCACTATCCTGAGATCTTACGTGATTTCGTCGCAATTTGTAGAATCAGTCGTAAAGAGGAAAAAGGCATCGCTCTTCTCGCCAGCGATGTTATAGACTGCTTCTCTACTTACGTTCCCACGCAAATGTGGGTGCAGATTATTTCATCAGTCGACGATCATCATGATCCCGCTAGCTATTCTACGTCACTTGGTAAACGCAACCGAAAGCACATCTGAGAACCCGATACTTTTCAAGAACCCGCAGTGAGACACTAATTTGATCTGTGCTGATTCATGAAAACAATCGAAACAATCGAAGCAATTCCGTCTTCCTTCTAACATCATCAGCAGTAACATATTCTGCCATTAAATTGAGCGAGGATATTATTTCCTGAACGTTTGCGGTGAAAGCATATGCCTTGAGTGTACGATCGATTCCCCAGAGCGACGCGAACGAACTACGTAGTATCAAAGCAATAGACGCCGATCTCGTTAACACTTCCAAAGGAAGCTTACTCAAGCGAGCCTGTCGAATACCGTAGTTCTCATCGTGACGACGTTCGTAGTCAATCAACATGTAGTTGAAGTTGAAATGCCCATACTCTTCTGCGAATCCCAAGGTGAGAGTACGTGATGCACTGTATACTACCCCGAAGTCCACAACCGTTCGTAAATGACTAACGAGAACGAGTTTTACATTCCGTTGTAGCAAAAATTCTAGGAACACCCACATGATGCACTCTGCCTCTCTAACACTGGTTGACTTACATGGCTCATCGAGAAGAACTAGTGCGCTGGAAGAACAGGTCGATATTATGCTCTGCAAGAGCTTCAAATCCGAGAAGAAGTGAGAGCTGAACAAACCAATTTGTTCTTCGCCATGATGAAACACCACGTCAAATAATGGACAATACATATGTCGAGCATTGATAAACCGCGTCGATAAAGCGAGCGTGGTAAGTTCAGCAACTCGTTGTATAAACGTACTCTTTCCACTCATACTTGGACCCGTTACGAGCACAAATGGCGTCGCATGTGTAAGTAAAAGCGAGCGTGAAGCACATGACTCTCCGAACTGTACACCCGGAGCATCAACAAGAAATACTCCATTTTCATTCATAAACGGTCTCGTATTGCGACAAAAATCAGTGCTGCGCTCAAAGAAACAGACGACATATTTCATACTATGCATTGTGATGCCGATGCATGATTTTGCACTCTGTAAAGTTGCCTCTAAATTCTGATACATCAATGTTATCCTCCGTTCCAAATCAGCCAACTTCGCCTCAAAACGCGCATTCAAGCAGTCTAAATGACAACAAGAAAGCCTGGTGTAACCACCACTTTTTGTTTTCAATTTCGAAGGGCAGTTAACGAAAGCAGTGACACGAGTACCGCGATAGTCGTCTAATTTGTAGAGCTCGGAATGCTGCACATACCAGTCAAATCCACAATGTTTTCTATACTTCAGTACTCTACTCTGAAATCCGAATAGTCGCTGCTGATTGATGATGAACGTGAAAATATCTTCTGCGATCTGACACAAAGACACACGATACAAATCAAACGTCCTATCGATCCCTGACTTCCACAAGAAAATATCACTCAAAGCTCCAAACTTGACATCGTGTACACCCGCACGAATGTGAGAGTTAAGTTCTTGTTTTATCCTGACCAAGGCAGGAGGTGAGAACAATCTAGTTTTCATTTCTGTAGCAATAGGATCATGCATTTGGTGGAGCAGACCGTTACACACGTCAATCGCGTAAAAAGTGTTCAGAGTCGCTATGATCATCGACTGAAAATAATATGGGCCACCCGTTCGGATGTGTTTCCATTCTAGAATGAGGTTCGACAGTAGTGAGACGCATGTCTCCGCGTTTGCGTAATTTTCAAGCATTCGTACCTTGAATGCATCTGACGTATCAAAGTAAGCATTCGCTAAGTTGCCGCCATTCTTTTGCATATGGCACATGCACTGTGTTTTCATCGCACAACTCATCAAGGTGACGCCGAACAGTGAGTATGACGCAACAGGCGCCAGATCGCCTTTGAACGTGGCGTCCGGCAACACTCGTGTTTTTTGTACAGTCGATGTCACTAAAAATTCGAGTATATCAGCCGTTCGTTTAGATCGTAATGCCCTCTCCAACACATGGGCGAGGTTGCTATCGAACCAATTAAGCACCAGGATGTTATTAGGTGCAGGCATATTGATATTTTGACGTCCAGAATACTTTTCGAGGACTAATCGAAAAACCTTACAGCCTAACATTATGCAGAATCTTGTCATGGTATCAATTAAAGCACGGAATTCGGATTGACATTCACTCGCCACGGTCGAGACAACAATGACCGTTTCTAGTCTTTCCTCCAAGACCTTCTTCAACGAATGTGTACAGTCAAAACTTTCGCTATATCTGAAACTGCTAACACGCAGTCGACTCGCCAATGAGCCTGCTGATATCAGTTCAACATGTAAGTGTGCGTCGAACCGGATGACGCCAATCATCACGCCTAAAACTGCAGCCTACACGCGACTGGTACAAATATATGTATGCTGAATCGAACTATGCTGAATCAAACTACATCCTTGCTGAGCGATTATTGGTTGGTGCACTACAAGTTGTGATATACGTTATACTACTATTCCGGACAACATGGCTGTGTACGTATTTCGTTCGTGGGCTTTTCACAGATGTACATGAACAATGCTAAAGTTCTGTTGTATCTATGACTCCTCCGCCGATACCGAGAACCAGAGTACGCGGATTCCAGTCTTCATTGTAGTTCGTGCAACCGAGATCACGCAAAGCTGCACTACCAACATCTGAACATAGCAGTAGGTGCTCTTTTTTCGCCAGTCGAAGTAAATCTTCAACTCCTTGTTCAATAAGCATGGACTGTTTTGCCATCTAAGAACGATAACTAAATCTCTCGACATGTGCGACGCACCTTCACAATTTGAGCACCGCTTGCAGTGCAATTTCGTATCAGCATGCAGCATTGCCGTTGAATACCTCCTTCGTCTTTATGTTTTCGCATCAAGTCCATCAACGTATCAAAGTGCTGCTCGTGGACCATGACTTCTGTTAAATGAACATTCCGAAGCGATGCCGCGACTAGCACCCCCAGTGCACGTTCAACAATACCGTGATGCTTGCCTTCGAAATGGGTGATAAGAAAAGTGAAAACATTCAAAACAACTTTCAAACCTGTAATCAATAAAATTCTGTTCACCAATTGAACACCGCCGCTTTCGACAAAGCGTATCCTTGTACTTTCAAGGATCAAAATTCTCCGTAGGCACCCGAGAGTGAATTTAGTCTGTGCTTCGCTGAATGGTTGTGCCAAGATTCTCTGTTGTGTGATTCAAAAACTGAGCAGGATTTAGGTTAAAGCACGAACCAAGAAGCAGTCGAAAGCGTCTGCTTCCATGAAAATTGTGCAAATTATCTCACTGATAAGCAGAGATTCAATCTGTTGCAATAGTATTTCATAGGGTCATCACACAGGTCACCATCTTACCAAGTACAGAATACTTTCACTGCGATACTCTAGTGGCTTCTCACAGTCATCCTTCAGAACTTTTAAGAGTAAAGGTCAAAACTTTTTTATAGTAATGAAGCAACGTACTCTTCACAAGCATATTCGCAAGCTCAGCATCGCACAGCTCGTGAATGCGTGCTAAAGGCACAGGCGCATCGCCTTGACCTCGTGCCAAGAGTGTGCGTGTCAGCTTACATATCGTGATGTGCGAAGTTCGCCAATCAGTCGCCAGAACGTGCATAAGCATCGTTAAAGTGTTGTACTGTGGCAATAGTGAATGACGAGACGGAGGGGAAATCATAAATACTCACTTCTAATAGTTCCTGCTTTGTTCTGTAGCAACACTTTGACCCTGCCATAAGTACGCGCAAAAAGTCATCACACATAACGCCATTCTCAAGTACATCTGCTCCCATATTACTAAGCAAACGCTTCGAAACGTCATCCCAAATGTCAACCATGACGTTACTTCTTTGGAGAGTCTCTACGTAGAATATAAACCAATACCACATTACTTGTCGTGCTCAAAACTCTCACCTAACAGAATTTTGAAAACAAAGTGACAAGTCTCTTCTTTGTCCAAAACTAAAAGTGCCGCCGTTGTCAGGCTCGATGTAGTTTGAATGAAACTTTTTTCGCCGGTAAAGAAATTAAAGTCGGAAGAAACTGCACAAAGTTTTGATACACACAACTCAATTTTTGTTGCATCTGTCTCCTCAGCGGCTCTCATAAGTTCCTCGAACATGAACGCACGTTTTGATCTATCCTCTGAGCTTTCACGCAGTATGTCACGGTATTCTAGTCCTCTTATCCGAAGTTCTTCCTTCGCTTCCCGGAAAGCTTCCTCTTCGCTCATCTGAAAGTCAACGCGATAACTTTCTACTAAATCTTGGAACAGTGCCTTGTGAACGCGTCTTTAGCTGGCTCGTGACAATCTACGTGATATTCTACCTGTGTGAGTCGTACATGATCCATTGTTGTTTGTCGCAAAGTGCAGCAACGCCGCCGTATCACGAGACATACGTGCGAGTCAACACGAATGTGGACGCGCAACGGTGACGTTCACGGTGAAATACATGCTCCTAGTTTCGACGTGTTTTCATACATAACAATACATTCATATACAGCGTCTTACATTCAGTATCATATGATATGTTCGTACGAATGTGACACCGCACATCGAGAGTGGCGAAACAAGTTCGTTGAACAGTCATTCGTTCGCCGTACTCCGTTCTGTAGTCCACGGTCCGCACACCCGTGGAACTTTGCGAGCCATGACGAGCTCTTCTCTCGAGCGGCTGCTCCTCCTTGATGGAAAATTATGGGTCGATATTCCAGTGAAGTTGCCCCAGTTGTCGCCAGTTTTCCGTAATATACACGAGTATCGAGAAGATTTTGCGGCCCTTCTTGTTGAAGAAGCAAGAGAGAGTGTGAAATCAGGATTTGAACAATCCGCGGGTAATGATGAAAGTATATTCTCATCGATTGTGACTCTTATTTTCGATTTCAGCTTCTGGGTGTCGTATGAATGTAACTGTCACCAAAATATCTCTCGGTGCTGAGGTGACTTGCACCATCTCCAAAGGAAACGTAGACGAACTCGATAGAATATTGAGGCCGAATGTGGTCATCTTGATAGCCCCAGAAGCTACGAGATACGCGCCACGAGGTCCTCCCGCGGGCCCCCATGCACTTGGCACAGTACTGCACACTTCTCTTTCCGCGACAAAGCAAACTGTAACTGTAAAGTTGGTCTCAAAAGACACCAGCTTTCTGGTTCCACGAGGAGGGACGTCGTTGAAGCACGATATAAACGACCATAACGTTTTGGGCACATACTGGTTATTACCCAGCACAAAGTTGTCTACGTTTTTGCAGGAGTTTGGTGCACTTTGGTCCCTAGAAAACTTGGACACTGTACGTTATTCTTGTTCGTAGACTACTTTGATATTTGTTCTAAAGCCTAATATAGCGCATGTTACAGTCCATTTTGAATCCAGGGAAGCATAAGAATAATCATGTTTATTCCGACAAGCTGCCGTGTGTGCCTCAAATTGGCGGATTGGACGAGTGCTTCAATCGAGACCAAACTCAAGCAATCAGACAAGCTATGCTACGCGATGTATCGCAATCAACAAACTTTCCTTTCACTCTCATACAGGGTCCTCCTGGCACTGGAAAGACACATACAATAGTGCGTCATTTCGTTTCGTTCGTTTGAAGTGCTGATATTCTCATATTTCTTTACAGTGGGGACTCCTAAATGCACTCCATCTGGTAAAATTTGATGATTACTATCGCTCGATCATACACGCTATTGCCGGGGACACTGACACAACGCAACAAAGACCACATATATTGGTTTGTGCGCCTAGCAATGGCGCGGTTATGAACATCCTACGGCGCGTATCACATGCAGGTTTCATTCAGCGTGATGGAGCGAAATACCATCCGTCAATAATTCACGTTGGAACAAAAAATGTAGATAGTGAGGACAGACAACTGTTCGAATTCAGCGCTGAAAGTAAAGCAAGAACGTTATTAGGTATGAGTAAGGAAGATTGGTTGCTCTGGCTTTCCAGGCAGTGCCATACTGTCCGAGCGCTAGAGGAAAACTTACAAACACGACTCAACTTTCTCAAGCCCGCAGAGAGCACTCGCTTCAATCAGGCCGAGCTTGAAATGATCACGAGGGAAATACTTTCTATGTACGAAAATAGAGACCGAGCAGTAGCAGATCTTTCGCGTCTCGAACATTTGCGTCCGTATTATGATCAAGCATTGAGAAATGAGTGTAATATCGACGTGCTACGAAGCGCTTTGGAGACATCCTTCGTAGATGAGGCTGAGATAGTTTTCACCACACTCGCTTCCAGTGGCAAACGATGCCTTACGAATGTTTCACATGGGTTTCATACACTTGTTGTTGACGAGGCCGCTCAAGCTACTGAGTTATCTCTTCTTGTGCCGTTATTTCATGGGGTTAAACACTGTGTTCTGGTTGGTGATCCTCAGCAACTGCCGTCGACTGTACTTTCCAAGGCGGCTGTGCAATCACACTACGATAAGTCCTTTTTTGAGAGACTGGTAGACAATGGCATCAGTCCGATTCTGCTTTCAATCCAGTATCGTATGCATCCGAGTATACGGCAGTTTCCATCAACCTTCTTTTATGCAGGCAAGTTAGTAGACGCGAGTGTTTGCACTCGTACAACGAGTATATTACAACATGAAACGATGTGCTTTTCGCACATTGTTCCGTTCGGCCCATATTTGGTGTTTGACACGAGTGGTGGTGTCGAGCAGCGGGACTATCATGGCTCTGTGAGAAACGAGTATGAGGCAATGTTATGTGTTCGACTCATATTAGCTGTAGAGTCATCTATCGCGCAGGCTGGGCCGAAGTTGACATTAACAGTCATTTCACCTTATTCGTATCAGTGCGAGAGACTCAGACAGTTAACACGCCAATTAGGAACACTGCAAAAAGTCCAAGTGCATATTAGCACTATAGATGGATTCCAAGGCAGAGAGAGTGATGCGGTCATACTATCGTGTGTTCGCAACGCGTCGACAGGCGTAGGATTCATGAACGATGCACGCAGATTGAATGTTGCTCTGACACGGGCAAAAACATTTCTGTGGGTCTTGTGCAGTGCAAATACAAGTAGTAATCCACTATGGGCATCTCTGATAAACGATGCGCTACATCGAGATGTTGTGGTCCCAAAGTTCACGGTTGAGGAATTTTTGCATGCGTCAGCACCATAGTACATATTTTCACATGAAAACAACTGCGTCCCACATCAACAGTTTTGCGTTGTACATATGAATTCGATCACTGCATGATTCTTTTCGGCTAAAAAGGTGATAGAAGACTGCGCTACACCTAGCTGCAATGCCACCGTTTTCAATTTTGAACAACCTTGGAAAAATGCAGCAGACTGTTGTCGGCAAATTTCGCGAAGCAAAAAGAGAACAGATTCTATGTGGGGACTCGACGATAGCCCATGGTTTAACCCAGAGAAAAAGTCGTCAGACGCATCAGGTGACAAGTCACGAGCGATTTTGTTCACATGACTTGCTGGCAGCGTGTGTAGTACTGCTGTAAATAGCGCTGGGTTTGCGAGACGAGCCGCCAACTTGAGAGCATACGAATAAAGTCCTTGCTTCACTGCTAGGTGTATACTCTGTTCATCTACTTCCTCTCCTATCATGGTCGGTCTTGCGTTCATAATACAATTATCCAAAATATGAACTTGATTTGAAAGAGTCACTCCCAGAATTAGTCCGTTGTTTGTAGAACTCAGTGTACCAGTATGATTCACAGAAGAATCATCAACATGCAGTCTTAGCCGTTTAATCAAAGAACAACTTTGCACGTCATATACTCGTAACGCGCATGAAGAATCCAGATAAGCGAGCATGGTATCGCTCTGAATAAAGGAAAGCCGAGAAGAGTGTGAATTATGCGAAGTCGAAGAGTTAGGTATATCTATGGAACCATGAATCGTTCCTTCTAGTACATGCCACATGTGTATTCGGTTATTTCGTGACAAGGAAGCAAGCATTTTACCGTTGTGAGACAATATAGCCGTAGTGATCTCGGCTGAATGAGAGAACGAATCTAGCTCGCGCTTACTCCCATTTAGATCCCACACACGGGTAGTCTTATCCCATGAACACGAAATTATGTACATATTCTGCGGGCAGATCTGCAAAGAGGTCACTGGCGCTTCGTGGCCGACCAAAATATCAAGAAGCTGTCCTGATGACATCGACCAAACCAAAATGTTGTGACTTTTCTCAGCAGCGCCGCATATGATGTTATCACTCTGGTCAATCGATAAATGTGTTATTCCTTGCCCATCTGGACAAATGAAGGTTCGAAAGTTTTTGCACCTGATGAGGTCAACTGCTCTCGCTGTTCCATCCAAGCTGGACGACACAAACGCATCGCTATGACAAAAAAATACCACATCCGTTATCGGTCCTGTGTGCTGTGTAAATGTCATGGAGCACGTTCCGAGAGGTAGCCGCCAAACTTTGACAAGTGCAGCTTCAGAACCAGTGACCAATAATGTTCCATCCTCACTGAGGGCCGCTGCTCCGATTTTTGAGAGTTCATTATTTGACTTGTATATCAAACTATCACTTTGCCAATCCCACAAACAAAGCTCACCAGATTCATCACAACTTAGTAATACAAATTTACTCACAGGGTCAAATTTACACTTCACCGAATCGCAAACCGGAAAGTCCATGTTGACCGTTGCAAGTATCACACCTGTGACCATGTCATGTATTGTAAACCCGTCTGAGGCTCCAATACATATCATGCTTGCACTTGCGTCGAAAGCAGCACATAACATGGTCGAAGTGAGTGGAATAGTTCGCACTACGGTATTTGAACCGTCTGACGCAAAATTAAATTTGATCACTTCACCATTTGTCAAAACTGAAAGCATTTTGGCTGGTTCGTTACAAATATGCACCGCGAGTAACTTGGCTCGCGCCACAAAATCAAAGAACGTAGGTTGTTCAAAGAGGCCTATGATCTTGCATGCTCTATCGCTGGATGCAATAGCTAGGTAAGCGTCATCTGAACCCCATGATAAGCTCAGGAGTGATGTCGAACAACCCATGTCTCGGCTTCGCAACGCCAAACTCAGCCGGTCTGCAGCGCCCGTTTGTTGCAAATTCCACACCTCAACAGTTCTATCAATAGCGATTGCGACATATCTTGTCGAGTGACTGAACGATACAGCATGTATTTCACTTTTGTATCGGAATCGCTGGCAGATGACTTGCTTACGGGTGTCAAACATAATCCCAGCCGTTTTGCCAACCACAAGAAGCAGAGTTTTACACTTTGAAATCGCTAGTTGGCGGACATTTTCTTCTAGCTCACTCGAGAAAATAACTGCTCTATCTGAGCCGACCTCAATCTTCTTGATATGGCTTCCACAGCACGTATAAAGTACACCATCCAGGATGACGGCGGCCCCGGGACGAGTCGAACCAACTACGTTCGTCACGCGGTAGCCGAGCATAACGATGCTTGAGAGATTTAGCGTCCGCTAAATCGACTCTCCAACTATTTTCGTGGATGCTTAGTCACCTCGGAGGACGCGCGCAAAGAAATCAAAGCGTCGGGGTGCAGCCGCCGGAGTCGTCGGAAAACCACGCGCGGGCTCGTATAAAAGGTTCGTAATTTGCGGATGGAATCATCTATTAGAATATCGTATCAAATATTGACCGCGATATTTCGAGCTTAAACTTTTTCCAGTTGCAGCACACCATGAGTCGCGGAGTTTCACGGTTCCCGAGAGTACACTCGCTCCGCTCACACATGCACACACAAAGAGTTGAGTATGTCAGAACTAAACTTGAGAGTTATACATTTATCTTCGCTGCGACATGCATTCTTTTGATCGGCAACGGTGAAAAGTCTCTTTTCGCGCTGGCGGGCAACTCAACACAAAAGAAAAAGTACGGTGAGCCTATTACGATGCAGCATTGACTTATTTATTACACAGGATGATCTTGGGACTGTCCGGCACATTTTGCACCTTGCAGACTAAACTGGTTGATCATGCTACGAGCAATAAGCTTGGACTCAGAAGAGTGGCAACAGTTACCGCATCTGTGCTTTGGATACTGATGCTGTGCAGGTACGGCAGTTTGTCAAATACCTTTACAAAATTTAAATGCGGTCGCAGTTCGGTCTCATTCCTTTGGAGAATATACGGATGTTATTTTCTACTCGTTCAGGTTCGCTGACTGTCTCGGCAAGGAAGATCTGTAGCTAACAACATATTCAGGTAGTACTATTTCTTGGTATACTCCATATGATACACTTTTTCGCTCAGTGGAATTAAAAATACGACATCATCGCGTCACGCAGGATATCAGAGTATGTAAACGCACGTTTATGGTCGTTCAACTGTGTTATACTCTGGTATCTGGTCGAAATTTAGATACCGATACGTATCAGAAGCATCGGTGGCGAGACTCGAGGTATACTTGAGATATTCACTTTTCGATGGGATTCGTCCAATGATTGCGCATACTGCTGCAAGTTCTGCGGATGCAAGGTAAACATTAGCTCCCTTGCCAAGACGGTTCGGGAAATTGCGAGTACTCGTTGAAACGACCGTGCTACGCTCGGCGACTCGAGCTTGATTGCCCATGCACAGTGAACAACCGGGCATCTCCGTCCGTGCGCCCACGGAACCAAATGTACCGTAATAGCCTTCGTCTTTTAGACTAGATTCGTCCATTTTTGTAGGTGGTGCGATCCAAAGACGTGTTGGTAGCGTACCACTGAAGGATTCCAGTATTTTTCCTGCTGCGCGAAAATGCCCAATATTTGTCATGCAAGAACCTATGAAAACTTCATCAACTTTATCCCCTGCGACAGTAGACAACAGCCTTGCATCATCCGGGTCATTTGGGGCACATAATATGGGTTCAGTGATGGTAGCCAAATCGATCGTTATCTGCTCCGCGTATTCGGCGCCACTGTCAGCCTCAAGAAGGATTGGAGCTGCAAGCCATGAAGTCATGGCTTCTATACGACGCTCGAGTGCGCGTTGATCGCCGTAACCTTGTGAAATCATCCATCTAAGAAGAACGACGTTGCTCTTCAGATATTCTTGGATAGGTTCCTTGTTGAGCTTGATGGTGCAACCTGCAGCACTTCGTTCAGCACTCGCATCGGATAGTTCAAAGGCTTGTTCACACTTGAGATGTTCAAGACCTTCAATTTCTAGTATACGGCCGCTGAAGACGTTAACTTTGTTTTCCTTGGAGACGGTGAGTAGCCCCTCTTTGATGGCAAAGTATGGAATAGCGTGCACCAGATCTCTTAGTGTGATACCAGGCTGAATAGATCCGGTAAACCTAACGAGGACAGACTCTGGCATGTCTAGTGGTATAACTCCTGTAGCGGCCCCAAATGCAACAAGACCTGAGCCAGCAGGAAAGGAAATTCCTATGGGAAAACGTGTATGTGAATCGCCGCCAGTACCAACCGTATCTGGTAATAACATTCGATTCAGCCAACTGTGTATAACGCCGTCGCCGGGCTTCAGTGATACACCACCTCGAGTTCTAATGAAGTCTGGTAGTGTGTGATGAGTAGTGATGTCCACCGGCTTTGGATATGCTGCGGTATGACAAAATGATTGAAGTACAAAATCAGCGCTAAAACCGAGACAAGCTAAGTCTTTCAGCTCATCACGCGTCATTGGACCTGTAGTATCTTGGCTTCCCACTGTGGTAACTTTCGGTTCACAATATGTACCGGGTGACACACCACCTTCCATACCGCAAGCTTTTGCGACAATCTTTTGAGCATATGTAAATTTGGTGATCTTTTTATCCTGCGAATTGGATTTTCGGAAGAGGTCGGACGGAGGTAACTTCAAATGAGCCCGTGCCCTCTCTGTAAGACCACGACCTATGATGAGCGGGATTCTACCACCAGCGCGTAACTCATCCAATAGCACAGGACTTCTGAGCGAAAAGTTGGAAAGTTCTTCATTCGAATCGTGTCTTTTGACGAGTCCTTCATAAGGGTATATGTCGATGACATCACCCATTTTCAAACGATCGACACTCATCTCAAGAGGGAGTGAGCCACTATCCTCCATAGTATTGAAGAAAATCGGCGCAATTTTACCACCAATCGTGACACCACCGGTCCTTTTATTCGGAACGTACGGGATGTCTTCACCCATATGCCACAGTAGAGAGTTTGTCGCTGACTTTCTTGAAGAACCAGTGCCAACAACATCGCCAACATACACAAGTGGGAACCCTTTCATTTTGAGCTCACGCAACTGATCCATCGCATTTGTTATCCCGTCTCTTTGATTTTTAAGCATCGCGAGCGCATGTAATGGAATATCTGGCCTACTCCAGGCGTCTTGCGCTGGTGACAAATCGTCAGTGTTGGTCTCTCCTGTCACTCTAAATACAGTCATGGTCAATTTCTTTTGCAGGGAATCTCTTGAAGTAAACCATTCAGCGGCAGCCCAACTTTCGAGTACTTGAATTGCAAACGCATTGCCTGATTTCGCTTTGGCTTCAACATCGTAAAATGCATCGAAAACTAGAATGGTATGCGATAATTCTTTCGCGGCAAACGACGCCAGCTCTGGGCTGTCCAAAGCGGCCATCATAGGGGAGATGTTGTAACCCCCCTGCATAGTCCCAAGAAGCTTTAAAGCGAGCTTTGGATCGACGAAACGATTGCTAGTCGATCCACTCACGATGGATGCCAGCCACGCCGCCTTCACGTACGCAGCCTCATCGACACCAGGCGGGACTCTAAATTTGAGGAGATCTAGCAAGCGCTCTCCGTCTGCAGCACACAGGCTATCATTTTCGAGAAGATTTGTCACCTCAAGAACTTGGGATGCGCTCAGTGGTTTGGCCGGTATGCCCAATTGTCTACGTTCGTCTTCATGACGCACATAGGTCGCCAGAAAAGAGTTCGTAGTTGTAGTACTCAACTGGCGCACCGAAGCTACAGACGCAGTACGTAATTTCGCGATGTAAGACGGGGAGACTGTGAGAGGGTGACACAAACGCAGTGCGCTCGAAAAGGCATGCCAGCAGCGGCGACTCATCGATAGGCGGTACACGAAGTGTCACAGACGAAGGCGCGGTACGTTGTGACGGTGCGATCGGGACAACGCACTACATAGTTGGGTTTAGTCCTCTGACTATAGATTTTCATATATTATGCGGAATTATGCTATATTTCGCGGATTTATATAGATATATAGTGTACATTTATGGATTCCCGTGATGTCCATGATATATTATAATGACTTTTTGCCTAACAAAAAATAAAAAGTATTCGGGTATTCACGCTACACGAGGCCACGAGTCGGACTTCCAAGAAGAAAGGCTAGCGCTCCAGGATTTGTTCACCCAGTGGCGTATTTGCAAGCTTTGTGGCGAGGAAGGTCGTTCTACATCGCTTACTGCGCAGATGCGTGTGGGTCATCGGAAGAGGCGACAGAATTGTTCGCCGGTGAGGCATCTCTGCGGCAACTCTATCGAGGCACTCGTTCGAGAGGCACAGCTTTCACGATGCTATTCAGCGCGAATTGAGTGTAGAAATTGCGGACATTGGCTTTGTGTTTGAATCCAGAATTGTGTTGCTTTCGTACCGTAGCCGAGTCGTGTGTTAAGAAGGCGTCACAGTAATCTTGAGTACATTTCAGGTTGGAAAGGAAAGCAAATAGTCGCGTACCACAGTAGTATCTCGCCATACGTCGAGCTAGAGTATACCGCGACGATAAGCCGTCGACGAGTACCTTGCGATTCGATCACAAGCGAAAGAGAATGGAGATCGGGGTGTCGACGTCAGGTAGTGGAGCACGCGCCGTGCAGCTCAGACTCGTGGCGCGCTTCAGTAAGTGCAGTGAAGTGCAGTAAAGTGCGGAAGTATGGACTGAGAGATAACGACACATGATATGAACCCAATCCCGTATTATAGTGATGCTAATGCATATGTCTGTCCTACGAAGCCTATACATACATATAGACTTAGCGCGTATGAATAAGCATCAGAAAGTACGCAACATCCATCGCGACTTTATAAACCCAAGGTTTCTCATGGACGGCCCGGCCCACCCGCGTCGAAGGACGTAGGCGACTCGATCGTCAACGCGAACGCCTTGCGCCGGTTGCGACGTGCTTCGAATGTCTGACGCGGCTAGACTATACGATTTGTTGCCACGACGTCTTCCTGACGTGAAGATTCAAGAAGTCGAGCTCAAGTAGGATAACAGTCCGACTAATATCCGCAACGGGCTCGAAAGTCATGAGCAGTAAACCAACAACGTGCTGCGTTCTGGAAATTCTGACTTCTTCTTGTAAGCCTTTGTTACGGAGAGACTGGCGTGGCGAAGCACCCTCAAACTACTTGGAGCAATTTTCACTCGCATTCATCGAAGCAAGCTATGAATCAGGACTGCCGCCCATTTTTTCAGACAACTCTGGAGAGAACGACTTTTTCCACGTGAAGCACAACGATCTGATTTTTATGTGTGTCGGTCGTAAAGGTTCGAACCCAGCGCTGATCTTCAACTTCATTCATAGCTTTATTGAACTTCTGAAATATTATTTTGGTAAACTCGAAGAGGAATCTATTAGGGACAACTTTGTTCTCATTTACGAATTATTGGATGAAGTCATGGACGATGGCTATCCGCAGTTCACCGAGGGCAAGGTCCTTGAACAATTCATCACACTTGATGCGCATCGCTTAGAGGAAGTGCGAGCTCCGTTGGCGATCACAAATGCTATTTCTTGGCGTCCAGCGGGTATTTCTTACACGAAGAATGAAATATTCCTTGACGTGCTGGAAAGTTGCTCGTTGTGTGTGAACAGCTTCGGAGAAATAACACAGTCTTCGTTGCAAGGCGCGGTGCAGATGAAGGTACAACTCAGTGGTATGCCCGAGTGCAAACTCGGTTTGAATGAAAAACTTTATCCGCATCATGACCGTTCTTTCACAAGCGGTGACCGACCGATAGGTATGGAAGATATCAAGTTCCACCGTTGCGTCAAGTTGGGAGAGTTTTCCTCAGATAAAAGTATAGTATTTGTGCCCCCAGATGGCCGCTTTGAGTTGCTTTCATATCGTTTGTCGTCAAGCGTCCAACCTCTGGTTTGGGTTGTTGCCAAGCGAATAGCTCTGGGAGAAACAAAAATAAAATACACCGTGAGAGTATCTACGCGTTTCAGGGAACGCTTCTCAGCTCAGGATGTGACAATTATCATTCCTGTTGAATCAGACGCGACGAAGCCCGAAATACAGTGCAAAGTTGGCGAAGTACTATATGTCCCTGAGTTAGAGTCTATCAAGTGGCATGTTAAGACGATTCCTGGTGGGAGAGACTTCGACTTGACAGTGCTAGTTTCAGTTCCTTCTGTGAAGGCACAAGCTCCCAGCTTTTCTCGCAGTTATGTTAAGGTACAGTTTGAGATCCCATATTTCACACCAAGTGGAATACAGGTTCGTTACTTGAAAGTATCAGAAAAAAGTGGATACTCAGCCCTTCCATGGGTAAGATACGTCACTCGCTCAGGTGACTACACTTTCAAAATTGGTCAGGTGGCTCACGAGCGCAACGTCACTTGAACTGGGACTCCAAAAAGTATAGACTGATCCATATTCTGCATAGCTTCTTGCGCGTCCTCGCTATTCAAGAGTAAGGCAGTGATCTGAATCATATCAATTAGAATTACCTTTTAGAAAACGATATGTAAGCAATACGCCGTGCTGTAGTGTTCCTACTTTGCTCAGTCAACACGACCTGAACAACTTTACCGAAAGTACTGAAGACGAATCGAATGGCCTCCTCGGTGATGTCTTGAGACAAACCTGATACTCTCAGTTCGTTTCCTTTCGACATCTTCAGAGCAGCGCAAGTGCACCTCCCGGTTTTCGACGACCGGCAGTGTGAGACGAGTCGTAGACACCAACGAGAACGCGGCGGGCGGCATCCCCGTAGAGATGAGCTCAAAATTACGCCACTGACGTCAAGTGTAATTTAGGCATAAATTACGCGTAATTACGATGCCCAAAATATTTCTGACGTCAAAAATTACGCTCTCTTGAGGAGCGCGTCTTTGCGAGCTGGCTAAACGAGAGTGGGATCGTTCGCCGAACGCAAGCAAGTTCAAGCTGAAAGCTATCCGACGGTAGCACACGTCTGCTTCGACACGATTCATCATTTCCATATATCAGGCGACCAAGCGTCGATTCGAAGCGGGAACGGTCCGCGTTGCGGTCCGCGTTACGGGGGGCAAACCGTTATGCCTTTCTAACGAAGACTGAATAGCCGCGACATGGGTTCTTCAGGTCAGAGTCGTCACCGATACTCGCACCCGAAGATAACCGAGGCTACATTTCCATTCGGAAACTACGGTAAGGCAAATTCGAAAAAACTTGATCTAATTTCGGCCGTGCTTCGAAACTCGGGAGGAAAAACTACGACTTTCCATATAGATGAAAACTTTAAAATACGTGTGGATTTACTTTGTGGCCTTGGAGTTGTGCATGGGACATACGTAAGAGTGACTGGAGTAAGTTCTTGCTACGTGAAGCGCCTGGTGGCATATTCCTTGAATCAGTCGGACGGCTCAAGTACAGTCAAGTGTGTTCTAGAACGCACTAGCCAGCATGGTCTCGTCACTGATATGTTGAATTTAAAGCCAAATCGCCACACAATGCTGTGGAGAGCCTACGACATACACCGCATGATAAATGTTCAAATACCTGAAGCTCGTGTCATTCATGTTTCGTTTCACAGTGGCTCTCTGCACCGTCGTTCGACTATGAGCGCACTACTTCACCTGCTAGCTTTGAAAGTTCGAACACTGCGCTATGTGCGGTTCGGGCAACCTATCTGGACTTACAAAATGGAAGACAAAAATATATTTACAATACCTTGCTTCAGAATCTCACGAGTTGAGGGCATGCATTGCGAAAAAGTTACCGAGGATATTGACTTCCTCGTGAGTGTGAAAAATACCAAGTATGTTGTACATATTACAAAAGCACCACTTGGCTTACCATGTCCTGCTGAAGTTTGCTGCCGGCACGGACTATCGAGAAATAAATCTGACATGGATGGATTACCATTCCGAAAACTCTCAGCTATAAGTCTTCGGCAACGAGAGATTGCGAAGTTGAGCCAGTGCCACGGCTTGAGAACGGCTGCTGTGTCGTATCACGAGCTTGAGCTGTGTGGGAACGCCTTGAAAAGATACTTGCTTGTGGACGCGTCAACACGAAAGAATTATGAATTTGGACAAACGCAACTCTTATTCATCGTCTTTGGCGTAGCTGACCCGATTAAAGCTGTTGAGCGTTTCAAAAATATAGTCATACAACAGTCAAGTGCATGTGGCAGTATGGCATCATTCGATCTGGCAGATGTATGCTCTCCATTAGGAGCTCGCTTGACGGATGTACTTAAAAAACAGTTTGAACACTTGTATAGAAGGACAAGGGTCGTTTATGCGCTTGTGTCCGGGTCGGAAGGAGAGCTCAACATTCCTGTCTTCAGTTTGAATATGGAACATTTTGTTACACGGCAAATGAATGTAGTTTCGACCGCACACTCTTACCACGGCAAACGAGCCATAATTGGTTTATCTATTGATCTGAGACGTAAGTTTTATTGTGCCCTGGCAAAAAGTTTGCAGCTACAAATATGCTACACGTGTTCTAAAGATGGACACGACTTGTTAAGTTCAGCAAGTCTCACAAGAGTCAAGTACTGTTGGGCTGATATTGGTGGTCATATACACATTAAACAAATACTTCTGGATTTATTGCATTTTTCCATGAAGTATCATCACCTTTTTGACCACGTTACCGCACCAAAAAAAAATGTGCTCTTGTTTGGGCCGCCGGGTACAGGCAAAACCCTCGTCGCGAAGATATTAGCAGAGGAGAGTGGCATGTCTTTCTTGAATGTTAAAGGCCCTGAACTACTAAATATGTACGTCGGCCAAAGTGAACGAGCTATTCGTTCTATATTTCGCAAGGCAAAGGAAAATCAACCAAGCCTCTTATTCTTCGACGAAGTCGAATCCATAGCATCAAAACGAAGTTCTGGGCATGTGGCAACTGCCAGGATGGTGAGTCAACTGATTCTGGAGTTTGACGCTATAGGATCAAATAGAAGTATTTTCATCATCGGGGCTTCAAATCGACCAGATATACTCGACACTTCTCTTTTGCGTCCTGGTAGATTCGATCGTTTACTTTACATGGGTATTGATACCACTCTTGAAAGGCGAATCAAGCTTTTAGAAGCTTCGACCCGCCAAATGTGTCTTTCGAACGATGTACAACTTCATGAAATCGCAAAACATTGCGATCCACTTTGCTCAGGGGCAGACATTTATGGAATTTGCGTTCGGGCGTGGATGCTTGCGGCAAAGCGGTATTTGCTTGCTTCTGAGTCACGCATGCTGATACAAAGCAGTTACCAACCAGTGTGTGTGTCAAACGTAGAATTGATAGCTTCTGCAGTTTCAACTACCACCTCTGTTGTTTCTGAAGATATGCCGAAGTACGAGGAACTCCGAGACAGATATGATTCTACTGATTGAGACTAAGTACTATTCAAAGTGCTAGTTACAAGAACGCTTATTCAGTCGGGCTCTGTGTGTTAGATTTTCGTTTTACGTCAGAAGCAATTTTTCGTAGCAAATTTTCGTGTTTTTGATCGGTCTGGGCACGGATCTCGGCTTGAAGCTTAGATCGTAGGTCTACAGCATCTCTTGACTTTTGCTCGGCTACATATAGCGCCTTTGGGTACGTGGTTAGAAGAAAGTTGAAAAAGTGCCGTCTGTGCATACCTCGCTGAGTTTGGCAAAACTGTCGTTGATTCGTGTTGTTTGTAAACCGCGACCATCGGCCGCAAGCCGCTTGTCCAGTGGAATCGTATAACCTTTGGAATTCTGTATGTAAAAGCGTCATGGTTTAACTTCAAACTAATTTTGCCATCGCACCTTCCAGTTGGAAATCGACGGTGGAATATTCCACTGTGCTCTTTCACTTTCCGTGAGTGCACGAGGTGGACTATGTAAGACCGTACTCGGTGGTGAACTGTGCGCTGGAGGCATCTGATAGATCATTAGTATTCATTTAATGCAAAATGTGCAAGCAGCGTGCCTTTTTCAACTTGATATGCGCTGGTTCCAGGGGGTCGGAAACAACTTCGTGCAGTTTTATGACGCGTGACTGGGCAGCGGCTTGCTCACCACCAGACTTCGAGTACTTAAAATACTTCGGAGCGGTGGAGCCAGCAAGTTCGCCATTTGATGGATCACGCGATGATATTGCATCCACCGTTCTCCTGATATCTGCCGCAACCGCACCTGAAAGTTGTCTTCTCAACTGGTTGTGTGTCAGTGAGAAAGAATTCGGAGGACTTTGACGTACTTTAGGTATTTGCGACTGCAAAGAAGCATCATGTATGTTGCTACCAATCGCTAAAGCGAAATGACGTTTCTGTGACGTCGAACCGATTGGATCAGTGGACGATGTGCGCGCGCGCAGTTCTGGGAACGAGCCTCCGTCGCTCGTACAAGAGGAAACTGTATGAAGTGTCCGATTCCCGTACGCGCTGGCTTGAACGTACTTGCCCCCAGTAGAGGCCGTCATCAAAGCGACGCTCTAGGATGTCGGTGCTGCACGAATGGCGTACGGGGATGAGTGTCGTTTCAACGTGACCGCCGTGGGCCCTCGAACGTCAAAAACTGGGAACATGCGCAGCATAAACCATTTAACCATCCCAGCATGATGGGCATGATGGGCATCTCTGTATGTAAGCAGGTTACATATACGTATGTCCAGTATGTAAACTTCTACGGGTTGCGTATGAACTTCTAGACGCACACTCACGCACAACACCTAGCGCGACGGTAGCCGGTTCAAATCGCGACGCAAACGCTCGCAATTAGAAACCACCTGTAGTTCGGATTCCAATTTCGCGGGGCTATGAACGCGAACAACTTGGTCACAAGAGAGGTGTGGGCCGATAACTTGGAGGAGGAAATGGGGATCATCCGCGAAGTGATTACAAGATATCCATACGTCGCAATGGATACGGAGTTTCCTGGTGTGGTACGTTCATACCTCTGCGTTCGTATATTTGATTGACATGAACTCGCAGGTTGCTCGTCCAGTTGGAACTTTTAAAGATCAGTCCGATTTTCACTATCACATGCTGCGTTGCAACGTTGATATGCTTAAGCTTATACAGTTAGGGCTGACATTCACTGACGGCGACGGACATCTTGCACACGTAAATGGTCAATACTGTATCTGGCAATTCAATTTCAAAGAGTTCAGCCTCCGGGAAGATGTATACGCGCGCGACTCAATAGAGCTTTTGAAACAAAGCGGCATTGATTTTGTTGCCCTCGAAGTGCGCGGTATCGACGTCAAAAAGTTTGGGGAGTTGTTGATGGTCAGTGATGTAGTATTGAATGATGAAGTGAGATGGATCACATTTCACAGTGGTTACGATTTCGGGTACTTGCTGAAACTACTAACTTGCAAAGAACTTCCAGAAAGAGAAAGCGAGTTCTTTGAGCTGTTGAACCAGTACTTCCCACAAGTTTACGATATGAAACTCATGATGAAGCGACTAGGCAATATACATGGTGGACTGAACAAACTCGCTGATTTATTGCAAGTAGAGAGGATTGGTCCACAACATCAAGCTGGAAGTGATAGTTTGCTGACTGCTTTCACATTTTTTAAACTCTGTGGTACTAAGTTTAGCGAAGAGGGCATTGATCGATTCAACGGCAATCTGTACGGTTTAGGGCGGGATAGCTCAGATGTAAACGAAAACATGGAAGGATGAAGGCACTGCTTAATACAAAATCATGCTACTCAATCTCTTACGTCTCTTACGCGTTGCAATGTTCAAGCGTGCCACCGTGAACAGACATTAAAGTTCGTCGTGTTCGTCAACAGTCTCCGAATCGTCCGTTTCCGCGCTCTGATACGCTTTGGCCACAATAGGGTTGCAGACTTCTTCGAGCTGCTTCAGCTGTTCGTCGTAGTCTTCTTTTTCAGCGCTTTGATTTTCATCCAACCAGTCAAGAGTCTCTTTGACTGCTTCCTCAATCGTGTTTTTGTCGTCGTCGTCGAGCTTGTCAGCGAGTTTGTCGGAGTCAGAAATCGTGTTTTTCATGTTGTACGCAAACGTCTCAAGACTATTACGCGAGTCAATGCGTTCCTTCGTCTTCCTATCCTCTTCCGCAAATTCTTCTGCTTCTTCGACCATGCGCTCAATTTCTTCTTGCGACAACCGTCCTTTGTCGTTCGTTATGGTGATCTTTTCTGATTTGCCTGTTCCCTTGTCTTCAGCGCCAACGTTCAGGATGCCATTTGCGTCGATTTCAAAAGTGACCTCAATCTGCGGCACACCGCGAGGAGCTGGAGGGATTGAGGTGAGCTCGAACTTACCCAAAAGATGATTATCTTTAGTCATCGCTCGTTCGCCTTCGAAAACCTGGATCATTACTGTCTGCTGGTTGTCCTGATAAGTGGTGAAAGTTTGTGACTTCTTAGTTGGGATAACCGTATTACGGGGGATGAGCTTCGTCATAACTCCTCCAACAGTTTCAATACCTTGAGTAAGCGGTGCCACGTCTAATAAGAGGATATCTTTGGTTTCATCGCCGCCTTCACCCGAAAGTATTCCACCTTGCACAGCGGCGCCGTACGCAACAGCTTCGTCAGGATTGACTCCTCTGTTTGGTTCCTTGCCGTCGAAGAAGTCTCGAAGGAGGTCTTGAACCTTCGGGATTCGAGTCGAACCACCGACCAACACAATTTCGTCGATTTCGCTCTTCTTCATGCCCGCGTCATCCATGGCTTTTTTGACAGGTCCCATGGTCTTGCGGAAGAGGTCGTTGTTCAGCTCTTCAAATCGGGCGCGAGTAAGGGGTTCAGAGAAATCGATCCCATCGAAAAGAGCTTCGATTTCGACTCGAACTTGATGTTGATTGGAAAGAGTTCGCTTAGCCCTTTCGGCTTCACGTCTAAGCTTTTGCACAGCCTTCACGTCGCCTGATACGTCCTTGCCGTGCTTGCGCTTGATGAGTTTCATGAAATATTCCATGATACGTTGATCGAAGTCCTCACCGCCTAAATGAGTATCTCCGTTCGTGGAGATGACTTCAAAAACACCGTTGTCGATCGTGAGAATCGATACGTCGAACGTACCTCCTCCGAGATCAAAAACAAGAATGTTTTTCTCGCCTTTCTTGTCCAACCCATATGCAATCGCCGCAGCTGTGGGTTCGTTAATGATGCGGGCGACGTTTAAGCCAGCGATAACACCAGCATCTTTTGTCGCTTGACGCTGTGCGTCGTTGAAATACGCTGGGACAGTTACGACGGCGTGTTTGATATCCTTACCCAGGTACGCCTCGGCGGTCTCCTTCATCTTCGTGAGAACCATCGCTGAAATTTCTTCAGCCTGGAAAACCTTCTTGCCTTCTTTGAGTTCAACTTCAATGCATGGCTTACTGTCTTTGTCCACAACTTTGAATGGGAACATCTTAAGATCGCGTTGTACTTCTTTGTCCGTGAATTTTCGGCCGATGAGCCGCTTTGCATCAAACACCGTCCGAGTAGGATTGGCAGACGCCTGGTTCTTGGCCGAATCTCCGATTAGTCTTTCAGAATCGGTGAATGCGACGTAAGATGGTGTGATTCTGTTCCCTTGATCATTAGCGATGATCTCGACTTTACCGTTTACGTATGCACCAACGCAAGAGTACGTCGTGCCGAGATCTATGCCGATCACCGTGCCCGTGATTTCAGTAGGATTTTCGGCGTTGATTGGCAAAGCACAAACGGCGAAGAGGAAAAGAGAAGCGCAAGCGCACACCACCGCGTTGCGGTATGACGCTCTTTTGATCGGCATCTTGTCGAAAGGGTGATCGCGTCGCAGTCTGCCGAGCGGTGCGCTCGTGGCTCCTTGAAGCGTGTGAGCTCATCACGTAGCCAATCAAAATCAAGCATTTTTATAAATAGTGAAAAATGATTGGTCGTGCGTCGGGAGAACTACTCTCGCTTTTGCGTGTTTTTTCAACATATGAAAATTGTACAGTACATATTCCACATACCATATAGGTTATGTGGGATTTTGATATCGATAACTGATGAGCACAAAATTTATCGAAAGTCACTTTCCGAGGTAACTCTTGAACAACGGCAGTTGAGGGAAACGAGACACTCGCGCAGCATACTTCTAGCCTCGGCGTCGACACGGCGCATGGACTGCGTCACATTCGCGCGTACGAATAGTGAACACATTCGTCTCGTCCACAGAAGGCGACAGTGCATCAAGTCACAAAAATTTCCTCACGTCCGTGGTCAACTCATGAGCGCACACGCCACTTTCTCTGAGCAAACGATTCTAGTAGCCGACATTGGTGGCACAAATGCACGGTTTTGCATATGGCACGCTGATCAGAAAAAGGAAGCGCATACATGGACCTCAGAAACATCAAAGCATGATTCGTTCGATTCTTGTCTCCAGCAACTTATGTCCGAACTACAGATAAATTCGTTTGACGCCGCATGTTTTGCGGTTGCTGGAGTCGTAGCAAACAATTCGTGTACTCTAACAAATATTGGCTGGACAGTGGATGCAGACTCGGTGAAGTCCAAATACAACATCGGCAAAGTAAAAGTGATAAACGACTTTGAAGCAGTTGGCTATGGTGTGTTTGAACTTGATCAGAGTGATATTTTGACTTTGAATGACGGTGATCGAAAGGCAAATGGTTCTATTGCAATCTTAGGACCAGGGACCGGCTTAGGTGAGGCATTTCTCACATGGGACGATAACTTGAATAGATATGAGGTGCATCCGACGGAAGGTTCTCACGCAGACTTTGCTGCAAGAGGTGAGATACAGCATGCCTTATCTCTATGGGTAGAAAAGCAACTTGAGGAATGTGAAGTTGAGCACGTGTGTTCGGGACCTGGTCTTGTTCGGATATATGACTTTTTACGTTCTCAAAGTAGCAATACTTCACCAGTTCTCACACCAGCTGAAATTAGTATGAGAGCAAACTCTGGTGGCTGTGAGCTCTGTGCGCAGGCAGTTGATATATTTTTGGAAATTTTAGGTGCAGAAGCAGCGAATTTGGGATTGAAGTGTCTCGCGACCGGTGGAGTATACATCGCTGGAGGAATACCGGCAAAAATGAAGGACTCACTTTCTAACGGTTGTCTTCTTAAATCCTTTTTGCGGCCTGGCTCAAAGTTTTGCAAGTTGAGAGGTGCTTTTCCTTTGTATGTAGTTCTAAATCCAGAAGTTGGTATTCTAGGATCGAAGGCAGTTGCGCTTGAACTGCTGTGATGGAAAATCAGCAGACAATTTCTTCGCGTTTAGTGTGCGCTCAACGCGATATACCATGTTTGCGCCAGATCGCTTGCAATTTTAGCTTTCTCTTTCCACACTATGCCCTACGAAATGCGCACTCATGCTCTAATTTACGTCTGAACGACGTTCCATACGGGGGGCTGCTAATGGTCCTAAGACGTGCATGGAACAATTTGTCAACATTTTGTTAACTGTCCAATACACACACGCAAACGAACTCTCATAAACAGTCGCGTTATCACTCAGCACCGGCACACGATACTGTCGACAATCTTGTCCCATCTTCATTCGACAGGTGTTCGTGTACACGTTCCAGTTACAGGCGCTCTTCTGTGACCACACGGGTTTCGACAAACAGAAATAAGTGTGACCCTGCGCTGCATGTCCGTAGCGAACGTAGTAGTGGGCACAAGATATGCGATGTCTTCGACCGATTTCTAATGGTCACGCACGCGAGCTCCGTCTACGGAAGACAAATCGCCAAGGTCCATATCTTTCCAAGCACGCCGTGGTCTTAGTGGGGCGTTTTCGTGGTGAATGTCAACAGGCTCAGAGCATGCATGAAGATTCACTTTACCGCGCTACTCACGATGACTCAGTTTGGAATAATCGTACGCCTCCCACATCGAACCCACTCGAGCAATGGAGACGACTTGGGACAGACTGGTTGGGAGTGATATGCGAACTCGAAGGAGTCCTAGTATCTGATGCCACTTCGTATCACGAGGCTGCTTGGCGCGCACTTGCTTTGGAGGAAAATTTTCAATATCCAGTGGAGTATGAGGTGAGACATAAGTACAGTCTTAAGGCAGAGCAATTGATTTCACAAGTATTCAACTGGACCCACAACAAGGTTGAGATAAAGCGACTGGCGTCGAGGAAACAAGAAATATTTGTTCAACAACTTAAACGCGATAAAGTAACATATAAAATTCAGCCTGGCGTTTTAAGGTTGATAAATCTTTTACAAGTCAACGACATTCCGTGTGTTTTGCTATCGCAAGATACAAGGAGCAACATACAATATCTATTGAAGGATTCTACTTTTCATGAATACATGTTTCCAAATGCAACAACTGGAGTCGGCCAAGAGCGATCCGAGATATTTCTGCCACTCATAGCGGCTGATGATGTCCGTTTCGGTCTACCAGATACAGAAGGCATAGCTCTCGGTGCTTTTATGTTGAAACGCCCACTCAATAGACTTGTCGTATTGGGCAGTAGCATCCAGGCACTTGAAGCAGCATATGAGCTGAATACGCACACCATCATGGTGAGTAGTAAACACAAACTATGGGAGTTGAAGCGCGCAGACTTAGTTGTCAGTAGTCTTGAGGAGATAAGTGTTCAGAACTTCAAAAATCTTTTGCACGAAATTTGAAAGGAGTTTGAGGTTGGTGCCGCAAACATTTTTAGTGTCCGCTGCGGTTCACATTTTGTTACTGCTACAGTACTATTTTTTATTCGCGTCGGCCAAAGATAGGCCTGTGCACGCGGAAATTTGCTGCAGTTCTTGCTCAAAGCGTGGCAACAACTCCTCATCGTTCCTTGTGTCCTTCCAAGCTTGGTTTTGACTACAGTACGTATAGTGGGCAGGTCCACTTACTGGTGAGGACATCCATAGCTCTTGTGCTGGTGCTTGCTTGTTCAGTACGAAGGTACCTTTTGTACCAAACGACAGCGTTAGAACACTCATTTCATAAGTGATGTCTAAGTCCCGAAGGTCCATGTCATCTGCCCAAACCTCAACTGCATCGTGAATGGCATCAAGGGTGCGATCAGCACGAAGATGAAACACATTTTCGGTATTCTCGTGCTTTTGCTGCAAAGCGGTGCTCGCGATAGTCGATACACTATGCGATCTCATTTTCGTAGCTTCTATCCTATTCGCTGATTGTAAGACGACTTGCTCAACAGCGTTGCCACAAGCTGACAACGGTCCACCTAGCTGTTGAACCACCAACGTTCTTTGACTACGAAGGTTCAAAAGGTGCCTCAATCTAAACCGCGCAAACATAGAGCTAGAGTTACGTGAGCCAGTTCAGTTTTTCGAACAAACGACACGCTCATACGTTGACGAACATTTATTGCATTTGACGCTGCGCTGCGACCTTGCAACAGGTGCGAGCCAGACGTTGATGAGTTCGTTTGATGTTTTAGCGATGGAGTTGCACGTTTGTGATAGGATTTCCACGCAGTTCCGTACGGGTGATCGTACACCAATAAGGAAAATGAAAAGTGAGCGAAACGCCGTGTACAGCTGTATTCGTGAAGCCGCACTTCCCTGAGCTCGGAACTCGCCGCGAGCGCGAAATGCTTAAGCAAAGTGACGTGGACGACGCAACGATGAGGATAGAGGTACGCTTCGGAAATCCATCAATGTGTGTCCCGCGATTTTTCGTCTGACTTGTCGTTTCATAGGATCCAACTCGAATAGTTGGTTCTGGCTTTATCCAGTTTCCTCCACAAAAACCTTTTCAGCAGAACGTTGTCGTCCAGCCCCCTACAATTGCGGTGAGTGTAGTACTTTGTATCGCCCCAATACGCTGATCAAGACACAGCATTTTCATCAAGATGAGCACGGGTATAGACAACCGCAGGTCCCCACCCCGAAGGTAATGAAACAACAAAGACATCGCGCCTTTGCACTAAACACGCCATTATGTCTTTCAGCCAGCGAAGAAAGCAGAACCAACAGGTGAAGTGCGGACGCTGCGTTCATCCAAGCAACCGGATGTTCCTATCTACCAAAACCAACGAGCTGCACAAGCAGAGACGGTCGCACAAGCGCACGAACTGAAGCTCAGCAAGGCCCAGGCCAAGCGCAGACGAAAGAAGCTACGAGATGGATTAGGCGCAATATAGAAAATTTAGATCATCTTGCAAAGTAGCTTCATGCGTCATGTGAAACTTTTTACTCTATCAATCACCGTAAACTCGATGCTTGAGCCTTCATACCTTCAGCAACTCTCTAAGAAATGGTTATGGTTAAAACGTAGACATCACTTGAACGGAACATACCATCGCATACTTCTCGACCGGACTAAGAAAAGAGTATAACCGCGAAAAGTCAATTGTACTACTTTCGGTATCCCTGTTACTTCGATTCTATGACAAGCAACGAGTGAGTACACAAACACCTCAAAAGATGAACTGTCGAGGTCTGGAACTCGTTACTCACCTCATACTCTGTTTCTTCATTTCTCTCCATACCTTCGACTGGGCACGTGTGATTTAATACATTGTTTCGAAGAATCTAAAAATTGCAGTTCACCTTCTCCCTCAAAAGAATTCAAGTTGAAGCGACCCTTCTGAATCGCTAAATCATCTAGCTCTCGCTTTTGCAAAGCCTTTTTGAAAATGTTTTCCTCGATCGTATCCTCCGAAATGAGTCGGTAAATATTCACCTCTCTCGTTTGCCCTATACGATGACAACGGTCTTGCGCCTGTGCGTCCACCGCTGGATTCCAATCGGAGTCGTAAAAAATTACAGTATCTGCTCCTGTCAGATTGATGCCGAAACCACCAGATCTTGTGGAAAGTATGAAAGCAAATAATTTTGAGTCAGCGTTAAACCTTTGCATCAATATCTGCCTCTGCTCCGGTTTAGTTGTGCCATCAAGACGTACATAGCTATAGCTGTACAGATTGAGGAAGCGCTCTAAAATATCTAGAACTTTTGTCATTTGTGTGAAAATAACGACCTTATGTCCACCAGATTTGAGGGCTCGCAGTAGGGGAGCAAGTGCTTGCAGCTTGCCACAGTCGAACTGCACAAGGCGAGCGTCTGGAAAGACAAGGTGGCCTCTAATTGTGAGTTTTCGTATTGGTCGTAGTAATTCATGAAGTCTTGTCAGACTTTCGGTAAACATTTCATATTGAGGGAAACCGATCGGTGTCCGTGCCCTTGCTTTTGGGATACGAAATAAGAACTTCAGAACTTTATCTGATTTCCTGAAGCACTCAAAGCTTAGATCTATGCGCTGTTTTCTCACGATGTCGACGACACTGGAGAGTTCTACATAATCTGGTTCAGTTCTTTTGATACGAAATACCTGCGAAACCATACGCGAGACCAAACGTTTATTCTCATTCAAACTTGTGTCTCTTCGCTGTTGTAACTCGGTACTGACAAAAGTAGAGACAGTAGCGATATCACAACTATGAGCGCTAAACTTTCCGACATCACCTGATGAAGTATACAGAGAACTTTGCTGGATGGGAGAAAATATAACCTTCAGCCTTTTTGTGCTACATATTTTGCTCAGAGCACTTGGGTAGTTTAGTTCAAGTATATTAGGCATATCAAAAGCTGATATTATGCTTCGACCGGCGAACAAATCTGGATGATTGCAAACTTTTCTCAGTTGCATCAAGCAGTTCATGACACCCATAACATTCGATGAGTTGAGTGTGTTCAAGGTATCGTTCGATGACATGTATTCATCATAAAGGCGTTTTTGCCGGCGTGACAATCTGCATCGTACTATGTGCTCAATTTTGGATGGCAAAGACTGCTCTACGTCAATCTTTAATCTACGTAGAATAAAAGGACGCAAAACAGCATGCAACCTCGAAGTAAGCTGGTGATCGATTGCAATTTTCCCTTCTGCCATCCCAAGCAACGGGTTTGAAAACCAATTTTTGAACTCAGAGTGTGATTGGAATAAGTTTGGCATCAAGAAATGCATCAGTGCCCATAGTTCCATCACATCGTTCTGTAACGGCGTCCCTGTTATGAGTAACCTATGAGCGCTCTCAAAGGTGAGAAGCGTCTGCCAACGCTGAGAACGCCAGTTCTTTATCATGTGGGCCTCATCTAAGATGAGATATTGCCAACGCTTTCTACGAAAGACGCTTTGATCTTGAACAGCAATTCTGTAAGTCGTAACGCAAACATGGAAGCTGTTTGGTTTGCTCCAACCTGTTCTCTTTAATTTACGGTCTTTCTGCGTGCCAAAGTACGTTAAAATCTTCAGTGAAGGACACCACTTCTTGAATTCTACTTCCCAGTTCACCATCACAGATGTAGGGACGATAATCAAATGTGGACCCCAGATGCCATGTTCGCATGCCAAATGTGCTAGCAAGCTAATCGTTTGGATAGTTTTACCAAGGCCCATTTCGTCTGCCAGCATAGCATTCACCCCCGTTTCATGGCAGCCAACCAACCATTTGAGACCGAATCGCTGATAATCTCGTAGCTCATGCTTTAAAAGGAACGGAACTTTTAATTCCGTCCGTTCTTCAGTTGAGTCGTCACTCAAGTCTGTGACTTGCCGCTCATAGCCGGGATGTACTTCTGCTTTCATAAAGTTGCTCGCTTGTTCGGCCGAGGCATATCTCTTCAAGAGCTCCTCAACAGATAACTCTGCTTCTTCTCGAAGACTTTGAATTTCAATACTTGCATCAACGCTTTCTTCCTCTTCTTTGCGTACTTGTTCGTCGAACGATTCCAAATCATCCCACTCATCGTTGTTGTTTGGATTGTAATCAACAACATCTATTGGAGCACTTCGTGGAGAACCTTCATCTTCCCCTTCTAAAAACCGGCCATCTAAATCAGCGGTTATAGAATAATCTAACGCACGGACAGTCCTGCCAGTATCCATCTGTTTTCTATTCGACTTGGTCTCACATTTTTTCGGTTTAGTTCCTCTAGAAAGAAGCCTTGCCAAAGCACTTGAGAAATTCTCAGTCTTCGTTAGTAAATGATCTAAAATCTAAGTCAGCACAGCGTTCCAGTAAATTGTAACGTACTCACCTAACTGTTGTTCTAACTCGGCCTTTTGCTGAAGTTCAAGTGAACTTGCTTCTCTGCGTGAAATCAGCTGCACAGACAGAGTTTAGAAATGGTTTGTACGTTTGCTCAAAGCATACCTTATCAACCTTATCCCAAAATCCAACTACTTCACGTGCTATTTGCGCTGCAAGTTTACACGACAGCTGTCGCATCTGAATGCCTCTTACTTCGCGATGTCTTCGGCGGGTAACTGCTTGCCGTGCAGCTATGGACGAACACTTTCGCCCTTTACTGTGCCTAGACAGGTCTGTTAGCTCGCTGAGAGTGACACGTGTGCACGCTGTACCTCCATTTACGCTCTCGCACGAAGTCCTTCGCGAGCCACGACATTTCTTCTAGCATGTGTTCCCAGTGCACTTTGTTGCGACTCGGCTCGGGAAAGAGTGGGAGCGGTTTTCCTGCGAAGGAATCTGCGCGCGTAAGGTGCTCTGCGTTCGCAAGGTCGCGCTCATCGCTCGCAGTCGCATAAGCTACATTCCTTTGGGCGGTTGTTGCCATACTCGCGCCCACGAGGGGAGTGAATACCCTGTCCACTCGGCGTCTGGTGACGACCCGACCGGTTGCGCGAAGGACGGGGGGGCGCGCGTGCTACTGGAATTGTGACTATTGGTAGATGCCTGCTTTTTCGCAGAAACATTGGATGTTTGTGTGAAATATGCGAAAATAAAGCATCGATGCTTCTGAAAAACAGAAACAGGCCTCTGGTACTCGGGACTGAAAAGTTATGAGGGTGCACGTTAAGTTATCCGTATGTATCACTTTCCACGCCCTAATGTATGGGGTGTTAGCACTTCTCGATCGCCACGCGCGCGTTGTGGCGTCGTCGCGAGTTATTAGCACTTCCGACGGCACGCACGTATTAGGGACGTGGAAAGTAATACATACTGATAACTTGTTGCCATCTAAAATAAGAAACTGGCTATAGAAATGAGCGAAAATGATACATTGTTTCACCTAAGTTTTTCATAATTGTTGAGAGTGTTATTGTTCCGACAAAGAGAGACGTTTACGTCACATACCAGTTGGAAAGACGCGATGGGTAGGAACGAAGAGGTGGAGCATCCAGGGCAATATTGTATTGTCGAGCTGCAGGTATTGCGGCATCATTTTACACGCTACTTTCGTTGAAGAGGATTCAAAGGGGCAAATCTGCACGAATGGTGCGAGTAGTGACAGGATCTCTAAAAATACTTTGAAAAACAAGGTGGTAGTGTTCGTAATAGAGTGCTGGAATGAAACTGAAATAAGCGAAGGGAATCATAATGAAAATGCGAATTGGCAGGCATGATATCCAAGGTTTATTTATTTATATGTCGATTTCCATGACTCAGCGTTGTTTCAGGAACTAAGCAAATTTTAGCAAAGCCCTTCGTTGTGTTGACTGACCTTGAACATTCGAAACAGTTCAAGGCAATAGGGCTCGTGCGGGAAAAATTTGTATTCCATGAAAGACCTCAGATTACATGAGCGATCGCCGGGTGGAGAAATCAGAACATATCGTATCGTCGCAGAGCGGCAATCAAGGTGTCTGTGTGTTCAGGTCTGCCAACAGATATCCTGATACAACTAGCGAGTTGAGGTGGACTAGAGTAGTACCTCACCATTATTCCCTTGGCGGCGAGATAATTTTTTAGGTTTTCGGCATCGCCTTTGACTCTAGATGGAGAATTACGTGAGCGAAAAACACAGCGGATTAGGAAACGCACTTAGTGAGGATGAAATTTGATTGTGACGGATACGGCGTCAGAAATTCAACCCTCTGCAGCTCCGTGAAAAGTCTTTCGCGCTCATTGATTAGCAAATCCTTGACGTGCTGCAAGCTGTGAGAAGAATTGTAAAACAGTTCAAAAATTTGACAAACCTTCAAATATTCTTGATTCCCAAGAGCAGCACAAGCTGCCAACTCTGCAACTGTTGATACGTTGTATGGCTGCTTCACACGCCACATGTAGTTCATGAGCCAGAGAGGCATAGCTCCGTAGCCAACGCGGATCCCTGGTGACGTTTGCTTAAAAGCGATAATAGGCGGAATCGCATACGCTTACCAGCTAAAGCTGCACGTTTACTAAATGTTCGAAGTACTATCAAATTTTCGTGCGCCAGAACGTCTTGCATTCGACTTTGATGCGTTTCACAGAACTCGATGTATGCCTCATCGAGAACGACCAACACAGGAAGCTCAAGAAGCGCGTCAATATCTGATGGATGAATCACCGAACCGTCAGGATTATTCGGTGACGTGAGAAATAGAACTTTCGGTTTGTGTTCGTGCACAGCTGCTTTGATGGCTGGCACGTCTATCTTAAAATCAGGTGCAGCACCGCGCGGCACATCAATGATTTGCCCATCTAGAGTTGATCAAGTCAGAAATCATACTTAACGTGCAAGGGGTAAGGTACCGTTAATTGAGCAGTCGAATGCATACATTCCAAATGTGGGCGGAGTGTTTATGATACAGTCACCTGGTTCCAAAACCACGCGCAATATCAAATCGATAAGCTTGACGCAGAAACATCATTCATGAGTTAGATTCAGTGCTAATGATCGTACCTCATCTGCTCCACAGCCAACTAGAATATTTTCAGGCGGCACGCCACTTTCAGTAGACTAATAAAACTTACATTAGTCGAAGCAAAAAAAAGAAGGAGACACGCACTAGTTTTGCCCGGAGGCGTCTCGATTCAGGATCTGGGTATATTTGCGGGAATTCCATCTTAGACAGGGCATCAAAAACCTCTGTGTCAAAGCTGATCAAATCGACCGTGGCTACGAAAATCATCAATTGGTACCCGGTGGTGGCCCGTAAGGGTTTTCATTTGCATCTAGTTTGACGAGTTTTTCAACGGGTATCCCAAGTTGATCTGCGGTTACAGCTGATGAGCTAATTCAGGTGACACAGGATTCCTACATACCGGAGAGAACATCCAGTGGAAGTATTGGCTTGTAAGGAGCGAGGTCCAAGATATGACGACGCACAAAGTCGCTTGTGGACAGAGAACTGGCTTTGAGCGGCCTCGAAGAACGTGACCGCGAAATCGGCGACGTGCGATGAATGTTGCGGTCTGCGGTGCTTAATCCAGCGAATGGTACCCTTTCTCCAGAGATTCGCATTCGGTATACTCGTCAGCTAGTGACGCCGCGTCGCGTAACTCTTCTGGGACGGCAGCTGGTTTCTATTTGTGTCCCCCAAGTCCCTCAATCGGTTTCTGTGTAATATGTTTGGCTCCATCGCGCAACTAGTAATTAGTCAGAAACATCTCAATATACAGTACGTACGAGCTGGAAAAGGAATACATAAATCGCCTACGTCGTCTGTCCGTTGGAAACCTTGAGTTTCGCGCCCCAGCTGCGGCTGAATCCGCCGACCGTGCGACGTCTGTAGCGCCTACTCGCTGGAGTACCGACATCATAACAGTGCGTATTCATCCCCGGTGAGATCTTATCGCCATGGCTTCCCTCGATGGCTTCCCCGGCGAGGCTCTTTTCAACCAGGGTAAGTGAAGCCGAAGTGTGTTTCGACTCTTCGCGGCTTACCAATTTCATGACTAGGATTTTGCTACACATACGATGATGTTATCTTCCATCCTGGTTTCATCGATTTTGCGGCTGACCAGGTACGTTTGATCGTTCGGCACGCACTTAACAGCAACTTGATTCAAACACCCACAGGTTGATCTCTCAACACGAGTGAGTAGAAATGTGTCGATCCGAACGCCAATGGTGAGCTCTCCGATGGATACAGGTTGGTCGCAACTACATCTTTACGATTTACAAGGCTTAATGGATTTATACAGTCACCGAGTCTGATATGGCCATCGCAATGGCTGAGGCTGGAGGGATGGGTTTCCTTCACTACAACATGGCGGTACGACAGTCCAACGCATTTTTTACGTCTCTAACTTATGATTCGTCGTAGATGGAATCTCAACTTGAACATGCGAAGATAGTCAAGTCGCATAGACCCGGATACGTCGCAAATCCGGCAGTTCTGCGCCCAAGTGCAACACTTCGAGATTTGGACGAGTTGCGCGCAGCTCGAGGTTTCAGCTCAGTTTGCATCAGTGAAAGTGGAACTTGTGGTAGTGCTCTACTCGGTTTAGTAACTACTCGTGACGCTGAACTTGTGCGCGATCGCAATACCTTACTTTCTGAAGTCATGACTTCCGTCGACGACCTGGTGCTCGGTTCTACCGAGAAGAGTGCACAAGAGAACGAGCAAATTCTTCTTGAGAGTAAAAGGGGAAAGCTACCCATCGTGGATGCAAAGCGATATTTGATTGGCTTATTGACGCGAGCGACCATAAAAGATAGGTTAAATAGACCACCAAGTGGAGTTCCTTCTCTCGATAAACATGGTCGTTTGCTGTGTGGGGCCGCCATCGGAACGCGAGACGCCGATCGTGTCCGCGCTAAATATCTCGCAGATGCTGGAGTGGATGCCATCATTTTGGATTCATCTCAAGGCGATTCTATTTATCAGCTAGAAATGATCAAGTACTTGAAAAACGAGCTTCCGCACGTGGATGTAATCGCTGGAAATGTTGTCACACAGAATCAGGCTCGACGTCTACTCGAAGCTGGCGCTGACGGGCTTCGCGTTGGTATGGGTTCCGGTAGTATATGTACGACACAAGAAGTCTGTGCCGTTGGTCGAGGACAGGCGACGGCCGTTTACAAGGTGGGGCAAATAGCTAAAGAGTTCAATGTTCCTATCATCGCCGATGGAGGCATCCAAAACAGTGGCCACATTGTCAAAGCGTTGGCGCTTGGGGCTAGTGTCGCAATGTGTGGTTCTATGTTTTCAGGTACCACAGAAGCACCAGGACAATACTTCTATCAAGATGGCGTCCGCGTAAAAAAGTATCGTGGAATGGGTAGCCTTGACGCTATGAAGAAGGGGAGCGATTCTCGCTATCTGAGCGAATCTGGGCACCTGAAGATTGCTCAAGGTGTATCTGGTACGGTCCGAGACAAGGGCTCTGTGAAAACTATGATTCCATATCTCGTGCACGGTGTCAAGCAAGGTTTTCAAGATCTCGGAGCGGATTCACTTACAAAAGCCCATCAGATTTTAGCTAGTGGGACGATGACGATGGAGGCGCGAACTGGCGCAGCTCAGCGAGAGGGCGGTATACATGACATGCACAGCTATACTAAGGTGCCTTGGTGATCACGACCACATATCGATATCAAGGATATCAATGCGAATGAAATCTATGATCCAGCATGCCGCACTACTCTAAATAAAGTCCCACACCACGGCAGGTTTAGAGCACACAGTTTGCAAAACTACCGTGTTCACTCCTCCCCCTCCTTTTGCTGAAGGTAAATTAGCACAATCGCTACGTACAGGTTATAAATAGATATATCAGAAGCGATAGACTTACAGATCAAAATAGAGTTGGCACAGAAAAGTAGGATAAAGGGATCATAGTCCTCCCGTAGAAAAGTGCCGAAGAACTGGGCTTGACTGGTTGCCTATCTCCCACCGTCATCTTTCGACAAACAAAGCTACGTGAACTTACCTTGAAAACGACATTTTTCTTCACATTACGAGGGACGAAATAAAGTTGACCTCCTATCCTGCTCGCGTATGCGCACTTCTGCGAAACCGTTCGACGAGCTAATAACTGAGCCACACAACGAGTCCGAGTTTGCGCGCAGCTCGAGGTAGGGTCCGCTATATGGGCGCACCTTACACAGGCAATTTGATCGAACATAACCGCTATGAATTGTAATTCAAATTTTCAGTTGTTCAACAACGCACGTTCAGTTGTGCGAGCGCGAACGGTCGAGTGACACGAGTGAAAGGAAATAAGACAAGCCTGTACTCAGAATACGAGATATTTATAGAAACGAGGATCAGTGGACATCGATCTCTATCGTCGATATCTACGTGACCCGCGAACAAAAAGGAAAAGAGGAAGAAAGGAGTAACGCGCCGCCGCTCCTCGTTGCGAACGTCGCACGGAGCGCCCGCAAGTGGGCGATTGCAGGCGGGTTGAAATCGCTGTCGGTACACAGTAGAAGGTACACAGTAGAAGGCCTCCGCTGGCATACTTCAATGGAGCGTTCAACGAAACACGAGCTTAGCGACGTCGCGAATACCGTCGGCGATGTACCACGGGCTTGGTACAGAGGGGAGCGACACGCTGGTTACACGCAAGGCGGTTTGAAACTATTGCATAGAAGGGAAACAGACAGTCTCGAAACACTCTTACAGTCCATAGACGATAGGAGCTCATGGAGAGTGCTTCTCGACGAGAAAAATGGAAGTCGTTTCCGACTTACGGCGCAGCAAGTAAGGATGATTCAGAGGCTGGACGATGGGTTCCTGCCAACGTCGGAAGGAGGAAGCAGCACTTCAATTACATTACTCGACTCGAGTAGCGATGGGTGTACTCAAATGGCAGAGCCAAAACGTAGATTCGTACCATCAAAACACGAAGCCCGTAAGGTTGTATCACTTGTGCGACAGCTGAGGCAAACAGCAAACGATCCACGCGCATACTTGGATCGAAACGAAAGGGAGCGAAACTTTGACATTTGGGCTACAGAAACTGCGGGCAGTGAATCAAGTAATTCGAGAACTCGTGCGCCGAAAGCGCTACGAGCAGGGAATGAGCTTTCTTACAACGCCCCAATCGAGTATCTCGGGGATAGCTCCCCAATAGACAGAAAAAGTTCATTGAGAAACCTCTCGTCAAACATCAATTTTGTCAAAGAATGTTTCAACCGTTGCCTGGACTTATACCTATGTCCTAGGGTAGAAAGGCAAGTACTTAGGATAAATCCAGCAAGTATATTACCCAAGACACCAGAGATATCAAGTTTAAAGCCTTTCCCTCATATCTTAGCGGTCAAATATACCGGATTAAAAAGCGAAGTTCGTGCGATTTCTATTAATGATACTGGTGAGTTGTTATGTTCAGGTGCATCGGATGGAAAACTTCGATTATGGGATATCTTGAGTGGGCACTGTATTCAAGCTACTTGTTTTGACGCACCTATAACCTGTATATCCTGGCGTCCTGGCTCAGATCGAGACATCGCCGTCTGTAGTGGAAAGCATGTATCAATAATATCGACTGCCACCGTACTTGGTTTGGTTAGCGGCATGGATGTTGATCTGTCGTGGACAAAGAGTGAATTTGGTGAGTGTTCGGTGCGTTTATCCTGTGCGCCGATCTCCATCAGCTGGCATAATAAGGGCGATTACTTCTCCTCTGTCGAAAAAGAATCTGGGCGTCTATGCGTTCATCAGCTTTCGACTTTCAGCAGTCAAGTTGTGTTCTCTTCTGCTCGCAATCACATCACACATTCTATTTTTCATCCTAGAAAAGCGATGATATTTACCTCAACTCGTTCAAGCGTCCAAGTCTTCGACATACGGGAACATCGACAAGTGCAGAAGTTGCGAGCCGGAAATAGCACGATAAGTGCGTTTTCTATCGATCATTCTGGAGACATTGTTGCAATTTGCGGTAACGATTCTCGTGTTTACTTGTTTGACACCGCAATATCTTCATCGCCAAGCAAAGTGATACAACTTCAGAGTGGAACAGGAATCGCATCATGCTTTCACCCAAGACTCCCGTTATTTGGAGTTGCTCTATCGATTGGATTGATGCAGGTATTCTATTTGAGACTTGACGATGACTTACTCAGAGAGCCGGCTATTGTACCTTTAAAATTAATACGAGTTCCCGGCGATGATTCGGCTGGAGCGGTGAAGTGCACGTTCCACCCTCGTCAACCGTGGATTATTTGTGCGCGCGGTGCAAATTCGTTCTTGTTCACAGAATAGCAAAATATGTTGCATTAAGGTTCGCGATCGTGGACGTCACAACGGAAACCAGTAGAGTTGTATTGAAATGAAAATGTGTTAATTCTAGTCGCGCTTGAAGAAAGCTCCCTCAGTCTCACTTTTCCTGAACTAGGCCAGCAATGCCTGCGGCGATACGGTCTTCTCGTCGAGCAATCTTGCGCGTTCTAGTCGCTTTGTTTTTAGCGCGGCGAGCCTCAAATTGATCCGCCAAAGATTTCTCTCTGGCCTTCTCAGCCTTGGCTTTGTGGATCGCCTCCATAAGCACTCTCTTGTTCTTGAAAACGTTACCCTTGCACTTTAAGTACATCGAGTGGTACATATGCTTGTCGATTTTTTTCGCGTCTCTGTACTTTTTGAGTAGTCTTCGAAGCACTCGATGACGTCTAAGCCAAAGTACTTTGGTCGGCAACCTGGCTTCGCGAGTACCTCGACGCTTACCGTAACCCGTATGGCGACCAAGGCGTTTCGCCGCCTGTTCACGGCACGTGCGAGCACGCGAGTGGATCTAAGAACGAAGTAAAATCGAATCACGTCAGCGTTCACGAAAAACTGCGAAATCTAAGAACATACCTTGGTGGGTTTGCGGATCACGAATCCGTCCTTCACGAGTTTGCGAATATTTTGCCTGGAGTTCGCACTAGAAATCTCGTTGATCTGCGCTGAAGTGTCAGAAAATGCACACAGTGTAGGTATTAAACGCGTCGCGTGTGATTTTACAACTCTGTTAATCCAAAACATCGCGACGTGTCACCGTGGACCGATCCCAGCACGTGCTTACCTCGTTAGGGTCCATCCAGATCTTCCTTGCGCCGCAGTTCAAGACTGAAGCAGCCAGTCGCTTCTGAAGTTTTAACGATACCATGATGAATTGCAGAAATTATCCACTGGCCGCTACCTTTGGAGCTCTCACAACGCGGAACGTCGTCGGCGCGATCTGCGGCGTGTGATCGGTGCTCGTCGCCGAACTAAAAAGGGTTTTGATCCAAAACCCTATGCGGACTGGGGAATGCAGCGAGAGTAGACGAACACGGACCGTCCAGTCTGATGACGCCACAAGGCGCTTCCTTCGAGCCTTTCCAGGTCACGCTCAAATCATACCGGTTTAAAGCACTTCGCACCATTTGCACGTGATCTTTCGTAGCGACTGAAGTGCCTCCTCCGCCACGTTAGTCCGCCCTTGGTATGAAAGTGTAGCGCTACGGAAGCTACACACACGTAATTAGGGACAGGTCCTCGCGCCGGCAAACACTGTAATCGACGAGGTAGTTGCTTCGCCACGTGGGCCTCTCGCGCGCCGCGTGACGAGAGCATGGAACTTGTTTCGGACTACGAAGCTTACGAGCAGCAAATTCGCTTAATAAAACAGTTGAAGTCTGAGGGAGCCACGAAGGCAAAGCTCCGCAGTGCTGCAGCAACGCTTGCTGAATTGAAGAGAAGGGGAAAATCCAGGACGAATGTGAAATCGCATGAAACAATACCCCCTGGTCAATCTTCGGAGGACTTCCTCAAAATTTACAGAGAGCATTTTCACATCATTCCGACGGACGAAGATGGCTTCACAGTTTCGTTCGTACTTTCTTCTGGTGATTTGAAACAAGATACCAAAGAGGAAGCACGAGCGCGTGTCTTCTTCGACCAATTCGGTTTTGTGGTTTTTCGAGATGTGATCGATTCGAGCTCATGCGAAAACTCGCAGCAAGAAATATGGAAGTTCCTGGAGAAAAAACACGCAGGGTTCCAACGATCTCTACCCGAAACGTATCACAATTTATCATCACAAACATACGGACTTGCCTCAGAGCCAGCCATTTTCAGCACTCAAATCGTCCGTAATCGCTCGAATGCAAAAGTTCTCGAGGCATTCCGCCTCTTGCTCGAAGACGAGGACATTTTAGTTTCCCATGATAGGTGGTGCGTATACAGGCCAACTCGAAACATTTTATTCAAAGGTGGACATCGTGACATGAAACAATGGAAAACGAAAGAAAACCTGCACCTGGACCTGAACCCTTGGACTTATTTTTCCGACGCAATGCCCCTAGAGGATCTTACGTACGAAACACTGCGAGATTTCAGCAAAGAAATCAATGGCGTGACACGCGAGACTGGTCCACACGTACAGGGAGTGCTTGCGCTTAACGACAACACGTTGAATGATGGTGGCACTGTGTTAATTGCTGGATTTCACAAGTGTTTTCATAAATGGGTCGGTTCTCTCGGCCCCATGGCTACACACATTCATCCTGGTAGCGTGGATTCTGGCCACCTAGTGTGGCGAGGTAGAGGTTCCGGTAGTTACATATTTGCGCCGAACGATCCTCTTCACAACTTCAAACAGAGAGTTACAATGCGATCAGGGAGTTTTCTTATTTGGGATCAGCGTGTTGCGCATGGATCTGCACAGAATAATAGCAACAACTTTAGAATTGCCCAATTTATCAAGGCTTTTCGAAGGCAACCAGTGGGCAAGACTCGTTTATGCAAAAGAGCCAAGCGTTTGAATGCTGAGATTGAACGGAATCAATGCTTCATAGATTACAGAATTGATGGTTCAACGAGACGAGCACTTGGCTTGTCATAAAACCAAAGCTACCTCAAGATTGCTTTTGTTTGGACTCTAAACTCCTTCCCCTCAAACGCCGAGGTGATGAGGTCTCCAAAATAAAGCGTCACAGCCTTGAGCTTACCATTCAAAAAGTTCTTTTCAACCTATCCTTATATGATCAACTGAGTTTAGGAAGGTTCGAATGTAAGATACCTCAAATGGAACTCCTAAATCTATGACATCGCGCAAGCTTACATTCCTTGGGAGGTAAAAGGCTACGTTTTGTGTGACCTGTAGGGCGCACTTTAGCAGTTGAAGCCCGTCAATATGCGAAACTCGCAGCTCCTTCAACTGGTATATATCATTCTTGTACGATGGACCGCCCCAAGGCGGCGATAAAAATATTACGTCTACTACTATGGTTGGGAAAGACGTCACTACGTCACCGCACACAAAGTTTATCTTGTCGCCCACATTGTAAACTCTAGCGTTGTGGCGAGCCTATATTCTAGATAATTGCAATAGTGAAATATTGTCATAGTGTAATACCAACTCTATTGTTTGTAGACGATTATCGAACGTAAGCACGTTCATGGAACTCAAGGCGAACTGGATTGCATTGCCACCTGCGCCACAAAAGGCATCTAAAATAAATGTAGGACTGTGCTTGACGCCGTCAGACGGCAGCCGCAGTGAGCAACGGGCTGCGTGATGCTCTGCTATGGCTTCTGGTGTAACTGAGAACCAAGCTATTTCATCGAGCCTGACTCCAAGGTGCCACTTTTTAAACAGCCTAAAGCGCTGTGACCAATATTTTGCAGCTACATCTAGTTGTGTTCCCAGGTCAAGTGGTGAATGATTCTAAGGGGATAATTGCGCACCTTCCTTTAAGTTCCGCGAGGCGGCATTCGAACTCGAAAGCGTCATACAACGTTCGTAGACGCCGTCGAGAGAATTAGCTCGAGAAAATGTGCACAATGGAGTGAGAGGAGATCGCATGCTTATCGCCCAAATCAAAGTTGTGCAATAGTGGGCAGTGAAGTGAAACGAACGCTCGGATACTCCAAATTCCTGTTCTCTTGCTTCGAAAGTACCCGGTCACGTTTATTGTAATTCCTTGCGCGTTCGTTTCGGTGCAAATAGAAATTCAACATCAAGTGAACAAGTAATGACTGAATGAAGAATTACTTGTTATTTTAAAGGGAGGTTGCCTATATTTTTTTCCATCGGGAAAGCTGCAACTCAAACTACTGCTGTACTGTAGTTTTAGGCGGTTGCGGTACGTCTCGTGCGTGTCAGTTCGCGGCTTCGATGGTAGGCTGAAAGAACTCACACTGAGCCGCACCTACGATACACGCCACGCACAAGTTGCACCTTAGGTATATCGTATCTCGCTCGGCGTATCAGAGTGTCTAAGGGTTGAAACGGCGCGGCCCTCAGCTGGGCATCACACGACTTCGTCTAACTGTTTATGTGAGGAAGCAGCACAAATGACGACAGAAGAACGCAAACTTTTTAGGCTACACGTGGGTGGCTTGCCTCCGAATATATCAGCGGAAGACATTCGCACGCGTTTTCGGCACTTTGGCGACGTGCTCAACGTGGAAATTATACTAGAAAAATTTCCAGTTGGCGAGCAGCAGCAGTGCCGCGGGTTCGCGTTTTTCTCTCTATTGTCGACCGACTCCGTGTTAGATCGCTTTCTCACGACTTATAATGGGTGTTCATGGAGGGGTCGGAAGCTGCACATTAGCATTGCCCAGCCGGATTTTGAGCTAAGACGACAGAAAGAGTTGGCTGCGAGCTTGTGACGCGCACTGAGAGCCGACACCAGTGACAAAAATACCTTGTAACCTTCATTTCTATTATTAGAAACCTCGACCGCATATCATTCGACCTCTGTGGCCATCAGAAACCCAGCTGGAATCAGCTTAGCAGCCCATTTCTGTTGATACCTGTTGTAACGTGTCACGTAAGAAACCCACAGGACGACGCGTGGAAACGAGCCAATTAGTAAATATAACACACAGCACGGCCTCCATTAAACACTTTGCTTCTCACTTGTGCTTTGTAATACACAACGGGTGTTTGCGGAGAAACAAGGAGCGTACGACGTTCGAAGTTCTTAGCTTGCTTGCCTGCGTGTCTAGTGATGTGCCGTCCACAGAAGATAACCAAATGTGCTCTGCGTCATTTGGCCGAGGTCACGGCTATCGAGATTTCGCACAATGGACGATGGTATGCAATTTCATTATGTATTTTCACATATGATGACACTTTTACACGCGCAGGGTTGCTACTGCCTCAGCTGACAAGACGTGCAAAGTCTGGACATGTCCCGGGCTTCAATTGCATGCAGTATTATGTGGTCATACCATGGCGCTTGGTGACTGCTCTTGGGCTCATAGCGATGTTCATCTTGCAACAGCGTCGGATGACTGCACCGTGCAGATTTGGGATGTGTCCAGGTGTAGCTGCCTCGTTCTACTGTGCGGTCACACTGGTCCCGTGTTATGCTGCGAGTTTAACTGGACAGATTCGCTTATTGCTAGCGCATCTTGCGATGAATCAATTCGTATCTGGGACGTAAGAAGTGGGTGCTGTGTTTCCATCTTACCTGCACACTCTGATCCGGTAACTTCAGTGCAATTCAGCAGGGATAATACAATGCTACTGTCAGCGAGTTGCGACGGAGTTTGTCGAATGTGGGATGTGCATAATAGTTCTTGTCTCAAAAGCTTAAGCTTTGGCGAGCCTATTCAACTTGCACGGTTTATAGAGAAATCAAGCTCCATAGTGATTGCTACCCTTCACTGCAAGTTTATTTTATGGGACACGAAGACCGATACGTGTGCACTGTGTTTATGTGATATTCCTATGGGTGACGATTCACACTGTTCAGCTAATCGAGATGGTGTCGTATTCGTAAGTTCACAAAATGGTTCGCTGCACATGTTAAAATTGAGAGGAAAATCCCCAACTTCCCTCAAACTACTTCACGCACACGGCGACAGCCATGGCCTGACGTTGGCAGCTTCTCATCGTGACGGCACTTTAGTCACAAGTTCTTTTCGAGACAACACTTTGGATGCGTGGTTGCTGGGTGCATAGACTCCGTGTGCTGAAGAGAGAGTGTTGGTTGGTGAAGTTCTATATAGTTTGGATTATGCACTAAGCGCGTATGTAAAACTTATTTAACAAAACTAAATAGATCAAAATTTTGCAAGTTGTTGACGTGGAATATGTCTTGTTCACTTGTCAGTTTTATGTTTCTTCTTTTCATGTTTTTCTTTCTTTTCTTTCTTTTCTTTCTTTTCTTTCTTTCCTTCTACTTCGGTACGCTCTCCATTAGACTGGTGCGAAACAGCTGCTTTACTTTTATCTAGCTCTTTAGGTTGCGCTGTCAGTTTTTTGGATTGCGCAACTGGTCCAAGACCCCACCGGCGTGGGTATGTGTCTCGCTCCATGACGACGCGCTTCACTTTTGCAACAGTCCCGTGATCACAAGTGGCAATCACTGCGGTACTCATCTGCGATATCCCAATCGCAATGGCTTCACCTTTAGTTGTCATCAAAACACACTCGTCTCCAACTTCAATACCAGAGTCGTAACGAAGCACACCAGGAATCATAAGTTTTGCTCCATAACAGACGGCATTGACAGCTGAATCTTTGACAACGATCCTCTTGTAATTCGTCAATAAGATTTCAAGAGGTAAGACTACACGACGAAGATAATCCTCCTGTTTGAAATTATCATACACCCACATAGCGTCTAGGACGTCGTGCATCGTGGCCAAATTGTTGCTTTCACCACAAATCCCAGAGCGCACTCGTCTCAATTCCTGCATATGTCCTCCAACACCCAAGAGTAATCCTAAATGGACACAGAGGGTACGTATATAAGTACCAGCTTCGCATGATACCCAAAATACAGCCAACTTTCGATCATCATCATATTCATACAGCTTACTAGAGTAAATTGTACGAATTCTGAGCTGGCGTTTCACAGCAGATATGAGAGGGGGTCTTTGGAATAGCGCGCCTGTCAGCGTTTCTAAGGCGCGCTCCACTACTTTGTGGCCACCGTTTATAGAACCATGCAGACGACAGACGCAGACATACTCTTTTCCAGCACCCTGTTGAGCTTTGACAAGTCGGGTAGCGCGATCGATGCACACGATGAGAGAGCCCGTAACTTTCGGATCGAGGGTGCCGCTGTGCCCCGTTTTTTCAACACGGAGGATTCGCTTTAACCAAGCCACAACTTCATGGGAAGATGGATTCGCAGGCTTATCCAAGTTGATGACACCGTATCGTAGATATTCGCTGAGTGGGCGACTGAGAGGAGAGCAGCCATTGGGGATCGGGGTGTAGTGACTTGTTCTCACCTTACGGCAAATAACTTAGTTTGATGATAATCAATACGTAGAAAGGCGCTTACCATCATCTTATCATAATTCTTCAAAAGTAAAGGCCACTTTGAAGCGTCAAGTGGCGGTGTAACCCCGTCGGATTTAAGAACGTGCTCGCCCATCCTGAAAGCTCGCGACGCGCTGTGCGCGTGGTTCGAAGATAGAAAGGCGCGAATACTTGACCGGTCCACTGGAGAAGAGTTCGGAGTCGTTCGTCCGCGGATCAAAGTATACTCGTTCCTCTGATCAGCAATCCTGAGCACACGTGTGCTGCGCCGCCGCAACTAGAATCCCTTGCGCAATTCGTTACCGGCCCGATCTCAACGCTGAATGGCCTCGAGATCGACATATGAGATATTAGATATACAATATATAAAAAAGTGTTTATGTTTTGTTTTTTAAGACATAAAAAGTATTTTACAGCGACGGCATATCAGTATGTAGAGGCGTGTTTAGCAGAAACATTGAATGCTTATGTGAAATTTGCGAGATTATCAAAAAAAAATTTGACTAAAACCCGTTTAGATAAAAAATACACGCCTTGAGTCGTGAACGGTCCCTGGTACCCACTCCGAGTTCGCGCAAAAAGTCACACACGGTCGCAGACGTCGTCGAGGCGGTTTCTTTGACACTCTTTTGCCATGTAGTGCGAAAGATTTCATCCAGCGCGGACATACATTTGAGAAAGTCGAAGGCTGAGGCAAACCAATACCGTCGCCGGTAGGTTATGTCCAACTCAACGGCAGTCACAGGCTGAGCTTCGTGTGCTGACGACATGTATTTATATGTTACAACAACATATGCCGGCGCATGCTACTTGTAGTACATGAGTGAATCGGCTTCCACTTTTATGAACCGAGTGTTCGGAGCGTTTTGAAATCTTGCACCAAACATTTGACGAAGCGAAGCTCGTCGTTCTCGTCGACGCTGTTGTGCAAGTATCGAGCAAAAACTTCCATCTTGCCCGTCTCTTCCTCGATTATCTCGTTCGTGCACGTGCGTTCGACGACGCGGGGCGCCGTTTGTCGCGATGTACCCACCGCTCGCGCGCGCTGGGCGTCCTCGACCTAGGCAAACGATCGGCCGCACCGCACCGCATGCGCGCGCAAAGGACCTCAACGAGCTCGTTCGAACGGCTTCGTGACACGCGCGCTGTCCGACAGATCTTTGCGTCACACCGTCTCGGGCGACGTACACGACATCGAGCAGCGATCCGAGCGCGTCGAACCCGGCAGAATTTGCCTGGACGACGGGAACACCGGGCAATTGCGCCGCATCGTCCTCATCAACCTCCATTCCATCGCTGTCACTTTCTCGCGCGCAAATCTGCGTTTCTTGTACAATTGCACTCTCTGCGCTCATGAAGTGCTCAAAAATACATCACAGAGTGCACGCGCGCGGGTGAAATCCGCGCGGCACCCGTGGCGGCGCCGTCGCGTTGTGAAACGTGACGAAATTCGTGCGGAATCGGGGACAGGAAACCGTTGCGGCGCGACTCTGGCGGCGTGCGTATTGTGGCACGTTTCGCACTATCAAAGTTTTATCTAAAAGTTTTAACTACGCGGCGGATAAGGAATTTTTTTGTCTAAACGCGCTCATTTTCGCATAAGCATTCAATGTTTCTGAAAAATAGGCCTCTATTACTTTCCACGTCCCTAATACGTGCGTGCCGTCGGAAGTGCTAATAACTCGCGACGACGCCACAACGCGCGCGTGGCGATCGAGAAGTGCTAACACCCCATACATTAGGGCGTGGAAAGTAATACATACGGATATCCGGGTAGTACTGGTATATTTATGTATACCAGTGGTATAGTATATGTATGGGTGATAGAGCCATACGCATGTAGTATATGCAGTCTTTATACGACACGTACAGTGTTTTGGGATGGTGAAGCAAAAAAACCTACACGCTGCCCGACCATAGCGCGTCGCATCCTGCGTCTCAACTGAGCCATGCGAAGAACCATCGGCAGATGCGCTGGTAACATCGGGCAATTAATTTTGCGAAGTTCTGCGTCTACACCGGGAAGTAACGTGCTATCTGTAGGAGCAACGAGCGCTTCTCGTGTGTCTCTCTCGACGCCGTTGTCTCGCGCACTTGCAACAAGCCCCTCTGCGGGTTCGGTAACACAAGTCATCGGTGCCGTGGTGGATGTACGCTTCGATGGGGATCTACCTCCTATTTTGAGCGCTCTCGAAGTTCAGGGTCATGAAATTAGACTCGTTCTCGAAGTTGCGCAACACCTGGGGGAAAATACCGTTCGCACGATCGCGATGGACACGACCGAAGGGCTCGTGCGTGGGCAACCAGTTCTTAATATGGGTTCTCCGATTCAGGTAAGGCGTGATATAAATATCGATTATCTCTCCACCTCTCTGACATGCGTGCTCTTCTGTCGCGGCACTCAGATTCCGGTTGGCCGTTCTACTCTCGGTCGGATCATGAACGTGATCGGGGAACCAATCGATGAATGTGGGCCGATAGGTAAGTTTCCAAGCGCGCGCTGACGATTACGTGTGGCAAGTTTGGGAGTTATTCACGATCAAATTGTACGGAAATCTCGGAATGAACCTGTACTTACTCTTCCACGCAGTGTCTGAGTCTTTGCTGGCGATCCATCGCGAAGCTCCTCCTTTCGTTGACCAGAGCACAGAAATGGAAATGCTTGTAACTGGAATCAAGGTAAAGTGTTATTGTTCGGACGATTGTTGCCGTGAAACTAATCGAAATTTAAAGGTGGTCGATCTTCTTGCTCCATATCAGAAAGGAGGGAAAATTGGACTTTTTGGTGGTGCTGGAGTGGGCAAAACCGTTTTCATCATGGAGCTGATCAATAATATCGCGAAGGGGCATGGTGCGTTGAAACATATTTCTCATCCCGATCACTCAATAACATAATTGTTTAGGCGGATTTTCCGTGTTTGCGGGCGTTGGCGAAAGAACCCGAGAAGGGAACGATTTGTATCACGAAATGATTGAAGGAGGAGTTATCAAACTCGGCGATCAAGCGAAAGATTCCAAGTGCACGTTGGTGTACGGACAAATGAACGAGCCTCCCGGAGCAAGAGCAAGGGTTGGTTTGACCGGTTTGACTGTGGCTGAGTATTTCCGTGACTTTGAGGGCCAAGATGTCCTTTTCTTCGTTGACAATATTTTCCGCTTCACGCAAGCCAACTCTGAAGTATCTGCCTTGCTTGGCCGGATTCCATCCGCTGTAGGCTACCAGCCAACTCTTGCAACCGACTTGGGTGGTCTCCAGGAGCGTATTACTACGACGAAAAAGGGTTCCATCACATCCGTTCAAGCAATTTACGTCCCAGCAGACGATCTCACTGACCCTGCGCCCGCAACCACGTTCGCACATCTCGACGCTACAACTGTGCTGTCGCGATCTATCGCGGAAATCGGCATTTATCCTGCTGTTGACCCCCTCGACTCCACCTCGAGAATGCTGTCTCCACTGACTCTCGGTGACGAGCACTATGCTACGGCGCGGGGGGTGCAGAAAATCTTGCAAGATTACAAAAATCTCCAGGACATTATCGCTATTCTGGGCATGGATGAGTTATCCGAAGATGATAAACTTACCGTGTCGAGAGCACGAAAAGTTCAGCGTTTCTTGTCACAACCCTTTCATGTTGCTGAGGTGTTCACAGGAAGTCCGGGTAAATACGTAGACCTGAAAGATACTATCTCCGGATTCAAGGGTTTAATCGGTGGCAACTACGATGATCTTCCGGAAATGGCGTTCTACATGGTAGGAGACATGAACGAGGCGGTCGCCAAGGCGGATGAACTCGCTAAGCAAGTAGCTTAAGTAAACCCCCTTGATGCGACCTGACGCACTGACAAAAGCCAGACTGGCTGCCCAAGTTTCTCATATTGTAATCGTTAAGAACTGAAAACAATCATCATCTTGTCAAGGCGGAGAAGCGACAATTCTAATTTCTCTACCGACGTTCGTAGTCCCCTCTTGGCACTCGAGAGTGTTTCGCTCTGGTCTCGTGGGTCGACACAAGCGTGGAAAACACTTGCGCACGACGACGCATTCTCTTTACGAAGCTCCTCATGGAGTCTAGATTCTAAATTTTGATAGGTGGCCTGCAACTCAAGTTGTATTCTCACAATAACTGAAGGGAGATGAACTTTCCAAAGATAATTTGTTCGTGATGGAGCATGATCAGTTGTGCGTGCAACTTCCTGCAGCCGAACGTACTCGTGTTTCAAGAGTTTACCTAATATTTCCCGACAATCTTTTAGGGGAATCATAGCCAGCTCAGATATTTGTTTTTGTTCTAATTGAGGGCTATTGAGAAGAAGACGGAATAGACGACATGCGGTCTCTCCAAATCGCTGCTTGACAATTGTGTACACTATCTGATGATGAGTTGTGTTGGTCACAAGTTCTGTATTCAAATGAACTCCTCCTGAACCTTGGTCTCCGGGAGCACCTGCAAGATATGAACGCATCTTCAGTGACTCCAACGATTGAGTAACTTCCGCATGAGACAAACCATCCGTCTCTAAGAAGTGTGTGGACAAACTTGATGCAAGAACGCTCGTGTTAGACCCACGTAAAGCCCTCTCATGTCTATGTACATATTGGAGAATTCTTGCGTCAGTATCACGAAGGGTCCTAGTAACTAGTTTCACACACTCAAGTTCACATACACTCCTATTCATATTCTGAAAGTCAACTGTCCAAAGAGTCTTTTCAAGACACTCTGGAAAAGAAACGTGCAACTGCAGTTTGTCGTTCACGTGGTTGGACGGTTTTTTAGATGTATCAGCCACCGAAATAAAGTCTGAGTGGTACAGGCGCTCAAGAATTCCTCGTATTGATTGACTTTCTTGAGTGTTCTTTTGGTTTCTATACAGCAAACTTTCAATCTCAGTAACTGTGAGGTAGCCGTGCGTGAAAAAACAAAACATGATTTGCTCGGCTACCTTCCCATGTAATAACCTCACGTGCTCCAAATAAAGTGGAACCCTCCTGCGACGTGAGTTGCTCTGCGGTTCAAGTTTGTACGTTTGAGCCGCCGACGTTTTCCGTGAGGTCTTTGACGAGCACTTCCTTACACAACCCTGTCGCGCAAGCATATACAGCACCTGAGAACACCGTTCCAAAGAAAGTTTTGTCGCACTGCACAACTGACGGAGCGTTTTCTCTCGATCTGGACCAAGAGCTTGGTAGACAAGAGAAGTTTCCTTCGTGTAGGTACTTTCTTTTACATCGAGCCTCCTCATCGACAACGTCTGTCGCGCAGTGCGACGCCGCAGTGGGCGGCGCTCGGTTGTGGCCCTCATTCTTTTAGTTTGTGCCAGGAATATCGAATATTGTATACCATCTTTTCGTAAAACTCTATCAATGTCGGACGTCCCCTCGTGAAAATTCGCCGACGCCAACAACGTTTGCGAGTTGAATTTTCATCTATTACGCAAAATCACGTCGTATGTTGTGGTTTTATATACTAGCATCCATTCGGGACGGTTCATAAATTCGTTTTTAAGCATCCAAATTGCCTGCGTTCACCACTGCTGCACAAGTCGGTTTTAGTTGGAAACTCCCAATAACGACCCGCGGCGCGTGTACGAGTCTACGTCTACGTATGGAAGATTCTCACGCGAACGAAGAAAATGACATGGCCCGAGAGCAGGAAAGATTTCTTCCTATAGCAAATATTACCAGAATCATGAAGAAAGCATTGCCAGCGAACGCCAAGGTGGCGAAAGATGCGAAGGAAACAGTTCAGGAGTGTGTCTCTGAATTCATCAGTTTTATTACAAGCGAGTAAGTTTTTCGAGGTCCCGAGGAGGTCATGTTCCATCTTACTACATATCTGACAATATTACCACAGTGCGAGCGATAAGTGTCAACGTGAGAAACGGAAAACCATAAATGGAGACGATCTCTTGTGGGCTATGAGCACTCTTGGCTTCGAAGACTACATCGGACCACTGAAACTGTTCTTGAGAAAATATCGCGAGGTACGAATTCGGGTTCTCTCAATCTAAGCGTTCTAATATGTAATAGTGTGAGGGAGAACGATTGCGTCAGTAGGTCCTTGTAGTTTATTTGTAAGTTTTCTCAACAGCTATCTACTCACGAAAAAAGTTGACGTTCGTTGCCAGTGCAGCTTGAAATGCTGCTGTGACTGCTTCCTTTCCAGACCGCGCGGTAACATCGGCGATGACGTTATGCGCAGCATCTACGATAAACTCAACTTTGACGAGAATTTTCTCATCCCAGTTCACAGATGCCGCAAGCATGTAACTACGCCCACGCCCACTACCACCGCTTCCGTCAAACATGTGACAGACAGAAAGGCGTGTCACAGATACGAAAGAACGTAGAATGTTATCCAGCGAGCTATGCTGTCCCATATCAATTCGCTCGGCAATTTCTGTGCTTGTGGGTAACGAATCCCAGTCGTCTAGTACATTATTCAACTTCAAAGGCGAAACAAAGTCGAAAAATGTAACTTCCACGTCTTCCAGAAGATAATCGTCTTCGTAACCAACATCATCAGGTTCACCGGACAGAGGATCGATTTCTTTCGATGTGAAGTGCAACGAACATGTGAATCGGGAACTGAAAGTTGTGTCAATCGTTCGAGTGAAACAGACATAGGTGAATGCCCTCGCATCTACACGAAGTAGTGGCAATACAACAGTAAACTGCTCGTCGAACTCGCTGGCAAGGTTACTGATAACATCCATGTTCACTGTCACATTCTCCAGAATCTGTTCTTCGATTGTGTTGACAACCGCAAACTGAAAAATCACATGGTCCTTCGTGACATGCTTCACACAAGTTACCTTATATTCTGTCTCACATTCAGTCAGAGGCATGATGGTTGAACTCAAGACTTCTCCATCGCTGAAGTCAAAATCTGCGAACTCTTTTTCCGCTCTAAGTACAGATATAAATTGTAGCTCATCCTCTGTTTGATTGACTTCTGGTTCTCTTAACTGTTCTACTTGACTTGTTGTAGCTTGTGAAAGCACTCTTACGTCCTGCAACTGAAATGAACTTTTCATCTCTGACTCCAAATAGATCCCAAGGGCACTTTCAACAACTTGGATAGAACTGAGATCTGGGATAGAAGATGTACCTTCAATTTTCAGCCAGTGCCGGAACAGGGTTGCACGATCTCTAACTTCATCATCTGTATCATGAACACAACGAAGTAACAGAACAGCAAGTTGATCACGCAGCGACGAGCAACGCATCCCAAAGTTGGTCAACGCAGACACTGCCGCTGCTCTTATGGCGGCATTTTCGAGGAAAAGTCTGTTGTAAATGTATCGGATGAATTTGCTCGGATCTTCCGTAGACGGACCGTCTTCGCCGAGCACATGCAAGATATGAATAGACAATTGTGTGTACTCGCAATCTTCAATAAACTCGCTCAAGTGCATAAGACCGAGTTCTTTGACCTTCGCATTTGCATGAACGATATGAAGGAGACAACCAACTATAGAGCGCTTATATTCGAAGCCACCCTCTTCTCGCAAAGAAGATGAGAGGAAGATAATCAGTGTGCGGTGTTTTGATGGATATTTTGTACACAATGACTTGATAGCATCAATGATCGTAAGCTTGTACTCATCCTAAATTTTTTTCATAATAAGATAAAAAAGTAAAGTATTTTGCACAGGCGCACCTGCAGTCCGGCAAAGAGCGAAGATATTTGCTGCATAAGTCGGTCGACCGAGCTTTCGCCCCCAGTGCGTAGTAAGGTGGTGACGGCTAGTGTTGAGATAGCTCGATTAGTGTCAGCTACCAAACTTTCAAGTTCAACATTGCACACAGCCACTGTAGCTGGATCATGAATTGCTATCGAATTCAACGCCCTTACAGCGCCAAATCTCAAAATTGGTTTGGGTGACGAAAGAAGAAGTTGCAACACCATCATAGATGAATGCAAAAGCCTCGAATCCACATCTGGTAATGTAGCGATACTCCTACAAGTCAACTCATTTCAGTGTGTTTTACTATAGCAATCGCCTGTACTTACTTTGCGGCTTCGAAAACTACCATTTCAGATTTGTTTCGAAGACAGCTTTCAAGAAACCCATGATATATGTCCGTATCAGCTCCATTACCATCTTGTAGTATCTACGTGAGAGTTAGTGATTATGTGAAGAAATTGGCAACTGTATGTACCTCTGAAATGTATCTGATTACTGAGCAGGTTGCGAGTGGGGATCGAATATTACTGCGGATACACTGCAAAACCAGTTTGCTTACCGCCAACTTGTCATTCTGTTTGATTTGATGCAACAGTGTGATGGCGTGAAATTGTACAATTGGATCATCAGAATTTGCAGCCTCCTGCACTTCACTACTCCAACGCCTGACTATTTCAGGGTTCATCTGTGCCGATTTTAAGTGATTTAATCGAATCTAAGGAAAAACGTGTCGTACCTTCATCAAACGAAGACCCGACACCAGAGCTGACGACGAAACAATCGGACTTTTATCGACAACGGCTTGCTTCAGAAACCGCTCTATCTGACCAAGCAAGCCAGAATCCGTAATGCTACATAGGACTCGAATTGAGTTTGCTCTGTATAGATCGATTTTACTGTTCATATCTTTCATCAGCGACGAAGTGACTATTATGACCTACATGAAGAACGTCAGGTTCAAGTTCAGATTGCTAACGACAGCCACTCACCTCATCCGAACTTGGGGAAATTTCTTTTATTATGAGGTATAATAGACGCCTCAGACTTCCATCTGTTGCGTGGAAGAGCTTGGTTACAGAGAAGAAAACCTCAGTAGCCTCGGTCTACGACATACAGCGGTCAGAAAGTATGACAGAAACACTCCGGAATCGTACCGCCGTGAAACGCTCGCCTTGGTTGTATAAATAAAGCAACTTCGTGATCACCTACTCCAGAAAGTCACGGATATTGCCGTAATGGTCGAGTTAATATTACCTGCTGACACTTTCGCGTAGACAACTGTGTGTCGTTGAAACACCGGGCTTCCTGAAGAACAGCTCCTTTTTCGATCGCCCAAAATGGCGAATGCTCGTCTTGTGTACGGAGTCAACGAGTCGATACATCATCAGCGCCGAGTGCAATTTACCTTGCAGCAAGAAATCTTCATCTCGCTTCTTAAAACCCTGGCCATCTCTTTGCGCGGACTCCATTTTAAACGTACGGGTTCAACTCGTTTGAAGAGCTTTTGATCCAGCCACCAGTCTGCGGCAAAGAGTACGCCGACGTATAGTTCGGTTGAGGGGCCAGACGATCGTCGGTACGCGTGGCTACACTATCGAAGAAAGATGTCGCGAAGTGACGCTCCTTGCACGCGGACTGACGTTCGTCGCCCGCGGAAGCGTGACGAGGTTCGAACAAATGCAACTCGGAATAAATAACTTCCACCGCACCGCCATACTTGTGCTTGTACAAGCACTAGTACACTTTCATTATTTGAGTTTCGTATATTAAGATATAATCATCTATTAATTATTGAACCATGACTAGCAGAATCAGGTGTGACTGGCAACGCAACACTAACACGTTCGTCGGTCGTCAGTACACGTCAACACGTAAAACATCGATCCTAAATCCGATCTGTGAGTTGGGTGAACGTGGCTCCACCGTTCTGAAGACTCGTACATCTCACATGGATACATCGGGCATTTTTCATCGCGTGATGCAGGATGTACTTGCACGTTCCAAGGTAGTTCGTCGTCTTCTCCTTCTCCCGACGCCCGTACCTTAAACATGGCGACAACAGAAAGAATTTGCAGCGGAACACTTGTCCGAAAATGTGTTGAACAAGCTCGCGACGGTATGACATGCAGCTACGGCCAAAGCCCAACTTGCTCAAAACATTTCTTTAGCTTTGGGAGGAGAAATTGCTTGGTGGCGTAAAGCTTGACATAGGAGTGAAACCAGAGGTAAAGTTGCTTTCAGAATTAACGGATCATCAGTCATGTTGGTGTAGAGTGAAGAAAATGCAGGCGGCGAAAAAGTATGTACCAGTGCCATATCCCCAAGTTTTCCTCACTCATAGTTTCCAGAATAAACGAGCCAGAGAGACAGCAGGAAGTTCGAGTAACAAGATAACGAAGTTCACTCACGAAGCCACTCCGACGGTGCGAGGATGAATACATTTATCAATGATCAGACATCACAGCCTCCTAGCAGAGATCACCAACTATAACAAAAAGCACCGACAATGAACTGAGCTCGGACAGCGACGAACTTGCAGGTAAGTGCGAAACGTCTCTGGCGACACCTACTTGACATTTGCATCAGAGCTTCGAGAGATCGATAGTGCAAACATTCTTTTGGGGCAGTTCGAGAAAGTTTCGCGCACGAAGTCAAAGTGGAAATGTTTTTTAAAGGATGGTATTGTTACTGTTAACGGACGAGACTTAGTGTTCTCTCGCGCAGCTGGAGAGTTTGTATGGACATAGAAGGATCAGTAGTAAACTCCGAGTATGATTTACATTTTACATCGTAAGCTATTGGACTCGTCTTCCCGTCTTGTAGTATTTTTTACACAGGAGAATGTTTGGATAGCTATCATAAGTCACTTTGTGTTTGTCTCTTCAATTTCAAACTCGAGCTCTCGGTGCATACGAGTCGGTACCTTGCGTTTCTTCTTAACCTTTCGCGTGGTGCTTAGATAGAAACAATAAGATAGTTCGTGTAGTTACCTCATTAGTTCTTGTAACCATATGGTGATCGCTTAGCTCTTGTATATATTTCGCTGAAGAAAATTTATACGCTGAGTTGTAGGTTCCATTACTTAGACGCTCCTGACATCGATGAAACGCGTGACATAAGTTCGTGAAAAGCAGGCAGATACTCTTACCAATAATTCCTTCTCGATCGAGGTTTGTATTTTGGCTGCCTTTTCTGCCTATACGTGCACAGGTTAGATAAGGTGGCCGACATCAGCTTATTATGCCACCAAGACGTACCTTCGCTTCTTTTCTGACTTCTCGCTTCGTTTCACGGCGAGGCATTGTCACTATATCAGGCCTAAAACACATGTGAGGCTACATGATACATAGGAACGAATCACACGTACCTAATGGTTTTATTCAGTCGCCGACAGCGGATGAGATACTGAACCAGTTTTGTCAAGCGTTGCTTGTTCTTATGAACGAGGAACTTTGGCCTAGTTGACGAAGTTCAAATTTCATAGAACTTGATCGTTGACACACTCACCAGTGCTTCAGCATACAAGTTATTTGCTCAAGCGCATCCGCATAGTCTACACTCAAGAGAACCCTTTCCCACAGTGAGGCCGGCTTGTGTGCACGCTCTGCAGTCTTCATTGCCAAATAAAGTTTTCCTTTCAAGAGTGTTACAAATATCAAAAGTTTGTCGTTAACCCGCATTTTACCGTCTTCTTCTAGAACAGTGGCGTATTGGCTGTTTGCAAGAGGACACGAACTTCGGTTGCATAAACCCGTAACATTGTACTCGTTTCGACAAAAATTGTCTTTTTCGCTCGTGCTCTTGTAGCTACAGTGCGCATGATTGATTATCTTCGTTCATTTAGTCGTGCTGATGAGGAACACACTGAGCGTTACTTACCTGCCAGACGACTTCGTCACTTTGCATCGCCCAACAAAAGTGACAGTGGTTGTTGTGCGTTTCAGTTGTGCACGAGCAGTGCTATCAATGATGCCCGCGCTTCCCAGAAATGAACGTAATTATGTGTCTCTATGTACGCCTAGAAATTGATTCAAGACTTCGCGATGGCGTTGCGCTCGCGGTGCGCGCGAAAGTACGCGACGCAGCCGCCACTGCCTACTGTTTTGCTGTGTTGTGTAAGCCCATGGTTATGGGTGTTCATATATTACACGGAATTACGCTATATTTTTCGGGTTTGTATCGATATTATATTTATATATAGGTTGGTCATCCTGTGTCGGATATCCCGAAATTTTTGTTCTTGCTAAAGATAGTTTTCTCGAGTGAGTGACCACACATACTCGGGCTGACAGAGCGTGACTTGTCGGGTACTCAGCCACCAAGTGAAATTGAAAGCGAGGATAAAAAGTGAGGATAGGATAGCGTCGACGAGAAGTAAGTCGAGTCAAAAGCAGTGGATATGGCTTCTAAAGTCTCGTCGTGACATATAGTTGCACGAAAGACGTTTCAGCTTCCAAGTTGTCGGCAAGAAACGAAAGAAACCGTCTGCAAACGCCGCATCACTTTGGAGTAGTTGCTGAAAGAACGATGAATCGGTGTACGATATGGCAATTCCCGCATCACTTTACTACGGCAATGGAATGTGTGATCAAAACAGATATGGGGGCATACGGAGAAGAGTGGACTGAGGACGAAAGTCGTAGGACGTACACTTTCCTCGTATGTTTGATCTTAATTTGGATCTTCCTCGTGTACCTTGACGAAACAGTACTGATTCGGCCTGACTTCACTTTTTGGAGTAAGCTTTTATTGCAAAATACATTACTCTGTCTGGTATTTATCATTTGTGGCTACTCGGTAATTTTCAAAGGTTTAGACGAAAGTTACAGTCGCAAGATTTCTCACGTGTTCGCATATGCGCTGCCAATATCTCTTCACTTTCTTTGGCCCCAGGATGCAACGAAACTTCCGGGGAGTTTGGAACTCACATGGGCGTGCTGGTTCCAGTTCATACCATTTTTGGCGCTCATCAAGCCTGTTCGGCGACGAAGTCGTGTATTGATGATGGCATTTCGTGCGGTCGATCGAGTCAACGATCGACCATACACTCTTACATGGATGCTTTCCCAGCTATTGGGTAACTACGTTGCTATACTTTTGCTTCATTTTTACTTGACATTGCAGAAGGATATACGAAGGGTAAAAATGGCCATTCTGCCAATGGTGATTAACGTTTTAGGTGACGGTCTAGCGGAACCAGTTGGGGTGCGATGGGGGAAGAATAAGTACAAAACTTCAGCGCTTTGGTACAAGGGTGCTTTCTGCGCCGGAGACTTCGAAAGATCGTATGAAGGCAGCGCCTGTGTGTACATTGTATCTTTGCTTGGACTCATACCTTTCAGAAAGCTGTTTACAGTAACACAGTTTGCACTTAGCATAGTCTTCTTACCCATCACGATGACACTATGTGAAGCCTGGGCTCCACATACCTGGGATAATCCTTTCTTGACCAGTGCATGTGGTCTGTTCATGATATGCATCTTCGAACTTGTACCATGAAGCCAAAAAGTCACCCAGTTCAACACTCAACATTTAGCACTGGCTTTTGCAACCTAGAAAAAGTTGCCATCGACTTTCAAATAAAGTTGAGCTACTTGCAACGTCACTATTAGGGGCGCTTATCATCGCTGCAAAGAAAACTGCGGCTTCAAGCCATGTCAATGCCTCACAAATTTGACATTCACGCTTGAGCTCATGAACAGTCAACTGCTGAGACCCAAGTTGATGGGCATAGCATGAAAGAAATCCCTCAAATTTCGCTTCAGAAAAACTCTGAGGATTCGTTCGAAAGAGTTTCATCAAGTCAAAACCACGATAATTCGGACCAGCGAGCTCTAAGTCAATCATCCATATCTTCCCAGACGGCTCTTCAAGTAATAAATTTGAAGGTTTCAAATCACCGTGACAAAACACGACAGGAAGTTGTGCGCGCCCCAGACGCTCCTTCATCGATGCGACTTCTTCTTCTAGTTCGTACACGGTGACACCGCCGGGCAAAATATCTTTTTTTAATTTTATATACTCAAGCATAGAGTGTAACCAACCCCAAATCAGTGGCTGGCTACCATACTCCCGTGGTATTGGTGAGCTATGTAGAGTGCTGATTCGTGATGCGATGCTTAGAGTGAAATCAATCCGATCATTGTGCATGTCCTCCTCTGATAGCACTCTTCCAAGAACGAACTCGTGCGCGATACCTTGGGATGTACGCCGTGTCACATTTGGTGACAGCTGCAGTTGTGCACACAACACATCTGCAAACCCTCTCAATTCACGCTGTGTTCGTAATTTTGAGACAAGGCTATACAACTTTACGACTTGATGACCTTTCGTCGTGTTCACCAGGAAAACTTCGTTGCAGAAACCATCCGACAGAGTAGCAATTTGACTGGTGTCGATTATCTCACCTAGAAACGCTTCTACTTTATTCGCGTCGTCCGATAGTGCCCTCCTTCTGAATGAGGGAAAACGAGCGTTACGACGGAATGCAGGTTGATAAACATAATCTTCCTTTCGCACGGAGTATTTAAAATAAAAGTAAGGTAAAGTAGCTCCACGGACAATCCTCATCGCACACAACGGACTTTATAGTCGAACACTTTCAGCCGCTATCATGCACGTTGACGAGCGTCACAAATCATTTCGATCTGATTTTCTTCAACGACGTTTGAGAACGTTGTCAATAGCACGAAAACAAAGGTTTGAGGAGCAGCACACAGTGACGTGAAGAGCAACACGAAATACTGAACTAAAATAATACTGACAATGAGTTCACTCAAAAATGGGAATCGAAGGTGCGCGCGGTGGATGGATACTGTCTTCAGGTAGCTCAACGTGACCGCCACCAGGAATGTTACAATCTCTGATGAGTTCGTACTCATCTACGACCTTTTGCCACACGTACTCTGCAAGTGCTTCACTTTCGGTGAAAGCAGCCACATCCACTTCTTCACCAATGGCGAGACCAACACCGGTATAATTCACGACACGTTGCTCGCCAATTGTTTTTTCGGAAGACGCTGGAGGGGGCATTATATCGTAGGTTGCCATAGCAAAGGGGTAGTAATGCGTCTTAGCAGAAGTTGATTTGGTCCCAAGCTTTCTCATCATTTCTATTGCCTGTGGATCAAACTTGTCTGGGCAGAGCGTTCCGTCGGCTTGACGACGATCTCTACCACCCGCGGGCGCAATCCATATAAGCATGCCACCTTTGTTTAGAAGTCTTTGCATTTCTTTCACAGTCGATAAGTTCTGTTTCATTTTCTTTGACTTTTCTTCTGGAACGTCGTTCATGTGCTTTTTGGAGTGAACGCACAATAAATCCTTCCCCATACTAAAAGGCTTCGCCAGAAGATCGCTAACAACACGATCCCCTGCTACATATGTCACTTTTTGCCCCAGCCCAGGATGCGTGACTTCGGTGAACAGTGGGATGAACGCCGCATCGCCTTCACTTTGATGATTAGCAAACAAGATAACGTTTTCACCGGCTGCTATCTGAGAGTGTATCGTCGACCATCGTGTAGGATGCCTCATAATAGAGCGGTCAAAGTCAATCAGACTACCAATGTACATATTTGCCATTTGAAAGTAGTCATAAGGCGAACGTATGGCTCGATGATAAGAAGGGAATTCATACGGTGTGCCGAGAAGTTGTCCAGCGTATGCCTTGACCATGTCCTTGAAAATATAAGTTGTTGCCCTGGAAGCAATATCGTCATCCCCAGCTGCAATCATCATCTGCGACTTGTAACTATCCATCAGGCCTTGGAACGTTCCTCGTATTTTTTTCGGAAAAGCTGAAGCGAGTGAACGGAGACCCCGCTCACCAGGAACTATATCCACGACAAGCTGCGCCAACCGGACCTTCAAGGGCGTACTTTCGATGCTCGCCCGCACGAAACATCGAGAACGTTGACGACGCGCTGCGTGCTTCGTATGATTTGATTTCTTTTCAAAACTCGATATTTGAACGCGAAAAGTACCGACGAGTTGCGTTGAAAGCATGTTCTACAGTGATAAGTTTCGTAAGCTTTATTTCGGTTGGAAAGGATTGAAGCGTTCGGGTACGCTCTTCGGAATAGAGCTACAGGCGCGTAGGGTCGGAGTTAGTAAAGGCGCACGTCGCTGAATACGAATCGGCGCAGAAATCGTTCGTCTTGCGAAGATCGGGTCGAAAGCGATCGAACTTAGACCTCGCATCGCAGCAAAAAGACGTCAATTTTCACATGAGAACATGATATTCTCGTAGCGAACACCAATATACGCTGGTGTATTTCCAGATATAATTTATAAAAACGACAGGAAAAGTTGCCAGAGTTGCGAGCACAAACCTAACACGCAACCGCGGTGACAGTACAGCGCGCCGCATTAAACCGTCGCGCGTCGCCGCAAGTTTTCGCGCTTGTGACACGAATCTTCGTTTCGCTCTCGTTGCAATCAAATATGCCGGAGTCACAGCAGCAGTCTTCGCTGACGAAACATCCTTTAGAACATACGTGGACTTTGTGGTTTGACAATCCCAACGGGTACGTTCAAAACTCATCTTAGGTCCCAAACTAATTCCATTTCTAGCCGCCAAAAGCAGACGACTTGGGGACAGACGCTTCGTAGTGTTTACACTTTTAACACCGTAGAAGACTTCTGGTGTCTCTACAACAACATTCTCAGCCCCAGCAAACTTATCATGGGCACAGACTTCCACCTGTTTAAAGAAGGTATTGAACCGAAATGGGAGGACGATAAGTGCGCAAACGGTGGAAAGTGGACTTATTACTTTCCAAAAACGAAGGATACGAATGACTTAGACGAAAACTGGTTGAATCTCCTGCTCGAGCTGATCGGAGAGCAGTTCGCAGAGCCCAGTGAGATTTGCGGTGCCGTGGTCAGTGTGAGGCAGAAGCAACATCGCATTTCACTCTGGACAAAGACAGCATCAAGTGAACCTGAGCAGCTCGCGATAGGACGTCACTTTAAGACGGTACTCTGCGTGCCAGAGTCTGAAAAAATCGGTTATATGGTACACGACGATGCCATCAGACTTGAGCGTCGCGCAAAAGAGCGTTACATGGTCTGAGCACTTAGAACATAGTGAACGAATCGTAATACAAACTATGGCCGATTCTACTTCTTGCCCACAAAATGGTGACGCTCTGACTATCATCACCCATCAACGCAGTGTAACTCGGAGCTCTGATTCCAATCTCGCTCTAACGATTTCTTGTATTTTATTCACCTCTTCGTCTGTCAATGAACGTTCCATCGATCGATACGTAAACCTGTAACAGTTAGACGTTCGACCAAGTTTGGGGTTCGTGAATTCATCGATCAGTTTGACCTCTTCCACTAGGCTTCCAGCAGCATCACGTACAAGCTCACACAAGGTGTTTTCAGTAAAACTCGAGTCATCAGGTAGCCAAAATGATGCATCTTTGTAGCATGGGGGGTACTTGGAATAACTTGCAAACTTTTTCATGCCAACACCTCCAGCTTTGAACATCCCGGCGCTGAACTGTGCCGAAAATCGGGTGTCTGATGTCCAAAATAAACGAATGTCTGGAATATCAAAAAGAATCATGGCAAGACGCTCCAAACCCAGTCCGAATGCCCATGCCCGCCGATCACCCAAAGAGGCATTGTCCAGGATACTACTCTGCATAACTCCGCATCCTAAAACTTCCAACCATTCCCCTTGAAAAAAAATTTCCAACTCATACGACGGCTCTGTGAAGGGAAAATATGCGTCTACCCAGCGCATTTCGCAGTCTCCAAAGAGGTGTCGTACAAGCCCCTCCAGCGTAGTTTTGAGCTCTGTGCTTGCAAGCTCGAGGCTGGAAATGTTCCGAGATTCCCATTCGTGTGGTTCAAACACACGTACACCTTCAACTTGGTGAAATACAGGGAAATGTGTAGCATCTATTGAATCGCGTCGATAAACGTCGCCGGTGACCAGAAACTGTCTGTGCCCATTCTTTAGTAGCTCAAGCTGGTGCGCGGATGTATGACATCGAAGAACAGTGTCTTCAGTCACATAATATGTGTCGTTTGTAGACCTAGATACATGATCCACTGGAACAAGAACGGAATCAAAGTTTGCATAAGTTGTGACAACGGGTGCAAGGTCATCAAACATCACAAAATGTCCCTTCTCCGTGTGCTGCGAAGTGAAATAATTTTCAATAACCGCTTTCAGGATACCAAGCGGGTGATCTGGAAGGCGGTGTAGACCTTTATCAATCTTATCAAAAATGTATTCGCTCACGTTATTCTTTGGATCCGCTGTAAATATGTCTAAACTTCAAGTGAGAAAGTTTGTTCACGACATTGAAAATTGGATTACCTTCGCGCGTTACTGTCGCCCGCGTTGCAATGTAACATTTTGATGCATTCGAGAGCCAATGTGTTCGATTCACCAAGGCTCGCCGAGCACCCTTGCGAAGGTAGAAATCGTCCGGGTACGAAGCATTTGCCCGCCGGCTCACCACCCTGAACACACGTCAGGCGACGTACGATACAGTTTATACGACTCTTACCTCGCTGCAGTTAGAGCAGATCGCATTTTCGAACTGGACTGTACTAAACGATAGCGCTTCTGCTATCGCGTCTGCGCTTTGAGCGCAAGGGTCTCGACTCGCGGGTGACGTCTTCATCCAAGACGCTGAATTTTATTGTCCTATGGACAAATAGAGAAAGAGTTTTGCATCTGTACAATATCTTTGATCGCTTTGCCTATTGACTTTGTATCACATTCTACATGTGTGTTTTCCATAGATTTTCTCCCGACCCTGGATTCCAATCGCGTCTTCTTTCGAGGTTCACGAACCGTGAATTCGTTCCGCGAGGAATATTCTCGGAATCTTGCCTTTTCAAATTCCCGCGTGGGAATATGCGCAGTCGCCGCCAGAACACGTCGCGCGCCGTCTCGTCACGCACAACGATGAGCTCTTCGGATACGCTCGCTCAAGCGTCCCGCCACCTTTTGGCCGGCGCTACTGAAACCAAGAGATTCGAATGGATCGTCGTTTGCGGCGGTTTCCTCGCCTTCTTCGCCGCCTTTGGCATCGGTACGCACACGATGCG
>Ga0257114_1000009_pt1 | contig 164952 bp, 129 predicted proteins | sample SI112_10mmetaG_FD_190149 | JGI IMG/M metagenome (GOLD analysis project Ga0257114, IMG submission 190149) | Marine microbial communities from Saanich Inlet, British Columbia, Canada - SI112_10m | ecosystem: Environmental > Aquatic > Marine > Inlet | place: Canada: British Columbia | collected...
TGTGCTGATTATGTTTTTCACACGATTTATCAAATCTTCAGAATCCAATTCTGATATTGGTTCTAAAACTTCTTCATCAACTCTTAACATGTGATGACTAGAACTTATAATTCTTGTTTTACAGGTTGTTAATCGTTCGTCACTTTGAATAATTCCTTCAGTAGATAAATGTTGATTTTCTAAAACTTCATTAAATACTTTTCCTTTTACATCGTTTCCAATGATACCACAAAGAATAGGAGTAGCTCCTAGCGCTTGAATATTTAAAGCTACGTTTGCTGCACCCCCTAATCTGTTTTCTCGTTTTTTCGCCTCAAAAACGGGAACAGGAGCTTCAGGTGAAATTCTATTAACGTTTCCCCATATGTAGGCATCAACCATTACGTCACCAATTATTAAACAATTTAAATTGTTAAAACCGTCGAAAATTTCGTTGACTTCTGAATTTGTCATAAAGATTAAATCTTGCGACAAATTTAATTATAAATAACCTAAATTCAGTTGGATTAAGGGTTCAATTAATCTACAATGAAGGAATTAAGAGTTTTTAATCGAAAGATTTTTTAGATAGATTATTGCACTTGGCCCCTCGTTAAAAAGTAAGTCTAAAATACTTAGGTTTTCTTGGAAACCATGTTTTTCTTCAAATACTTGAATATATCTAGTACAATCGACTAAGCATTCTTTTTTAGGATGTAAGATTAATCTTAAATCTTTTTCTTGATATGGAAGGAACTCTTCTGTCAAGGAGTGTTTACAATCTAATTGTAAGCAGTGCTTAATAATTCCAAGAGCTTTTAAATTAAGATCTTTTAGGTATTTAAATTCTTCAAGAAAAAGCGGAGCTAAAAGATCTTCATAATAATAAAAGAAGGGTGAGTTTTTATAAGCACTTGTTATGGATCTCCAGTGATGATTTTGCCAATTGTCGTGGTAAGCAATTTTTATTTTATCCATTCCTGTTTTTTCGCGTCCTTTTAAAACTAACGGAACCGTTAACCTTAAGGTTCCGTTTGCTCCATAAATTTCACATCGGTTTCGGTAGCTTTGTTTTACAAAATGCTCTTTAGCTTCATATTTTATGGTTTCATTTTGAGCTAAAAAAGTATATTCCTCAACTGGGCCAAAATAGGAGAGAGGTAGTATCATGGTTAAGCTTTTTCTTCAGTTTTTAATCCTTTTTTTTTCTTCCACCATTTGTTGGCGAAATATAAAGCAAGACCTCCAATTAAAAATTCCCATTTGTATGATCTTGAAAGCCCTTCTGGAGATACGAAAGAACAAATACGATCCCATCTTATTTTTTTATCAAAGTCAGCCCAAGTATAATCGGGGTCCATTGATAACCAAACAAAAACTGCTTTCCCAACTACGTGATTAAAAGGAACAAATCCCCAAGCTCTTGAATCGGCAGAAGCATGGCGGTTATCTCCCATTGCAAAGTAGTAACCTTGCTTGAATGTATATTTGTTTGTTTTTTGATCTCCCACAAAAATAATATCGTCATTTTCGTTAACAAGTTGACTGATTTTACTTTTATTAAAAGTTGTTTCCTCAGGAAACATAACTAGCAACTTCTCTTCAGTTTTTTCAAGCTCCTCAACTAATTCATTCGTAATAAAATTATTTAGCTTACTATAAAATTCTTTGAACGCTTTTTTATTGTGTTTCTTTTGCGCTAATTTACTTGGTAGATGTTCGAACTCAGTTCTCATTAAAAACTCATCCGACCATTTATTAATAAATTCAGGTATTTCAATAAAGTTTAAGGACGCTTTAAGATCTTTCATTAAAGTAACCGAGAATCCATTTGCTACATCTCTTTCAATTTCATAGTCACGAACCTTTGATTTGGAGAATTTTCTGCGGCTGAAGTTGGTGAGAAATGTATGGTTTTTAACTAAAGTTGAAGAGCTAAATATTTTTTGACCCTCATAAACTTCAATTACCCTCTTGTAAACAGGTAAGTTAGCATGTGTTAGTTTTAATTGGTCTCCAGCTTTTGGAAGATAAATCGGACCGTAGTTGTCTTTATTCCAATGTGGGTAGTCACTGTTTACAGTTCCTGTTTTTCTAATATACTCACTTTGCTGTCTGGAGTATTCTATTGGGAATACAGAATTTCCAATTCCGCCATACATTTTAGATAATTGATGAAAGAATGTAGGCCTGTTATCTTTTTGAAATGGCTGAATAAATGACTCTTTTGTTAGTTCATTGGCTTGTTTTTCTGAAATATGAGCTTGAAAAGTATTTGAATTCGGAAATCCAACATCTTTCATATTTAAATCATGCTCTCTTGCCCATCTTGAAGTTTTATTTTTGTCTTTTGTTTTAAAAAATCGCTGATGCTGCGCTGTTTCTGCTAGTGGTAATAAACTACCGTTAATAAAAACAGAGTCATTATGTACTTTAAGTGTATCCCCGGCAATTGCGATACATCGCTTAATGTAATGTTCTTTTTTATCGTTTGGTCGATAGTCTTCCATTGGGTAGTTAAAAACAAAAATGTCATTGTTTTTAACATCTTGAATTCCAGGGAATCTAAAATATGGTAATTCAATCCAGTCTAAATATGCCGGCAATTCTAATACAGGCATAGAATGATGCATGAAAGGGAAAGCAAGTGGGGTTTGTGGGGTTTTAGGTCCGTAATGTAGTTTTGAAACGAAAAGGAAATCACCTGTCAGGAGTGTTTTTTCCATCGAAGAAGTAGGGATTTGAAAAGCCTCAATTGTAAATGTTCTAATAATAGTGGCTGCAATTACGGCAAAAAATATCGCTTCACTCCATTCCCTTGTTTTACCTTTAACTGCATTGGTATAATCAACGGGGCCAATATATTCTAGTTCTTTTGTTAACGCAATGTAGGGCAGGAATATATACCCTAAAATAGAACCCAAAACATGTTCAACTACGTTCCGTCTTCCAAAAGAATTCATTAAATCTACAATCATTCCTATCCCAACAACAATATTCACAACAGGAATAAATGTTAGGATTAACCACCATTTTGGTTTTTTAATTAATTTCAGCCAAATTAACGTAGAGTAAATAGGTACAAAGGCTTGCCAGAATTTATAATCAGCTTTTTTAAAAAAAAGTCCTAATCCAATTCGGATTCCAAGCCACATTATTATTAAAACAATTGAGGTTAATTCCATAGTGTAAAACTAATCAATTAATCAAATCTTTAAATGTTAAAGATCAATAAGATATTAAGATTGGAAAAAAGGGCGAATGAGTATTCGCCCATAATATTATAACATAATAATTCCTTCTTTTATGAATCGAGCATATTCCTTAGCAAAGTAGGTGATTATAATATCTGCACCAGCCCTTTTTATGCTAAGTAATGCCTCGGGCATAGCAGTTTCGTAATCTAACCAACCATTGTTAACGGCGGCAGTTAACATTGCACATTCACCACTTACGTGGTAAGCTGCTATGGGGAGGTCTGAATTTTGTTTTAATAATTGGATAATATCCAAGTAGTTTAACGCCGGTTTGATCATTAGATAATCAGCCCCCTCAATTGTATCTAATTCTGATTCTCTTAAAGCTTCAGTAGAATTGGCAGGATCCATTTGATAAGATTTTTTGTCACCTGCTTTTGGAGCAGAATCTAACGCATCTCTAAATGGTCCGTAAAAGGCACTCGCGTACTTAGCAGTATAACTCATAATGGCTACATCTTTAAAACCGTGTACATCTAATTCTTCTCTGATGTAACCAATTCTTCCATCCATCATATCACTTGGCCCGATAATGTCAATTCCAGCTTCAGCCTGGGCAACTGCCATTTTACCTAAGATAGGAAGCGTTTCGTCGTTCAAGATTTTTCCATCTCTAACTAAACCGTCATGTCCATCGCTACTGTATGGATCCATTGCAACATCTGACATTAAACAAACCTCAGGAAACTGTTGCTTTATTGTTTTGATGGCTTTTAGGTAAAAGTTGTTATCGTTATAGCTATATGTTGCTGTTGAGTTTTTGTGACGATCATCAACAGCGGGGAATAAAACGAATGACTTAATTCCCAATGAAATACACTCAGAAATTTCACCCAGAAGTAAATCTAAACTCCAACGGTAATTTCCAGGAAGAGATTTAACTTCAATTTTTATGTTTTCTCCATCTACTAAAAATAGAGGGTAGATAAGGTTTGAAGGACGTAAAATGGTTTCTTTAACCATATTACGAATTGTACTCGAAACTCTATTTCTTCTCGGTCTTATTAACATGTTGGCTATTTTTAATATTCTTCTTTAAGTTTTGTTATATCTTCTTTCAAGCGATCTAATTCATCATAATCTGTTCCGTCGTAAAAACCACGTAAACGTTTTTCCTTATCAACTAAGACTAAATTCTCCGTGTGAACAAAGTCTGAGGGACCACCATCTCCAGAGTCGGTTGCTGCGAAATAATGCATTCGTGCCAACTCATAAATATGTTTTCTTGGTGCAGTTGTGAAATGCCATTTCTGATGATTTTGCACATCAAATTTATCAGCATAGGCTTTTAGAACAGGAACTGAGTCTTTTTCGGGCGTAACAGAGTGCGAAAGGAACATAATTTCGTCATCATTTAAAAATTCCTTGTAAACACTTTTTAGATTTCCAGTCATAGCTGGACAAATACCCTCACAGGTAGTAAATATGAAACAGGCAACATATATTTTATCCTTGAAATTATCGGGAGTGATTGTTTTGTTTAATTGGTTGGTTAATTTAAAATCTCCAACACGGTGATTCCTCATTTCGCCTCTAACAGTTTTATCCACAAGTTGTGGGTTTATATCGCTAGGGTTATAAATAGGTAAGTTAGGTTCGTAATGTAATGATACATATACAATGGCACCACCACTACCTATTATCAAAATTAATAATAGGAATCTAAGTATGTTTTGCTTCATTATAATTTTGTTTTATCATTATTGTTACAAAGTTAAGCCCCCTTTTGCTAATTGAAGCAACCATTTGTGTATTTTTACCGTTCATTATAATAGATGGTTAAATTTTTTTTCATAACGATAGGCTTTTTAATCGCTTTCATTTCTTGTGGAAGTCCTGAGAAAATTGTAACCAAAAACACAAAATTATCAGAAGCGTGTAATCTTAAAATTATTTTATCTGGTAAATCTCCAGATGTACAGTTTAAGTTGTTTGTAAAAGCAAATGAAAAATTTGTGACCATTGATCGTCAGATTAACATGTTAGATGATAAAAAAGATGAGTTTTCTATAAGTTCTTACTTAGGAGGTAAAGTTTCTTGTGAGTTGCAAACTAAAGATTCTTATGGTCCTGATGTTCAGTTTGATTTGTTTGTGAACGGTAAACTTTGGCAAACTCAAAAAGGAAAATACAATCCTAAGTTGGAAGGTGTGATACCATCTAATTTTTAAGAATTAATTAAATCTCATTTAAATGTTGTTTCAAAACTAATAAAGTACGATATTTGTCTGCTTAAATCATTTATTAATTTATTATCGGTTACGCGTAACCAAACATTAAAGATTATGGCAACAAAAATTAGATTGCAAAGACACGGTAGAAAAAGTGCTCCATTGTTTCACATTGTAGTAGCAGATTCGCGTTCTAAAAGAGATGGTAAGTATATTGAGAGATTAGGTTCTTACAATCCAAACAATGATCCAGCAACAGTATCATTGAATTTTGATAGTGCAGTTAAATGGGTTGGTACAGGAGCTGAAATGAGTGATACTGCTCGTTCAATTCTTTCTAAAGAGGGAGTTCTTTTAAAAAATCACCTAGTAGGTGGTGTTAGAAAAGGAGCCTTAACTGATTACCAAGCTGATGCTAAATTTGCAGCATGGCAAACAGAAAAAAGTACTAAAGCTGACTCATTAAATAAATCTAATGATGAGGCAAAAGTTAAAGCCGAAAAAGAAGCTTTAGCTAACGAAACTAAAATAAAAGAGGCAAGAGAAGCTGCTGTAGCTGCAAAGTTACTAGAGGCGCAAGCTGCTGTTGAAGCCGCTGAAGTTGAAGCTGCTGCACCGGCTGAAGAGGCTGCAACTGAGGAGGAAGCACCTACGGAAGAAGCTGCTGAATAAGCTAATCTGCTCAAAAAATTGAAAGGCTACTCACTTGAGTAGCTTTTTTTATGTGCTCGTATTTTTTTACGTTCAAGTATAGTCCTTACAATTTTTTTGTGCTATACGCCATGCGAATAAATAAATTCCTGAAAGACACGAATTAAGGAGCGTGTAGAGTCCTTTATCTATGTACAAAAGATTGGGTCTAAGACCATGTTTCTTAATCAATGCAAATACAGCTTTTGTTATAGGTTGAAAATTGATTTAAAACTTGAGAAGGCAAGCCGATGTCATTGCTTTTTAATGATCTCGTAAATATTTCATTATTCACTTTTTCAGTGTATTTCGAAAAGAGCGAAGTAATTATTCCATAATCATTGTTTTTGATATTGTAAATGAGGCTGGATTCCTTACATGAAAAGTTAAAATTTTTAATTCTAATTTCTCTAATTTTTTGATTATTTATTGTTTTAAAATTAATTTCCATGTTTTTGATGTCATAAACAATCGACCAACTTCCTGATATTTTAACTTTATTTAAAATATTGAAAGAATATTCAATTGCTTTGCTATTATTTTGAGTTTTAAAGCTATTAACCATTTTAAGAGCTGTACTAAATCTACAGGTTTGATTTTTTGAATGTTTATTTACAGATTTTAAATACAGATCGTTTTCTAAGACAGGTGTTGGCAAATTGGTTCCTTTGTAGGTCAAGATTCCTTCAATGCTAAATTCAATTACAACCGAATTACCTATACTGTCGCAAATCAAAAAGTGGAGGTGTTGATTAATTTGTTGAATGCCAATTTTATGTGTACTTTCTATTACCTCGCGTATAGACTTTGAATTGTCTAGCTGATATTGAACCCATTGAAGTTCATTCACAGCAGATTTCCCTTGTAAAGCAGGGTAATTACCATCTACAAGCATAAGTTCAACTACTAACCCTTTTTCATTTATTCCTCCAAAAGGAAACTCTTTACCGAATTGATTAAAAGTAACACTACCATATTTTGATATCCATTTAGCAGGTTTTTCAGGAGGAAATATTAAAGCTTCTTTTTGAATTCCTTTTTTATTAACTACAATTATTCCGTCTTCAGAAACCCAATCTAAATTCCTCCCAAACAAAAGTGAACTATCATTTTTCAAAACGAAAGTAGTGCACGTAAAACCCTTTACACTAAAAAGGAATAGTACTACAATTAAAAATAAATTTCTGATATTAGTATATATAAGTGAATAATTATTTAGGCCTATTAATTTGTTAAGGTGTCGATTTTAGAACTCTTGAAGTGAAAAATTCAAGTAGTTTTTTTGCGTATTCTTGGTGAGCTATGCGACTTGGATGGCTATCAAAAGGTCTATTCGTAAATTCTTTTTTATTTAAATCCACAGCAATATCCACAAATGGAATTTGGTAAGTGGAACTAAACTCTTTAATGTAGGTTTTGTCGCCCCATATGTTAGTTATAAGTAGCTGAATATTCTTTTGTTTACACAGTTTAACAATCTTCTTTAAGAGGAGTGTAGTAACTTGTTGGTCATTTTTCGATTGATCTCTAAAGTGTTCAATTTTCTTTTGTAAATAGAATATAAATGCCAATTTTCTAGCGAGTGGCCATGGATTGTAAATTACTTTCGATTGATTTATAATGAGTTCTCCATCTGAATCAATAATTCCGAATGGTTGGTTTAAGTCACCGAGATGATTTGAAGACGAAACAAGCCTTCTACGAAAATAAGAGAAAACATTACGATCAAAATGAAAATTTGCGTGATTTAATACAACGATTTCAGGCTGGATACTTTTCTCTAAAGCCTTTTTTAATTGAAGATAAAAATGTATTGTACCATAACCACTAGTTCCCCAGTTAACAATTTTATGTTTTTTTAGTTTTGACTGAATAATCCAAGGGAAAGTTTCCTGATCGTTTACAGACCAACCGTGCGTAAAGGAACAGCCCATTATCCAAATCTCAGGACGCATCAAAGAGTCCTTTTCATATTGCGTAATTCTTAAACCTAAAGTATCATGGCTACTCGAAAAAGAAAAGTTCTTTTTAAGTTTAATATCAAATTTACCAGGCTTGTGTTTGTATCCCAATAAACTGTCTTTGTCATAAAATCCGCCAGATGGGGAGACAGTGACTTCAGGCGGGATGGATTGATAAGGGAGGTAGTTTTTTACTCTAAAAATACCTTCAACTATAAATAATAAACAAATCAAAATTAATACGTTGATTAAGAGTTGTTTGCTAATTTTATTGAATTTTGACTTCAAAGGATAACTTTTGCTATAATTTCAAGTGAATTTAGTAAAAAAGAAGCTTAATAATTTTAGATAGACTGTTTTATAACTTGTTTTAAGACAAAAAGATAAGATTTAACAATAGACGTTATTTTGCGTATTTTTAGAGGCATAGCCAGTGAATTTAATTGCTACGAATCAAACGATTTTAATTTAGATAGTAATTAGCAATTGTAACTAGATTATCTACAACAAAAATATTAACGACTAAATCATAATACGGTTTACTTTATTTGCTATTTTCTCACAACAAGATATTTTTGAAGTTCGAACGATAAGCATAGATTATTACATCCTAATTTTCACGAATAGGCTTTATTTGTTTATTATATATAACCAAATAGTTACGGTGAACATATAATTTAAAAAGTTAATTGGTCTTAACTTTGTTTTACTCTTGCAAAACTGGTTAAAAATTGTTTATGGAAAATGGGAGATGTTTTTGAAGTATACTCAAAATACTTTAGGTACTTTCCGCAATATTTCTGTTTGTTTTTTATGAGTAGGACCAAGCCAATTTATTAAGTAGAGGACTTATTTTTTTTAAGTTAACAATACTCTTAATTTGCCTTGTGCTGGAAATAGAATAATTCTTTACACTTTACTCTGCTAGCTCTAGCTTGATAATTCTGTTAAATAAATTGTCTTTAATATAAGATAATCGAATTACTTGGCCGTCTTCACAGATCACTCCACCTAAAGAACAAGTGTGATGATAACCATGTATCCTATGGTAATCAGAATAAATAAATTTAACCCCGTTAACTTTGAATGATTCTCCAGATGAGTGATTTTTATCGTCTAAGTGTTTAAAGTTGGTGACTTTACCTTCAACCACAAGCGTTTCTCCTTTTTCTATCGCTTTAATAGTATCAGCGTATCCTGTATATTCCAGAGTGGTAGCAAATATTGAAACCCCACTTGAAAATATGGTTAGTATAATTACCCAAACCCTAAACTTTTTAATTTTTTTCTTAAAAAGGTAGGAGATTAATAATATCCCAGCCATTGGGATTAGCATTTTATCAGCCCATGAAAAAGTATTGGGGTCGTTTAGAAAGTCGTATACTAGTTTAAAATCATTCAAAATCTAAAGTTGCTTGAGAAGTAGCGGAATCGTCACCGTCTTCAGGTTTATCTTCTTTAATTTCATCTCCAAATTCCATTTCTGGAGCAGGAATTGGATCCGATAAATTTATTAACTTAACACTTGCGGTAGTGAGTCTTTTTCCTATGGCTTTCAAGCCTTTAGTGGAGATAAATTCTTCAACATTAATTGTTTCGGGTTTTTTTTCTTTCCCCTTTATTTTTTTAAAAACAATTTCAATCATCGGCTTCCAATCTGTAGACGTAATCTCCAAATAAGACTTTTCATGTTCGGTAATGAAAGAAACTTTTCTGTCAGTAATTTCTACTAAGAAACGTTTAATGTTAAACTGACTTTTTTCGCCATCAAAGTATACTACACTTAAGGGTTTATCAGGATTTAACTTTTCAATAGTGAGCATCTCCTCATCAAAGTGATTCGATAAATCAAAACTGTGAAGTTTATAGGATCCGTCAGAGTTAATGGTTAAGATTTTGTCTTCTCCTTTAAAGTCACCAAGGAATTGGCCACGTTCGTCTGTGTTTAACCTCCTAACCGTTTCATCATACCATATTTTACGAGCAGCTAGCGTGCTAACACCACTTTCCTTAAGGGTGACTTTCTTGACAGGGTATTTCGATAATGTATTACCTTGAGTCGCTCTACCTTTTATAGCTAAAGGACTAAAGTCATAATCAAAATTAAACTTCTTAACTCCAGGTATTGGTTTTAAAATAACATTTACAACTTCAGCTTCTCCATTAGGATTAGCGGTAAAGTAGGCTACTTTTGATCCAGGAGTACCTTTAGTGATATTGTATTCTTTATCCCTTGTAATAGAGTTTACTAAGAAACGCTTAACCATTACGCGACCTTTTTTACCATCTTGGTAAATAGTGTTGTAAACAGTTCGCTTATCGCCTTTTTTCCAAACACCAATGTGAATAATTTGCTTACCAAAGAAAGCTTTGTTTTGAATTTTGGAAACCATCATGGTACCATCAGCTGTAAAAACGATAATGTCGTCTATGTCAGAACAGTCTATAACAAACTCATCCTTCTTCATACCAAAACCAGCAAATCCTTCTTCTCGGTTAACGAACAATTTTTGATTTGCTACAACAACCTTCGAGGCGTCAATGTTTTCAAAAGTCCTGATCTCAGTTTTTCGTTGCTTATCCGCTCCAAACTTCTTCTTTAAAGATTTAAAATAATCAACGGCGTAGTCGATAATATTATCCAAATCATATTGGATTTGCTTCATTTCTTCTTCAATTCTGTTTATTGCTTCATCAGCTTTAAAAGCATCAAATTTAGAAATACGCTTAATCTTTATTTCTGTTAATCTAACAATATCTTCTTCGGTTATAGTCCTGTTAAACAGATTTTTATATGGTTTTAAGCCAATGTCGATTGCTTCAATTACAGCTTCCCAAGTTTCACACTCTTCGATATCGCGGTAAATTCTATTTTCAATAAAAATCTTTTCTAATGAGTTAAAGTGCCAATGCTCGTTCAACTCACCTAGTCTAATTTTTAATTCTCTAATTAATAATTGTTTAGTGCTTTCTGTGTTTTGTTTTAAAATTTCAGTAACACCCAGAAATTTTGGACGTTCCTCCGAAATTACACCTGAGTTAGGAGAGATGCTCGATTCACAATCTGTAAAAGCGTAAAGCGCGTCAATCATCTTGTCTGGAGAAATATTCGGGGCAAGGTGAATAATAATCTCTACGTTAGCAGATGTGTTATCTTCAACTTTTTTAATCTTAATTTTACCTTTATCGTTTGCTTTTAATATACTGTCTATAAGTGAGCCTGTAGTGGTTCCAAAAGGGATTTCAGTAATTACTAATGTTTTTTTATCTTCCTTTATAATTTTAGCTCTACATCTAATTTTCCCCCCACGTATACCATCGTTATAATTACTTACATCGATCATTCCTGCAGTAGGGAAATCAGGATATATAGCTATTTTTCTGCCTTTTAATCTTGCGATAGAGGCGTCAATTAATTCATTAAAGTTATGTGGTAGAATTTTACAAGACAAGCCAACAGCAATTCCTTCAACTCCTTGCGCGAGTAATAAAGGAAACTTTACAGGTAATGTTTCTGGTTCTTTGTTTCTTCCATCATAGGAATCTCTCCATTTTGTTGTTTTCGGATTGAAAATAACTTCAAGCGCAAACTTGGTTAATCGAGCTTCAATATAACGAGCAGCAGCAGCACGATCACCCGTTAGCACATTACCCCAGTTACCTTGCATATCGATCAAAAGATCCTTCTGACCAATGTGAACCATTGCGTCTGTAATACTCATATCACCATGTGGGTGATACTTCATTGTGTTACCAACAACGTTTGCAACCTTGTTATACCGACCGTCTTCAATTTCTTTCATCGAGTGAAGGATTCGGCGTTGTACAGGTTTTAAACCATCGTTAAGGTGGGGTACAGCCCTTTCTAAGATTACGTAAGAAGCGTAATCTAAAAACCATTCCTTGTAAAAACCAGAAATTAACATCGCATCCTCTAGTCCTGAAGCCTGACCATCGTCTTCACCTTCATCGTTGTAAAGGTTTTCACTTTCAAACTCTTCGTAATTTTCGTCGTCGTTATTAATGTCGTCACTCATAATTTGCGCAAGTTTATGCTATGCCGTTTTATCTATATTCTTCTCTTCTTCAATAAGTTCAGCGATATCTTGTTCGATTTTTAAGTTGTCGATAATAAAATCCTGTCTGTCCTTGGTGTTTTTCCCCATATAGAAAGTTAGCATTTCGTCAATCTTTGTATCTTTTCCAATAACAATAGGGTCCAGTCTAATTTTGTCTGGAGCGATAAACTCACCAAATTCATCTGGACTAATCTCACCTAAACCTTTAAATCGTGTAATTTCAGGCTTTTTTCCCAAATCCAATAAAGCTTGTTGACGCTCTTGATCAGAGTAGCAATATCTAGTTTCTTTCTTATTTCTAACTCTAAATAGCGGAGTTTGAAGTATGTATAGATGTCCTAATTGAATTACTTCAGGGAAGAATTGAAGGAAAAATGTAATTAACAATAATCTAATGTGCATTCCGTCAACATCTGCATCCGTAGCAATTACAATTTTTTCATATCGTAAATCTTCAATGGATTCTTCGATGTTTAGCGCAGCTTGTAATAAGTTGAATTCTTCGTTTTCGTAAACAATTTTCTTAGTTAAACCGTAGCAATTTAAAGGTTTTCCTCTTAAACTAAATACAGCTTGTGTTTTAGCGTTTCTCGATTTTGTAATAGATCCAGAAGCTGAATCTCCCTCCGTGATAAAGAGCATTGTATCTCCAGCTAGATCAGACCCATCTTGAGCGTGCGATCTACAATCTCTAAGTTTTTTGTTGTGAAGAGACGATTTCTTTTGACGTTCCCTTGCCAGTTTTCTTATTCCTGAAAGTTCCTTTCTTTCTTTTTCTGCTTGTTGAACTTTACGTAATATCTTATCTGCTGTAGCAGGGTTTTTGTGTAGAAAATTATCCAATTTTGTCTTTAAGAAATCGGCGACAAAGGCCTTCATTGATTGACCACCCGGTTCAACCTCTGTGGATCCCAACTTTGTTTTAGTTTGAGATTCAAAAACAGGTTCCATTACCTTAACAGCAATAGCTGCAACAATACTTTGACGAACATCCTGAGCGTCAAAGTTTTTTCCGTAAAATTCACGAATAGTTTTAACTAAAGCTTCTCTGAACGCACCTTGATGGGTTCCCCCTTGCGTAGTGTGTTGTCCGTTTACAAACGAGTAATATTCCTCACCGTATTTTTTAGCATGCGTTATGGCAACTTCAATATCATCACCTCTTAAATGAATAGTAGGGTAAAGGGCTTCAGCGCTTAATACGCTTTCCAGTAAATCCTTTAAACCATTATCACTTTGGTATTTCTCACCGTTGAAATTAATTGTTAAACCTGGGTTTAGGTAAACGTAATTCCACAACATCTTATCAACATGTTGTGTAAGGTATTTGTAGTTTTTAAATATTTTTTCGTCAGCAATAAAGCTAGTTTTTGTTCCTTTTCGATTTGAAGTGGGAACAACTTCATTGTCCTCAACCAATTCACCAGTTTCAAAAACAACTAGTTTTTGTTGCCCATTTCTTACAGAAGTTACTTCAAACCATGTAGATAAAGCGTTTACAGCTTTTGTGCCAACTCCATTTAAACCAACTGTTTTTTTAAACGCTCTTGAATCATATTTTCCTCCAGTGTTAATCTTAGATACACAGTCAACCACTTTACCCAGTGGTATTCCACGTCCATAATCACGAATAGTTACTTTACGTTCACGAATTTTAACATCTATAATTTTCCCATTCCCCATAACAAACTCATCAATAGAGTTGTCTAAAACTTCCTTTAGAAGAATATAAATACCGTCATCTGGCTGAGTTCCATCACCTAGTTTTCCAATGTACATCCCTGGTCTTAGCCTGATGTGCTCTTTCCAATCGAGCGATCGAATATTGTCCTCAGTATATTCAGCCATAAAACATGATTTTTTGGGTATTTAATAAAATTAACCAAAAACTAAGTAGAAAAGGAGGGGAAAGCCTTGTATTTATTAACATTAGGTCTTTAATTTGTTACGGTTTTTATAGGATTGGAAAGTAACTATCTAGAGAAAGTAGATTTACGTGGAAGCATTAGATTGTTTGCATGAAAATCACTCTTTTTTTGGTTGATTTTAATATTATACACCTCATTAGACCTCAGGTATTTGAATGGTTTATCTGGCACATTTTTTCGTTACTAATAGTGATGAGCTTAAAGAGTTACTTACTAAAGAAAGTTGTGAAATTTCATTATTAAAACAAGATGTTTTTTTTACCTAAACATGCTTTTAAATATAGTTTCAAAAACGCAATTATAGAATCTTTAAAAGATGTCTTTTATCAGCAAATTGCCTTTGCTCGAATGATATTACAGATGTTTATTTACCGGTAAATTCTTGTAAAAAAGTAGTTTTTTCCCATTTTAGTTCGCGATATAATACCCTAGAATATTGCGCAGTCTTGTTTAAGAGTTATGACGCGTGCTAAGTATTCTTTTTGAAATAAATGTAATTAGAAAATACTTTTTCGTAGAGGAAGAAGTTTCAATTAGGTTTTCTGATTTGGGCCGATTCTCCAAACTTAAACAAAAACAAAGTTCACTTCTTCACGGCTACAATGCCTTGACCACATGGATATTGTATTTGCTCCAGTATTGAACAGTATTATTTGATTTCCTTCCTCCAAAAACGGAAGTTTTACTGATTCAAATAGTACATCTCCAGCGAAACACAGCGGACCAACGATTCTATACGTTTGATCTTCGCCTTCTTTTCCTAAAACGGAAATGGGATATTGTATATCCATTTGAGAATATATTTTTCTTAGAAACAAATCTGCGCCAATGTGGATGAAGGCGTTGTGAGATTCGGGAGTGTTTTTTGTGATGTATTCTACTGTAGATATTGCGAATGAATTTTTTTCGTGAATAAACTTTCCAAATTCAGTAACTAGTTTAAAATCAGTATTTTTGTTTATTTCTTTTAAAGCTGTGCAAAAGGTTTTTATGCCTATTGTTTTCGACTCTAAATCAAAGTCGATTCCTCCGCCAATATCAATTGTGTCAATCTTATTTTTAAATCCTTTTTTAGTTCTTATTGCGTTAACTTCGGAAGCTAAATCAGTAATTACTTGAAAGGCTTTTAAGTTAGGAGCGAAGTCTGATATTCCAGATCCTATGTGAAAATGAATTGCTGTGAACCTATTCGATTCAGTTAATACTTTGAATATTTGATCTTTTTGGGTGATTGGTATACCAAACTTTGAATTAAGCTTAGAAACGTTTAAATTCTTATCGGTATCAACGTTAATTAACGGATTAATACGTAATCCTAGTTTTCCTTTAAAGTCGACAGGATAGCGCTCTATTTCTTCAAAACAGTTTACATTAATTAATGCGCCTTTCACAAACTCATGACAGTATTTAATTTCTTCTCTCGTCTTAACAGGGGAGTCGAAAACTATTTTATTATTTGGAACTCCAGCAATTTGCGCTAGTTTAACTTCTTCGATAGATGCAGCCTCTAATCCAAAACCTTTCGAGGCAATGTGCTTTAAAACTTCGGGTTCACTGCAAGTTTTAATAGCAATTGCATGTAATGTATTTTGAGGGAAATGATCTTGCAGTAATGATAAGCGATAATCTAAAGCTTCTTTGGAATAAACGAAATCAGCTTTTAAACTGGTTAATCCTTTTGCTTTTGCTGCAGCGTATAATTTCTCAGCAGTTGATTTACTGATTGATTTCAAACTCTATTAGTTTTTCTTTAACAATAGCAATAATTCGCTTGTCTATTTCGAATTCAGCAGCACCTCTTTCGTTCATTTCAACAATGTTGTTTGCTCCAATTGCTAGTCTTAAAAACGACTTTTTACCGTAAGCAACAGGTTGACCAATGAAAATTCTATCTTTTGGTAGTCCTTTATGATTTCTTTCAACTATTGAAAAGAATAACTTTCTCATTTCTTGATGATTAAGTAGTCCTTTTTTACCTTTTACTTGAAATGAAATAATGGTGGGGTTTGTCATTTTTTGATCCGGCATAAGTACGAATTCATCATACTTTCCGAGTTCATTATTGATAACATTATTCCAATCTTGTATAATACTTTCAATTTGTGGTTTACCAATAGCTCTCAACGTGTTAATTGAGTTTAAAGTTGCTAACCACCTTACTACGCCACCTTTGTTAATTTCTGAAGGAAGATTTGTCTTACTTCTTAGGATTTCAGGAAGATCGAATTTTGAGAACACTTGATCGAAAAGATCAAAGTGTTTTAATTTATTTAAATGCTCAATTCTTTTTATCCATCTTTCAGGAATCAATATTGCACCACAAAAAGGAGGTGCTTGATAAAATTTAGAACCGGTAATCATAACCGAAACGCCTTTTGAAGTTAGCTTTTCGATTAATTCTGGACTATGCCTGAATTGACACATATCAACATTCCAAAGAATGTTGTCGGCATTCAATTCATCAATCCATGATAAATTATCTTCAATTCCAGATTTAGAACCAACAACCAAGCTAACTATTACATTAAGGTCGGGGTTTGACTCAATTAAATCTTTTAAGTTATCTTTTGGGTTTTCAATTGTTCCTTTGGCACAACGAGCACTTAAATATTCAGTATCAATGTACTGTTGATCAATTATAGCTTCACCTTTTGGGATTTTTTTTCCGAATTGGCTCGTTCCTGCGAAGTATTTTCCTTGACCGGCAAACAATGTACCCGATCCTAATTCTTCGATACATGTGACGATGTTTAGGATCTTTTTATCTGGAAAACGTTCTCTTGAAAATAATAAAGGAAAGTAAACAACATCAGTACCTGATGGTCCAAAGAACACTTCATAGTTGGTATCTGTAGTTCCTGAAATTTCCATTTTGATGCCGTCCTGAACCTCGTTTACAAGATGAGCCCAGTCTGCATTCGTTTCGTTTCCAGAAATTTTATTTTGTAAATATTCGATATGATTATCAGTGATAAGATTGCAAGTGCATGATCCTCTGTTGATTAAATTATCATCATCAAACGCGATACCGTAATTGGAGAGACCTTTTTCACTGGATATCGTTCTTTCGTCCGTTCCACTAAGTAAAAGTTGAGTAATTTTTTGCTTTGTCACAGCCATTCAATTCCTTTTCTAAGAGCTTATCAAATATAACATAAGAATTCAACATATCTTTGAAATATGGCTACGAATCCAGTAAATGATTTCACATACCTTAAAGAATTGCTCAATTTAGAGAAAAAGGAAGATTTAGATCAGTTTCAAAAAAAGATGCAAAGTACTTCATTTAAGCAGCGCAAGGCCAATGGTGTATTGTGGTATTCTTGTAGTTTAAGGGAGCATAAGTATGATGCTGGTGAGCGTATATTAATAAAATTAGAACGACCAAAAGAGCATAATGATAATCATAGTTTTTCCAGTGGAAAGTTGGTTGATGTTTTTCCAGTTGGTGATGAATTGTTGTGTGTGAAGGGAGTTGTGAATAAGGTTAAACATGATGAGATGATTATTACCATTAGCGCTGATGGAATACCTAATTGGATGACGAACAGTAAGTTAGTCGTTCAGCTACTGTTTGATGACCGTAGCTATAAGGAGATGGATTGGGCTTTAAATGAACTCATTAAAACTGAATCGGTACGATTAATCGAATTGCAAAATAAGATTTTGGGTTATGATTCGCCTTATTTTAAGGATGTAAAAATATCCACGATAAGTCATTTGAATTCAAGTCAAAAAAAGGCAGTAAGAAAAGTAGTTGGAGCTGAAGATTTCGCTATTATTCATGGTCCTCCAGGAACAGGGAAAACAACTACTTTGGTAGAGGCAATAAAGGAAACCTTAAAATCAGAATCTCAAGTATTGGTTTGTGCCCCAAGTAATGCTGCAGTTGATTTATTAACAGAAAAATTATCTCAGCAAGGTATTAGTATTGTTCGAATTGGACATCCTGCAAGGGTTACAGAAGAAATATTAGATTTAACATTAGAATCCAAAATAGCCAATCATCAAGATTATAAATTATTAAAGGATTTACGGAAACGGTCTGCTGAATGTTTTAAGTTAGGCGGTAAATGGAAGCGCAGTTTTGGTGCCGATGAACGCAAACAGCGTAAGCTAATACGATTAGAAGCTAGGTCTTTAAAAAAGGATGCAGAACGGGCTTATCAAGATATTGTGGATGATATTTTATTTTCTACAAGAATTGTAGCAAGTACGTTGGTAGGTGCTAATCATCCTAAACTAACTCATTCCAAATTTACTACTGTTTTTATTGATGAGGCTGGACAAGCATTGGAGCCAGCAACTTGGATCCCAATTATTAAATCGAATAAAGTGGTTTTTGCAGGTGATCATTTACAGCTACCGCCAACGGTTAAATGTTACGAGGCAGGACAGAAGGGACTAAAGGAGACCCTTTTTGAAAAAGCAATAAAAGGTAACCAGGCTGATGTATTGTTGAACGAGCAATATCGAATGAATGAATTGATTATGAAATTTTCAAGTAATTATTTTTATAAGGGAATATTAAAAGCAAATTCACGTAATTTAAACGCTAAGGTTTACTCTGGAGATCAGGTGGTTGAGTTTATTGACACTGCTGGAACAGGTTACTTTGAAAGTCAGCACCCAGATACGCGAAGTTCTTTCAACAAAGAGGAAGCATATTTACTTCTTAAACATTTCACGAATTATATTGAATCAATTAAAAACTCAGGCTATGATTTACCTGATAATTACGGATTTATATCTCCTTATAAAGCACAAGTTGAATGTATAAAGACTTTGTTAGAGGAGTCTGATGTTGATCTAGGGATAAAATCTAAAATTGTTGTAAATACTATTGACGGCTTTCAGGGTCAGGAACGTGATGTTATTTATATTTCGTTAGTTAGGAGTAATGAACAGGGTGAAATAGGGTTTTTATCCGATGAACGCAGGATTAACGTAGCTTTAACCCGAGCAAAACGTAAGCTAGTAGTTATTGGAGACAGTGCCACTATTGGTGTGAAAAGTAAATTTTATGATGAGTTTTTAGATTACATTAATGTTATTGATTCTTATAGAAGTGCATTCGAATTGATTTATTAATCAAACATCAAAAAGGGAGTAAAAAACATATTTAGATTTTCTTGTTACAATAGGTTTAATAAATTTAAAATAATAAGGAAAGACAGTTTCCTTAAAAAAAGAACAAATATGAAAAAAATGGTTTGCTTAACTTATTATTTTAGGTGTCAAACGGTGAGGCTTTTAAAAGAGTATTCCTTAAAAAATTAGAAGAGTAAACTAAGGGGAATCAAGCTATCTTTACTTTTTATATTTTAGCATTATGAAGTTTTGGGGAGCTTTTTTATTTGTGCTTATTCAGTTGAATAATTTTGCTCAAGATTTTGAGTTGAAATCTTATTCAATTGCCGATGGCTTACCGCAATCTCAAGTTTACGACATCACCGAAGATCACAATGGAAAGTTATGGCTAGCTACTCGTGGAGGTGGTTTAGCTAGTTTTGATGGAGCTGACTTTGAAGTGTTTACAACGAAAGAAGGCTTGGTTAATAATTTTATTTCTACTGTTTTTCATGATTCAAAAGATAACTTATGGATAGGAACTTCAAACGGTTTGTCACTGTATAACGGAATTCGGTTTCGGAACTTCAAATTAGAAGGAGAGTCGTTTAAAGTGTCTATTTCTTCAATTGCCGAATCTAAAAAGCAAGAATTATATTTTGGAACGTCTAATGGCATTTATAAAAGAGAAAATAAGAAAAACGTAAACATATCAAAAGACATTGGATTACCGGGTAATTCTATTACAGACCTTTATTTTGATGATTTTCAAAATTTATGGGTTGCACATAATAAAGGGTTAACACGATTTAAAAATGGTATATCTAAGCATTACACTAATCATAAAGTAGGAAATTCATTTCCTCAATGCTTTGCAGAAGGCAAGTTTAACGAAATGTGGGTTGGTACTTACGGAAAGGGTGTGTTTAACATTAAGGGTGATAAATTAACTTTTATCCCTAAAACGAATGGATTGATTGTATTAGATATTCATTTTAATGGAGAAGAAATGTGGTTGTCCACGTTTAAAAATGGGGTTTTAATTTATGACTTAAAAACAGAAATTATTCGCCCAATTCGTGATTCGCAACATTTACCAACCAAAAACTGCCGAACTGTTTTTAAAGATAGTTGGGGCGGATTATGGATTGGAACATCGGGTGGTGGATTGTTAAAATATGGACGTTCATCCATTAAGAGTTATAATGGAAACAAGGGCTTAGAAGGAAAATACATTTATACCGTTGCAGCTTCTCAAGATTCTGGTATTTGGGTAAGCACAAATGCAAGAAAGCTATATAAACTTAACAAGAATGAGTTTGTTGAATATGGTGTGAATCAAAACATTTATCCACAAAAGATAAAAGCAATTCTGGATGATTCTAAGGGACGATTGTGGATTGGAACGGAGGGAAGCGGTTTGACGGTTTGGAAAGAAGGGAAGTCCAAAAATTATAAGTCTAGAAAATATTTGGAATCAAAATTCATAAAGGATATTATTGAGGATAAAGAAGGGAATATATGGGTTGCAACTTCTAGCGGGATTTCTAAATTTTCATCTGATCTTTCAAATGTGCAATTTTTTAGTGTTAAGAATCAAAATATACATTACAACCGAGTTACGGCTTTAATGTGCGATCGTTCTAATCGTATTTGGTATTCAACAAGAGGTAAGGGAATTGGTTGTATTTCGGATACCGGATTGATTAAAATGTCTACTAAGGAAGGGTTGTCTGATAACACGATTCGGGATATAGCGGAGGATGATTTGGGGAATATGTATTTAGCAACTGCTGATGGTGGTGTTGATGTATTAAATATTTACGCTGAAACAATCGTGATTCGGAATTTAAACAGCTCAAATGGATTGAATTTTGAAAATGTTTACAGTGTTGCTTGTGATAATAAAAATCAATTGTGGGTCGGTGGAGCCAAAGGTGTTAATCGAATCTCTAATCCGTTTAAAAAAAATATGGAAGTGAAGTCCTTTGGCTTATCGGAAGGGTTTATTGGATTAGAAACTACGCAAGGTGCTGTCTCTATTGATAAACAAAACAACCTCTGGTGGGGAACAATAAACGGTTTAATGAAAAAGCCTGTTGGAGATATTTTAAATTCAGTTAAAGCTCCTAAAATTTCACTTGCTTCGGTTAATTTGTTTTACAAGAACATTCAAGGAACGCAGTACGAGCCTAATATTTTTAATTGGTACACTGCAGGAGATTTAAATTTAGAGTTTAAGGATAATCACATAGGTTTTGTTTTAGATGGGAATGATTTATCTCGACCAAATGGATTAAAATACAAATGGAGATTAGATGGGGGTGATGGACGATGGTCACCCGTAATTGCTCAAAACGAAATATTCTTTAGTAATCTTTCTCCGGGGAAGTATATTTTCCAAGCTATTGCAATTAATAAGGACGGTATTGAGAGTGAACAGCTTGATTTTTACTTTACGATTTCAGCGCCTTTTTTTTATAAATTGTGGTTTTGGACATTGGTAATAGTTGTTTTGATTGCTATTGTTATGTTTTTTATTAAAAAGCGAATTAAAGGAATTAAGCTTAAAGCAAATGAAGAAGCAGAAAAGCTAAGGTTAGAAAAGGAAGTATTAGAAATTGAACAAAAGGCATTAAGACTTCAAATGAATCCGCACTTTATATTTAATGCTTTGAATGCAATTCAAGATCAAATTAGAGAAGAGGATAACAAAGGGGCGCGACATAGTTTGAGCAAGTTTTCAAAGTTAATGCGCCAGATTTTGGAAAGTTCGATGGATAACTACATTTCTTTAGATCAGGAAATAGGAATGTTGGAAAATTACTTAAATATTGAGAAATTGACGCGAAATAATACGTTTAAATATAGTATTGTAATTAGTCCTGATATTGATTCTGAAGAAGAAGGGATTCCACCAATGTTAATACAGCCTTTTTTAGAGAATGCGATTATACACGGAATAGCAAGCTTGGAATTAGTGGGGGAGATTAATTTGTCTTTTGATTTGGAAGGTGATTTTTTAAAGGTTTGTATTGAAGATAACGGTGTAGGTATAGAGAAGGCAAAACAGCTTAAAGCGCAGCAAGCACAAAAGCATAAATCAATTGCTTTAGATGTTATTCAGAATCGATTAAAGAAATTATCGTCTGGAGATTTTGAATCTAGCTACAGAGTGGATGATATTGTAAAGGAAGGTCAAATTACTGGCACGATGGTTACTGTTTTTATTAAGAGAGAAGTCATTTGGGGGTGATTAATAATCTGATTATTGTCTCCATTGGGAGTATCCAGAGCGCGTGCGTGGAATTTTTAAGCACAGTTCATCTAGAGCGTAGCGCGGGATCTTTAAGTAATTACTTAAAGTTTCCTCATTCTTACCGTTTAATAGCTACTTTTAAATAAAATATTCAAAACAAAAAAAGCCCTAATTAAAGAGCTTTTTTTGTTTATCTGTTTATAACCATTAAGCCTTCTTTTGAGCTTCAACAGCCAACAAACTACTTTGAATTTGTGTTTGTAAATCTCCAACAGAATTCGGCGAATAAGGAACAAAAATAGTGTTTACGCCAGTTTCACCTAAACGACCGATTGTGTCATAATGTTGAGTCATAAATAACATATTCATCACATCACGACCAGTAACACCTTCCTCCATAGCACCTCTAACTTCTTCAACAGATTGTTTTAATCCATTTGCGATAGCGATTCTTTGATCAGCTATTCCTTCACCTTGCAACTTTTTACTCTCGGCTTCAGCTTCTGCAGCGGCGACAACTTTAATTTTTTCTGCTTGTGCATATTCTTTAGCGGCTTCCTTTAAGCGTTTAGCGGCATTTATTTCATTCATCGATTCCTTAACCTTAGCATCAGGATCAATATCAGTAATTAATGTTTTCAAGATATTAAAACCAAAATCTTTGATTGTTTCATGTAATTCATGCTTTACAGCTACTGCAATTTTATCTTTTTCAGAGAAAACATCATCCAAACTTAACTTTGGAACTTCAGAACGAATAGAGTCAAATACATAAGATTGGATTTGGCGATGCGGGTTGTCAAACTTATAAAATGATTTTTGAATTTGCTCAGGACTTTCAACTACAAAGTATTGTACCGAAACGACCATTCTAACGAATACATCATCTAAGGTTTTAGTTTCTACCTCAACTGGCAGTTCCATTACTTTTAAGTTTACAGCTCCAGCTTTTTTATCAATTAGTGGAATTTTAAATTTTAGTCCTGACATGGACACAGTATTAAATTTACCAAGTCTTTCAATGATTACAGCAGTTTTTTGTTTTACGGTATATACCGATCCGATAAGAAGTAAAAATATTCCGACAAGGGAAATAATAAGTGGTAAGTATCCTGATTCCATGATTAGTTTTTTTATTTGTGAAAGGTAATAAATTGTTCCCTTGTTTTGGTTTTAAATACTTGGAATATATACGAAATCAACTCTTTCGAAAATAAAAAACAATTTGTTAAATGGATTTTGCGACTTTTAATAATTGGAATTTTGCTCAAATTTAGTTTTTACAAGTGTTCTAAACTTATTTTTTTTTGATGCTTTTCTAAAGCATTATGGGTAAAGAGGAAATTTTTTAAAAAAATGAGTCTTAGAATGTTCTTTGAAGCAGCTTTTGAATAGTATTCAATCTATTTTCGAATTCTTCTTAATTGAATTTTTCCCAAATTTCTTAATGATGTTTTCTTTTTAGCAGCCTTAAACTTAGGCTAGAGATAATTGAAATTGTAAGTAAATAATTGCTTTTATTTAAGATGTTTATTTGTCTCCTTATTAAGGTAGTGACTATAACTTCTAACGATTTGTAAAAAAGCTTTTCATAGGCTAACAAGGATTCCGTGTAGTTTTCCGCAAATCTATTTACAAGTTGATGTACATTTTGTGTTATTACCAATAGTATTAATAAGTAATACTATTAAGCTCAAAACCTTTATATTCAGAGGGATTTTCATAAGTTTGTTTTTCAACAATAAATAAAGACCAATTGTAGACAGTTTTTTTAGTCTATTTTTTAAAAGAGTATTCGATGATTGGAGCTAAAATATTTAGAAATATAAAGGGTATAGGTATTTTAATTGCGATTCTTTACGGAATTTTAATCATTGATTTAATTGTTCCATTTAAGATTAACGCTTACGGAATTATCCCTAGGACTCAATCTGGATTAATTGGGATTTTCACATCTCCTTTTTTACATGGTGGTTTTTACCACTTAATTTCTAACTCAATTCCTTTATTTGTGTTGCTTTTAACACTATCGGTTTTTTATGAAAAAAGATGGATTCCAGTTGTTACTATTATCATTTTAGTAGGAGGTGGGCTTACGTGGTTATTTGCTAGTTATGGAAATCATATTGGAGCCAGTGGAGTCATTTATGGTTTGGCAGGGTTTTTAATCTCAAATGGAATTATTGAGAAAAATATAAAGTCGATATTGATAGCTATTGTTGTAGCTATTCTTTACGGAGGATTAATATTTGGTGTTTTACCAACTAACCGATTAATATCCTGGGAAGGACACCTATTTGGAGCTTTTGGTGGAGTTTTAGCTGCATTTAGTTTGCGTAAAAGAGTTGTTAATTAAAGGGGTTTACAACTTCAATAAATATTATATGTCATTAATTGGTTGTTGAATATAGTATAAGTTGTTATTACAGTGAATTTATTTAAGACAGACAAGTTTTCTGTTTTGCCAATTTTACCAAGATTTAAGATTCTACTTTCGAAGAGTATCACGTTTAAAGTTTAAACGGTGTATTTGCCTTCTAAGAACATAAATTATGAATTATTAATTTGTTATTTCTGAGTTAGTGATGTTAACTTCAGAAGTCTAATTTTAAATATCTAATAGTACGCTGAGGCCCTTTGATTTTTTTGATTTAAATTCTTTTCTGGAGAATTCGCTTTTTTGATGATCAGAAATTGTTTTAAACTTCAATTTTTAATTGAAGTTTAAAACAAAAAAAAAAGCAACTAAATTACTTTAGTCACTTCTCGAAAACTTGGATGTTAGTTTAGTTTTTCATTGCAGAAACAAATTTACGTTTTGTTCTTTCGGTTCCGAGCATGAATGAATAAGGACCTTGTGATTTAATTTCAGCTTTCATTTCTCGCTTGTCTGCCTTTAAATCAGTAATCATAGCATTAAATTCGGGTTGAGATGAAACACAACGCATAACACCGTTTGAATATTCAAAGAAATACCAAAGCTTATCTTCTAATTCTAAATAGATCGATAGCTTTTCTGTTCCTTTCTTACGTGTTAATTGAATGTGACCTTTAACGTACTTATTAACTTGTTTTTTATCCATTACACCAATTCCTAATAATCCGTTTGACTTGTAAGATTTTGTGTATTTATCCCAATACATTTTAACGTCTGAGAACATGATGTTATGACGAACTTCTTTAGGTACTTTTTTGAAGGCACCGTATAAATTTAACTGAGATACTAATTTATCCCCAAGTTCTTTTCCTGCCATTTCACGAATGGCTTTTCCGTAAATTGGGCGTGTGTTGTCGACTGGTTCTAATTTTGGATTACCCAATACGTTATTTAAGATGTTCGTCCACATTTTTTCGTCAATGAAAAAATCAGTTGCAAGTGCTCCTTGAATTATAATAGAATCGTTTTTAGGATTTTGTTTAACCTCTCCGTAATTGGTGAAGTTTACCTGTCCCAATTTATCACTTCCTAATGTGATTTTCCCCTCACCACGAACTGCACAAGTTTTTGTATTTAATCCAACGAAGTTACCAGGGAAATTAGACTCCATTAATTTATCCTTATTGGATAATTGATATTCGTTTAATTGATCATTATAATTCATAAAACCATATGCGGAAATTAGACTATTGTCACTGTGGTATTTTTGTGGGGATAAAAAGGCAGAGTAGAGGTGAGTGGAGTCTATTTTGAGTAAAACTCCTGCTCCTAATTTAGCCCCTTTCTTTTGACCTGGCATCCAAGCTTGAATTCCTTCTTCGATAGGAATCATAACATTAGCAGGGTCTATGTCACTAGCAAATCCAATCCATGATTTCTTTAGGTTTTTACAGTCATGTTGTAAGAATGTGGCACCTCTGAAATACATTCCTTTTTTATTGGCTTCAATTTTTGTTATTCCTTTATAATGAAAGTGACTACTTAACATAAATTCATCTAATTCAGCTATATTACCACTTGCAACAGTTTGGAATGAGGAATCAACACGGATATTATTAAAGTGGATTAATTGCTTAGAGCCATCTCCGCCCACGTATTCATAATCACCTTCAGCAGTATAATCTTTTCTTGCTTTTAGCTTAACTTTTGCACTTGTAATTGTGTGATACTGAGTTGTAATGTTGGCAACAATTTTAGCGTTTAGCAATGGATCCATATTGGCATTTTTATTAACGATTATTTCCCCATCACTTGTATAAATTCTAGCATCTGCAATATTTATATATTTAACTTCGTGCGCCTTGATAATGTATTTTTGTAAATCATAATTCGCTTTTGGAGATATGAAACGTAACGAATCCTGTGAAGGTAGAGTTGATATAAATTCTGATCCTGATAGAGCTAACTCTTGTCCTTCCACAGCTGAATCATCGTTTGTTTTTGCAGCTTTATCAGAAGAAGATAATTCTAATTCGTAATCATCCATAAACCATTTAAATTGATCCATGAAACAGATGTATTTATTCATAGGGAAATCAACAAATGATGCTCCACCATTAGCTAGAAATTCACCTTCACGTTTATTAAAATCAATTTTTGAATTTACATCATTTGTACTAAAGGCTATCCCACCAGAAGCGTCAACACCACTTTCTGCAGCGGCGGTACTATCCGCTTTTAATTTAAAATCAGATGTATCGGCGTTAAACGTCATATTGTTAAATTCGAAAATATTTGATTTTAAATCTGCATTTTCAAAATCAATAATCCCATCACCAGTCATTCCTTTATGATTATACACCAAAGTACCATTCATTTTTGCTCCTTTTGAATACATACTAATAGGTGTTTTGACTTTATCTAATTGTAAATAATCATCAGTTGCATAAAAGGCTACTTTTACTTCGCTACCTTCTACATCAGGATATTCTACTGGAGATATTTGAGGCTTTATAATAGAATTTTGGGCATGAGCTTTCATTGAATCAATGTAGAATACAAAAGCTTTTGATGTTGTAATACTTGTGATATATTCAAAGTCTCCGTCTCCCATTAATCCATTATTGCTTAGTATGATATCGTTCTTAAAGTTTGCCTTTCCTCCATAAATTGGAAAACCTACAGGTGGTGCTTTTCGCTTAAATCCTAAAGAGTGATCCGGCATTAATTTAAGTTCTTCATCAAAATCGGGGAAGATTCCACCAGAATGAAATTTACCACTAAACCTTAAACCTGCATTTGCAAAAGTTCCCATACTATCAACTGTGAAGGTATCGAGTTGAAAGTATACTTTATTCGGATCGTATGCTTTTCCCCTTGTGTTTCTTTTATTGTATCTAACATATGATTTTTTTTCAGAAAAAAACCGTGGAAATTCCGGAAATGAGTCGGATAAAATTCCAGATTTGTTTGAAGGCCAATCAATTTCTAATCGCCCACTTACATCTTCAATAACACTTTGGACCATAATTATTGGCATCATAGTTTTCCCGCCTGGAGTAATCTTTTTTCCTTCTTCGAAACCTGCTTTTAGTCGTACTGAATCAACTTCACTTAATCCGATGCTGAAATCATCGTAGTTAAATTCGAATTTCTTTCCCCAAAACTCGTAACGTTCTGAACGTATTATACCTCCAAACGACATTGCTCGATTACGGTGTAATTTAAATGTTCCATTTTGAGGCATAAATCCTGTGCTTCTTGCTCTACTTAATGCAACTCCAGCAACTCCTTTTAGAGTAATGTCGAAGTTAATTAAGTTCATTGACCCATTTGATTCTCCTTTTATATCAGAGATTATTTGAATAGCATCATAATCGCCTTTTTTTGATTTTGCATTCATGAAATCAAATAATCGATCTTGGACTGTAATTAAACCTTCTTCTATATTATAGATTAGAAAACCTTGACTTGCTAATCTTACACATGATCGTTGAACAGATTCGAATGATTTATGAATGTAATCGGCTAGTTGGGTGTCTTTAAATGTTCTTTCTTCAAAGTTTTCATCCATCACAAATTTCTTGATATTATATAAAGGATGTATTTCTTGCAGTCCTTGGATAGACATGAATTTCTCTTCGGAATAAAAGCTATTTGATTCCAATTTCATAACCCCAGAACTGGAGCCAGGAATTGTTAAGAAGTCCATATAATCTTTATCAATTCCCCATTTTAACCATTCAATTTCCATATCTACTTTATGAAAGGTATTGTAGTAAGGAGAGGCTCCAATTCCTTTTCCTTCTCGATATAAGGTTAATTCTCGCTTTTTATTAATGAATTTAAGTTGCAAAGCAGGGTGGAAGATTGAGTCTGTATCCAGTACCATTGTAATCGTGGCATAACGTGTTGCAATTCGTTTATCGTTAATTGTGAAACTTTGAGATTTTGCAATTAGAAAAGGAACTCCTCGTCGTTTGATTATGATTTTTGCTAGTGTTTTATCTACAGTTTTTCCAATAAATTTACTTCCCTTAATCATAAATCCGCCTTCGTAATCGATACTGTCTTCGATTTCTTCAATTTTAACTTGGCCAGAATAGGAAATGAAACGAGGGTATGTAGCATTTTCTTCGTTTGTATTTGCTAGGATTTTTTCTTCTAATCCTCCAACAATCATTTCTTCAAAGTACTTCTTGTTTTTGTAACTCACCGAGTCCGCTTTGTATTTTGATGATTTTAATTGAATACTATATTTATTCAAATCAGCGTAGGTATCTGCCGTATCCATACCAGCTCGCGTCCATAAAACTCTGCCACCTTTTCCTTTCCAAACACCAATAGTTGGATAGTATGCACCACGAGTGTTATAAATTTTAGATGTATCACCCTTAGCTAAACAGTACAAATCCATTTTTGGAAAAACTACTTTTGGTAAGCTATCATAATCAAAAGAAAACGTTGTAGAGGTTCCTTTCCAGTTAACATTTTGGGAAATATAAATTGAATTATACAAAAAGATGTTGTTACAGTTATTCATAAATACAGTAAAGTATCTTTTCTTTTCATCAATTAATTTATTGGCAGTGATGTTCCAAGCATCAAATGAATCTTCGGTTTGATGGGTTACTAAGAAACTAATAACGGAATAAATGTAGGTTTTGAAATCAGGAATAGCTTTCAATCTATTCTTTAACATTTTATTACACATTTGAATAATCATGCTAATTTGATAATTATTCAGCTTTTGACTGTAGAATGAATAGGTAAATGTACTCGACGCTTTGAGCCTTTTCATTCTTTCTGAGAATACTTTGTTGGCCTCTTTGTAAATTTTTTCTTCTTTTTTGGGAGCGATTAATTCCATGGGCCAAATTGCCCGAAATTCAGCCATAATGATTTCGGCTTCATCTTCACTTGTATTTTCGAAGAATTGCTGAAGCTCTTTAATAAATTTCTCTTTTTTACTAGAAAATTTTGTAATTGTTGCAGCTGACACTCCTGAAGTGAACAAGGATAATAAAAAAACAATGATTACTTTTTGGTAAAAGTTAAGCATAGCCAGTTTTCTTTGTTTAATTTTTTAGTTAACTCTAAGGATTGGGCATTTGCACAATCTGTAATCGTATTTTCATCGTCAGTCAAAAATCCACTTAACAATAATTTACCACCTGTTTTTAATCGGGTGGCATAAATACTCATTTGATCAATTAAGATATTTCTGTTAATATTGGCTAAGATAACATCAAACAGTTGATCACTAATTTGTTCTTTACCGCCTAATTTGATGATGAATTCAGTGTTGTTTTTGTAAGCGTTTTCTACACAATTCTCAACTGCCCATTTCTCAATATCTATTGCTTCAGTATAATTGGATTCCATCTTTTTGGCTAAAATGGCTAAAACTCCGGTACCAGATCCCATGTCTAGAACGTCTTTATCTTTTAACACTAATTCCTTCATGGCTAAAACCATCATAAAAGTGGTTTCATGGTGCCCTGTTCCAAAGGACATTTTGGGCTCAATCACTACACTGTGTTTTGTGTTAAACGTGTTTTGGTGGAAAGGGGCGAGTATGGCACACCAGTTTTCTACCAAAATAGGTTCAAAAGAGGATTCCCAAACTTCGTTCCAATTTTTTGTAGGGATTTTTTTTATGGAATATTCAAAGCTACAATGATCAATTTGAGAGGCTCTTTTTATTTTCTCTTCTGTTTTAGAATTGAAAGCAGAAGAGGGAATATAGGCGTTAAAACCTATCTTAGTTTCTTCAAAACTATCACAACCTAAATCCCCAAATTGATTAATAAAAATATCAACCCAGGGATCCCTGGGTTGAATATTACATGTTATTTTATGGTAATCCATTAATTAAATGCAGTAATAATACCAACAAAGTCAGTAGCATTTAGAGCTGCACCACCAATTAATCCTCCATCAACATCAGGCTTGCTGAAAATTTCAGCTGCATTAGTTGGTTTACAAGACCCTCCGTATAAAATAGAGGTCTCCTTAGCAATTACTTTTCCGAATTTATCAGCAACAAATCCTCTAATGAAAGCGTGCATATCTTGAGCTTGATCAGCAGAAGCTGTTAATCCAGTTCCAATTGCCCAAACAGGTTCATAAGCGATGACTACCTTTCCAAAGTCAGCATCAGAAAGGTGAAATAATTCATCTTTGATTTGACCACCAACGATAGCATTCTGATTTCCACTTTCTCTTTCTTCCTTCACTTCACCACAACAGTAAATAGGAGTTAATCCTTGAGCTATAACCGCATCAATTTTTTTAGCAATGTCAACAGCATTTTCAGCAAAGTATTCTCTTCTTTCAGAGTGTCCAATGATTACATACCCAACACCAGCGCTTTTTAACATATCAGCAGAAACCTCTGCAGTATATGCACCGCTTGCCTCTTGATGAACGTTTTGAGCTGAAACCTCAACCTGTGATCCAGCAGCAGTTTTCACAACTTCTGTTAAGCTTACATAGGGTGGAGAAACAACAACAGTAACGTCACTTGCGTTAGCTTTTGCTAATTCATTTTTTAATTCTTCAACCAACTGTACACCTTCGCTAACAGTTTTGTTCATTTTCCAGTTTCCTGCAACAATTTTACGAGCCATAATTAATCTTTAATTTAAAAATTCTTCATTGATATCATTAGTGGAAGGGAAGTCGAAATGATGCCATTTCCCTAAAACTAAATCTTTTTTCCATAAAAATAATCCAGGACTTGCCCTGATCATTGTCTTTAATTCTTTGTCATCACAATTGTAAAATTTTACTTTTGTGTTCATCTCGTGTTTAAATGCTTGTATTTTTTGATTATCATATTCCGATGTTAAAACTGAGAAATAGAAAGTTTGTGTTTTATTTAGTTTGTATAACTCTTGAAATCTTTTATAAATTTCTTCGCCTTTGGTAGACTTCATAAAGGTCAAACCATCGTTTGTTTGAATGAATTCACCAAAGAAACTAAAATCTCTAATGATCATTACGAATCGAAAGTTCGAATCCGTTAGCATCGTTTCAATTTTGTCTTCTTCGTTGTCGAATGAATAAGCTGTTAAATCTTGTATTTTCGGATCGATATCAGATACAAATGTAATTGTAGTATCCTTTAATAATTCCCAGTCATTTTTCAATTCTAATGGTATCTCTAGTACTCTGTTTTTTTGTCCGGTACTTTTTATTTTTATGTATTTAATATTTAAGTCTCCTTCAACATTTTTAAAATATGGAGCTACTGAATCATTTGGATTAATGTAAGGCTTCCAATTTTGATAATCGTCTGGATAAATTGCCATTTCTGCTATAGCACCATTCGTTTTATGCTCTAATTTATACAGTGTTAACGGATTTCCTTTTTCAATGCTCATTTTTTCTAACAAAGAGTTTCCAATGGCATAAGCTCTATGGTCTGCAAATGGCAAATGATTGTATGCGTAGAACGTGAATAAGAAAAAAATAATGCCTGATGATGTGATAGCTAATTTATCGCCAGTTGATGTTAAGATTGAATGAGTAGTATTTCGGGTAAAAAATAGGATTAAAATACCCACTAGTAAATAAATGTCTTTCAAGAAACTTTCTAATGGAGTTAACACCCAGAAGTCTCCAAAGCAACCACATGTTTTAACTAAATCCCAATTCCAACTTACAAAAGTTAAAATTGTAAAAAACACAATGAGCAACAAAAGCCAAGTTGCAACTTGCCTCATTTTAACACCAAGGATAGTTAAAATCCCAAGAACAATTTCTAAGACAACTATGAACATTGACATAGGAATAGCTATATATGCCATCCATTCCATTGTAATTGCCAAGAAGGAAAGTCCATGTTCTACAAAAATTTCCGCAAAAGTTTCAAAGTATTCCTCTAATTTATATGAGAAACCCAAAGGATCATTCGCTTTAATTAATCCAGAGAAAATAAATAAACCTCCAACGGCTAATCTGCATATCCAAACTATTAATTGTAATACTTGCCTCATAACGTGCTGTTTCTCTTAATTTACCATTGAATTTACGGATAAACCACTCAATTAACATTTTTAACTATACATTAACGTTTTCAGTCTCTCCCATTCGAATCAACGCAAAAATAGAGTAGTTGATCATATCTAAATAATTTGCATCCAATCCCTCGCTAACAATTGTTTTTCCTTCGTTGTCCTCTATAGATTTGACGCGTAACAGCTTCATTAATATTAAATCAGTTAATGAACTAACACGCATTTCTCTCCAAGCTTCACCGTAATCGTGATTTTTATTGGCCATTAAATCTTTTGCAGTTTGCAAATGTTTTGCGTGTAAATCAGCAATTGTAATACTTGAAGTATCATCATTCATAGCAGAACCCAATTCTAACTGAATAATTGCCATAACGCAATAATTGATTATTCCAATGTATTCAGGTATAATGCCTTCTCCAACTTTGGATTCCCCATTTTGCTCTAACGTTCTAATTCTTTGCGCTTTGATGAAGATCTGATCAGTGAGAGAGGTTGTCCTTAAAATTCTCCAAGCTGTACCATAATCCTTCATTTTATTTAAAAAAAGAGAAGAACATTTTTCGATTATTACATCAAATTCTGCTGCAGTATTATTCATTGTTTATTTTTGCTGAATATGAAAGCGAAAGATAGCCTTTTTTCAAAAAAATATTCCTTTAATTTCAGGGGTAAAATACTTGATTTATCAACACCCAAAATTATGGGGGTTTTAAATGTTACGCCAGATTCTTTTTTTGATGGCGGTGAAAATAATTCACTGGAAAACGCTAAGCGTCAGGGAGAGAAGATGATAAATGAAGGTGTTTCGATTCTAGATATAGGTGGCTATTCTTCTAAACCAGGAGCAAAGGAGGTTAGTGTTGAGGAAGAAATTAACAGGACTGTTCCAGTAATTGAGGCATTAAGGTTGGAATTTCCGGATGTTTTTTTATCAGTTGATACATTTAGAAGTAAAGTTGGAAAAGCGAATGTGGAAGTTGGAGCGGATATGATTAATGATATTTCGGCTGGTAATTTAGACGAAGAAATGATTCCTTGGATAAAAGCAAAGAAAATTCCTTATGTTGCAATGCATATGAGGGGAAACCCCAGTAATATGCAAGAGAAAACAAATTATATTAATTTGACAAATCAGGTTTTATCAGAATTATTATTTTCTGTTCGGGATTTAAACGCTGATCATCCTTTAATTTTAGATCCTGGTTTTGGTTTTTCGAAAACAATTAAACAAAATTATGAATTGATGCACAACCTTGATGTATTCAATCAATTGGATCAACCTTTTTTAATTGGGGTAAGTAGAAAATCGATGATTTATAAATTGTTGAACAGTAATCCCAAAGGTGCGCTAAATGGAACCAGTGTTTTAAATACAATTGGAATAATGAAAGGAGCCAGTATTTTGCGTGTTCATGATGTAAAAGAAGCAGTCGAAGTTGTTAAGTTAGTTAAAGCAACGCTACAATCTTAACATTTTGTGTTTACCGTTTTATGTTAAAATCATATCTTTAATATATGATTTTAGCAAACCTAGCAGCTTCACTTAGTAATTTTTTCCATTGGAAGGATGCTATTGATATATTGTTAGTGTCTGTTCTATTGTATCAATTATACAAAATAATTAAAGGTACAGTTGCCGTAAATGTATTTATTGGTGTTTTGGCGATTTACCTCGTTAACTTGATGGTTAACTTTTTACAAATGAAACTGTTGGGGACTATTTTCCGACAGGTTTTAGGAGTAGGGGCAATTGCATTAATTATACTTTTTCAACAAGAAATCAGGAAGTTTTTAATTTTAATTGGAATTAAAAGTTATAATAGTAAGCAAGCTGAGTGGTTGTTTCAATTGGTGCCTTCTTTTAGTAAAAAAGGAAAGATTGAAACGAAATTCAAACCTATTATTAATGCCTGTTACAATATGAGTAAAACAAATACTGGAGCTCTTATTGTTTTAAGTAACGATAGTGATTTATCTTTTTATTCTTCAACTGGTGATATTATTGATGCCAATGTGAACACCCGATTAATCGAAAATATTTTTTTTAAAAATTCTCCTTTGCATGATGGTGCTGTAATTATTCAAAAGGATAAGATTGTCGCTGCCCGTTGTGTTTTACCAGTAACGGAGAACGAAAGCTTCCCCCCTCATTTAGGAATGCGGCACAGGGCGGCATCTGGGATTAGCGAGGTTTCTAGTTGTATTGTTCTTATTGTTTCTGAGGAAACTGGCAAGGTAAGTTATGCTAAAAACGGGAAATTAAGAACTCAAGTTTCGAAGGAGGAGTTAACTAAGTTTCTAAGTAAGGACTACAAATTGGGAAACTAATTCTTGATTAGTACCGGATTAGAACTTCGGACAACTCTTACAAGGATTTCCTTTTTTCTTATACTTTTTGCAGCATTTTTTCTTTTTATCACATGCATCTGAATTTGCACACTGATAATCATCAAGAATAAATATTTTTTTATTTTTTTTCAGTTCCAACAGAGCAAACTTACAAATCAGACTGAAAAATTACAATACACCTTTTAGGGTATTTTAAAGTTTACTTGTAAATAAAAGACGCTATTCTTAAACCTGTTAAGGTTTAATCTTTTTTAATATCTTCAATGTTGAATAGTAGAATCAACTTTTTGTTTAATTAGGTTTTACAAAACTACTTTTTTGATCCGTTGGATATTACAATCATAGCTTAAGCATCGATAGAATTCATTAACTTTTATCTTATTATTTTTATAAAAAACTAATAAAGCGATTTTCTCACATTGATAATTGATTAATATTATTTCATCAACTGTTAAAAAGCATTAACTTTACTGAACATCCTCCAACTATGAAGTTTTTAGTTTCAACAGATTTTTCTAAATGTGCCGATAATGCAGTAAAGTATGCTGTAGAGTTTGCATTGAAGATGAATGCAGAAATCTGTTTGTTAAATACCTATCAACTTAAATATACAGATGTTGGTTTGTTTATTGATTTTGATGATTCGGGAAAAAAAGCTTCTTTACAAAACCTAAAAAATAAAGAAGCATCACTTAAATCCGAATATCCAGCTTTAAGTGATAATCAAATATTTGTTAAACAGGGTTTTGGAAAACTTGATGATGTAATTGAAGATATTAAAGACGACTACGATTTAGTTATTATAGGGGCTAAAGGTATAAACGGATTAAAAGAAATTTTAATTGGAAGTGGTACTGCTAGAGTAATTGGAAAAACAAGTATTCCAACTTTAGTAATCCCCGAAGAATCAACTTTTAATAGTAATTCAAAATTATTTTTTGCATTGGATTTAAAAGAGTCCTTAAAGCGAATTGAAGTAGATTTAATTAATAACATGTGTATTGAAAATAAAAACATTCATTTATTTCACAATTACCGTGATGCTCTCGAAATATCTGTAAAGGAAGAACAACAATTAGTAGATGACTTTAAAAACTATTTTGCAGGGGATGCTATTAGTATTGATTTAAAGTTTGATTCCAATACTGTTGATTCTATTGAAAAAGGAGTTCAAACATTCGATCCTCATGTTATTGTAGTAAAGGCAAGACATAGAAATTTGCTTCAATCGTTATTCCATTCGAATGTATCAGCTGATACTAGTTTGCATACTAAACAGCCACTTCTTGTACTTAAAGGATAAGTCCTTTAGTTTACAAAGTAAAATATTGAAAACCCTGTAAGGAAAACAATTCCAAAATAGCTTACAACTTTCTTCCACAATGGAGGGGTAAACCCCTCACCAATATACTTCTTTTGTACCAGTGTGAAATTTAAAATTGCGATTACTGGCGCTACCACAAAAGAGGTTGACGTTGCTAAATCTACAATTGATTTGAAACCTGATTTAGACTCTAAACTTGGGTCGAAATATAAGAAATACATTAACACAAAAGAAACAACGGAAAGTATTAAAATTGAAATTACGTACTCTCTTTTTCGATTATCCAGGTTTTGTTTCTTTCCTTCTAGGAAAAGAATTTCTAAAATACGTTCAGACGATCTAGCATAACCATCCATAACAGCTATAGCAGTACCAAACATAATACAGAAAGCAGCTATTCCGATAATCCATTTACTCCAGTCACCCATTGCACTTGTAAACATTTCAACTACTTGAGCAGCAAAACCAGCTGACGATCCCGAAAGCTCTTCAGGAGATCCATAAAGTAAATTAGCTCCTAGTGTTACAAAACAAATAGCAAGAAGCGCTGAAATAATATAGCCAAAGTTGAAGTCAAATAATGTCTCTTTTAATTTAGGTCTGTATCCCGTTTGTTTCATTCTAGCTACTGTCCATAAACTATTCCACGCGGACAAGTCTAAGGCAGTAGGCATCCAGCCCATTAAGGCAATTATAAAACCTAAGTGTCCAATTCCCTCAGGAGTTGTTAAATCAGATAAATCGGGAGGGACAAATCCATCATATGGTTGAATTCCTCCAGCAATTAAGCTTTTAGTGAAAGCTATTAAAGTAGAAATTAATAGAATTGATCCAACCACTTTTATTAAAATATCCAACACTTTGTATTTACCTGAAACTAAAATTCCAAAACAAACTCCAAAGAGTAGAATGGGAGTTATTATTTCAGGATGTTCAAATCCTTTATTTTTAAAATAGACACTGATTCCAAGTAGATTATCCATAAACCCACTTGTAACTACACCAACGGCGGAGGTGACAAAGAACATTGTGCCGATAGTTATTAAACCATATAACAATAAAACCCACTTCCCTAAACGGTTATACCCATCAATAATACTTGTTCCTGTAGCATTAGCATACCTTGAAGCGTATTCGAAAAAAGGGTATTTAAACAAATTCGCTAAAAGTATAATCCAAATTAAATCAAAACCATAAACAGCACCAGCTCTTGTACTTTGAACAAGGTGAGAGACACCTATACAGGTGGACGCAAACAAAATTCCTGGTCCTAATGCTTTGAGAATATTTTTATTGGCCATGCTTAAATTTTGTGCAAATATAGTGGAAACCGATAAAATCATATTTTTCTAAGAGCATTGCAACTGGAAATGTTTAACAATTCATATAATTTTTTCCGAAACGTTATTAAACTATGAATCAAGACTCTGCTTTGATTTTTTTTTACTTAAATAACAAATAAGTGAAGGCTAAAGGAGTATATAGAAAAAATGAGGCGTTAAGATTTTAACCTAGTTTGTACAAAAAAGTATCCTCTTTAATTAAAAAGAAGTTTTGCGAAGAGTTTAATCTTAAAATAAAAATATTCACCTGTTGTTGGGAACTAGATTATCTTTCAAGTTTACAAGATTTATATGCTCAGGCAGTATGGGCAAAAGTTATTTATGGAGGTATGTTTTTAATGTCTCTAAAATTAGTTAGGTGAATTCATGATGGGTTTCTGGTTTTGATAGAATCTAAAGAGAAGTTTTTTTCATTCAGTAAGGCAAAAGTCAAATAAATTTAGATTAAAATAATTCTGATTAAAGAGTTATATACATAGTTTTTACATTATAAATAATCTATTGAACGTCTCAATAGTTAATATCTTTTTATGACTTTAACGAAGGAACGTTCATTTAAGAGGAAGTGAAACCATCCTGATTATGAAAGCTGTCTAATTAGTTTAAAAAATAATTGAAAATACAAAATCACCTTTTTGGCACGGAGCTTGAAAATATATTTTAAATTATTTACGATGAAAACCTTAAGTACCCTCTTTTTGTACTTGCCAATTATTGGATTTTCTCAATACTCTGCAAGTTTAGAGTTGCATATGATTAATGCTTCTGAAATTATTGTTTGTTTCGATGGGAAAACATATTCTCCTTGTTCAAAATTTGAGCTTCAAAACCTTTCAAAAGGGGAGCACGAACTAAAAATTTATAAACCAAAACTATATTTAAACCCTTCTGATAATTCAAATAGTAAACGTCTTGTGTCTATATTCAAAGGGAGTATAACACTTGCTGAAAATCAGTATACTACTTGCTCCATTAATAAATATCATCAAAAAGTAATCTCAACTAGATAAATTATAAGTCAGAAAACTTAAAAGTTCTATCCAGTTTAACACCTCTTTCTCCTTGTTTTAAAGTACAACATTCATGATATGCGTCGTGCTCGAAAAACAGAATGTAATCATTTTGAACAGCTTCTTCTAAAAATGAATGTTTTTCATTCATAGATAAAAGTGGTCTAGTGTCAAATGAAGGAATGTAGGGAACTTTTAGATGTCCAACTGAAGGAATAAGATCTGCACAAAAAACGATATTCCTACCTTTATAATTAACAATAGGAATCATCTGACTTTCGGTATGTCCATTAACCATTAATAGTTTAATATCTTTTCCCAATTCATCTCCAGATTTAATGAAATTTAAATGTCCTAATTCCTGAATTGGAAGCATGTTTTCTTTTAAGAATGAAGCTTTCTCTCTTAAATTTGGTTCGATTGCCCAATTCCAATGTTGTTGGTTACTCCAGTATTTTGCGTTTGGAAATGTTAGTTTATATTTTTCATCATTTCTAATAACGGCACCACCAACGTGATCAAAATGTAAATGTGTTAGTAAAACATCCGTAATATCATCTGTGGTGAACCCCAACTTTTTTAAAGATGCTTGTAAAGTATCATTTCCATTTAGGTGAAAGTGACTAAAGAATTTTTCAGATTGTTTGTCGCCAATTCCTGTGTCAATTAATATTAATCGATCTGCATCTTCAATAAGTAAAGATCGCATTGCCCAGTTGCACATATTATTATTATCTGCAGGGTTTGTTTTATTCCAAATAACCTTGGGTACAACGCCAAACATTGCACCACCATCTAATTTGAAATTTCCGGTTTCAACAGGGTATAAGTTCATAAACTTTTATATTTTCTTTAAATATAGAAACTGATTGCCATTAAATTTGCGGAATAACCACTAATTATTAAAACATGAGGGTTCATCTAATCGCAATAGGAGGAAGTGCAATGCATAATATGGCAATTGCTTTACATAAAAAAGGTTATCAAGTTACAGGTTCCGATGATGAAGTTTTTGAACCTTCTAAAGGAAGATTAAATAAACACGGTTTACTACCTGATAAAATGGGTTGGGATGAAGGTAGAGTTACGAATGAAATAGATTGTATTATTTTGGGAATGCATGCTCGAAAGGATAATCCCGAATTGCTTAAAGCTCAAAAATTAAACCTTAAAATCTATTCTTATCCTGAATATATTTTCGAACAAACTAAAGATAAAAAACGTGTTGTAATAGGAGGAAGTCACGGTAAAACTAGTATGACAGCAATGACTCTTCATGTTTTAAATGATTGTGGTTTAGATGTAGATTATATGGTTGGAGCTCAATTAGCAGGATTTGATGTTATGGTCAAATTAAGTCATGATGCTGATATTGTAATATTAGAAGGGGATGAGTATCTAAGTTCGCCCATTGATTTAAGACCTAAGTTTCATCTTTATAATCCACATATTGCTGTTATTAGCGGAATTGCTTGGGATCATATTAATGTTTTTCCAACATTTGATAATTATGTAAAACAGTTTGAGATTTTTGCTGATACAGTTGAACCTAATGGTACTTTAATTTACTTTGATGGGGATGCTGAAGTTGCGAAAATTGGGGAGAACTTTAAGTATAACAAAATAGCATATAATGTTCATCCTAACAAATGTGTTGATGGAATTACGTTCTTGCTAAATGATGGAAATGAATACCCATTAGAAATTTTTGGGGATCATAATCTTCAAAATTTGAATGCATCATTGGAGATTTGTTTAGGTTTAGGACTTACTAAAGAACAGTTTTATCAATCAATTCAAACATTTAAAGGAGCCTCTAGGCGACTGGAATTAATAGATAAAAATTCAAGCTGTTCTATTTTTAAAGATTTTGCACATTCACCTTCAAAATTAAAAGCAACTTCAAGTGCAGTTAAAAAACAATTCACAAACCGAAAATTAATTGCTTGTATGGAACTTCACACATTTAGTAGTTTAAATGAGGAGTTTTTAAGAGAATATGCAAACACTATGGATCTTCCAGATGAGGCTTTTGTATATTTTAATCCTCAAACTATTGCACACAAAAAATTGAAAAAAATAAGTAAAGAGCAAGTTTTTAATTGTTTCAATAGGAGCGACTTAAGAGTATTTACAAGCTCTGATGAGTTTGTAAAGGAATTAAAAAGTAGATCTTGGGAAAATTCAAACTTGTTGTTAATGAGTAGTGGTAATTTTGACGGTGTTGATTTTAACGAGTTGGTTAAAGAATTATTGGATTAATTTTTTAACAACCTAAAAGCTGTTGATAAAAAATTGGCACAGTATTGCATAAACTTGTTACGAACACTTAATTTTCCGTTATCCTTAATAAAACAAATTCTATGAAATTTTTATTTAGTTTTCTTCTAAGCGCTATAACTCTTTTTTCTTTTTCCCAAACAGGTGATGAAATTAACCAATCCAACCCTAAAGGACTTAAAGTTGGTAAGTGGATTAAAAAATATCAAAATGGAAAAATTCAGTACGAAGGAACCTTCAATGAAGGGATCCCAACTGGTGAATTTAGAAGGTATTCTGAAAAAGGAAAATTAGAATCGACTTTACTTTACACGAATAAAGGAAAAACTGCTGCTGCACATTTATACCGTGAAAATGGTAAGATTTTAGCTTCAGGATTGTATTCTAGTCAAAAGAAGGATTCTCTTTGGAAGTTTTTTGATGAAGCTGGATACGTTTTTTCAGAGGTTATGTTTAAGGAGGGGCTACAGCATGGTGAGTTTAAGGAGTATTATAAAAATGGTTCGATTCACTTTCAAAAAACTTTCGAGAACGGAAAAGTTGTCGGCTTATCGCAAGAGTTTTATCCTAATGGTAAACTAAGATCTAAAAAAACTTATATTGACGGTATTCCTAATGGTGTAGTTGTAATTTACCACAGTAATGGAGTGTACAAAATTATGGGCCGTTATAATAACGGTTTGAAGAATGGTTCTTGGAAATATTACTCAAGAAAAGCAAAAATAATAAAAGAAGAGGAACATGAAAATGGAAAGATGGTTTATACTTCAGAGGAGATTATTTCTTTTTGGAATGATTCAATAAAGAATATACGAACAAAGGAAACTTACAGTAAAGATGGCAGCAGTGTGTTTAAGTCATTTTATCCGAACGGAAATTTGCACAGAGAAGGGTATTTTTGGAAGGGTAAAAAAGATAGTACTTGGAATTATTATACTATGTCAGGCAATTTAGATACAATAAGAACGTTCCATCATGGTAAAAGACAGGGTAGTTGGACTTATAAGTATCCGAATGGTCAGGTTAAAATAGAAGAAGCCTGGTATTTAGATCGAAGAGAAGGGGAGTATGTTGAGTTTTATCCAAATAAAAAGACAAAAGTACTGGGCAACTATTTAAAAGGAAACAAGTCTGGCATATGGAAGTACTTTGATGAAAAAGGTATTCTTGTCGAAACGAAAGACTTTGATAAATTGTAAAACAATTATGAAATATTTATTTTCAGTTTTAGTGATTACTTTTCTGGTTGTAAGTTGTTCAAAAGATAACCCGATAGTAAAACCTGTAATTTCAACGGAATACTATCCTCTAAAAATAGGAAGTTGGCATATATACGATGTTGATTCAATTTCTTACGATAATTTTACAACACCTGTCACCATTGATACGGCCTCTTATCAAGTAATGGAGGAAATTACAGACACTTTTTATGACTTGGAGGGGAGTTTAAGTTTTGAGCTTAAACGTTTTAAAAGAATGGGAAATGACTCTGTTGATATTGAAAACGCTAAATGGAACATTTCGGATGTGTGGTGGGTTAAAAATAAAAATGGAAATATTGAACGAATAGAAGAAAATATTTTATTTGTTAGTTTAATAAATCCTGTTAAGGAAGGTACAACTTGGGATGGTAACGCCTTTAATTTAATAGAATCTTGGGATTTTGAGTATACTAACATAGGCCACGATTTTGGTGGTCATGAGAATACGGTTACTGTGCTACAAAAGCAAGAAGATTTGGAAAACAAACTTTTGTATCAAAAATATCAAGAAGTTTTTGCTAAAGGAGTAGGTTTGGTGAGTAGAACTCGAATTAATGTAGGCTCGCAAGGTGATGAAGAATCCCGGGGTATTATACCTGTTTTAGAGAGACCTGAGGAAGGGTTTCAGTTTTTTCAAAGATTAAATTCTTACTTTATTCCTGAAGAATGAAAGTTAGACTTATAGTTTGTCTTTTATTTACTTTTAGTTTCATTTCTTATTCTCAAACTGAATATCATTTCTTAGTTCATTTCAGGTTTAAAAAATCATCCTTAGATTTATCAAATCCTAATGAATTCCTTTCTGAAAAGTCAATACTTATAAAGTCAATTCAAAACGCTGCTATTGATTCATCTGACCTTCCCCTTAATACTAACTTTATAAATGCAATTAAAGAACAAAACCAAGTTTTAGAAGCCAAGTCTAAATGGTTTAACGCTATAGTAATTAGTAATTTAGATTCAAATTTAACAGGCATTGAAAGTTTTGATTTTATTAGATCTGTTGAATATTTAGGTCAACGAGGTCTAAATAAAAAAACAAACAATAAACTTAAGTACGGCGTTTCTGAAAATCAAAACAAACTTACGAATGTAAATTTCCTTCATAATTTGGGTTATACTGGTGATGGAGTATCTATTGCTGTAATTGATGCTGGATTTAAAAATGCTAACACAATTTTATTCTTTAATTCGCTTTTTATTGAAAATCGAATTTTGGGTAATTATGATTTTGTAAATAATCGGTTAGTTAATTATAATGGACATTCACACGGTACAAGTGTTCTTTCAACTATGGCAGCCAATTCTGATAAATCTTATATTGGTTCTGCTCCAAATTCGAATTATATATTACTAGTAAGTGAAGACGTTAACCAAGAAAATTTAATCGAAGAGTTCCATTTTATTGAAGCCTTAGAGTATGCAGATAGCTTTGGTGTCGATATTATTAATTCGTCATTAGGTTATTCAATTTTTGACACTTTTGAACTTAGTCATGCTAAAGATGAGCTAACTGGTGATTCTGCTTATATTTCTAAAGCGTGCAATTTCGCTTCAAAAAAGGGAATGTTGATTATAACCTCTGCAGGAAATTATGGAGCATCAGCATGGAAAAACATAAGTTTTCCTGCTGATGCAGATAGTGTTGTAACTGTAGGGTCTGTTAATGAATTAAATAAATATTCCGAGTTTAGTAGTAATGGAATTCCAATTTATAATGGTTTAATTAAACCTAATTTATGCTCTATTGGTGAAAGTATTGCTTTTGTTAACGGTAATGGACAAACACAATTAGGAAATGGAACTTCTTTTTCCGCTCCTCAAATAACAGGTCTATTTGCTTGTTTAAAACAAGCTTTTCCAAATAAAAATAACTGGGAATTAAAGAAAGCTTTAGAAGAGAGCGCTTCTAATTTTAATACTCCTGATTCTTTAATTGGATTTGGTGTTCCTGACGCTGAAAAAGCATACTGGATTTTAAATAAGCAGAGTGACTTAAAAGAACCAGAACAACTTATTTTTCCCAATCCAACAAGTTGTAGTGTGATGCTAATAAATAAAAATAATATTTCTGCTGTCAAACTATTTAATTTAGAAGGGCGATTGGTTTATGAAAATTATCCTAATTCAACAGTTTTTAAAATCAACGTATCCTTTTTAAGTAATGGGGTATTTATTTTAAAAACGATTTCAAATAAAAAGGAACTAGTTCAAAAGATAATGATTTATTAGTGCTTTTATCTTTTGGCAGTAGCTCTGAAGGCTTCAATGGGGAGAATTATTATGTAACCAAATCAACAATTTGCTTGTAAATTGTGTTGTTGTAAAACAAATTAATATTAAAATAAATGAAAAAGATAATTGTATCAATAGCGCTACTATTTGTAGTTTTTTCTTCTCAATCTCAAGGCTGCGGAGTAATTAACAAAGCGACAAGAGCGTTAACATTAGACGAAATTGAAAAAGCTAAAAATTTATTTAATGAAGCTAAAAAAGAAATTAAAGTAGCTGAAGAGAAAAATGAACCTCTAGAAGCAAAATGTTATGCTAAATATTATTATGGTGCAGGTTCAACAGCTCTTAGAGTTTACAATAATAGTGATGTAAAGGATCTTGTTTCAAAAGTTGTTTTATTGAATAAAGCTGAATCTTTTATTTTAGATTTTTTTGCTTTAGAGTATCAAGATAAATTATACAATTCAAAAGCAGTAACTGAGCTGGAATCTATAGCCAATAAACAAAAAAGTATTGCTGTTGATTTTTTTAATGAAGGTGATTTTGAGCAGGCATTAATGTTACTTGAAAAGGCGATTGTTAATAAATCTAAATTAGGCGAAGACTATTTAGATTTACATAGCTACCAAAGTGCCTTGATTACAGCGTTAAGAATAGATGAATTCGAAAAAGCTTTAAAATATAACGCTATTTTAATTGCTAATCCTCACTTAAAAATTAATAAGAAGGTGAATGACCAGGAGGGAAATTTGGTTAAGAAATCTGAGATTTTAAATTCTATGGGAAGAAGTCAAGAAGCTATTGCGGTTTTAGATTCATCTATTAAAGTATTTCCTAATAGTACTAAAATTCAAGAAGCTCAGTTAAATGTATATAATACGATAAATGACGATCAAGCATCGTTAGAACTTTTAGAATTGTTAACTCAAAAAATTAAAAATAACGAAAGATTCTATTTAATGATGGGAAGGATTTTTAGCGAAAAAGGTTTTTTTGATAAAAGTTATAATGCTTACAAAAAAGCATTGTCTATTAATCCTAAGAGTTTATATGCTTTATATGGTATGGGAGCTTACTATGTCAATAAATCAAATGAATACGTAAATAGTTTAAATGATGTTGGTACTTCACCATCTGATAATGTAGCTAAATCTCTTACTGTGTTAGAAAGAGAAAAGAACTTTGATAAAGCAATCCATTTTTTCAATTTATATTTAGAGCAAGAGCCTAATGATAAAGCAACCATAAATGCTTTAAAGAAAATTTATTCAGAGAAAGGAGATGACGCTAAAGTTGAAGAAATTAATCAAAAGTTAATTGCTAAATAAAAAAAATAAAATCAAAGTAAATTATAGCTATTTGAGCGCCACTTTTTATGCTTAAACAATTCAAACAATATTTATTGATTTTTAGAACAAATAGAATATTGTTCATGAGTGTATTTATAATTTCGATTGTATCTGCGATACTATACAGACAATTTAGAGCAGATAATTTTAGTGCAAAGTTTATATTCGCGCCTTATTTTCAAACATCAGCTGATATGGGCATAAAGTTAGATATATTAGAGGACTTGATTGAAAATGATAATTTTGCTCAAGCGAAAAGTTTTTTAAAAACAAAATATGACTTTTCAGTAATTCAAAGTTTTAAAACAGAAATTACAAAGAAAAATGGAGATTGTTCCAACAAGCATCATAAGATTGATATTTCAGTTCATATATCGGATACAAATTGTCTTTATATATTAGATAAGTCAATGCAAAGTTATATCAATGAGTTCATTTTAGATTCTAGCATGAAATATCGAGGAATTGAAGTCACAAAGGAAACGCTTAGTTTTTGTGATGATTATGTTTTAAACAAAGACTCCATTTTGGATGAAATAGCCAATAATTATATCGATGAATATTCCAATGAGGGTTTAATTATATCAAACGATCTTGCTGTGAAATTTGCTCAAGCTAGAACTTTTGCAGAGTTAAAGAGTGACCTTACTGTGAATTATATTAGCTCTTTTAGTAAAAGTGTTTTAAGAGTAAAAGAAACCTATTCTTTTTTAGCGTTTATTTTTTTAGCTGGAATCGTTCCAGTATCTATTTTAATGCTGTTTATTAATTTACTTTTTTATTCAGAATAATATTATGCTTTTGAAAAAATACAACGCTGAAATAGCCTGAAAAAATATGCTGTAACTTAGAGTTTGGAAAAGCTGATAATCAGAAAACTAGACTTAAATGTTAAGTTATCGAATTCAGAAAATATGAATACAAAAATATACAAATCATCAAAAAATATTCAACTAATAATTGAAACAACCCTTGTTTTTACAGGAATGAGTTTTCTTTCTGTTTATATTCATCAGTTTCAATTTGAAAACAAGTTTTTAAAATGGTTTTTTTATACTGTATTACTACTGTTTCAAGGTTTATGGTTCTATCGATTGTATATAATCGGACATGAAGCAAGTCATAAAAAGCTATTCAAGAAAAGTAATTTAACTAATGATGTTTTTGGTAGTTTTTTTTTAATGCCTCTTGTAACACCTATTAATATTTACCGAAAAATCCATATGTTTCATCATGGATTTAATCGAAAAGATGATGACACTTCAGCCTTAGATACTTTTACTACAAATAAAATAACTCTTTTAAAGAAAGTTTATTTTTATACCGTTTGGTATGTAAGTGTTTTCTTTGGAGGTTTATTTATTCATTCTCTTGTATCGGTAATTCTTTTCCTTTTTATCCCTCCTAGTATATCAAAAAAAATATCTCCTGCTTTTAATGGCTGGACTTGGTATGATCAATTTAAGGCAATTGCTTTATTTGGAATGGGAATAGGCTTTCATTATTTGGTTTTTTATCATTTTGGAATTGATGTTTATTTATGGGTTTTAGGGTACCCTTTATTATCCTTTGCTTGGATTCTTTCGATATTGGTATATATTTTTCACTACAAAACTACGGTAGGTAAAGATGTTAGGTTCAATGTAAGGTCTGTAAACAAACTTCCCTTTTTTTCTTGGGTTCTTATGAATTTTAATGAGCACGCTACACACCATCAATATCCCAATATTCCCTGGTATGATCTTCCTGTAAATAGGATTGAACTTCCCTCAGAATATGCTAAGAAAAACCAAAATACATGGAATTTTTTCATAGCAATAATGCAACAACTAAAAGGACCAAGAATAATTGAAAAAGATAAAAAATAACATAAAAACCTCTATTCCTAAAGAAGCAAAGGACTTTGTTAAATTAAAAAATAAACTTCCTCTCCCTGCATTAGGGAATTCAGTTACGAAAGGAGGTTTTATTCTCGGAACGAATGAATCAACCTATCAGTTTTATATTGAAGTAGGAATTTGTCTTACAGCCAAAAGTGATGACAATATAGTTGGTTTTGGAATTTTGCTTCCTGATGAAATTATCCGAAACGGAGAACTTTGGAAGAAAAGAAAGGAAGTAAATTGGACAATTGATATTCAGTTAATCGAAAGCAAGAATATTGCTTATATCGAACAATTAGCCTTTATTGAAGGAAATAAAAAATTAGCTTTAAAACTAGCATACAACTTAATAAATAAAGCCTTCGTAAATGGTGTTGATTATGTTTTAACTACAACAGTTAGAAAACCAATTCTAAATTTAGCTGCAATCCCTTTAATAAGAGCATCAGGAGGAAAACTTGTAGGAAACATCAATGAAAACTACCCAGGTTTTAATCAAGTGAATTCGGATATTTATTTGATTAAAAAAGAGAACTTTTATAAAAATATAGAGAAGCTAAAAATTCACAATTTTTTGAAAAAAAATGAAATATAGATGAGAGAAAAACTCACTCCACACCTAAGGGGGATAATTAATAGACCCGGGATTTCTAAACAGTATGTTGAAAATCCAAATGATAGTATTGGAGGTTACAATGATCCTTTAATGGAAGACAGTCACGAAGTTGTTAAAGGTTTAATTCATAAGTACAAAAACCGTGCATTAATAAAGGTGAGTTATCAATGCGCAGCTCACTGCAGGTTTTGTACAAGAATACGACAAATTGGAGACCCTTCAGGAAACCTTGCGGATGATGAGATTAAAAACATTATATCTTATTTAAAAAGACATAGTGAAATCGAAGATGTAATCCTTTCGGGCGGTGATCCTTTTTTAACTCCAAATATCACTGGGGAAATGCTCTCTAAACTAAGTGAAATTGAAAGTATTAAGGTATTGCGAATAGGGACTCGTTTACCTTTACAATCTCCTAAATCCTTTAAGAGCTTAGCGATTGATAATCTGCTGAATAAAATTAAAGAAATAAGTAGCGTAAAACCCTTCTATGTTTTAATTCATGTAAATCACCCTGATGAATTAACAAACGAATCAATTGCTGCAATCAAAAAAATAAAACAAAAATCGAGTGCTACACTACTATCACAAACAGTCTTTTTAAATGGCGTAAATATTGATTTTAACACTTTAAATTCTCTCTTCAAAACATTGTATTTTGCAGGAGTTACGCCTTACTATATTTACCACTGTGATAGTGTAAAAGGTATAGAGCAATATGTGGGAGATATTGAGCTTGAAAAAGAAATAATGCGCAAACTAAGAGATACTTTAAGTGGTATTGCATACCCTACTTATATTGCTGACTTAGAAAATGAGTATGGGAAATATCCTTTTGATTTGGGAATAATAAAAACAACCCATAACAAGGCATACAAGTCAAAATTACATACAGAAATTAACATCACATAATTCTAATAGCTAGTGATGAGCTTTTTAAATAAATGCACTTATTAGTGGGATTATAATATGACTGCAATTAAAATAATTTGATATATTTCACATATATATTAACTAATTTTATCACATGAAATTAATTTTTAACATTACATTTTGTTTGACAAGTTATTTTGTTGTTTCTCAAAATGTTATAAATTCTAATCTTGATTTTTCTAAAACTAAATTAATTAACCCTAATATTTATGGATATAATCAGGACCAACAACATGTTAATGATCCTGAGAATTGGACGATTAGAAGATTAGGAGGGAATAGACTCTCTGTTTTTAACTGGGAAAATGGAGCGTCTAACTCAGGCCATGATAACATAACATTTACAAACGACAACAGAATCCCATCATTATTAGCAATTCCTTGGAATAATAAAGATAATGCAGGAGAGGTTTATCGTTTTTTTCATCAAGAAAATTTAGATGCAGGTATTGGCTCGATAATTACTTTTCCAATTCAAGGATGGGTGGCGTCTGATAAATTAGGTTCAAATTTAACATCTCCACCTTCTGCTAGGTGGGATGAATTAGTGTTTGAAAAGGGAAGTACATTAAACCTCAGTCCAGACCTAAACGATGGAAAAGTTTATTTAGACGAATCATTCAACTTTCTAATGCAAGAGTTTGGTGAATCTACAACTCAAAATGGTGTTAAGTATATTGCACTAGGGAATGAACCAGCGCTTTGGGATAACACCCATGAGTATATCCAGCCAAATCCTCCTACAATTTCTGAATACATATCAAAATTAATATCTGCCGCGAAGGTTATAAAAACCCTTGACCCAAATGTGAAAATTATTTTCGGAGAATTTGCAGGGATAAATATTTATGATTTCAGCAATGCGGTTGATTGGGTAGATTTGAAGGATGGGTATGATTGGTTTCCATCATTTTTATTGGACACTTTAAAAAAGGAATCTGATATTTTTGGACAACCATTAATTGACTATTTTTCTTTTCATTTTTATCCTCAACATAAGGTTGATGGCAATGGAGATTTTAGCCCAGGAGGAACAGTAGTTAGGAACTCAAAAAGTACACAAGATTATATCAGAGAAACTAGAATGGACTTTTCAAGGTCTTTGTGGGATGATACTTATTTGGAGCCAAGTTGGTTGACAAATAGTAAGCTAAACGGAGAGCCCAATAAAATTCTTACACGTTTACAAAAATCAATTGATGCTTATTTCCCATCAACTAAACTTATGATCGGAGAGTTCGATTTTGGGTTTGATAATGATATCTCTCATGCAATAGCAATTGCTGATTTTCTAGGAATGGCAGGTCAAAATAACCTTTCTATAGCAACGCGTTGGGATTTAGATTACAATAATGGATCTACTTATACCAACACAGCTTATAAATTATTTAGGAATTATGATGGTTCGGATGCAAGTTTCGGTTCTTCGGTAGTTTATTCCACTTTTGACAATAAGGGGGACGGTTCTGTTTGGGCTTCTTTAAATAGTACAGAAGACGAACTGCATTTAATCATCCTAAATAAAGATGTAGATGATAAATTAGTTTTTGATATAAATACAAATGATTTGACTTTTTCTTACACTTTTAAAGAGCTTTATTACTTCAAGGACGGAAGCAAAAGCATTTTTTCACATGATGCTGATACAGTAAATATTGTGAATCAAAGCATCACGGGAGAAATGGAGCCATTAACTGTTTATCATTTAGTATTAAATAGGATAAGTCTGATTACAGGTGTCAATACTAGGCAAGTTAAAAGCGGAATTCAAGTTTACCCAAACCCAGTTGAAGGGTTACTTTTTATTAATAATATTCAAATAGGGGAGCGCATTACTATATCTGACGCTAAAGGGAAATTGATTGTAAAAACTCATTACAAAGGTAAAGCAATAAATATTTCTAATTTAGTAGCAGGTCTATACTTTTTAAAAGTTAAGGAAGAAACTATTCAACTGTTTGTGAAATAAAGTTTAGGTTATTATCTTCTTTTTTTTATCAAAAAATAGGTTCAGATATCCTAAAACTGAAATTCCAAGAATACTTAAGTTTTCTGATCTTAATGAAGTTTACTTCACGTAGTTCAAGCGTTCTTTGTCGTGCTGTTTTGTAAATCGCGTGAAGTATATTTATATCAACTGCAAAATTAAATTTTTCCTAAAAAGATAGATATTAGTAGTTACTAAAATACATCTGATTTTAAATTTTCCTCAAATTTTGTTAAAAATTTATTTTTTGTGAATATATGTTTGCTGAATTAAAGTATTTAATTGGTTTATTAATTAAAACTCTAATTTAAAGTGACTTGTATTTTTATTTACTAATTGATATGTCTTTTTTGCTTCTGAAAATTATTTTGTTTAAAATTTATTTAGGGAATATTAAAACCATTTTTAATATTTATTCGTTAATAATAAAACTTTTGTCATGATTATAGGAACTCCAAAAGAAATAAAAAACAACGAAAATAGAGTAGGCCTAACTCCTGCCGGAGTAAAAGAATTAGTCAAAAATGGACATACTGTATTAATCGAAAAAAACGCTGGCTTAGGAAGCGGGTTTATGAATGAAGAGTATAAAAACTCGGGCGCTAAAATTGTTAATCAAGCTCAATCATTGTACGAAAAATCAGATATGATTGTTAAGGTTAAAGAACCTTTAAAAGAGGAGTATATACTAATCAGAGCAAATCAAATTGTTTTTACATATTTTCATTTTGCCTCTAATGTAGAATTAACAAAAGCAATGGTTAAATCCAAAGCAATATGCATTGCTTACGAAACTGTAAAAGACAATCAAAATAGACTTCCTTTACTAACTCCAATGAGTGAAATAGCCGGAAGAATGTCCATACAACAAGGAGCAAAATATTTAGAAAAACCGCAGAAAGGAAGAGGGATACTTTTAGGTGGTGTTCCCGGTGTTGCTCCAGCTCATGTAAGTATAATTGGAGCAGGAGTTGTGGGGGCAGAAGCTGCAAAAATGGCTGCTGGTTTAGGTGCAAAAGTAACGATTTTGGATATAAATATGGACCGATTAAGATACTTAAGCGACACTCTTCCAGCCAATGTAACAACACTAGCATCGAATTCATATAATATTCAAAGTGAATTATGCCTTGCCGATTTAGTCATTGGGGCAGTTTTAATTCCGGGAGCAAAAGCGCCAAAACTTATCAAAAAAAGCGATTTAAAATTAATGAAAAAAGGGGCTGTAATTGTTGATGTAGCGATTGATCAAGGTGGTTGTATTGAAACGGCTAAACCTACAACTCATGAAAACCCAACTTATTTAGTAAATAATATTCTTCATTACTGTGTAGCTAATATCCCAGGAGCTGTGCCTGTTACTTCTACTACTGCATTAACCAATGTAACACTTCCTCATATATTGCAAATAGCAAATAAAGGATGGGAAATAGCTTGCAAAGAGAATGATGCTATCAATAATGGTCTAGAAATCAAATCTGGTAAAATAATTAATCAATTTTTAATTTGATTTCCGTTAAAAATTTAATGAAAAATTTAGTATTTGCTAAATATTAAAAAGGTTTCCTTGAAAACCTAAAAGTTTTTCTCAAGATTTTTTTTATTTAACTTCTAATGTTTTGGATATAATTAGTTTTTTAACACTTCAGAATTTGACACACAAAAAGATGATAGGGATGTAGGATAAATACTTAGATGAATTTTTTTAGTTGTTTAACACTCCTGAAATCAAAGAAATGAGTTACCCGAATACCACGACACTTTTCAATATTTTATTGGAGAGCTATTTTGAAAAGAATAACCCTCCTAATTTTTTTTTAATCCTCAAGAAAGGCATTATTGAGCGTGGTATTTGTTTATTGAGTTGTAAAGCTAAGTGAATTAGATTTTTTTGTAGAATGCTGAAATTATGTAAAGAGGTTAAGCCTTTATTTCATCTTTTTGGACGAATAAATTTAACCCTTAAATTTAGGAGGACAATGTTTAATTTAGTGGTACTATAGTTTTGCAAAAAAAAAGTTAACCTACTTATCATATTCTATAGCAGCATCTTTCTCCCAAATTTCCATTTCGCATGGTCCGCAGTTAAATTTTAGTTTGTATTCTATTTCGCCTTGCTTAAGGATTAGAGGCTCAATAACTTTAGTTCCCATGGTGTCTTTTTGGTACGTAGAGCATTTTCCTAATTCGTACTTAACACAGTACTTTGTTGTCATTACTCTAGATTTACCTGGGTCCCATTGGAGTTCGAATGCTTTTTCTATCTGCTCAACTCCGTGTCGTTCATAGAATTTTCGAGATAATTTATTGGATACGTTAAACATAAAATCCAACTCTTTTTCGGGGTATGGATGAACTGTTTTTTCGATTTGAAACTCCTCTAAATTGTAACCATCTATTCTGATTTTAATCAATTGATCAAGTGCAGTTCTTCTCAACTCGTTAACTTTTGAAATAGGTAGAAACCAATTTTCGGAGAATTTAATTGCAACTTTATCTGCAATAAATGGCGTGTTTCCTGTTTTTGCCAAGTTGGTTTCTATCTTATTTGCGACGCCATCACTATTGGCCTTTTCTTTGTTGTGATCCAGTTTAGTTTTACTTTTGAAACCATCTTCATCGATAACTGTTAATTCAAAACCAGTTTCGTTTTCGGATAAAAGCATTTCGATTCCAATTTTTCGAATAGCACTGTCTTCACGCTCAACTAATTTATTGAAGTTATAATCGCTATTTCTGGAGATGATAGTTCCAACTGGTATTTTTTTAAGAGAATTAGGTATAACAACACCGTTTTCTACAACGTTAACTTGTACACCGTCACCTTCGTTGTCGTTATTTATAAAATATAGCCCATCTCCATTATTTAATTTTTCGGAGTTTTCAATAATGTATCCTTTTTTGGTTACTTCGATTAATTTTCCAATTACTTGCCCTTTTGATTTTGGACTTTCCCATGTTCCAATTTTATCTACTCGTTCGTTAACAAAGTAGTTGGTGTAACCACGGTTGAAACTCCTTCCTAATTCGGGTTCGAATCCGTAAAAGGTACGTCCTGATGATGCTTTTATGTAGTTAGGGTTGTTTTTTAAGAACGCATCTAATCGTTGTCTTAAAAAAGAAACGTTGTTTTTAACGTAAACAACATCTTTTAGTCTGCCCTCAATTTTAAATGAAGTAATTCCAGATTTTATAAGGTTTGGCATTTGTTCACTTAGATCTAAATCCTGAATAGATAGAAGGTGGCTGTTTTTAATTAAAGTTTCTCCTGTACCATCAATTAAATTGTATGGTAATCTGCAATTTTGAGCACACGAACCTCTGTTGGCGCTTCTTTCACCTTCGGCAACACTCATGTAGCAATTCCCACTAAAAGAAACACAAAGTGCACCAGTAACGAAAAACTCTAACTCAACATCCGTTGCATCGCGAATAGCTTCAACTTGTGAAAGGTTTAATTCACGTGCTAAGACAACACGTTTAATTCCTGCGTCGGCTAAAAACTTAACATGTTTAGGGTCTCTGTTATTTGCCTGTGTACTGGCGTGAATAACAATAGGAGGTAAGTCCATTTCTAAAATGGCCATATCTTGAACAATCAATGCATCAACTTTTATCTTGTGTAAGTCGATGATCATTTGGCGACACTTTTCTAATTCTTCATCGTACAAAATAGTGTTGATAACTACAAATACCTGGGCTCCAAACAAATGTGCATATTTAACGAGTGCTGCAATATCTTCCAATGAATTCGTGGCGTTTGACCGTGCTCCAAATTGCGGTGCACCAACATAAACGGCATCAGCTCCTGCATTAATTGCAGCCATTCCTTGTGATAGGTTTTTTGCTGGTGCGAGTATTTCAACTTTCTTTTTCATACGTTTTGCAAAGGTGAGATAAATAAAAGTTTATAGCAACTACAAACACGATGAAATTATAACTGCTATCGAAAGAATTGATAATTATTATTTTTGCAAGGATTTAATTTTTTTCCAATCTTTTTAAGATTCCTTCTTTTTTTAAGAAAAAAATATTTTTTAGCATATTTGGTCGTATTTCCGCCATGAATTTACATGATTTGTTTTGATGATTTTTACTTTTTAAGCATAATGAAAACAGAATGTTTATCAGACATGCAAAAGCTAATCTAAAAGCTTGTTTCTTTAGGTGTAATTGTGAACCGATATTTTTATATTAAAAGATATTTTGAGTGTCTGATTTTTTAAAAAAAAATATTTTAACCACATAAACCACTTGTTATTATTTACTTATGTGGTATTTTATTTGATTAAAAATAATTTTAAGTTTTTTTGTTTTTTTTATATTTTGTTGTTTGTTCGTATTTTTAATTAACAATAATTTAAAATTAAAAAATATGAATTTAAAGACTATTTTACTTTTTGGAATTGCATTAATCACATCAATATCACTACAAGCTAAAAGGTATCAAGCCTCTTTAGACTTTAATGCTTCAAGTTTGCTTGTGACGCTAGACAGTGAAACGAACAAGGTCACTATTGATTTAAGCGGTAATGAAAAAGATTGGGTTGCAGTTGGATTTGGATCACAAACTATGAACGGTACTTATTGTGTAATAGTTAATGAAAGTGGAGAACAAAATGTTCATGAAAGAAATTTAGCAGCTCGAGGTATTGGTACAAAGCAAGCTACAGATCTTTTTTCAATTGATACGTATACTGCAGGAACAAGCACAAGTAAATTTAATTACAGTATTACTAGAGATTTAATAGCGAGTACAACTGAAAATAACGCTTACGATTTTGTTGCTGAAGCGGGTGAAGTTGATTTTATTATTGCTTACGGTGATAATTTTGGAGCATATCATACAACTAGAATGTTTGGAAAGCTAAACTTTGTTGAAGTAATTTCGACGAGTTTAAATGAAATAGCAAAGCAATCTGTGAAGGTATTTCCTAATCCAGTAGTAAATAGTGTTAGTGTTAGGTTAGGTATTGCTAATATTAATTTAGAGGTTTCTATATTAGATCTTCATGGAAGAACAATTTCAACAGAATTATTTTCAAACTCTAAATTAGTTTCTTTAAATACAGAAGGTTTATCGACAGGTAGTTATATTGTTAAAATAAAAGGTGATTCATTTACCAGTTCTTCTATTTTAGTGAAAAAATAAACTAAATTTTAACCTATAAAGTTTTTTTAAAAAGGGTCATGAATCAATTCATGACCCTTTGACTTTCGATTTTTTCCTATCGTATTTAGATTTATCTACTTAGATAAGCTTTTATAGAGTTTATTATTCATGTCTATAGTACGGTAGAAGAATTTAAAATATCTCTCTAGATGTTGTTTTTAGGATTTAGAACAGAATAATTCTACTTGTAGGCGCTTTCTTTTTGTAAAGTTTAGCCTATTAAATTAGCTAAAGTGTTGAAATGATTTTGTTTTTTAGCTTAAATAATACTTAACGGTAAAATCAAGTTTAACTTTTTGGTTAAGCAGTTAAAACTTCAATTTCATTCCTAAATAAGCATCCAAGGCTGTGCTTGAATTTGGGATTAATGTTCCTAAGAAATTATTGGTACCAACTTGAATTTTAATTTTCTTTAATAGCTTTATATCTGCATTAATTCCGGCTTGTAGATTACTATGACCACCGTATGCTACTGTTATTCCAGGTTGAAAAACTGAAAGGTTTAAATTGGCTCCAAATCTTGTATAAGGTGTAAAGTTTGAATTGACTCTATACCTAAGTAAAAAATCAATTCTAAAGAAGTTTAATTCTTTTTGAAAATAAGCAGTTAAGTTTATAGGTAAATTTTTAAATGAGCTCCCATTTTTTATTTTAATTAATGAATCTAACGTTGATACTTCATTTAAAACCGAATCTGACAATTGAAATATGCTTCCAATTTCGATGCCATCAAACCGAAGTGTTGTATCTAAACTTGCAGTTGTAGTGCTATTCCATCTAATTCCTCCTAAGTTTTCAGCAGAGAATAAGATTGTAGTATTTTCGGATTGGTAGCTGTAGTGAAAGTCTAATTTCACTCCGAAACCTTGAACAAGACTTAAACTTAATGTGTCAGAAAAATGAAATTTAGAATTTTCGATATTGATGTCTAAATAATCACCATTTTCTTCTGTATATATTGATGCTTTTTCTAATTCGAAGTTTGTAAAAGAATGTCCTAAAACTAAACCTAAATCCATCCAAAGGCTTTTTCTTGCTTTTTTGCCACTAATTGTTTTCCCTATTGAAAACTCGATATTGGAGTAGGATACTTTGTTAAACGATGTATTATTTAACGATAAATATTCCCCTGCAAATGGTTGGTTACCATAGAAGGTTAATTTAAACAAGTCTTTGGTAAATGAAAGGTTACCTTGGGTGTTTGAACTGAATCCAATTCCGAAAATATTAGAAATTTTAGAAGCGTAATTTTTGGAATCGAAAAACAGATTGAATTGTCCTAGTATTGAACCACCGAAAAGATTGTTTTCGTTTAATTTTTTTAATGTTTCATCCTTTAAATCCCTATCGATATGGTTAGGGAATAAAAATTTATTGATGAATTTCTGTGTAATCCCTGATGAACCGACACCACCACAACTATTAAAAATAAATTGGTTGGATGAATCCGGTAAAACAAAGTTATTTTGGGCGGTTAAAGCAAGTGAGCAAAAGGAAATTAAAATAGCTATGTAATTTTTCATGTCGAATACTAATTAGAGAATTGGTATTTAAAATCGCCAACTAGTTTCATTTTGAAAGCATAATGGCTGTATATCCTATAAAAGGCCTTTTGTGAATCGGAAAGATTAAAAGTATGGAAGCCTGCCACTAAATTAATTTGAGAAGCAGATTTAATAGTTTCCATTTTAGCTTGAGAAATTTCAAATTCAACAACTGTTCTTGTTTTAGATGAAACTTTTCCGTTAAAATCAACAGAAGCTCTGTAGATTGTTTGATCAGACCAAAGTGAATCTAAAACAACTCCGTTATCATCAAGGAAGTACATGGATGTGTTAGCGTCTAATGGAAATCCATTATCAACCAATAGTTTAAATGTTCCGCTTTCAACTTCATTTCCTGCTTCGGTTTGAAGTGAAAAATCAAGTGTGTCAACCAATACCAACGAATCTGTTATTATCGAAAGCGGAATTTCCATGTTAAGGTTGGCCTTAATGTTATCTCCATGGTAAATAAAGTTGGGTGGGCTACTTACAATTTCTGCTGTTGTAATTGTTGACTCATCAACGTTGTTGTTTAATTGAACATCAACTTCGTAGGTGATTTTGTTTGGAAGGTTTTCGATGAATTTATCAATGTTTGAAGTATCCGGAGTTAGTGTTCTTGATGAATTTGTATGAATTGAACCAGAACCTTCAGACAACTCAGTTGCTGCTGCGATTTGCATAGTATCATTATCACTCTTAAAGTTTAAAGCTAATTGATCTCCAAACTTATTTTCACTCGTTAAATTAGTAATTCTTGCAACTGCTGCAGCTCCAATCCCATTATCAACTTCTATCGTGAAGTCAACATCTTGCAATTCAATGTTACCAGATTTTATTTTGTTGAATAAATCAAAATCTATTTCACTAGGGCCAATATTTACCGATTTTTTCCCAATGTATCCGTGCGCGATATCTGGGCGTAAGTCTTGTATTTTAGCGTTAACGTAAACTGTATCCTCTAAAGAAAGTGTTTTCTTAACTCCAGTATATTCAATTTTAGCTTTTAGTATTGTTACGTAAGAATTAATTGTATCAGAATCTATTAGTCCGTTTTCATTATAATCAACTACTGTGTTAACTTCATCTTCGATCCCATAACCATTAAATGCAAATTCATAACCGTTCATTGGATATGAATTAGCTAATCGAGAAAATGTAATAGGATCCCCGATATTACGAGTAGGAGCGGGCGGGATTACGGTATCGATAATAAATGGTTCATTTGATCCAGGACGTTGAAGGTTTGGAATGGAATAACTTATATATATTGAATCTTGTAAACTAGAATAAATTTCAAAAAATACGTTGCCGCTTCTAATTGTTGTGTTTTTTAGTTTTACATCAATGTTGGATGCTAAGGGAACTAAGCGAGTTTCTTCTATAACATTTTGATCAGGCCAGGTAGCTGTCGCTTTTGCTGGTTTAAGGTCTTTTACAATTATTTTGGCAATAATTCCATCGTTGGTATCGATTGGTGTAATTCCGTTTACTAAAATTAACCCAAGTGTGAAACTTTGTAACTCTGCAACAAGATCAGATAAGACTATTTTGTTATTTAACGAAAGAGTTTTTGACTCACTAGAGTTTTTACTAATTAAAGGGAATGTGTGCTCGATAATTGTATCACCTGATGGTTGAGGAGCATTTGCTAATTGAAAAGCTAGGTTTTTAAGATCAAATGGCAATCCATTTTCGATAATAACTTCGGCTGTTCCTTCATCTAAAACTAACTCATTAAACAAATCGTCCATTGATATGTCAAACGTTTGTCCGCTAAGAGGGAGATCATTACCAAAGGTAAAACCTTGCCATGTTCCTGCATTGTGCGCAGCTATAAAGCTTGCTTCAAATATTGGGTTATTTAAACTTCTAATCATTTCCCCAAGAGTAATTACGTATTCTACGGTATCATTTGGAAGTTCAAGAGATTCTAAACTTGCACCAAACTCGAAAGATGAATCGGGTAAAACAACAAAACTATCTGTATTCATTTCGAATAATTCTGTTGTGAAAATAAGTGACAAAGAGCTATCAGTATTTTCTATTATGTCGTCTGATTTCAATAAATCGGAAACCGTTAATGTCGACTTTACAATGGGAGTTAACATTTGCGTATCCCAAGTAGTTTGATTGTCTTTCATACAAGATGAAAGAAATAAGGCTAACACGGAGAAAAAGAGTAATTTTTTCATAATTATCAAAGTTAATATTTAATAATATTATTTAACGCATTTTTAATAACGTTCGGTGTTTTCAGGAGTTGCTTATTGGACGAAAATAATTAGTTATCGTAATTAAGTAATACCTTTACAGGATGGAAGGTTTTAAGTTAGGAGAGATAAACAGATTGACGGTAGCAAGACAGGAAGCTCAGGGTATGTACTTAAGAGGTGACGACGAGCTTAATCAAGTTTTACTTCCTAATGCCTATATAGTTGAGGGATTGAAGATTGGTGATGATATTGATGTGTTTATTTATTTTGATAATGAGGAGCGAATTATTGCAACTACACTAAAGCCTAAAATTGAACTTAATAATTTTGCTCCGTTAGTTGTTGAGCAAGTGAATCGAATGGGAGCATTTGTTGATATGGGAATTATGAAGCAATTATTGGTTCCTTATAAAGAGCAAGAAGCGCCGATGGAGGAAGGACGTACTTATCTTGTTTATATGTACTTGGATTCTAAGTCGGGAAGGTTAGTAGGTACAACTAAATTAGGTCGTTTTTTAGATAATGAGCACATTCCACTAGAAAAAGGAGACGAAGTTGAATTGATGGTTTTAAGAAATTCGAGTCTTGGTGTAAACGTTATGATTAATGAGATGCACACGGGTTTAATTTTTGAAAACGATGTTAACCAGCCTTTGAAAATTGGACAGAAATTGGTTGGGTTTATAAAAACCATTCGTGAAGACAACAAAATTGATGTTGTTTTGCAGCGAGAGGGAACTGCTAGTTTTGAGCCTAACACTCAAAAAGTAGTAGATGTTTTAAAGGCAAATGGGGGTACTTTAAATTTACATGATAAAAGTGATCCTGCTGAAATTTCGAAAGTTCTTTTAATGAGTAAAAAAGCTTTTAAAAAAGCTGTAGGTAATTTATACCGTGCCCGTAAAATCGAATTAATAGATGGAGGAATAAAGTTGATGTGATTTAACCTTCTAATTCATTTAATACTTTTTTTAATCTTTTTATTGCTTCAATTAATACCTCTTCTGCGCTAGCATAAGAAATTCGAATGCAATTTGGCGCTCCAAATGCATCTCCAGGTACAAGTGCAACTAAGCCAAAATTAAGAATGTACAAACATAAATCGGTTGCGTTATTTATAACTAGATTTTTATGTTTCTTCCCGAAGTAGCTACTTACATCAGGAAAGAAATAAAATGCACCTTCTGGTTTGTTAACGATGACATTTGGAATTTCGCTAAGTAGATTAAAAACAATGTTTCGTCTTTGTTGAAATGCAGTAACCATATGAGAAACTAATTCCTTTCCTTCATTTACTGCTGTTATGGTGGCTTGTTGAGCTACTGAATTTGCACCAGAGGTGATTTGACCTTGTATTTTTGCACAAGCTTTACAAATCCATTCTGGAGCACCAATATAACCGATACGGTAACCAGTCATCGCAAATCCTTTTGCAACACCATTTACTGTAATTGTTCTTTCCCATATTTTTGGGTTGGATGCCATACTCGCATGTGGTTTCCCGGTGAAGTTGATGTACTCGTATATCTCATCTGCCAAAACAAACAAATCCTCCTTTTCCAAAATGACATTTGCTAATTCGTCCAATTCTTCTTTGCTGTACAATGATCCTGAAGGATTACATGGAGATGAGTAAATTAATAATTTAGATTTTGGAGTGATATGATTTTTTAATTGTTTTGCTGTTATTTTAAAATTTGATTCAATTGATGTTGGTATTTCAACAGGTATTCCTCCTGCAAGTTTAACTTGTTCCACATAGGAAACCCAAAAGGGAGCTGGCAGTAATACTTCGTCTCCTTCGTTTACTAAAGAAAGGATAACGTTTGCAAGTGACTGCTTAGCACCAGTTGAAACTACTATTTCATTAGATCTGTAAACAAGGTTGTTCTCAAATCTAAATTTATTTGAAATGGCATTTTTTAAAGTTGGGAAACCTGCAATTGGTGGATATTTTGAGAAATTATTTTGGATTGCTGTGATTGCAGCTTCTTTAATTAAATCAGGTGTGTTAAAATCAGGTTCACCTAAACTTAAGCTAATAACATCAAGCCCTTGATCTTTTAATTCACGACTTTTAGCACTCATTGCTATAGTAGCTGAGATTTTCATTTTCTTAATTCTATTTGCTAAAAATTGCTTGCTCATGCTTGTAGTTTAACACAAATTTAATTAAGAAATAGGTGATTTTCCACATTTTTATTTCTTAGTACGTAAAACACCTTAAAAAAGGAAATATTTCGAATTAATAATATTCGAAAATAAAACAATGAAAATAGTGGTTGTTATTGGTTGATATACAGTACTTTCTTGTTTGTTTATGTGATTTAACTCAAACTGTTAATCCTATTTTTTTTGAGTGGATTTCTCGTGTTTTTCATTTAAAACGCGAACCTTAATAGGATGATTACCGTAGATTTAAATGCACCCATAATCCTATTAAAATGAGACAGTTAAAGATAAGCAAGCAAATCACTAACCGCGACAGCCTCTCTCTTGATAAGTATCTTCAGGAAATAGGTAAGGAGGAATTGATTACACCAGAAATGGAAGTTGAATTAGCTGTAAAAATTAGGGAAGGTGATCAAAGAGCTCTCGATCGATTAACCAAAGCAAACTTACGTTTTGTGGTCTCGGTATCTAAGCAATATCAAAATCAAGGATTAACATTACCCGATCTAATAAATGAAGGAAATTTGGGTTTAATAAAGGCTGCTCAAAGATTCGATGAAAAAAGAGGGTTTAAATTTATTTCTTATGCGGTGTGGTGGATTCGACAATCAATATTACAAGCTCTAGCCGAGCAAGCAAGAATAGTTCGCTTGCCACTTAACAAAATTGGAAATATAAATAAAATAAATAGAGCTTTTTCGGAATTAGAGCAAACGTTCGAACGTGAGCCTTCTGTAAATGAAATTGCAGAAGCACTGGATATAAGTATTGACGAAGTGAAAACTTCATTAAGCAATAATTCAAGACACATTTCTATGGATGCACCTTTGGGAGATGAGTCAGATTCAGGAACGTTATATGATGTAATGGGGGCAAAAGATGCTTTGCGACCTGATTCGCATTTAATGCAAGAATCATTAAAACAAGAGATTTCTAGTGCACTAAGAGCCCTAACTCCAAGAGAATCAGATGTTTTGAAACTATATTTTGGTTTTGATAAGTCTGTGAAAACGAATTTAACTCTTGAAGAAATAGGTCTGAAATTTGATTTAACAAGAGAACGGGTAAGACAAATAAAAGAAAAAGCAATCCGTCGATTGAAACACTCCTCAAGGAGTGCCGCACTAATGAAATATTTAGGATAGTAGTTTAAGCTTTGATCATTGATCAAAGCTTTTTTTTTTCAAAAGGGAACTTGGATCAATTTTTCGTATTATTTTTGCCTTAAAATAAAATTTTGAAAAGGAGTTTATTATATTTTATTACTTTTTGCACTTGCATCGTTAGTTTTGGAAAACAAACGCATGAAGAAAACCTAATTAGTTTAAGTAAATCTTCAGGCTTATCTGACTCTGTTTCTAACTACATTGAAGTTATTAAAGGTTTAACTAGTTCCAATCCTGATTCTTCTCTAATTTATGCCAATAGATTAGAAGATTTTGTGAGCTTAAGAAACTTCAAAATTGAATCAGGAGAAAAATCAAGACTATACTTCTTTACCGGATTGGCAAATTACAACAAAAACAATTATTCTAAAACTCGATATTTAATTGAGAAGTCATTAAATCTAGGACACATTGATACCTTAGAAGGTCATAGATATTTTTACTTAGCATTATCTCACAAAAAAGCAGGGAATTATTCACAAAGTGCTGAGTTATTTATGAAGTCTACTAAGTATTTTGAAGACTCCAAAAATTACCGTGGAAAAATTGGGGTATTAATAAATTTGAGTAATGTATTCGCAAAAACTAAACAATATCCTAATGCTTTGAAATATTTAAATGAGGCATTAAACTTAGCTGAGAAGCACAACACACCTAATATAAATAGAAATATTTATAACGGAATGGGAAATGTTTTCATGGAAATGGCCGATTATAACATGGCTCTTGATCAATTTAATGCAGCTTACAATGCAGCTAAAACACAAAACAATTTAAAAGGACAATTTTATACACTCATTAATATTAGTGTTGTTAAAAGAAAGATAGGTGATTACCATGAATCATTAGGCCATTTGCAGGAAGCATTATTAATGTTAGATTCGCTAAATAACATTGAATTTAAGGGGAATATTTTTTATGAGTTAGGAGATTTCTTTTCAGAGCTAAAGAATAAGAAAGAAGCTGAATTTTACTTAAAGCAAGCTAAAGAAATTGCAGACTCGACAAATAATTTGCCTGATATAAAAAAAATTTATAAATCCTATCAAGTCCTTTATGAAAATATTGGAAATTATAGTAAATCATTAGCTTATTATAAGTTACATGAACAGTTGAAAGATGAGTTAATATCTCGAGAGAACATGCTTAAAATTACTCAATTGAACTCTGAGTTTAAGTTAGATAGGAAAGAGCGAGAGCTTAAATTATTAGAAAAACAGAAAGAATTAAAAGAAGCAAAAATTCTAGCTCACGAAGCAGAGATGGAAAAGGATCAAATCTTTATTTATTTACTGCTTGGTTTGGGTACTTTGTTGTTAGTGTTGGTTGTCGCTTTTGCTGCAAATAATATTATGAGGTACAAAAGAAATGAAGTTTTAAAAGAAAAAAATATCGAACTTCAGGATAAACAAAATGAAATTGCAGTTAAAAATATTGAACTTAATAAAGTTAATTCAGAGTTAGAGGGAAGCAACAACGCCTTGATACATAAAAACTCTGAAATAGAATCGCAGAAAGAGGAATTGAAGATTCAGCGTGATTTAATTAATAAAACCCATGAAGTATTAAAGTTGCGTAATAGAGACGTAACCGATAGTATTCATTATGCTCAGAAAATTCAACAAGCGATGCTAAATTCTTCATTTTTAATTGAGGGTGCTGGATTGGAGTATTTTACGTTTTACAGACCCCGAGACATTGTGAGTGGTGATTTTTATTGGAGTAATGTTATTGATGATAATCTAATAATCGCAATTGGCGATTGTACTGGGCATGGTGTTCCTGGCGCATTCATGAGTTGTTTAGGGATTTCTTTACTAAACGAAATTGTTTTTGGTAGAAAAATTATGGAACCGCATACAATGTTAGAAGAATTAAGAAATTCGGTTATCCAATTAATTGCTACAGATAAGAGTACAGATTTACAAATTGGTGACGGTATGGATATGGCTGTTGTTGTTATTAATACCAAAACTAATAAAATGCAGTTTTCTGGTGCGATGAATGGTTTTTCTTTAGTCTCTGGCGGTGAACTATTTGAAGTGAAAGGAGATAAGAGTCCAATTGGACAGCATATTATACCTAATCATACTTATACGATGTCAGAACATCAATTAAAATCAGGCGATCATTTATATATGTCTACAGATGGTTATAAAGATCAATTTGGAGGTCCTAAAGGAAAGAAGTTAGGAAAGCGAAGGTTGAATGAAAAGTTATTAGATATCTCTAGTTTTTCAATTCCTGTTCAAAATTCAGAAATAATATCCTTTTATAAAAATTGGAAAAATCACGAAGAACAAATTGATGATGTTTGCTTATTTGGAATGAAAATCAACTAATTTTTTTCAGTTTATTTAAAACATAATTTGTTTTTTCAATAGTTGGCAAACTCCAATTAATCCAATCTATTTTGTATCCCTCATTTTCCATTTTTCTAAACCATGTCATTTGCCGTTTACTAAACTGATGAATGGCGATTTCTAGTTTTTGAAAGAGTTCTTTGTAAGTGTGTTTGTTTTCTAAATATTCTACTACATAAAGATACTCTAAACCGTAATATTTGAGGTCTTGAGCTGAAGTTGACTTTAAAAGCTCTTCAACTTCTTCAATTAATCCGTTTTCTAATCTATATTTAAGTCGAACACTTATTCTGTTTCTTCGCTGTTCTCTCGGTATATCAATTCCAAATATAATGGGTTTGAAAGTTGGTTTGTGAAACTTAGGATATGGATTTTTTTTTAAGAACTCGCCAATTTCCAAAGCACGAATTAATCTTTTATTTGATTTGGAATCTAGTTTGCTTTTCAATTCGTCTGATAATTTTTTAAACAAGTCTTGAAGTTCCTGCTTAGAATTTGATTTTAGTCGATCTCTAAAGGGATTATTTAAGGGGATTGCGGAGAGCTCATTTCCTTCTAATGCGGTTTGTAAATACAAGCCACTTCCCCCACATAAAATAGGTGTGTTATTGTTGGATTTTATTTTACTGAATGAATTTACAAAATCGTGGTAAAATAAGTTAATGTTATATTTATCACCTGGCTTACAAATGTTAATTAAGTGAAAAGGGATGTTTGTACCATTTATTGAGTATTCATCTAAGTCTTTTCCTGTTCCAATGTCCATTTTTTGATAGACTTGCCTGGAGTCAGCTGATATGATTTCGCCGTTTAGTTTTTTGGCTAAATTAACAGCAAAGTGAGTTTTCCCACTAGCCGTAGGACCAATAATTACAGGGAGTATGTTGTTTAAATTAGACATTAAAGTATTTAATAAATTTTAAAGAACCTAAGTTTTCAATTTTACGGTAATCATCAAATTTAACAGTTGTGGATTGAACTTCACTTTCGAATTTTTTCAGAAAAATTCGATTGCAGGAGGGTAAATGAATTACAAATTCGTTCGGTTCCGTTTTACCTTTGTTTTCAAAGCCCAATTTAGAATAGTTGTTTCCATTACTCCATTCTAAATCACAATAGGTCATCATTTCATCTATTAAATAGGTTTTAACAAAGTATTTAATAAGTTTTGTTAATCCACCTACAATTCGATGCCCTGATTTATTGCAAAACCGAATTAAGACAACTGATTTTGAACCGTTTCGCATGTTTATAATTTGTCCAAAACAGGCTAAACCAACAAGTTCCTCTTTTAAAAATAATCCGAAACTATATTTTGTTTTTAACGACAAATTTGTATGATTTTTTTTCAGAAAATTAACCGCTTCTGGTTTTGTTATTTTTTTAATTGAAGTCGCTCTTCCATGAATTCGGATGGAAGTTCCTGTGTGATATAAAAGCCGATCGATTGTTTTCTCGGGACTCGTTTTATACACATCTTCAAAAACAGTTATATAAAAACCATATTTAGCCTGAAGGAGTTTAACTGCAGATCGGTAAGTGCTTTTTTTGAAATATTGAACTCGAACATAATGTATTTTCAAATTTTTAGTTTGAATAAAATAACTGAAAGGTGTGGTAGCAGAAGATTTTGCCTTAGAATCAACTTTGTTTAAAATCTGCTTAAAAAAATCCATTTTAGTATTTACCAGCCTTTATACGTTGAAGATCTCGACTTGCATCTTTTGCTTTAATTGTTTCTCTTTTGTCGTGTGTGTTTTTTCCTTTAGCTAAAGCAATTTCGACTTTTGCAAATCCAGTTTCGGTAATAAATAATCTAACAGGAACGACAGTATACCCTTTAATCATAGTTTTTGCTAGCCACTTCTTGAGTTCTTTTTTATTTAACAATAACTTCCGGTCTGCCTTCGCTTCATGATTAACATGAGTTCCAAATTCATACGGAGAGATATTCATTCCCTTGATAATCAATTCCTCGTTTTCAAAGGCACAAAAAGATTCGTTAAGATTGGCTTTACCATTTCTTATAGATTTAATTTCAGTTCCTTTTAAAACAATTCCAGCAACCAATTTTTCAATTAATTCGTAATTAAAAGAAGCTTTTTTATTTCTGATATTAATAGATTTCATTACTGCAAAGATAGGTATTGAAAATTATATTTTATATGTTAATTATGCTAAAGCTAATTAACAATTCGTTTAAAAATAACTAACTTAGAATCGATGAAAAAAATCCTAATTTTACTCCTTACTATTGTTTTTTTGGGATGCTCTAAAAATGAGGGTACTCCAATTTGGAGGATATGGTATGCTGTCCAGGTAACACCAAATTATGATTTATCAATCATTTACAACTCCGATAATTATTTTGATTCGGGAAAACGGGATAGTGTTTTTGTAAATGATACTTCTTACAATCAACAATTGGATGGTTTTTGGGTCGGACAGCGTTTGCAAACTAATAAAGATGATGGTTATTATATTAACGTACAGATAAATGAATTAGATGAATATGAAGGACATTTAGGTGTTTTTGTTTATGTTAATGATACTAATTTGATCGATTCTGTTCTATATTCTCACGGAACATCAGAAATTACAATTCAAGGAGAGATTCCTGTGATTTTTTAAATTATGCAAAGAAAAATAATTATAACCGCAGCTGTTTTCGGTATGTCTTCGGTTATTATTGGTGCTTGGGCTGCTCATGGAATTCAAAATTTTATTCCTGATGCCGATGTATTAAAAACCAACAAGATAGAAAGTTTTAAAACAGGTGTTCGGTATCAGTTTTTTCACACAATCTTAATTCTAATTTTAGGAATTACACCAAAAGATAAGTTTACTAAGCATTTAAATTTGGCTTTTTTATTCACAGTTATTGGTGTTGTGCTGTTTTCAGGTTCTATTTACTTATTGGCTTTAAAATCGCAGATTGGGCTAAACGATTTAGGGAAAGTTCTAGGTCCAATTACTCCAATTGGAGGCATGACTTTAATTTTAGCTTGGGGTATGCTTTTACTTTATGGATTAAAAATGAAAAAAAAATAATGAAAAAAACATACGAATCATATAAGGAGCATCTTCTGAAAATAGCACATTTAAATTCTGCTTTGGCATTATTAAGCTGGGATCAAGAAATTTATATGCCACCAAAGGGAGCTGAAGTGAGAGCGCGACAATTTAGTACTTTGAGTGCCATGGTTCATGAATTATCCGTTGATCCTGAATTTGAAAAGTTGGTTGATCATTTGATTCATAAGAGCTCGTTTGGTTTCAAGGAGATGAGAAACCTTCAAGAAACACAAGAGAGTATACTTCAAAATAAAAAGTTGCCAACTACTTTTGTTAAAAAAGGCGCAATGGCAAGATCTGAAGCTTTTCAAACTTGGGAGCAAGCAAGAAAGGAGGAAGATTTTAAAGTGTTTGCTCCAGCTTTGACAAAAATTGTTGCGTTAGAACGGGAAAAAGCTGACTTGTTAGGTTTTAAAGGTCATCCATACGATGCTTTATTAAATCTTTATGAGAAGGATTTAACGGTTGTTAAACTCGAAAAGGTATTTACTCAAATTAAAAATGACATTGTACCGCTTGTAAAAGCAATAAGCAAGAAGGAGCAGGTTGATGATTCATTCTTATATCAAGTTTATGATAAAGAGGATCAATTCGAATTTAGTTTAGGTTTGTTGCGAGAAATGAAATATGATTTTAATTCTGGTAGGCAAGATATCTCAACGCATCCATTTACAATTAACTTTAACTCAAATGATGTACGGGTTACTACTCGTGTAAACAAAAATGATATTGCAGAAGTTATTTGGAGTACTATTCATGAAGGTGGTCATGGTTTATATGAGCAAGGTTTACCAAGTAATAATTATGGCTTACCAAGCGGCGAATATGTTAGTTTAGGAATTCATGAATCTCAAAGTAGAGTTTGGGAGAATAATATTGGTCGAGCTAAACACTGGTGGAATTATTTATATCCAAAATTACAATCTGTTTTTCCTAATCAATTAGGTGAAGTAGCTTTAGATACTTTTTATAGAGCAGTTAATAAAGTTCAACCTTCCTTAATAAGAACTTCTGCTGATGAATTAACTTATCATATACATGTTTTGATTCGTTACGAAATTGAAAAATCTTTAATGGAAGGTGAAGTTGAAATTGTTGATTTGGAAGAGTTGTGGAATTCAAAATATCAAGAATATTTAGGCGTAACTCCATCTAAACCTTCTGAAGGTGTTTTACAAGATATTCATTGGAGTCATGGGAGCTTAGGATACTTTCCAACGTACTCTTTAGGAAGTTTATATGCAGCTCAGTTTTATGCTCAAGCAGAAAAGGACATTTTAGGTTTACCATTACAGTTAGAATCTGGAAATGTTGATGTTTTTTTGAAGTTGATGCGAAAGAATATTCATCAGCATGGGAAATTATATACTGCTGAACAATTGTGTGAGAAGTTTACTGGAGAACCTTTAAATATTGCTCATTTTGTGAAATATGCGAAAGAAAAGTATAGAGGGATATACGGAGTTTGATAGGTTTTAAATTCCAATACAATTTTTAGTAAAACAACGCTTTGTATTTTAAGAATACAAAGCGTTGTTTGTTTTATGCTTTTTTAGTTACATTCATTGAGAAGTCTAAACTTTCAACTTCATCAATACTTCCGAGTACTTTATCTTTCAATGATGCTTTAAAGTCTATCATTTTATTTTGAACTACTTTGTCAGCAGATCCAATAATACTTGCTGCTAAAATTCCCGCATTTTTTGCGCCGTTTAAAGCTACGGTAGCAACAGGAATACCGCTTGGCATTTGAAGGATAGATAAGATTGAATCCCATCCATCTATTGAATTACTTGAATGTACTGGCACACCAATTACAGGAAGTGGTGTTAAAGAAGCAACCATACCAGGAAGGTGCGCAGCACCGCCGGCTCCAGCGATGATTACTCTTAATCCTCTGTATGCAGCAGATTCAGCGTATTCAACCATTCTTTCAGCAGTTCTATGTGCTGAAACAACCGTGATTTCAAAAGGAATTTCTAAGTCATTTAAAAACTCAGCAGCTTCTCTCATTACCGGAAGATCACTATTGCTTCCCATTATAATTCCAACTTGTGCAACACTCATAGTTTAATTTTTTACGCAATAATTCTTAACTCTTCTTGAACTTTTTTGGCTATGACTTTAGCTTCCTCTAATGTGTTATTCACAACTGTAGCATGTCCCATTTTCCTAAAAGGTTTAGTTTGTGCTTTTCCATATAAATGTAGATATACACCGGGAAGTGCAAGTACTTTTTCAATGCCATCATAAACGGCATTTCCTATAAATCCTTTTTCCCCAAGTAAATTAACCATTACCGAAGGCTTTTTAATTTCAGTATCACCTAGTGGTAGGTTTAATAAACACCTTAATAACTGACCGTATTGAGATTCGTAATTTCCTTCAATAGTTTGATGGCCACTATTATGAGGGCGAGGAGCGACCTCGTTTACAAGTATATCGCCGTCTTTAGTAAGAAATAACTCAACAGCTAATATTCCAACCATTCCTAGTTTTTCTATTACGTCTTTTGCGATTTTTTGAGACTTTTTTTCGATTTCATCAGAAATATTCGCTGGTGAAAATAGAAATTCGACCAAATTAACTTCTGGATTAAATTCACACTCCACGCAAGGGAATGATTTTATTTCCCCGTTTTCATTTCGAGCAACAATAACAGAAAGTTCCTTTTCAAAATCAACCATTTTTTCTAGGATACTTGGAGTGTCAAATCCTGCCTCAAAATCTAATTTTGAACGTATTGGAGTAACTCCTTGACCGTCATAACCTCCTTTTCTCATTTTTTGCATTAATGGGAAATGTTCTTCAAACAAAGGAATTTCACTCTTTTCATTAATAAGAAAAAAGTCAGAAGTAGGGATGTTGTTTTCTTTGTAAAATATTTTCTGTAACCCTTTGTCTTGTATTATTTTAATTATATTTGGTTGAGGAAAAACTTTAACTCCTTCTTGCTGTAGTTTCTCTAGAGCTTGAACGTTTACATGTTCAATTTCTATTGTAATAACATCTTTCCCTTTTCCAAAAGAATAAACCGTTTCGAAGTCTTTTAAGTCACCTTTAAAAAAGCGCGCGCTAATTTCTTTACAAGGTGCATTTTCATCGGGGTCAATAAAGGCGATGTCTAGCCCAAGGCATAAAGCCTTTTGTTGAAGCATTCGCCCAAGTTGACCTCCACCTAATACTCCAATCTTAATGTTAGTGGTAAAACCTTTATTCATGCCTACAAATTTAGCTTAAAAGATGGAAAAGTAACTTAAAAGAGTTAAATTTGAAAAAATTTAAAAGAATAAAGTTTATGTTGAATTTAGTTTTATTTGGCCCTCCTGGTGCAGGAAAAGGAACTCAATCAGAAAAGTTATTAGAAAAGTACGGATTAATTCACTTGTCTACTGGTGATATTTTACGTGGTGAAATGAAAGCTGGAACTGAGCTTGGGGTTAAAGCTAAATCATTAATCGAAGCAGGGAATTTAGTTCCAGACGAGGTTGTAATTGGAATGATTGGAAATAAAATTTCTGAAAATTTAGATGGAAACGGGTTCATATTTGACGGCTTTCCAAGAACTCAAGCACAAGCTGAAGCATTGGATAAATTATTGGCGGATAAAAAAACTGGTGTTTCTGTAATGCTTTCTTTAGAAGTTGCAGAAGAAGAGTTGGTAAAAAGATTACTAGAAAGAGGTAAGATTAGCGGAAGAGCTGATGACGCTAGTGAAGATACAATCAAGAATAGAATTGCTGTTTATAACAAGGAAACTTCAGTGTTAGTAGATTTTTACTCCACTCAAGGAAAACAAATTGGGATACAAGGAATTGGTGCTGTGGATGAAATTTTCGGGAAACTTACAGATGCTATTGATGGAATTAAAGTTGGCTAAATAAACCTTCTTAAAATTATGTTATGACCTCTCTAATACAAGTTAGAGGGGTTTTTTCTTAAGTGTGTCTTTGATTAAGAATTTAAATTATGTCTGGAAGCAATTTTATAGATTACGTAAAAATCAACTGTAAATCAGGTAATGGTGGTCCAGGATCTAGTCATTTATATCGTGATAAACTTACCGCAATGGGAGGTCCAGATGGTGGTGATGGAGGACGCGGCGGTCATATTATACTTAGGGGAGATATTCAGCACTGGACATTACTTAATTTAAAGTATCAAAAACACGTTAAAGCAACACATGGTGCATCTGGAAGCGGAAGTACAAGTACGGGTGCTGAAGGTGAAGACAAGTATTTACATGTTCCTATAGGTACTATTGCTAAAGATGTTGAAACTGGGGAGATTCTTGGAGAAATCATGGAAGATGGACAGGAAATTATTATTGTTCGAGGTGGAAAAGGCGGTTTAGGTAACGCTCATTTTAAAAATTCTGTTCGCCAAACACCTCGGTATGCTCAGAAAGGACTGGGTGGTTCTGAAGTTTGGATTTTATTGGAGCTGAAAGTATTGGCAGATGTTGGCTTAGTTGGGTTTCCAAACGCGGGGAAATCAACGTTGTTATCTGTACTAAGTGCTGCTAAACCTGAAATTGCAAATTATCCATTTACAACTTTAGTTCCTAATCTTGGAATTGTAAGTCATCGAGAAGATCAGTCATTTGTTATGGCTGATATACCTGGTATTATTGAAGGAGCGTCTGAGGGTAAAGGTTTAGGTCTTCGTTTTTTAAGACACATTGAGCGAAACTCAATCCTATTATTTTTAGTTCCTTCTGACTCTAATGATATTAAAAAAGAATATGATATTCTAGAAAATGAGATCAGAAAATATAATCCTGAGTTGTTAGATAAAGAGCGTATTCTGGCAATATCAAAAAGTGATATGTTGGACGATGAATTGATCCAAGAGATAAAAGAAACATTGCCAGAAGGTATCCCATCTTTGTTTATTTCATCAGTTGCACAGAAGGGATTAAGCGAATTGAAGGACACTCTTTGGGAGAAAATAAATTATGATCCATTTAAAGAAGTTTAATTTTTGTTTGATTGGCTTTTAAATATTGACCACGAAATTTTCACCTTCCTAAATGGTTTGCATAGCGGTTGGATGGATGTTATTCAATATTGGATTAGTGATCGATTTGTTTGGATTCCTTTTTACGCTTTATTGTTAGCTGGTATTATTTACAAATACCGAAAAAAATCAATTCTAATAATTTTCTTATTAATTGGATTAATAACAGTTGCTGATCAGACCTCAAGAGCATTTAAGTATGGAGTAGGAAGGTACAGACCCTGCCGTACTGAATCAACACATCAACCTAAGCCACATTTAGTTAAAGGTCACTGTGGAGGTAAGTATGGCTTTTATAGCGCACATGCTGCAAATACGTTCGCAATTGCTATGTTTATTGGCTCTTTGCTAATTCCAATTGTAAAAAAAGCAAAGTACATCTTGTTAATTTGGGCTGGAATAGTAGCTTATAGTAGAGTTTACTTAGGTGTTCATTATCCCTCTGATATTACCATAGGTGCTTTAAGTGGTTTTTTTTATGGCTGGTTATTCCTTTTAATTTTTCACAAACTTTCGGCTAAGTTTTTTTAAGTAATACAATACTCTTTTCTTTTCTTTTTTTTTACCCTCGAATTTATAACTAATTCAGTGCTGCAAATAGTTAGTGTGAAAAATTACTTTTAGTTGATATTTTGCTATTTCAATATCCCTTAACCTTTCCTTTTCAACGTAATTATTATAATAACAGTTTAAAAACCTAATGATTCTTTTTTCTTGCAAGAAACTAGAATAACAATATTTTATCCTAATTTAAACTCTAAATTGAACCATCAGTAAAACATTGATGATTTGTTTAGATTTGAGCATTGGGATATTGCATGTTTGAGTTTTAAATGTTCATTTGATATTAAATAGTATCAAAAAGTTAATATTTCAGCCTACAAGCTTAACTATTTACAGCACACGAAATATCCATATTTATTTGAATAATATTTTGTTTTTAATTGTTCTGTTAATTGGCAAAATGCTAATCAAACTTGTTTAGTTATTTTGTGATTTTAAATTGAAACTAAAGAGCTAAATAATGTTTAATTGTGAATAAATTAACACTTGTAAACCAAGAATATTGGTTGATAATCCGTAAACTTGCTCGAATTTAATTTATTGCTGATGTCACAAGGAAATAAAATAATAGAAATTCAAGAAGGTTTAACTTACGAAGATGTACTCTTAATTCCTTCTTATGCTGATATATTACCTACTGCACAAGATATTGATCTTACTACAAAATTAACAAAAAATATCTCTCTAAAAACTCCAGTTATTTCTGCTGCAATGGATACTGTAACAGGATCTGCAATGGCAATTGCAATGGCTCAAGAAGGAGGAATAGGTGTTATTCACAAAAACATGTCAATTCACCAGCAGGCTGATGAAGTTCGGAAAGTTAAAAGGGCAGAAAATGGAATGATTTTAGATCCAGTAACTGTTACAGCACATTCAAGTGTAGCTGATGCATTAAACCTAATGGCTGAGTTTAAGATTGGGGGTATTCCAGTTGTTGACGAAAATAACAAGCTAGTTGGTATTGTTACGAATAGAGATTTACGTTTCGAGAAAGACTTAGGTAAGTTAGTTTCTGAATTAATGACCGCAGACGGTTTAATTGTAGCTAACGAAAATACAAGCTTTAAAAAAGCTGAAGATATTTTGCAAGAATATAAAATCGAGAAACTTCCTGTAGTTGATAAAGATGGAGGTTTAGTAGGATTAATAACATATAAAGACATCATTAAAGTTCGACTAAGACCTAATGCGGCAAAAGATAAGTTAGGAAGATTAAGATGTGCTGCTGCGGTTGGTGTTACAGATGATTGTGTTGAAAGAGTTAGCGCTTTAGTAAAAGCTGGTGTTGATGCTGTTGTATTGGATTCTGCACATGGTCATTCGTTAGGGATTGTTAATAAATTAAAAGAAGTAAAGTCTGCTTTTCCAAACTTGGATGTAATTGCTGGTAATATTGTTACGGCTGATGCTGCAAGGACTCTAGTAGAAGCTGGAGCAAGTGCAGTAAAAGTAGGTATTGGACCTGGTTCAATTTGCACTACTCGTATTATTGCAGGCGTTGGAGTACCTCAGTTAACTGCAATTATGGACGTTGCTGAAGGTTTAAAAGGAACGGGAGTTTCATTAGTCGCTGATGGAGGTGTTAAATATTCGGGTGATTTTGTTAAAGCTTTGGCTGCTGGTGCTGATGTTGTAATGGCTGGCTCACTTTTTGCTGGTGTTGAAGAATCTCCAGGGGATACAATGATTTTCGAGGGAAGAAAATTTAAGACTTACAGAGGTATGGGGTCTATCGAAGCAATGCAGGCAGGTTCAAAAGATCGTTACTTTCAAGGTAAAACCGCTGATTCAACAAAACTTGTTCCTGAAGGCATTGTCGGAAGAGTACCTTACAAAGGAACGCTATCTGAAGTTATGTATCAAATTATTGGTGGATTAAGATCAGGAATGGGCTATACAGGCTCTGCAAATATTGATGCTTTGAAAAAAGCTAAGTTTATTAGGATCACTACTGCTGGTGCAAGAGAAAGTCACCCGCATGACGTTACAATTACAAGAGAAGCTCCAAATTATAGTAGATAATAAAAAAGTTATGAGATTTAAAAAAGTACTTATTATTGCTTTAGCATTTTCTGGTTTTGCAGCTACCGCTCAGTCCAGAAGTTTAAACGATGATTTAGCTAAGAAATGGTTAGTTTGTGTCGAAGGTGATACAATCACTGCTGAGGATTTTTGGTATGTATTTAACAAAAATGCAACTCCAGAAGATATAGCATCTAAAGACTCACTTAATAATTACCGAGAATTATATTCGAAGTTTTTATTAAAAGTCAAGGAGGCTAAATCTTTAGGATATGATACTACTTATAAATTTATTAAAGAATTTAAAGGTTATAAGGATCAATTAGCAGAGTCTTATTTGAAAGATAAAACAGTTACTGATAAACTAGTGAAAGAGGCGTACGAGCGTTCAATAGTAAATGTTGAAGCAAGTCATATATTGATTGGGACAGATTATCACGCGTTGCCTAACGATACTTTAAAAGCTTATAAATTAGCATTGAAAATTAAAAATTTAGCTGAAAGTGGTCAGGACTTTAAAGCGTTAGCCAAACAATACTCTACAGACCCAAGTGCTAAAAAAAATGGAGGTTACTTAGGGTTTTTTGGTGCCTTTAAAATGGTTTACCCTTTTGAATCTGCTGCATTTAATACAAAGCCAGGAGATATAGCGGAAGTTTTTAGATCAAGGTTTGGCTATCATGTCGTTAAAGTTCACAGTAAAAGAGATGCTGTCGGTGAGGTAAAGGTTTCTCATATTATGACTGTTGTTAGACCCGAAATGACTGAGGCAAAAAAGAAAGATGCTGAACAAAATATATATGAAATATATGCTATGCTGCAGAAAGGTGAAAACTTTCGAACGACTGCTCAAAAGTTTTCTGAGGACTTAAATACCGCAAGAAAAGGTGGTGAGTTAGGTTGGTTTGGGCCATCTAAATTTGTACCTGAATTCGAAAACGCAGCGTTTAATTTAGATTCAAACATGGCTTATTCCAAACCGATAAAAACAATTTATGGATGGCACATTATCCAGCGATTAGACAGGAAAGATATCGGTTCATTTAAAGACATAGAAAGTGAATTAAAGACCAAAGTTGCAAGATCTGATAGAGCGGAATTAAGTAAATTATCAGTTATAAACAGAATTAAAAAAGAATATGGATTTGTAGAGAATAGAGATGGAATTGACGGGTTTTATGAGTTTTGTGATACTTCACTTATCTCCGGAAAGTGGCAAGCACCTGCGGAAAATAAACTAACAACGAAAATGTTTGATTTTGCAGGGAAAACATTTACTCAAAAGGATTTTGCACTTGAACTTACAACAAAATTAGTTCCAAAAAGAGGTGGTGATTACAGAAGATTAGTTAATTACAGTTACGATTCTTGGATCGAAAATCTTTTAAAAGACCATGAAAAAGCACAGCTTCCAAACAAAGATGAAAACTACGTTAGGTTATTAAAAGAATACGAAGAGGGGATTATCCTGTTTGATTTAACGAGTGAAAGAGTATGGAATAAATCTGTTTCTGACACTGCTGGTCTAAATGCATATTATAAAGTGGAACAATCAAACTGGACTTGGGATGAAAGAATGGATGGAGTTCTTTACAAGTGTATAAATGATTCTACAGCCAAGAAATTAAGAAAATACTTAAAAAAAGGTAAAGATGATGTTTTCTTATTAGAGGAATTTAATAAAAAATCAAAATTGAATATTAGAGTTGAAGCGGGGGTTTATGAAGCAAAAGAAAGACCTGTTTTAAAAGGATTGAAGTTTAAAAAAGGAATTTCTAAGGTCATTAACGCTGATGGAACATTCATTGTTTTGAAAATAAACAATGTGATTCCTGTACAAAATAAAGAGTTACCTTATGTAAAAGGACTTGTTACTGCTAGATACCAGGATTACTTAATGAATGAATGGTTGAATGAACTAAATGCTAAGTATAAAGTTAAGTTTAACGAAGAAGTTTACAATCAATTGATTCCTGAATGATAAAAGAAATCTTAAATAAAGACTTAAAGGCTATCCAATTTGGATGGCCTTTTGTGCTTATTTTGGTTATTATTTTTCATAGTTGTGGAATGACTGACGAGAGCGCTAAACCTAAAGGAATAATCGTTGCAGAGGTTGGAGACTATTATTTAACAGTTGATGAGCTCGTAAAGGTTTTTGGGAAGGATTGGCAATCTAAAAAAAATAAAGTCGATGACTTTATTAGAATTTGGGCCAAAGGAAAAGTGGTTGGAATTGAAGCCGATAAGACTTTACCTGAAAAAGATAAAGACTTCAGTAGAGAGCTCGATTCATATAAAACTTCGTTACTTAAATATTCTTACGAGGCTAAATTGTTGGATTCGGCATTAAACCTCGATGTAAGTAAAGAGGAGATTAAATCATACTTTGAATTGAATCAAAAGAATTTTGAATTAAAAGAGAATATTATCCGTGTACGTTACGTTAAGGTGCCGAAAAAGCATAAGAGGTTTAATCAGATTAAATATTTATTGCAGTATAAAGACACTGTAAAAAAAGAAAAGTTTTTCTCAATAGTTCAAGCAGAAAATTTGTTCTGTGAGGCTAATGACAGTCTATGGCTAAAGTTAGATGAGCTTAAGAACCTTATTCCTTTTAAACTTTACAATGATGAACATTTCTTAAGAAACTATAAGTATACTGAAGCTCCTGATGGAAATGCTGTTTGGATGATTTATTTTAGTGCTAACAGATTAAAAAAAGGTGTTGCACCAATTGAGATGGTTAAAGATAAAATAAAAGCCATTATTATTAATCAGCGTAAACAAATGTTGATACAGGAAAAAGAAATTGAGCTTTATAATATAGCTCTTAAGAACAAAGAAATAAAAGTATATGTTGAAAATAAATAAAGGGTTATTAATAGCTTTATGTATTGTTACTTCAAGTGTATTTGCACAAAAGAAACCTATTTTATTGGATGAAGTTCAAGCTGTAATCGGGAAAAATGCGATTTTTAAAAGTGATGTTGAAGCGTCTATTGAGCAATTAAAAATGCAAGGTGCTCCTTCAAATATTTCTACTGAATGTTATGTTTTAAAGGAAAAGTTATTTGAAAAATTATTGGTTCATAAAGCAGAAGTTGATAGTGTGGATGTTTCTGATCAAGAAATTGATGATGCTATTGATAGAAGAATGAACTATATGCTTATGCGTCTTGGTGGTTCGGAAAAAGAATTTTTGAAATTTTATGGTAAATCTGTTTTACAATTTAAAAAAGAAATTAGAGGAACTGTTGCAGACAACATTTTAGCAAGTAAAGTTAAAGGTGGAATCACCCAATTTGTGACTGTTACTCCTAATGAAGTAAAAGAATTTTTTAGTGAAATTCCACTCGACTCATTACCAGTTGTTCCTGAGTCATATAAAATTGCTCAGCTAGTTGTTAAGGCTAAACCCAATTTAACTGAGAAACAAAGAGTTAAAAGTAAATTAGAGGGCGTTAGAAATAGAATTTTAAACGGTTCTGATTTTGATTTACAGGCAAGAATTCATTCAGACGATCCTGGTTCTCGTGAAAGAGGTGGAGATTTAGGATTTTTAGCTAGAAATCAATTAGTACCTGAGTTTAGTGCTGTTGCATTTAGACTTCAGCCTGGTGAAGTTTCTGAAGTTATTGAATCTCCTTTTGGTTACCATGTAATTCAGATGATAGAAAAGAAGGGAAATCTAATTCATGCAAGACACATCTTAAAGATGCCTGAAATTTATGATGAAGATTTAGTATTGGCAAAAAATAGAGCTGATAGTATAGCAGAGGCTATTAAAACAGATGTAAATTTTAATAAGTTAGCTTCTGATTTAAGCGATGACGAGCAGTCAAAAATAAATGGTGGAATTGTACAAAATCCAGAAACCGGTGGAGATTACTTTGAAGTAGAGGATATGGATAAAAATCTTTATCTCACTGTTCAGCAATTAAAGGAGGGTGAAACTACTGAGCCTCAAGTATTCATTATGCCTGATAATTCAAGAGCATATAGAATAGTTTATTTAATGGATAAATTAGAATTTCACACTGCTAATATTGCAACTGATTATGATAGAATAAAATCAGCTGCTCTAAATCAAAAACAAGATGACGAATTATCGAAGTGGATTTCTTCTCATTTAAATGGAACGTTTATTAAACTTCCAGAGGAGTATAAGAGTTGCTCTGAGTTGTCGATTTGGTATAAAAACGAGACTAAATAAATTTTAAAAAAAGCTATATGGCCGTAATTTTTGAATCGGATGTAGAAGGAATTAAAGCATTATCAGAAGCTTCTAAACGTCTTGAGCAAGAAATAAGTAAAGTTATAGTAGGACAAAAAGATGTTGTAAGAGGGATCGTTATTTCGATTTTTTCTAACGGACATTCATTATTAGTGGGCGTGCCTGGTTTAGCTAAAACATTATTAGTTAATACAATTTCTCAAGCGTTGGGATTAGGATTTAATCGAATTCAGTTTACGCCTGATTTAATGCCTAGTGATATTGTAGGGGCTGAAATTCTAGGTGAAGACCGACAATTTAAATTTGTAAAAGGACCTGTTTTCACGAACGTACTTTTAGCTGATGAAATAAACAGAACTCCTCCCAAAACTCAAGCAGCTTTGTTAGAAGCCATGCAAGAAAAGAAGGTAACCAATAGCGGTAAAAGCTATGCCTTACCAAATCCATTTTTTGTTTTAGCAACACAAAATCCAATTGATCAAGAAGGGACTTACCCTTTGCCAGAAGCCCAACTAGATCGATTCATGTTTAATTTATGGGTTGATTATCCATCATTAGAGGAGGAGATTCAGGTTGTAAAAGCTACAACTTCAAGTGTTAAGGTTAATGTAGATCCAATACTTTCGGTTGATGAAATTATTGCTTTTCAACAATTAATAAGAAGGGTGCCAATTGCTGATAATGTTTTAGAGTATGCTGTTAAGTTAGCTGTAAAAACAAGAAAAGACTCAAAAGATGCACCTCAGATAAGTAAAGAGTATTTGACTTGGGGTGCTGGTCCAAGGGCTTCTCAATATTTAGTTTTAGGTGCTAAAGCTCATGCAGCTTTAAATGGAAAATATTCTCCTGACATAGAAGATGTAAAAGCAGTAGCAATGCCGATTTTAAGACATAGGGTTATGAGAAACTACAAAGCGGAAGCTGATGGTGTTTCTTTAGAACGAATAATTGAATCTCTTTTATAATTTTCTGTGAGCGTAAAAAATCAAACAAAAGAGCAACAAACTTTACTAAATTCAGGAAAGTTCCTTCCCATTATGGAGGAGTTTTATACGATACAAGGTGAAGGAGATAAAGCGGGAAAGCCAGCTTATTTTATTCGAATTGGTGGTTGCGATGTAGGTTGCCACTGGTGTGACGTAAAAGAAAGTTGGGACGCGAGTATTCATCCTTTGGTAGAAGTTGATTCTATTTTAGATAAATTAAAAGATATTCCATCAAAAGATGTTGTAATAACAGGAGGAGAGCCTACAATTTATAATTTAGATTACTTGTGTAATTTTCTACACAGAAATCATTATCAAACATATTTGGAAACAAGCGGAGCTCATCCATTTTCAGGTAGGTGGAATTGGATATGTTTATCACCAAAAAAAAACATTCCTCCCAAACCAGAAGTATATTCACTAGCACACGAGTTGAAAATAATTATCCATAATAAGAATGATTTTATGTGGGCTGAGGAACATGCTGAATTGGTAAATTCGGATTGTAAGTTGTTCTTGCAACCAGAATGGAGTAAGTTGGATCAAATGATGCCTTTAATTGTAGATTATGTTATGAGTAATCCAAAATGGAATGTTAGTTTACAGACACATAAAGTTATGCATATACCCTAATTAAGTATTATGAAAAAGACACTCATTATTGGTGCAACTCCAAACAAAGATAGATACGCTTACAAGGCTGCGGATAAATTAACTGAAGCAGGGCATCAAATTATTCCTTTTGGAATTAAGAAAGGTGAGGTTTTTGGAAAAACGATTATTAATGAATGGGAAGATTTTGAAGAAATTCATACAGTAACTATGTATGTTGGAGCTGTAAGACAAGATGCATATTACGATAAAATAATTTCATTAGAACCAAAACGAGTTTTGTTTAATCCAGGCACTGAAAATCCTGATTTTCAAACTAAACTAATAAAAGCTGGAATAGAAGTTGAAGAAGCTTGTACTTTGGTGTTGTTGTCTTTGAAGAATTATTAAGTTTGAAGCTAATTATAAGTTTTCTTTTACTTATTTCTTTGAGTTTAACGGCTCAAAAAAAGCTCTATTATTTTTCCGGATCTGATTGGTGTATTCCGTGTATGAAATTTCAGAAAGAATTTATCGAATCTGAAGATTTTATAAGTTTTTGTAAAGAATATAAAGTTGATTTTGAAATCCTTGATTTTCCACAAGGAAGAAAAAATATTCTTAAAAAGGAATTGCAAAGAAGGGATTCTTTAGCTAAGCTTTATAATAAAACTGGTTCTTTTCCTTATCTAACGATAGTAGATGAAATCAATTTAATATCTATTGATCATAAGAGAAATTCTGTTTTAATTATTGAAGAGTTAAAGAGAGGTTATGAATCTTTATTAACGCAGACTAGAATGAAAATGGGTAGTCCGTTAACTATTCAGTTTTCCTCTCATGACACTTCTTTATTCAGTAATTGTTGGAATGAAGTAGATAGAATAAATAAAATAATTTCCTCCTGGGACGCTTCATCAGAGGTGTCTAGAATAAATAAATACGCAGGTGAAAAACCTGTGAAAATCTCAAGAGAATTACTTTCTCTTCTAAGTTATTGTAAGGAGTTAAGTGAAACTACGCAAGGAGCCTTTGATATTACAATAAAACCAGCTTTAAATATTTGGCACTGGAAAACCGGAATTGTTCCTTCTGATAGTTTGATTAATTCTGTATTAGGATTAGTTAATTTCAAAAACCTTGAACTTAATAAAATCAATTCAACAGCATACCTTACTAAAAAAGGAATGTTAATTGATTTTGGGGCTATTGGTAAAGGTTATATGGCAGATAAGATAACCTCGTTATTGAAATTGAAAGGAGTAAAGGAGGGTCATATAAATTGTGGAGGAGATATTTTTTCTTTTTCCTCCAAAACAAGCACAAGTATTATTGGAATTGTTAATCCCATAAATACTAATGACATCTTATTTTCCCTTGAAGTATCAAATGCTTCGGTTGTGACAAGTGGAAATTATTATCGGTTTTTCAAATCAGGAGGTAAAAAGTATTCTCATATTCTAAATCCGAAAAACTGTAAGCCAGTTGAAAACAACATTACAAGTGTTACTGTTCTAGCTCCCAATGCTACACTAGCAGATGCACTTTCTACAGCTGTAACAGTTTTGGGTGTAGATATAGGAATAGATTTAATAAATCAATTACCACTTACCGAAGTTGTGATTGTAATTAAAAACGGAGAAACGTTTTTTAGCGATGACATTAGGGTTTTGGAGAAAAAATAAGTATTTAGTCTAGCATGAAGATATCTTCACCTTTCTTTTTCATAAGGTAATGTTCTCTCGCAAATTTTTCCATAAATTCATTATTATTCAAATTTCTAAGAAAAATTTTATTCTTTGCGGTTTCTTTTTTTAAACGAAAAAGTTCTTGCTTTAGCTCATCTTTTTGTTTTACAAGTTCGGCATGAAAGAAGAAATTGTAATGATCAAAAAAGCTAATCCAAACAACAAACCCTATGCTAACTAAAAAGTAGCGATTTTTAAAAACAGTAGGAATGTCTTGAATAAACTTCATAATGTTAAGTTAAATATTACTATGAATATTTTTAAAAAAAAAAGATCTTCTTGTTAACACTAAATAATTGAAAACTGATAATAAAAAAAAGGTTTCTTTTTATTAGAAACCTTTTTTTTTAAGTGAAATTTGATAATATTAATTAACCATTACTGGCATTACTAACATCAAAATATTTTCGTCTGTTGCTTCCGAATCAGATGGAAGAATAATTCCTGCTCTACTTGGATCACTCATCTCAATAATTACCTCTTCAGTATCAATGTTGTTGAGCATTTCGATTAAAAACCTTGAGTTAAAACCGATTTCCATATCTTCTCCAGAGTAACTACAAGTTAGTTTCTCATCTGCTTTGTTTGCAAAATCTAAATCTTCAGCTGAAATATTTAATGAACTACCAGCTAATTTTAAATTTACCTGGTGTGTTGTTTTATTCGCAAAAATAGAAACCCTTTTAACAGAGTTTAATAGTAAACCTCTATCAATTGTTAATTTATTTGGATTTTCTTTTGGAATAACAGCTTCGTAATTAGGATATTTTCCTTCTACTAGTCTGCATACTAAATGAAGTTCTCCAATTGTAAAAAATGCATTGTTTTGGTTATATTCAATTTTTGTTTCTGAATTGCTACTCAAACAATTTTTTAACAGGTTTAATGGTTTACTTGGTAGTATGAACGAGGTTGAGTTTTCTGATTTAGCGTCAAGTCTCTGATACTTTACCAATTTGTGTGCATCAGTAGCAACAAAAGTTATGTTATCAGCATTAAGCTCACAAAATACACCACTCATTACTGGACGCAGCTCATCACTACCAGCGGCAAATAAACTTTTGTTAATCGCTCTTGATAATACTTCAGAAGTAATTTTTAAAGAACTTGATTGTTCAATTTCTGGTACTTTTGGAAATTCTTCTCCACTGTGGCCACTTAATTTGTATTTACCATAATCTGAAGAGATCTCAATTTGAAAGTTTCCTTCATCAACTGAAAATTTAATTGGATGATCACTTAAATTCTTTAAAATTTCGATTAACATTTTTGCAGGAATTGCAATTAATCCATCTTGCTTTGATTCAACAGAAAGTCTTGAACTCATTGTTGTTTCCAAATCGGAAGCCGAAACTTTTAACTGAGATCCTTTTATTTCAAACAAAAAATTGTCTAAAATTGGTAACGTATTACTAGAGTTCAAAACTCCATTAATAAGAGAAAGTTGTTTTAGTAAAGATGCACTTGATACAATAAAATTCATGTTCTGCAATTTAGTCCTATAAAGATATATGAAGCGCGATTTTTACACTCGTTTTAAAGTATCTAATTATTAACAATTAACAACTACTAATTAACATTTTTAGCATTTTGGAATAGAGGTAACTTTAATCATTAATTTTTAGTAAAAGTGTTAATTAAATTTTTTAAAAATATGAATGCTAGGAGAATATTTTATGGGATCTCAGTTGTTTTATTGAGTTTAATTGGTTTTTCAGCATATTTTATTTCCTTAAATTTTTTATGGGTTCTAATTCTATTGATGCCATTGATGATTTTAGGGGTTTCAGACATAAGTCAAAACAAACAATCTATTAAAAAGAACTATCCTCTAATTGGGCATTTCAGGTATATATTAGAAAAGATTAGACCTGAAATAATGCAGTATTTTGTGGAAACAGACACTGAGGGTCGACCATTTAATCGGTTGCTAAGATCGATGGTTTACAGGAGGGCAAAAAAAGTAAATGACACAGTACCATTTGGAACTCAAATGGATGTATACAGAGTTGGCTATGAATGGATGGATCATTCTATTTATTCCCATCATACAAAGTATATTCAACAGCATCCTAGAGTTTTAGTTGGTGGGTCAGATTGTAAACAACCTTACCTATCAAGTATTCTTAATATTGCTGCAATGAGTTATGGCTCTTTAAGTAAAAATGCTGTTTCAGCTATGAACTTAGGCGCAATGAAAAACCAATTTGCGCATAATACTGGAGAGGGAGGTATTACTCCTTTTCATGATTTAGGGGGGGATGTTATATGGCAAATAGGAACCGGTTATTTTGGATGTAGAGATGAAGAAGGGGCGTTTTCTCCTGAAAAATTTGAAAAGAAAGCTAAAAAGAAAAACATTAAAATGATTGAGATTAAAATATCTCAAGGCGCAAAACCTGGCCATGGGGGTATTTTACCAGCAATTAAAAACACACTTGAAATTGCAGAGATAAGAGGTGTTAAACCTGGTATTGCAATTCATTCACCACCGCATCATTCAACTTTTTCTACGCCAATTGAGCTTTGCCATTGGATTAAAGAATTGAGATATTTATCAGGTGGTAAGCCTATTGGTTTTAAATTGTGTATTGGCAGAAAAAGTGAGTTTGTTGATTTATGTTTAGCAATGATTGAAACCGGTATAAAACCAGATTTTATATCTGTTGATGGTGGTGAAGGAGGAACTGGAGCAGCACCTATGGAGTTTTCCAACTCTTTGGGTATGCCATTGAGGGACGCATTAGCCTTTGTTAGCAACACTCTTGTTGGTTTTGATTTAAAAAAGGATATTAAAATTGCTGCTTCTGGAAAGATAATTACAGGGTTTCATATTGCTAGAGCAATTGCATTGGGAGCTGATTTGATTTATAGTGGAAGAGCTATGATGTTAGCTATTGGTTGTATTCAGGCCTTACAATGCAATAATAACACTTGTCCTGTAGGTGTTGCAACGCAGAACAAAAGTTTAATGAAAGGATTGGTTATAGATAATAAAGCAGAAAGGGTTTCGAATTATCATCATGAAACGTTAAAGGCTTTTGTTGAATTAACTGCCGCTGCTGGTTTATATGAGCCTTCTGAAATAAAAAGAGAGCATATTAATAGAAGAGTTAGTATGAATAGAGCAATGAAGTATAGTGAGATTTTCCCCTATATTGGTAAGGGTTCATTACTGGAGCCTAGGTTTTTAGATCGTTATTTACGAGAGAATATTTAAGCTAATTTTATTCTAATTAGTATTAAAATAGGTTAACCGTTTTTAAACGGTTTTGAATTACACCAAAGTATATTTACTCTTTAAGCTATGTTTTTATCCTCATCTCTAATGTTTTTTTGAGTTTATGAATGAAGGTTAAACTTAGAAATATTTGTCTTAATCGTAGGTTTGACTGGCTCTATTTCTTCCAACCAATTCCAATTCTTTGACCGAATTTTCAATGCTTTGAACTATTTCACATTCAGTAAAAACGCTTTGTGCCTCTACGCTGACGTAGTCAAGATTTATGTCTGAGTTTACTAGGTTTAAGTCTTTAGGTTGCAATCCTGCGTAACTTAGGTACCATTTATTGTTATAGCTTGATTGATGTTTAAAAAAGTAAACATATCCTTCTTCGTATTTGTTTTTGATGTAATGTTTCTCTACGAATTGAAGACTGTCATCTTCCTCAACTCTTGAACTTGCTAAAATAGCCGATTCCATTAGTTTTTGCTGACTCAAAAAGGTTGTATCAAATTTATTTTCCTTTCCGATGAATTTTAAGGATTTGTAAAAAGCTAATCGATAAGAAACGCTTTCGGAAAGTTTAGTATAAACGCTGTCTTCTAAATCAACATTTGCATTTGTTAGCATAATAGCACTAACAAATCTATATTTTTCATTAGCATGATTTATTAATGAGTTCACGTAACTTCGTACTTTTTTGTCTTTTTTATAATATGGCATTAATAACTTTAAGAATAAAGTAATATCATATTGATCTACTAGGTTGACTTTGTAATCAATTCGATCCCCAAAGCTGTAGTAATAATCGTTATCATCAAGACTAACAGATACTGAAGAAGTTGAACTATATCCATTATTTTTTTCAGCTGTTTTACTCTTAGCTTCGCGGAGTATTAACTGCTTTTCTCTTTTGTAAGAGGAACTGTTTATTCGTTTATTATCTAATAAATTAGCACTTAGTTGATAAACAGATTCTCGATAATCAGCGTATAATACCAAATCCCATAAATCTGGATACAGTTTAGAAGTTAGCTCTAATGAATCATCTAAGTAGTAAAAGAAACTTTCTATTGGATTCTCATTGAATGTTATTGGAGGCTCCTGCATTAGTAATTTATTCATTACTTTGTACGCTTTTTTTGTTCCATACTTACCTAGAGCTTTCAAACAAGCAAACTGTAGTTTAGACTGATCAGAAGAAGACTCGTATTTACTTTTCAAATAAGAGATAATTTTAGGGTCTTTAATATATCCTAGTTGTTTAATTAAATACGGAGTCGTTTCTTCTTTATCACCATCTGGGAATTCAAAATTATCAATATAGTATATCATACTATCAACATGATCTTTTTTGAATGTAATTCGATTACGCAAATTAATAGCGCGCTTAATACTCAAAGAATCACCGCTTGCAAGATCAGAAAAAAACATTGGGGCATTTGACACTGTGATTTTTTTTCCTAGTAAAACATCTGTTGTAGGAGTGAAGGATTCAAAAAATGTTGAAATAAATTTTGATCTAGGATATAATGCATTGTATGCCGTACTTACAGTGTAAACTAATCCTTCGTTAATAATTGTTTTTAATTCAATTACTTTTTGACTTCCTGTATCGGTAACAATAACATGCGCTGTTGGAAGTGTGTCGTTGTTATCGTAAGTTTCTTCTTTTATAATATAACTTGTTTCCAAATACTCCTCTAGCTCATCTTTCCAAAATTCTTTTAATGTTTCGACATGGTAATAATCACTGTGCTTTAAGTATTTAACACGAATTGATTCGTAGTTTTTTTTGTAAAAAAAGTTTCGGAACTGTTTTACATAATCCCAATCCTCTTTTTTCTCTTTTGACTTACTTTGAACAAACCTAATTACATCATCCATCGCTAGCGGAGTAATAGGTGTTTTTACTGTGTAACTTAAGAGGGTGTCATGATAAGTTACGTAGTTATCCTCATTATAATTATCAGTGAAATTTAAAGAATTGAAAAATTGCATTGCTTTAGACTCTTGAGATTTCGCCGCCATAAAGTAGTAAAAGTTTTTCCATAAAACAGATGCTATAAAAATTGAATCACCTTCGCCATTTATTAAATAACCAACAGCAGTATTATTTTTTATTTTTAACGTTTTAACTTCTCTAATTGAATCAAATTCCTCAGAAAACACTTCAAATAGATAACTTAATTCAAAAGAGTCCTCTTCAATATAATTAAAGTCGTTTAACCAATCTGATTGAAAAATATAATAAGAACTGTCGGTAGGAGTGAAGGATTGAACATTGTATTTAGGTGGTGAATTTGAAATACTAGTAGCATGTTCAGTACTAATAATAGCTCCAGGAAAAGTAATGTTAAAATCATTAAGAGAAGAAGTATAAACAGTTTCTTTATCGGCTGGCTGATTAATTTTAACACTCTTTATAAATCGGTCCCCATATATTTTAGCCCATTTACCTGTACCGGACATTTTGAAAAATATAACTTCTAAAGGGGTGAAAACAATTAGCCTTTGCTGAAAATCTCCTCTACGGGTTTCGTTTAGAATTTGGATAGCATCAAAACCATTTATTTTAATCTTTTTTTGCTCAATAATATTTCCTGCAATATTTTCAAATAAAAGAGAATCAATTTTAGACTGCCACTCTTTTGGTGAAAAAGATTTTAATGGGGAATAAGTTTGAAATCTTGAAATGAAAAAATTACCACCATTTACCATGTCTGGAAAGAAATATTGTAAATCATTTGATTTTCCTTTTGTTTCATATAATTCCCCTGGGATAGAAACAGTTATGTAGCCATCTCTTGTAGTGAATGGTTCATAAGCTAAATCCAAAAACACTTTCTCAATTTCATTTTTTTTGTGCTTTGCAAGTTCTGAAACGTTTCGAATTATTGGTCGTAAAGTGTATCCCATTTCTCGCAACATTTGAATCACACCTTTTTTACCCGGAAGATGTGCAGCTCCCATCCCTATAAATATTTTTTGTTTTTGAGCTAATGTATCAATTCCTAAAGCCATTATTCGGTTACGTTCATGTAGGAAATAATGCAAATAATTGTCTGATTTTGAAGTAATTTTAGTAATTGAATCAATAATATCAAGCTTACCATTTCGGTAGGCATCTTCCATTGCTTCTCTAACACTCATTTCTTTATTCCATTTTGAGTAATATGATTTTTTATGCTTCTTTTTCTTGTCTTCATTCTTGTCATTTTCGTCAGGTATCATTGCCATAATTTGAAGTTCATTCGTTTCCGAAAAGTCTTCCAAATTCTTCACTTTTATTTTTTTCTTACGTGCGTACTGGTATATAAATAAATCGAGGTAAGTATTTTCTTCATATTCTTTATTCTGATTTGAACCTCTATAAAGAAAGCCATTTTCTAAAGAGTGTTTTTGGCGTAAAGCTTCTTCTAAATTCTTTTTATTTGGAGTTGGAATGCTAACTAATTGTTGATAAAAATTATCGTCTCCATTGATGAAATCACTAGTCATTCGAGACATTATTGCTCCATCGTTAGCGGTGTACATTTCCTCAATCCAGTTGCCTGGATTTGATTCTAAGCAAACTAAGTCAGAATTATCTAACGCCATAAAAAAGGTATCTCCTAAATGAAATGCAATTTTGTTACTAACATGCATTGTTCCATATAGATAGGATTTTGAGTTTAAACCATTACCTGAAATCTCCCAAAGTAAACTAGAGGCTTTTTTTTGAGCTGAAATATTTAAAACAAATGCGATGCATGCTAGAGCAATTAAGATAGATTGTTTCATAAAATTTAACTCTCTTGTGACTGCAAGTTTAATAAATATTAACTGTAAAAAAGATCTAGTTGTTGTTAATAAATTGAAATTAACCAGTAACTGGTTTAATAGGTTTCGAAATAGTTTAATTTGTGTTTATAATTATGAAGAGTATACTTAAATTTTGTTGTCTGTTTTGTTATAAAACAATTACCCTTGTATAATTAAAACATTAATTTTTTACAGTGGTATGAATTCAAATATAGTATAATTTGATGGGTTTATTATTTCTCTCTAGTTTATAAAATTCAACCGCTTAAATTGCCAATTTGATCTTTTATTTTGAAATGAATTTTAATTTAAAACTTCTTAAGTTTTTTATAAAACTAGATTGGTTTTTACTATTTCTTGAATAGATGAAAACGAGAAAATTCAAATAAAAGTGTGAAAATTAAAGTAGACGTCTTAATTAGGCATAAAACTTGTTATTGTTTTGTTAAAATCAATAATATGAGAAGATCTTTAATTTTAAGCACGTTTTGTTTCGTTTTTATGATTTCGAAAAGTCAAATGGACTTTTCAGTAAGTGGAATTTATTCATCTCCTTTAGATCAGTTTTGTATAAACGATTATAATGAGGGTTGGGGAGCTAAATTTGGTTTAGGTTATACATTTCTAACTGATCAAAACTGGGGTATTGAAGTAGGAGGGAATTGGTTAATTAGTAATAATGGTTGGAGAAAAGCAACATTAGATTTTGGAGATTATACCTTGAGAAACAATTTTTATAATTGGCAAATTAAAGGAAATATAGTCTTTGAACAAGGTTTATTTAAACACTATTTTGGAGCTAACATAGGAAGGGCTAGATATTTTACGACAGAATACTTAGGTTTCAATGCAACGCAAGAAGATGGTTCAACCTATTTTGATGATGTATTATACAAACAAAGGGTTTTTCAATTCGGGGCTCAATTTGGAACCTACATTAGGATTAATGATATAGTATCATTTGATTTAGGAATGTCAGTTTTAAAATCACCTGAAACAGTTAAGTATATAAACTTTGAAAGTTACTCCTTTGATGGTGAAACAATTAATTATGAGGAGCCATCAACTTCACCTTTCATACTTACTATTAGTGCAGGGATTCGAATAAATTTATCTGAGTTTGAAATTAGTGAGCCTTCTTGTGGGAATGGATATTCATCCAATTCATCTTATAATGAGTACGACTATTCGGAACCTAGATGTAAACGCTCGTCCCCTTCATCAAGCAGACGTTCATCCTGGTATTCAAACAGAAGTTCTTCTTCTTCTTCTTCTTCGGGTAGTTCTTCTGCATCAAGTAGTTCATCTAAAAAATCAACTCCTAAGCTGTACAAAAATGGTAAAACACCAGTTAAATACGAATAAGTTAAAAATTAAACACACAAAAAAAGCCTCTAGATATCTAGGGGCTTTTTCGTATACTTTTCATGCTTAATTAATTCATGAATAATCTAATAGATTGTGCTAGTTTTGCTTTCATATCTTTTCTTTCAACGATATAATCAAGGAAACCATGTTCTAAAACAAACTCGGCTGTTTGAAATCCTTTTGGTAGATCTCTACCAATTGTTTCTTTAACAACTCTAGGTCCAGCAAATCCAATTAATGCATTAGGCTCGCTAATATTAATATCACCTAACATTGCATAAGAGGCTGTAACACCACCAGTTGTTGGATCAGTTAAAAACGAAATGAATGGTAGTTTTGCTTCTGCAAGTAAACTTAACTTAGCAGATGTTTTTGCCATTTGCATTAATGATAATGCAGCTTCCATCATTCTAGCTCCGCCTGATTTAGAAATTAATATAAACGGTTTTTTGTACTTAATACAATGATCAATTGCTCTTGAAATTTTCTCTCCAACAACAGATCCCATAGAGCCCCCAATAAAGTTGAAATTCATACAAGCAATAACGACATCAACATCTTCCATTTTACCATAACCAGTAGTAATAGCATCTGTTAAACCTGTTTTCGCTTTAGCGGCTTTTAACCTGTCTTTGTATTTTTTTGTGTCCTCAAATTTTAAGGGATCTCCAGAAATTAGTTTTGGACTTAATTCCGAATATTTCCCGCCATCAAATAAAAACGAAAAATATTCCGTAGAATTAATTCTTTCATGATGCTCACAAGTAGGACAAACCCATAGGTTCTCCTTATGCTCTTCAGCAGTCATCATTGTTTTACATTTTTTACATTGATGCCAAAGCCCTTCAGGAGTTTCCTTTTTAGCTATTGTAGGCGTAGCAATGTTATCTTTCATTCTCTTAAACCATCCCATAATAAGGTGTTTTAAATTTGAAGGTCAAAATTAGTAAAAAAAGAACCATCTCAGTTTTTTAATATCAATGTCTTTTACACAAATGTTTTTGTATAACCTAACTCCTTATTTATTAAGGTGTTTAATGACTTCTTTAGTTATGTTTAAACTTGAATCTGCGTACATAAACGCACCACTTCCGGCGGGAGAGTACACGTAATCATACCCTTTTTTTTGCGCAAAATGATAAATTTTTCTATTGATATCTTGATTTAGTTTTTCTCGATAGATTTTAATTGAATCTTGAATACCAGACAATGAATTTTGTTTTGATTTTTCAAATTTAAGTTTGATTTCGTAGAAATGTTTTAAAGTGGATTGATCAATTTCAATATTTTCATTTTTTAACCTAGATAAAGAATCTCTTAACTGGTTAATTTCGGCTTGTGAAGCGAGTAAATCACTAGCGGCATTATTTTCAAAGTTTTTTATCAACTCTTCAAAGGCTATCGACAGATGATATTCCTTATAAATATCATTTATGTCTATAAAGCCTGTTTTTAACTTTTGATCATTACAACTGGTTAAAAATAAAGAACTTAAAACTAAAATTTTTAACATTAAAAAGTACTGCTGTTTTGTTGCTGATTTTATGTGGTTGAAAAAACTACCGTCTTTGGTGATAAATTTTGAATGATACATGGGGCTAAGCTATTGAATTTTACTAATTTCACACAACTATGGCAGGAAGTATTTTTGGAAACATATTTAGAGTATCCACTTTTGGAGAATCACACGGTAAAGGTTTAGGAGGAGTAATTGATGGATGCCCAGCTGGGGTTGAAATTGATGAAGAATTTATACAGGCTGAATTAGACAGAAGAAGGCCTGGTCAAAGTAAAATAGTTACACAAAGGAAGGAGGGAGATAAAGTCGTTTTTTATTCGGGAATATTCGAGGGAATATCAACAGGAACTTCAATCGGTTTTGTAATCGAAAACGACAATCAAAAATCAAGAGACTATGATCATATAAAAGATAAATTTCGTCCATCTCATGCAGACTACACCTTTTCAGAAAAGTATGGTGTAAGAGATTATAGAGGTGGTGGAAGATCTTCTGCTAGAGAAACTGTAGCGAGAGTAGTTGCTGGTTCGATCGCTAAGTTGGTATTAAAGAATTTTGGGATTACTATTAACGCTTATGTTTCTCAGGTTGGCTCAATTCAGATGAAACAGTCCTTTAATGAAGTAGATTTATCGAAAATTGAAAATAATATTGTTCGATGTCCAGATGAATCTGTAGCTGAAACAATGATTGACTACATAATGCAAGTTAGAAAATCAGGTGATACAATTGGAGGAGTTGTTGATTGTGTTGTTAAAAATGTTCCCGTTGGAATTGGAGAACCCGTTTTTGACAAATTACATGCCGAATTAGGTAAAGCTATGCTATCGATAAATGCTGTTAAGGGTTTTGAATATGGTTCAGGCTTCGAGGGTGTGAAGCAAAGGGGGTCAGAACACAACGACATTTTCGAATCTGTTGATGGTGTATTAAACACAAAAACAAATAATTCGGGTGGAATACAAGGTGGAATTTCTAACGGACAAGATATTTATTTCCGAACTGCATTTAAACCAGTTGCTACAATAATGATCGATCAAGATTCGGTGAATGAGGATGGCGATAAAGTTACTGTTTCCGGAAAAGGTCGGCATGACCCTTGCGTAGTGCCAAGAGCTGTACCTATTGTAGAGGCAATGGCAGCAATTACTATTCTGGATTCCATTATGCTTTCAAAAACAAATAAGCTTAGCAATATTCTATAATGAAAAGAAAATTCCCACTGCATTGGCAAATTTTAACAGGTTTAATATTTGGAGTAATATATGGTGGAGGAGTAAGTATTTTTGTTGATACAACTAGCTTAGTTGAGGCAATTCAAGAATTTACAGCTCATTGGGTAAAACCATGGGGAACTATTTTTGTGAACAGCTTACAACTAATTGCAGTACCGCTCGTTTTATTCTCTTTGGTTAATGGAATTGCGGGATTAAAAGATTTTACTAAACTAGGGAGTATTGGAGGTCGAGCAATTGGCTTTTATGTAATTACAACTATAATTGCAGTCTCAGTTGGTTTATTGGTTGTGAATGGATTTAAACCTTGGGAATCGTTAACTGTGGAGGCAGGAAAAGATCTTATTAGTGCATATTCAAATCAAGCTGAAAAGAACATTAGCTCAGCCCAGAAAGTTAAGGAAAGTGGTCCACTGCAGTTTTTAATTGATTTAGTTCCTAAAAATATTGTGGGAGCTGCGTCTATGAATAAAAACATGTTACAAGTTATTACTTTCGCAATCCTTTTTGGAATAGCTTTAATATCTATTAAATCTGATAAATCAGAACCAGTTAAAAAGTTTTTTGAAGGCGTAAATGAGGTTGTTCTTAAAATGGTTGATTTTATTATGTACCTAGCCCCAGTTGGAACCTTTGCCTTGATATCAAATGTTTTTGTACAAAATAGTAAACATTTTGGTGATTTAATTATTGGAATTGGAGGGTACTTTATAAGTGTAATATTTGCTTTGGTATTATTAGCATTGGTTTTATATCCACTTATTTTATGGGTGTTTGCAAAAGTAAATCCATTGCAATTTTTAAAATCTATTTCACCAGCTCAGTTATTGGCATTTTCTACAAGTTCAAGTGCGGCTACTTTACCTGTTACAATGGACTGTGTTAAAAATAATGTTGGGGTGAGTGAAGAAGTTACTAGTTTTGTGCTCCCTTTGGGAGCTACCATTAATATGGATGGTACAAGTTGTTATCAAGCAGTTGCTGCAGTTTTTATAGCCAATGTAATGGGTTTTGATTTAACAATGATGGATCAGCTTACTATTGTTTTAACAGCTACTCTTGCAAGTATCGGCTCTGCAGCAGTTCCTGGAGCAGGAATGGTGATGTTAGCAATTGTTTTAGGTCAATTACGCGTTCCTATGGAAGGTATAGGATTAATATTAGGAGTTGATAGATTATTAGATATGTGCAGAACGGTAGTCAATGTAACCGGTGACGCAATGGTTTCGACTGTAATAGCAAAACAAATAGGGCAATTAAAGATTAAATCAGTCGTTAATTAAAATTGATTAAATATATTAAAATGAAAACAGTGAAAAAGTTATTAAAGATTGTTGGAATATTAGTGTTTTTGTTGATATTATCACTAATTACTATTCCAATATTGTTTAAAGATCAAATCGTTGAAAAAGTAAAGGAAATAGCCAACGCTTCTGTAAATGCTAAAGTTGATTTTGGTGATTTTGATTTGTCGTTAATAGCATCATTTCCAAGTTTTACTTTTGAAATTAATGATGTAAGTGTTATCAACAAAGCACCTTTTGATGGAGATACTTTAGCACATATTGGAAACATAAACTTAGAGTTGGATTTGGGGAGCGTTATTAATGGTCGTTATGTTGTTTCTAGTTTTAATATTAATGATCTAACAGCAAATGCGAAGGTTTTAAAAGATGGCAAAGCAAACTGGGATATCGCAATTGAAGATTCAATAGTGGTTGAAGAGGAAACTGAGGGGGTTGATGAAGAAGTAACAGAGGAAGGTGATTTAATTACTGGCTTAGAGTCATTTTCAATCAATAATGTAAATCTCTCATATGCTGACCTACAATCAGAAATGGTTGCTCTTGTCAAAGGATTTAATCAATCAGGAAGTTTAATCATGGTAAATGATTCAACAGATATAAATATTAATACAACAATTAATTCTATTTTATTTGATTTAGAAGGAGAACGATTAGCGAATAACTTAAAGTTCGAATCTAACTTAAAGATTAAAGCTGATTTAGCTACAATGGCTTTTCAGTTTAAAGAAACATTGATTAAGTTAAATAAATTAAAAATAGGAGTAGACGGAACAATGGGAATGCCGGATGACATGTACTTTGATTTAGCAATTACGGCAAAAGACAATAAGTTTAAAGATATTTTATCTCTTATTCCCGCCTCTTACTTATCGGATTTAGAAGGAGTAGAAACAAAAGGTACTTTTAACTTAGGTGCGCATTTAAAAGGTAAAATGACTGATGAGGATTTACCTAGTTTTGATGTCAATTTTGAAATTAATGACGCTTATTTAAAATACCCAGACTTACCTGAAGCTGTGGATAATATTCAAATGGACTTAGCGATTAACAATAAAGACGGAATAATTGATCATACTGAAGTTGATTTAAAATTGTTCCATTTAGAACTGGCTAAGAATCCAATTGATATTAAATATTTTTTAACCAATGTTGAGTCTGATCCAACAATGAAAGTGTCTATAAAATCAAAATTTCGATTAGAAAATCTTGCTCAAGCAATCCCGATGGAAGAAGGAGAAGAGCTTAAAGGTGGCTTAAACGTTAATCTTGATTTTGCGGGGAAATTAAGTTCGATTGAAAATGAAAAGTATGAAGAATTTAAAGCTGGTGGTCAAGTTATTTTTGATAATCTTTTGTACAATACACCCGATTTACCTGCTACGCTTATCAAAACTGGTTATTTAAATTTCTCATCACATTATCTAGAGGTAAGTAATTTTGATATGCGTTTAGGAAAGAGTGATTTAACTGCAAACGGAAGAATTGATAACATCTTAACTTATGTATTTAAAGATTCTTTAATTGTTGGACGTTTTAATCTTAAATCTGATTACTTTGATTTAAATGAATTAATGGAAGAAGATACTGTTGAAGTTTTAGTTGTTGGAGAAATAGATGAAGCTAGTATGGCGATGATCAGAGCTCAAGCAATTAGTGATTCAATTGAATCAGAAGAACCATTGGAGGTATTCGAAATCCCTAAGAATGTAAACTTTGTATTGGCTTCTAATTTTAAAAAGATTGATTTTGAAGATATGCCAATTGATGACTTTAAAGGACAAATAGTTTTAGAAGGTGGAATTGCACATTTTAATGACGCCTCAATGAGAATATTTGATGGTGTGCTTAAAATGGACGGAGATTATAATACAGTTAACATGGCTCATCCTTCAACTAGTTTAGATTTTAGCATTGATGATATGGAGATTAGAAATGCTTATAAAGCCTTTAATCCGATTAAAGAAATGGTTCCAATCGCTGAAAAAGCGAATGGAAAATTTCATACAGATTTTAAATTTACATCTAATCTTTCCGATAGTTTAACACCTATTTATTCAACAATGAATGGTAAAGGTTATTTAAGTACAACAAATTTAGGTTTTTCAGAAACAGATGGTTGGAAAAATTTAATGGATGCTTTAAAAATTAGGAAAGAGAAGTTTGATAAAATTAAAGCGGAAGATATAAAAGTTACTTATGAGTTTAAAGATGGGAAATTATATACTGAACCATTTAAATTGAATTTAGGAAACATAAAAGGAGTGGTAAGTGGTTGGACATCTTTTGATAATGCTTTAGAATATAAATATGCTTTAAAAATACCTAGGGATGAATTAGGTGTTGGAGCAAATGGACTAGTTTCTTTTGCAGAAGGTCTTGCTGGTAAAAATGGCATGGATGTTTCACTAGGTGAATTTATTAATCTTGATGTGATTGTAACTGGTACAATGGAAAAACCTAAATACAAGGTTATGCCTTCAGGAAGAAGTGGAGAATCATCTATTAAGAATCAAGGTAAAGCCGTAGTTAAGGAAAAAATTGTCGAAGCAAAAGAAAAGGTAAAAGAGGAGATTAATAAAGTAAAAGAAAAGGTAATTAACGAAGCAGATCGATTAAAAATGGAAACGGAAGAAAAGGCTCAAGCTGAAGTTGAGCGATTAAAAAAAGAAGCTCAGGAGAAAGTGAAAGCTGAAACTGATAAGGTAAAAGAAAAAGCAAAGGATGATGTTAAGAATAAAGCGAAAGATTTATTCAAAAAAAAAGGTTTAGGATTTTAAGAACAATTTAAGATTAGGTGCATCTTTAGATTACAAAGATAAATAACATAAATAGAGTGTGAACAAACTAATAGCTATAATAATAAATGTGCTCTTAATTACTACTGTCTGTGCTCAGTCTGAAAGGAACTGTGTAGAGTTCAATAATAAAAAAGCCGAGAAAAAGTTTTTCAAAATGAGAGACTTAGATTATCCAATGGATAGAAATGGAACGATTTCAGAAATGAAAGAGTTAGCGAAGAAATATTCAAATTATCCGGATTTAATTGCTTTTATAGCTGAGCATTACCATCATACCGCTTACCGTGCAATGCAACCTAATGTTCGAGCTAGAGTTAAAGCAAATGCTAAAAAATGGTTTAATGAATTGTCTGAAATTTGTCCTTCATACAAAGGTCATTTAGCGTACTATTGGTTGGGTAGAATGAACCATGAAGAAGGAGATTTTAAAACAGCGGCTAACTATTTTATGCAATATCTTGATAATGAATCTGAACCACCAAATGAGTATAAAAAAATAGCAGAAAATTTATCTGCTGAATATTTTATTAAACGTGATCTATTGGCTAATCCTGTTGATTTTGATCCTAGAAATGTAAAAGGTGTAAGTACGGAGCATGATGAGTATTTACCAATGTTATCACCTGATAATGAATGGGTTTTCTTTACACGAAAAAGAAACACACCACCTGATATTCTGTTGCCTCCAGGAACAATAGGAAATGATGATAAAGAATATTTCACAAGAAGTAGAGCCTTTAGTTTGGACTCATTTTCACGTGGTATGTCTTTAGGGCAACCATTTAACATGCACATGGAGCCAATTTTAGATATAAGTAGTAATAACCAATTAGTTGGATTGGGTGGAGCCTGCTTAACACCTGATAATAAAACAATGTATGTAACAGCAAATGTTTTAATTACTCCATTAAAAGAAAGACATGGATATAAGAATACAGAGTTGTTAAAATCGGAATATAAAAATGGTTTTTGGACGGCATTGAAAAGTTGTGGAGCAATAAATAACGAGCAAGGTCAACCAACTTGGGAAGGTCAACCAACAATTTCATCAGATGGTAAAATGTTGGTTTTTTCTTCGGTTAGGCTTTCAAGTACAGCTCGTTTTTCAGGTGATGATGAAATGTTAACTATGGACTTATTTTATTGTAATAAATTACCAAATGGTTCTTGGTCGGAACCGATCAATATGGGTGACATGATCAATACAAAAGGTCATGAGAAAACTCCTTTTTTACATACAGATAGTAAAACTTTATACTTTTCTTCTGACGGACATCCAGGAATTGGAGGTTTTGACATTTTTTATACGCGTATGGATTTAAATGGTAATTGGATTAAACCAATTAATATCGGCTATCCAATAAATTCAGAAAAGGACGAGCACGGAATGATTGTAAGCTTAGATGGTAAAAAAGCATATTTCACAAGTGGTGATCAGGGCGTTGCCAGTAATGGAGGTTTACAGCTAGTTTCTTTCCCGCTTTATGAAGAGGCAAGACCAGAAAAAGTGGTAATGATGAAAGGGACCTTAAAAGATGAAAATGGAGACCCTGTGAAAAATGGGAGTATTTCTGTTACCGATAAACAAACTGGTGAAATACGTGACGGATTAGTTGATAAAGAAACTGGTGAATACGTTGTTGTTTTACCAGTAAAAGATCCAAAGCGACCGCCTGTTAAACCTGAAAAAATTACAATTACATTAAATGATGAAGAGGTTATTGCTGATTACGGTAGTAAAGTGCAGACAATAAATGATAAGGATGTAATAGTTCCACCCGGAGGGCAAATCGTTTTGGTAAATAAAAAGCAAGAGGTTTTAGCAAAAGACGAAAAAGTTGCTGAAGTAAATGGAACTGAAAAAATAATTAAAAAGAGTGATAAAATTCGTCAAATTGATGGTGTTGATTACGTAGTTTCTATTGATAATGAAGTGCTAGATATAGGAGGTGAAGCTGTTATCGTCCAAAAAAAAGCTACCGAAAAAGAAAAACAACGTTATGTAGTTTCAGCTACTGGTAAAGGCAAAGCATTTAGTACAGCTGTTTTAGAGGTTGATCCAGATTCTATAGACGGTTCAGAAAAGATTTATGCAAAAGAAGCTATGCAAATCGAAACGTTAGCTAAAAATAAGCCAATTCGACTTAATGAAGTTAACTTTTATACAAATTCAACCATTCTTAGCGGAAAATGTATGGATGTATTAGATGAGTTAGTTGTGTATTTAAATTTAAAAAACAACATGAAAATAGCAATACATGGGCATACTGATAATCGAGGGGATGCTAGTGAAAACTTAGTTTTATCGAAAGAAAGAGCAAAAGCAGTTATGAAATTTTTGATAGCGAATGGAATTGATCAATCAAGGTTAACGTACAATGGATTCGGTTCCTCAAAACCAAAATCATCAAACTTTTCTGAGAATGGTAGGTTACTCAATCGTCGCGTTGAATTTGTTATTCAATCTTTGTAATAATGGCTTCTATTAGGTATTAACTTCTACCACTAAATAAACTTTAATTAAAATTTTGTTTTCGACGTTAATTATATGAATAATAGCCAAAAATTCATATCTTATTAATTAGCACTATCATAAAAATATAATGCTAAAAAGCATTTAATTAAAGTCTTTTTAAAACTTAAATTCATATTTCAGAATATTTGGATCAAAGTAAGATTGAAAAGGTTACGATTAATTAGATTATCACATAAAGTGATTCATTAATTTAAACTTGGATACTTTAGTGTTTTAACCTTTGTTTGAAGAAATGGCGCGCCATCTAAGATTATTAATTAGATATATTCTCAACAAACGAATAAGCGAAAAAATCATTTTAAACTGTTAATCAATAAAAGAGTTGGATTGATTAATATAGTAACTATATTAGCTTAAAAATTTAAACTAACAAAAATGGCAAATTTCGAAGGTCAAGAATTCAAAATTAACAAAGGCCTAATAGGCTTTGTAGTGGTTGCAGTTATTACACTTGTAATTTTATTTAAATCGGCTGTCACAATGGGAGCTGGTGAGGCAGGTGTTGTTTTTAAAACGTTTAGTGGAGGGGTTGATACCGAGAATGTTTTAGGAGAGGGGTTTCATTTTATCTTACCTTGGAATAAGGTGATCGTTTACGAAGTAAGGCAGCAAGAAGTAAAAGAGAAGATGGAAGTTCTATCATCAAATGGATTAGAGATTGAAATTGATATTTCAATTTGGTATCTAGTTGATTTTAAAAATCTACCAAGATTACATCAAGAAAAAGGAATCAATTACAGAGATCGAGTTTTAAAGCCGGCTATGAGATCAGCAATGAGAAGTGTTGTTGGAAGATATACCCCTGAAGAAATCTATTCTACAAAGAGGGATGCTATTCAAATTGAAATTTTAGATGAAACTAAAACAATTTTAGCGAATCAGTATATCTTAACCGAAAGAGTATTGGTTCGAGATATTGCATTACCATCTACAATTAAAACAGCAATTGAAAAGAAATTAAAACAAGAGCAAGAATCTTTAGAATATGAATTTAAATTAATTAAGCAAAAGAAAGAAGCTGAAAGATTGAAAATAGAAGCTATTGGTAAGGCGGAAGCGAATTTAATTTTAAGTGCATCTTTAACTGATAAAATATTAAGAGAGAAGGGTATTGAAGCTACTTTAAAATTAGCAGAGTCACCAAACTCTAAGGTTGTGATCGTTGGTAACAGCGACGGAATGCCATTAATATTGGGGAACAAATAATTTAAAATTATTTCATAAAAAAAGGGATTGAGGTTTAACCCCAATCCCTTTTTTAGTTTTATCAACTAGTATTACTCAATTTTAACAATCAAGGTGTTTTTTTGCATTTTACCAAACGATCTTACTGCTGTGACTAGTTTCCCATTAATCTCTAATAAAATAGGTCGGTTTAGATGTTTCATGGAAAAGCTTGAAATAACCTTTTTACCTACTGGTGAAAATTTAATTTCTAAAGTGTTTTTTTTCTTTTTAACACTTAATACTAAACTCCCAATATCAATTGATTTTCTAATGTTTTTAAGAAATAAATAACTATTTAAACTATCTGGTTTCCATAGGAACTCATTGTTTGAATTGAATATCAGGCTTGATTGGTACTGATCAATAAAAGCCTTAAGCGACTCAACTTTAGATATTGGTATTTTAACGGATAAATTAGACATGTTGTTATAAATTCCAAATTCTTTAAAAATAGCTTTAAGATTTTTTTTGTCTTTAAAAGTTTCTTTTAATTCTGCCATTCTATCAAAACAGAGTAAAGCACTTTCAGCAGGAGTTAATGTAAGTTCTCCAGAAAAGGTTTTTCCTTCTGGCTGCGAACCGCATGATATTAAAATAACTGATGAAATAATGAAGTTAAGAAGACGCATAAATAATGTTTCTTCAAAAATAATGAAAAGTGATATCAAATAATAGGTGTTGACAAGCAATTAATAAACAGTCCACAATGACCTACAATAAATCAGTATTTTGCCATACCGTTAAATTCCTTGTTTTGAGAAAGTTTTTACTTCGTTTTTGGTTGTTTTTCATATTTATTGTAGTTTTTTCCTGGACTTTCTTTTATGGAATAGGGAATTGGGATTTATTAGGAGAACTTCCAAGTACACAGCAATTAGAAAATCCAAAGTTTTTTCAAGCATCAGAAATCTATTCGGCTGATGGAAAACTAATAGGAACTTATTATACCGAAAATAGAATAAATGTTGAATATAAAGATATCCCTTCCAGTTTAGTAAATGCACTTATAGCTACAGAGGATAAGCGATTTTATAATCATTCAGGAGTTGATTTTCAAGGAGTAGGAAGAGCTGTAGCAGGTGTTTTTGTTGGTGGAAAAGGAGGAGGAAGTACAATTACGCAACAACTTGCCAAAATGCTGTTTACAAATACTGGTCAGCACGGAGTTATTGTGCGAGTAACGCAAAAATTAAAGGAGTGGGTTATGGCTACTCGAATTGAAAGTTTATATACAAAAGAGGAAATCTTAACAATGTATTTTAATCAATTTGATTTTTTACATTCTGCAGTTGGTGTTTACAATGCATCAAGAGTTTACTTCGGTAAAAATCTTAAGGATTTAACAATTGAAGAATGTGCGACTTTGGTTTCGATGTTTAAGAGTCCTGTTAGATATAATCCTATGAAGCATTCAGAAGAGAATCATAGATGTATAAATAGAAGAAATACGGTTATGAAGTTGATGCAAAATGCTGATTTTATTTCCCAAGCTGAATTTGATTCTCTCAAAATAATTCCCTTAAAGGTTGCCGAGATGGATATTTCGGGAGGAAGTGAATATGCTGCATATTTTAGAGAGAATATAAGGGGGTTTATGAAGAAATGGGCAAAAAAGAATGATTATAACTTGTATACTGATGGATTAAAAATTTACACCTCCATTGATTCTAAAATGCAAAAAGCCGCTGAAAAAGCGATGATTAGACATCTTCAAAAAGAATTACAGCCTGTTTTTGAGCGAGAATGGAAAAACCGAAAGAATGGTCCATTTGATTTTTTAACAGGAAATGCTGAGCAAGAAAAGAAAAAACTAAAAGATATTCTATATGTGGCAATGAGAAGAAGTGGTCGCTATACTAATACATATTATAAACGTAAGTATTTATTAAAATCTTATGATGAGTACAAAAAACTAAAAGTACCTTATACTGTAATTAAGGATTCATTATCAAAATACAAGGACGTTTTACATGAGGTTGAGTTTGATTTAAAATTGTTAAAACGGAAAGATACTTTAAAGTATTTCGAGAAAGACCTCTTGGATATTTATCAGGAAAAGTTTGATGATGTGCTTTCGAAATATGAAGACTACCAAGAAGAAGCCGGTGATTTAAAAGAAGAAGCTAATGAAGCTTACGAAGTTTATCAAGAACTTTTAAAGCCATTTGATGATTCTATGAAAATTGTATTCAATAAGAAGGTAAAGATGGACATATTCTCATGGAAAAAGGGACGAACAATTACCAAAACAATGTCTCCGCTTGATTCCATCTATTATCATAAAAAATTCCTTCGTGCTGGTATGTTAAGTGTTGATGCCACTACAGGTTATGTGAAATCCTGGGTTGGGGGGATTAATTATAAACACTTTAAGTATGATCATATACACGCTAAACGTCAAGTAGGATCGGCCTTTAAGCCATTTGTTTATGCTGCTGCAATCGAACATGGAATGGATCCTTCAACCGTAATTATGAATAAAGAAGTGACCTTTCATAAAGGAGAATATGGTATTCCAGAGTCTTGGACACCCGCAAATTCTGGCGCTAAAAACCTAGAGTATGAATTAATAACACTAAAAACCGGATTAGCGAAATCAATCAATTGGATCGCGGCAGGTTTAACAAAAAAATTAGGTGTTTACACTGCTGTAGAATTTGCCAAAAGGTTTGGATTAACAGGAACAATTCAACCTGTTCCGTCAATATGTTTAGGGACAGCAGATGTTTCACTTTGGGAAATGGTTGGTGCTTATACCGCTTTTACGAATAAAGGAGAACGCTTTGAACCTGTTACTTTACTTCGAATTGAAGATAAAAACGGAAAGGTTTTATTTGAAACAACGCCTAAAAAGTTTAAAGTTTTAAGTGAATCTACGGCAAGTCAAATGTTAGAGTTAATGGAGGGGAATACAACGCGCTTTAAAGATAATGGGAAAACAATTCAAGGAACCGGATACCGATTAAGAACCAATAAACCTTACGGCGGTTTTGCTAATAGCGTTAAGATTTCTGGTAAAACAGGAACAACTCAAAATAGTTCCGACGGTTGGTATATGGGGATTACTAATAACATTGTAACTGGTGTTTGGGTTGGTTGTGAAGATAGGAGTGCTCATTTTAGAAATGGAGCTTTAGGACAAGGAGCAAATATGGCATTACCAGTTTGGGGTTATTACATGAAAGAAGTTTTGGCAATATTAAAAAATTAGGGATTATTTTTTTAAGTATTGTACAACCTGTTTTTTAAGTTCAAAACTTATACAAAAAGATTATATAAATGCATTTTTTCGGTGATTACGCTTTACCAGTAGTATTATTTATAATCATGGTTGGAATTGGTTTAAGTACTAATTTAGCTGATTTTAAGGCGCTTATTAAGTTTCCCAAAGCCGCAATTTTAGGAATTCTATCTCAAATTATATTACTGCCGCTTATTGCGTTATTAATCGGTTGGGGATTAAATTATAGCGATGAAGTAATTCTTGGTTTATTGCTGCTTAGCCTTTGCCCTTCAGGGACTGGGTCTAATATTATTACTAAGATGGTTAAGGGAAACCTAGCCTTGTCCGTTTCCTTAACCACAGCCAGTAACATTAAGAGTTTATTAACGATCCCTTTATTTTTAAGTATTTATTTAAAAGAGGTTCAAGGTGAAATAGGAGACATCGATTTGCCTTATTATGATTTAAGTTTTAGAGTTTTCATATTGGCCATTATCCCAACAGCTTTAGGAGTTTTACTTTCTATCAAAGTACCTAAACTAGTTGAAGTAACTAAAAAGACTTTAAAATGGTTATTGCCAGCTTTACTGTTTGGTGTGTTTACAGCGATTATGTTTTTGGATGATAAGAAAGAAGCTGATGTGAATATTTTCGAAATGTTAATTCCTGCTGTAATTATTAACCTGGTATCAATGTTAACTCCTTACTATTTAGTTCGTTTGTTTAAAATTGAAAGTAAACAAGCTTTAGCGATTGGAATTGAAGGTGGACTTAAGAATAGTGCGATTGGTTTATTAATTGCAACAACATTTCTGAAAATCCCAGAAATTGAATTGCTAATATTAGCGTATAGTTTTGTTAGCTTTTATCTAACGCTTGTTGTTTCACTTGTAATACAGAAAATAGAAGGTTATAATTCTAAAATTTCCTCTCTGTGATTTGATTCAATAGTCATTTTAACATTAAACGGAATTCTAATCATGTACTCTAAATTTTCTGCAATGGACTGAACTAATTTGTTTTCAGCATTAATTACCCAATTGATTTTAATTTCAGATATACATTGAATTTCGTTTTAAACGAATTAAGAAAAAAAGCAAACCACGTTTTGAGTTTTTACAAAGGTGTGAGAAGTTTAAAATTAAGTTTAGTTTGAATGGACTAGTACTCTTTATATTTGAAAGTAATTTTGTAATAGAAAGGAAGAATGGATTTTTCTTTTCCATTGAACAATTTCCATTATTGAAGTCTCAACATCAAATTTAAATTCAGGAGTTTTTTCTGTTGCTTTTAAATATAAAGACTCCACGGTTCGTTTTCTTTACAGCAATTTGCATTTTTTTTTAGTTTTTAAAAAGTGTTAATATACTAACAAGATTATTCTTTATGGTAAAGATTGTTTTTACTCGTTGAAAGTTGTAACCAATTTTATTTAAATTGATTAATCAATGAAAAACATTCCTATAACCAAGTATCTGATACCTTTTCCTAATGTCATTGTAATTAAAACTTTAATTGGATTAGATCTAAATATTCCAAGCCCTATTGCGATAACATCGCCAATAATTGGCATCCAAGTTAAAAGTCCCATCCAGCCTCCATACTTTTGAATTACTTTTTGGAAGTTTTGAATTTTTCGGCGTTTAACCCTGCAATATTTTTCGATCCAATCCCATTTAGCTAACCACCCCAAGAGATAAGTAAGCATTCCTCCTAAAGTATTCCCTGCCGTTGCAAAAACGACTGCTAACCAAAGATTGTCATTTTCTACAATTGCAGCGAAGTGTAATTCTGAGCTAAACGGCACAAAAGTAGCTGCGAGGAAGGAGGAAAGAAAAAGTAAAAAAAATGTCATTTATTAAATCGCCATTAATTCTTTAAATCTTGAGGTTTGTCTTCTTGATATTTCTAATTTCTCACCACTTTTTAAGGTTACTCTTAAACCGCCATTAAACCAAGCTTCAACTTTTTCAACCCAAGTTAAATTAATTATGTATTTGCGGGATATTCTAAAATATTCTTTGTCACTTAATCTTTTTTCTAGGTTATTTAATGACTTTAAAATCATTGGTTTACTGTCTTCAAAATAGATTCGTACATAATTCCCTTCAGATTCGAACATTCTTATTTTACCCATCTTAACAAACCAACATTTTTCACCATCTTTAATGAATATTTGCGAGTCATAGCTGAGTTTTTCGGTTGAAGTATTTAAACTTTCTTCTTCTTTTTGTTCGATAACTTTGTTAATTGCTTTCTCCAGTCTTGTTAATTCAACTGGCTTTAAAATATAATCTAAAGCATTAGCTTCAAAAGCTTTAAGAGCATATTCGTCGTAGGCGGTTACAAAAATTATTTGAGGGACCAAATGAAGATGTTCTAACACTTCAAAACCAGTCATTCCTGGCATTTGAATATCAAGAAAAACCAATTCCGGATTTAACTCCTCTATTTTATCAATCGCTTCTTCTCCATTAGACGCTTCACCAACTATTTCAATTTCGGGGAATTTCTCTAACAGTTTTGTTAATTCAACTCTTGCTAATCTTTCGTCGTCAACTATTAATGCTCTCATAATAAATAAATATTCTCTTCCATAGCCTAATTATTGAATCAAGTTTTTGGAATTTTAAGTTTAGTGATTACTTCGTTTTCGTTTAAATTCTTAATTTCAAAATTGGCTTTATTACCAAAAATAAAATCTAATCGTTGTCGGCTGTTCTCAATTCCAAATCCACTAGCAGACTCGTTAGAAGTATCTTCGGCAGGAGAGTATTGTCCTGAGTTTACTATTTTCAAATTTAATTCTGTTTCATCTGCAAGACAATTAATGCTTATATGTCCACCTTTTACTAATTTCCCAATACCATGTTTAATAGCATTTTCAACCAATGTTTGAATTAACATTGGAGGAATTTGGTAATGATTACAACTATCGGAGGTTTGTATTGAATATTCCAGTCGCTCTTCAAACCTTATTTTTTCAAGATTTAAATAATCGGTTACTAATTTCAGTTCCTCCTCAAGATAAATAAGCTTTTTCTTTTCGATTGTTAAAGTATGTCTTAAAATATTACTTAGTTGCGTAATTCCTTCTTTCGCTTTTAAGGTATCCTCATCAATTAAAGCTCTAATTCCATTCATACTATTAAATATAAAGTGTGGATTAAGTTGAGATTTAAAATGCTTTAGTTGAATCTCCTTAATTTGACTTTGTTGCTTTAAATTTAGAATTTCTTCTTTCTTAAAATTCTTAAAAAAGTAAGTTGAAAAATAAATGATTCCCCAAATAAAATATACAGTTCCGAAAGTTCCCGATTGTGCAAAAAAATCAGCTTTGGTGAAGTTTTTAATTAATCCGTTTTCCCAACATGAACTTAAGAGGTAGAGTAAACTTATATTTAAAACACCAACCAATACACTAAGAATTGCTAGTTTATGAAAACTCCGGTTGATCGTTTCTTTTTGCCAACCGTATAACTTAATTGTAAATCTTACAAAATGAGAAATAACTATACCCAATAATACAATCAGCAGTGAGTAGGCAAAATCATCGATAGTAAGCCGCTTATTTGCTAAATAATTAAAAATAAGGTTACCAGATGTAAATGCACTCCAACCAAATAGTTGCAATACCCAATACATTTGTTTCTTCTTACTCCACATGATTTAAAAATACACTTAAAGTTTTTATTAATCAAAGCACTTTAAATGAAGGGTTAGTTTATCTTATATTTGGTTTAAATAGTTATTGCATGAACTTTTTAGCACATTCTATATTATCACCTCAAAAACCACTTATAATGTTGGGTAATTTAGCTGGTGATTTTGTAAAAGGTAATAAAATGATTGGGCTGCACCAAAATATAATTGTAGGTGTAAAATTGCACAGGTCTATCGATACATTTACAGATAGTCACTCACTAGTAAAAGAAGCTAAAGGTATTGTTAGATCAGAGTTTAGATTGTTTTCTGGAGTAGTGATTGATATGTTTTGGGATTATTTCGTTGCAAACTCAATGATTGAGAGCGGATATGACGTGTTGCCAAACCATATTAATTACGTTTATAATTCTGCCAACACAAATTTTAATTATTTACCCGAAGCTTTTAAACCTGTTTTTCCATACATGGAAAAACATAATTGGTTAGGTGCTTATTCAAACAAGGAGGGGTTGGAAAGTATAATGTTACAGATGCGATATAGGATAGGGAATAAATCTCCACTAGATCAAGCCGTTCGAATTTTAGAAATGCATGAGCAAGAGTTTCAGCAATTATTTAATCAGTTTTGGAAAGAAGCTTTAAAAGAATTCAATTCTTAGAAAACAATCCTTCCATTTCCAATAAATTTTTTGGATTTATATTCTTAATATTTTGAATGCTATTTTAAGTAATTGAATAGTTTTTTAATTCGTGAAAAATTAAAAAAACTTGTTAGATTACTATTTGATAGTATTTCTCTGTTTAATTTAGAATTTAATCAAAACAGTATGCTGAAATTAGTAAGAAATATTAATATTAACTAGTTCGCAATTATTTACGAAATACCTAAATATGAATTAAATATTCACTGTTCTTGGATTAAAATATCCTGGAATTTAAAAGTATCCTAAACCTACTGAATGAAAAGTAGCTTAAGTTTCTCTTATTCAGCTAGAAAAGATAAATAAATAACAGATGTTTTTTCTACCTTTTCTCATTTATTTAGCTCAATTATAGCTATTAAAATGAACCTTTTTTTGCTCAGTATTCAATTCTCTTTTCAGGAACAAAAATTGTATATTTGAGCTTAGAAAAATTGAAAAAAAATTCTGTTATATCGATGCTTTCGAGCAAATGGCTATTAAGTTTTGTTTTTGCTTTAACGATTTCTTTCTCGTTAACTGCGTTTGTAGGAGATTACAAAAACGAGAAAGAACTTATAAAAGTTGCCGATAAGTTCTTTAATGCCAAAGGTTATGACCAATGTTTAGACTTGTATTCTCAACTGGTTTCAACTCATCCAAAAGATCCTAATTACAACTTTAAATATGGTGTATGCCTACTTTATTCAACTGATGATAAAGTACAGTCTTTAAGGTATTTAAGTTTCTCAGTAAAGAATGAGAGTATAGTTGATCCTAAAGCATTTTATTTTTTTGGACAAGCATTGCAGCAAAACTATGATTTTGACAGAGCAATAAAAAATTACAAAAAATATCAAAGTTTAGTTAAAGGAAAAGAGTCGCAAGGTTTAAATACACTGCGTTTAATTAAGCAGTGTGAATTGGCTAAAAAAATGATTTTGGAATTCCAGAAAATGGATGTAGTTTCTAAAAAATCTGTAGGTAAAAAAGAGTTCTTTAGATCATATAGATTGGGCTCGATGAAGAGAAACATAATTATAACTCCAGAGGAATTTCAAGTAAGTCAAGACAAAAAGTCAAAAGATTATTCTTTAATAGTACACAACCCAATGGTTGAAACGGTTTACTTTTCGAGCTACAACAAGGATGGAAACATAGGAGGTAAGGATATTTTTAAAATTCTTAAAATGCCCGACGGGACATTTAGTAAACCAATTAATTTAGGGCCGTTGGTAAATACTCCAATGGATGAGGATTACCCTTATTTACATCCAAATGGCGTAGTATTGTATTTCGCTTCCAAAGGTCGAAATGGAATTGGTGGATTCGATATTTTTAAAAGTGAATTAGATACCACTAACAATTTATGGGGAGAAGCTGTTAATGTTGGTTTTTCGGTGAATTCACCAGCCGATGACATATTGTATGTAAGTGATATGGAGGAAAATATCGCTTATTTTGCTTCAAATCGAACCAACAAAAATGGAGAGATTACAGTTTATAAGATTTTACCAAATAAAAGCAACGATCCTGTTATTGCTGTTAGAGGTCAAGTAGAGATTGAAGGAATAAGAAATCAAACCGCTAAAGTTACTGTTTACAATAATATAGGAGAAGAGTTGAATGTTTTTACATCGCAAAAATTATCGGGAACTTTTAATATGATTTTGGATGAGGATCAAACCTATATCATAGGAGTTACTGCACCCGGCAAAGGCGAATCAAAATCCAAGTTAGTTGTGCCGAAAAAGTCTGAAGGTGGTATGATAAGTAAAAAGTTTATAGTTAAAAGAGATGGTTCGGTTATTTTAGAAGACAATCAGGAGCTTTTGGCAAGTGCTGAGGAAACTAGCAAAATGTTAAGAGAGAGTGCTAACCTTGATGTTAACCAAAACAATGATATTGATTTTAATACAAGGATTAATCCACCTAAAGAAAAGCCTTTGAATAATTTATCTAAGGTAATCGAAACAAATATAGATGAATCTGAATCTATTGATATTGTTGAAGAAATACTAGAAACTACTCAGGAAGAAGATATTATTTCAGGAGCTGAAAGTGAGTTGAATGAAATTATAACATCAAAACAGAAGGTGAAAAAGCAAATTGATGCTACTTATTACATTGCGAATAAAAAGAAAAATAAAACAGATTTATTGAAGGATGATATTGAAATGATATCGGAAGAGTTAAGCTTTATTATTGAACCTGGCGAAAAGAAGAAATTACAAGAACAATTAGATCAAAAAACAACCGAGTTAAAAGCGAATGCAGCATCTGCAACAACTGCCTTGCAATTGGCCAAATCTAAAGAAAGGGAGTTTGCTGTAAAAGAAAAGCAAGAAAAGTTAGCTCAAACATATGTAGAAGCTGTTAAGCGTGCATCAAATTCTAATAATAGTCCTAAATCTATTGCAGACCTTGAAAGAGCTAGGATTGAATTAGATGAAATTCAAGAAGAAATAAAAGTGGTTCAAGAGGATGATGGAGCGGATGAAGCTTTTGCCAAAACTGATATTGCTAAAAAGAAAGTTGCTGCTTTAGAGTTGGAAAATAATACTGCTCAACAAGATGTAATCGACATTATTAATGAACAAAAAATGTTAGCAGATCAGGCTAAAGCAACAAAAAACAAAGGTTTTAAGGAAGAGTTAAACCTTCAAATTAATGAATTAAAAAGTGAGTTGTCCGAACGTCAGGTAGCTGCAAACGTGTTAAAAGCAAAATTAGATCAAGCAAAGTCTGAATATAAAGTTTTGTCGTCTACACAAAATGTATTTGACGAAGTTTACACTGAAGCCGATGAAGAGTCAATTGTCACTATTTCGGAAGAACAAAAAAAGATCATTCAAATTGATGTTATTACCCAAAAAGAAAATTTAAAAGGAGTTTTAGAAAAAACAGTTGTTAAACCTGTTGATAAAAACGTTGAACCGTTAGAAATTGATGTTGTTTCTGAAGATGACGGTTTTTCTGAAAGAGTAATTAAGGAAGAGACAACTCCCTCGGTTGAGTCAATACAAAAAGAATACGCGAAATTAGATGAAAATGCGAAAGTAAAACCAGAGCTTCAATATTTGGATGAAATAGGGAAAGCTAAGTTAGAGAAGAAATCACTTCAATCATTTCGTGATGAGCGTGAATTGTTAGAAATGGCTCTAACTAATGTTGAAAACAAACAACAAAGAAAAGAACTAGAAGCCAAAATCGTTGAATTGGATTACAATGAAGCAGAGTCGCTTGATAAACTAAAAACATATATTGCTAGGTCGCAGGAGCAGGAAAAACATTTGCCTGAAACAATAGTTTCCAAAAATAAAATTGAGGCTAATATTTTGGCTGATTTATCAACAGAAGTTAATGTAATCGAAAAAGAAATAGAAGAAACTAAAATTTTAAAAGCAGAAATGACATCTAAAGTATTGATTAAACCAGCTGAAGAAGTTGTTTTAATTGATAATCCAACAACAGTCGATGGACCACCAAAAACTATAGATGAAACGATTTTTGTTGATACCAAGACTGAGATTAATATTAAACCAGAAACTGAAGTTCAATACGAACCGGAATATAAAATTGTACCAAAAGAGGAAGAAGTCGTCCTTAACATTGAAAAAACAAAACCCTTGTCTTTTAATTTGGAAACAGCTACAGATACTGAAGTCAATCTCTTATTAGAGTCAAATTTAGGAGTTCGAAATATAAATTTTGAATTGGAAGTTATTAATGATGATGCTAAAATCTTAGAACAAAAAATTGAACATTTAAAAACGAAAGCAACTGAAGCGTTAATAGCCTCTAATAAAGCTCAGATAGAATTTGAGAATAGTGGAGAAGTGGGAACTTCAATTAAGGCAGAAAAGCAAAAACAAAAAGCATTGGAAAGTCAGTTTGAAAAAGCTAAAATAGAAGGTGAACTTAATAGTCAAGCGTACAATGCCACTAAGGATGAAATCAAAAAAGTAATGTTTAGTGCATCAGAAATAGCTACCGATGAAATTATAGAAAACTCTAAAGTTGTAAATGCAAAATGGGTTTCGGCTAGTTTAGTAAGAAAACAGGCAAATTTGGAGAAGGGAGAAAAAGAAAAAGTTAGATTAATAAACGAAGCTAATTCATTGGAGTACGAAGCATTATTAATACAGAAGAATTTAAAAACAAAAATTAAACATCAAAAAGAAATAGTACTAACTAAAAAATTAACAAAAGAAATAGAAGAGCGTAAAACTTTGGAAAACCCTGTCGAAAACAAGATTGAGTTAGTTGAACTTAGGACTGAACCTAAATTAGAAAAAGAGAAGACTGCTGAAGTTGAAGGTCTAAATGAGATTAATAAAGAACTTACTAGTAACCTAGAATCTCAAAATTCAGAATTCAAAAATGAAAGAAATAATACTGAAAAAATAAACGACTCAAAAACTACCAAAATTAAAGAGAATGAAGGTAAGGTTGCCGTTGATAATTTAAGTGTCATAGATTCTTCTACAATTCCAAAAAAATCAGCAGAATTAAATTACAACAATAGCCCTGTTTTATTCTCCCCTGATAATTTTAATAAACAATCTCCAAGTGTTGCTTCAATAGAATACGGAAATGAAGCAGGTTATGGAATCAAACGAGATGCTGAAATTGTTTACAGTAAAAGTGCGGAGGTATCAATTGCATTAGTAGAAGCTAAGGAAAATGAAAATGAAGCCTTGGATTATTTTTATCAAGCTAAAAAGCAAAAAAAACTAGCCGAAAAGCATCCCAAGGACGCTAAAAAACATAATAAAAAAGCCGATAAATTATTATCAAAAGGGAGAAAATCCCAAGTTATAGCTAATGCAGGTTTTAGAAAGGTTAATGAAAAAGAATTGGCTTTTAATAGAGAGGAAATAAAGTTCGCTTTTGAATATGATGATATTGTTAAAAAGGATTCCGCTAAAATTTTAGTTAAACAAGCAGACGAATTATTTGTAAATGCAGCTTTATTAAGAAAAAAGGCAAGCAAAGAGAAAGACTCAGATAAATCAGTTGATTTAATAAATGAAGCTTACTCAATGGAAATTGAAGCTATAAAAATACAAGATTATATTATTACTGGTGAGTTGGACGGTGAAACATCCATCATATCTGAAGAAATTACAATTTTAACACCTCTAAAACTAGAAAGCGAAAAACCAAAAAAATCAGATGTTGTAATAGCAGAAGAGGATGCAGAAAAAGATTCTGAAAAAAAGAGATTGTTATTTGAAGAAGTAAGTAATCGTGAATTAGCAGAAGGCAATACTACAACTGAAAGTTTGTTGTCAGCTTTAAATACTGATAAAATTTTCTACGAAAACAATGAGGTAATTGTTAAGACATCAAGAAAACAGTCTCACAATAATAATCTCTCCAATGAAGCTTGGGAATTAGAAAAAGATGCGATTTATTTGTTTTCTCAAGCTGATTCAATTAAAAAAATAGCAGATCAAACAGATAATCAAGTTGAGCGATTATTACAAATAACAGCTTCTAAAGAAATGATGCATAATGCAAAAGAAAAGCAAGCTTCAGCGTTAAAAAAATACCAAGAAAGTAAAGCCGTACCAAATGAACATGATTTTTTATCTGAATTTAGAAAAGACTTATCAGTAGAGCAAGATATTGCTGATTCAAAACCTTCTGAAATTATTGAAGAAGAAGAATTGATTATTGATGTTTCCGAAACTAGCACAAATCAAAATATAGAACAATTAGGAACAGAAGTCGCTTTGCCTAGAGAGGAGCTCGTTAAAGATGAAACAGTAATGAACGAAATAAAAATCGAAGATATTACTTTAGCAATTGATAACACAATTATAGAAGAAACTCAAATTATTGAACCAGAAATAAAAGATGAAATTGTAGCTGTAGAAATACCAAAAATAATAGAAGAACTTATTCAAGTTGATCCAGAAGTACAGGGAGTAAAGAGCATTAAAAGTATTCCATCAGATTCATTAAATTCTGATTCTCCGCAAGCAACGTATAAAAAACTTATTAGTGCCGCAAACGAAATCGAAACGCAGGAAGTTCGTAGAGTTGAGGAAATAATTTATTTAAAGAATCAAGCTAGTATAAACAGAAAAAAGTCTGAAGAAATCTTAGCGCAGGTTGATAAACTAGTTAAGGAAGAAGAAATAATAACAAAGTTAGCAGAAGCAAATAAATATAGGTTGCAAGCCGAGAAACAAGAAATAGAAGCTGAAAATCAAGAAATAATTCTTAAAAATAATGTTTCAGAATCCCGAGCACAAAGAGAAGAAGCAAAGATGATTCTTGCAATTATTTCAGAAGAGGATCAAGCAGTGGTTATTGCTGAAGTAGAATCAAATAATGAAGACTTAAAAAAGGTGACAGAATTTTTAGAAGATGCGCCAAGTGGTGCTGTTACCCTTAACGAAACAACAAAACCAGTTGAAGATATTATCGTAAGTGAACCACAGAGAACAAAGGAAGTTGAACAAATTAACACCCCAGATACTCAAGATGAAACTATAAAAAATTCTCCCATTGAAAAAACTTCAACACCATCTTTAGATGCTAGCACATCAAGTGGTAACGACATCGATATGGACAATATTAAATTATTAGATGAAGGAAGTACTGAAAGTAGTATTGTTGAAGATGAATTCACAATGGCGTCCGCAAAGATTTATAAATCAGCATCGGAAATACCAGTTGATCCTAAAATGCCAAATGGCATAATTTACCAAGTTCAAGTTGGAGCTTTCAGAAACGAAATTAATCCTTCAATTTTTAACGGTTTAACACCTTTAGTTGGTGAGAAAACTACATTAGGAATTATAAGATATAAAGTTGGTTACTTCCGTGGATTTAAGTCGGCCAATATGGCGAAAGTTCGGATTCGTGAAATTGGTTATAAAGATGCATTTGTAGTCGTCTTTTATGATGGGGAAAGGATCACTTTAGATAGAGCAGAAGAGATTATTAAGTCTGCAGATGAGTCGGAAAAATTCATTTACGATAACTTGGTTCAAGATGAAATTCAACAGTTGAAGGCAATTGGAATAAAAGAAGAGGGAATTTTTGATGATTCAAATGATGTTTCTGAATCATTAGTAGTTGTGAACAACCAAACTTCTAATAAAATAAACAATTCAGTGAAAATTGTTGTTTCTAACAGTGATAATGGATTAAATAACGACTTACTATCAATAAATGGTTTGTTTTATACGGTTCAAGTGGGGGTGTTTACTACTCCAAAAATCAGTTCTGATTTAAAAGGTGTAACTCCATTGTACACAGAAAAGACATTAAATGGTTATTTAAGATATACAACAGGAATTTATAAAGATTATTCAAGTGCTGATACTAGAAAAGAAACCGTAAGAGTTCAAGGAATTAAAGATGCTTATGTGATAGCGTACAATGAAAATCAAAGAATAACAGTTGCCAAAGCTAAAGAAGTTGAAGGGACTCTTGCAAATAAGAATTCAAACCAAAACGATCAAGTTGGTAATCTAAAAATGAATAAAAAAGTAACGTTTAAAGTTCAAGTTGGAGCATATAAAACACCTATTGTAGTTGAAAATACAGCAGTATTTAAAGACTTAACGAATTACGAGATTTCAAACATTAAAACAGAGAGTGGATTGTTGATTTATATGATTGGTAATAACGACACAAAAGAAGCTGCGGATAAACTTAGACAGGAAGTAATAGCAGTTGGTGCAGCTGATTGTTTTGTTGTTGCCTTAGTAGATGGGAAACGAATACCAATGATAGAAGCTCTTAAATTAGTGAGGTAATAATAAGTTTGATACCCATTTTTTAATTTTGCACTTCAAATTATCCATGTTAAGTCTCACCAATGCATTTTAATTTTTCAACTTGCGTCAATGCCCATATTCTTGAAATCATTCGCTTTTATAAAAATCGTTGACTTGTCCTTAATTGGTCTATTTAACAATGAAGTCATGAATTAAACTATCAATTTCTCATACCTGATAATTTTTAAAAGAAATAGAACGTTTAAGCTCTTTATTTTATCGTTAAATGAGTTGCATAAAAACAAATAGATAACATATAATTATATGCTTACTGTAAAAAATAGAGGAGAGGTAAGTGCATTTCAATTCTAATTCTTTTTGTTTGTTCTCCAACAATTTCTGCAGAATCAATAAATGCGTTAATAAATCAAAGATAAGAGTCATCATGACAAAGGAAAACCTTTAGTTGTTTTTTCCAAAATCAAAAATAATTGATGATCTAACTACTTCTATAAATGCAATGATTTTAAAGAAGATGAAATATTGGTGTTTTAAAGTTTATTCCTATGGTCCAATAATTCGGATGTTTAAAGGAGTTTATCTGATATCCTGCTTTGACTTGAAATGCATTTACAATTTTAAATGGTACAGCAAATCCAATTGTAGGATGGATTTGATTTAATATTTTCGAACCAAGAAAATGGTTGTATTCAAACCCTACAAAAGTAGTACAATATCGATTAACGGGTAAAAAACCAATTTGTGTTTCTAGTCCAAGACCATGTAATAAACCTTTCTTGTTATCAAGAAGTTTATTGGTTACATAGTTTCCTGTAAATGTGAATATACTTTTCTCTGTGTATCCTAAATAAGATGCTCCAATCTTAGTGAAATGTGCACTGGAGTATTCATATTCAATATTTAACCATGGAACTACTTTTCCAAAACATTCTTCACCAGGTGTGCAAATGGATAGAGGGCAGGTTACTTCATATCCGTCAGGTTCTAACAATAATGGATTGACATAACCTACAAAATGAGGTGAACAACAAGATTGTAAGAAAAGTATGAATAAAAATGGAAGTGCTTGTTTCATACTGGTATAATAAAAAGTGAAAGAAAAGTAACAAAATTAATTCTTTAACTATTTATTTCAGTCGTTCTTTAAGTTTCGACCTCTTGGAGCGTCTGCTTTATATAAAGCTACTTTTGAATGTAAAAATTTTGCAGCCTCTGCTGAATCTTTTACTTTGATTGCGCTCCTTTTGAGCATTTCTGATTCAAAGTCAGTTAAAACACTTTTTCTAATTCCAATTTCTCTCCATTTAGAATATGGAGTACAATCCTTTCCAATTGCTCTAGCTAATGCTAATGCATCCAATAGTGCTTGGTTAGCTCCTTGTCCTTTGAATGGACTCATTGGGTGTGCAGCATCTCCAATGAGGGTCACATTACCGCATTTATTTAAAACCTCTTCCTTAAGTAATTCCCGATCATAAACTGGGTAACCAGAGATTTTATCTTCTGACGTAGCTTCTAATATCTGTGGAATAGGGGAATGCCATTTGGTTCTTTTACAGGCTTCAATTTTTAGGGCTTTAGTCCCTTTTTTATTTAATGCCTTAGCATCGCTCTCCAGCATAGGAAAGCTCAGTTGCCACATAACTGAATCTGATGCATAAGGCATAATGTAAATTCGCTCATTTCCATTAGCTGTTTGAAATACCGTTGCCGAATCTAGTAAATCACTATTTAAACCCTCTAAAGTATTTAAAGGACAAATTCCCAAAATCACAATACAGCCAAGATACCTTAAAGGCATTGTTTCTTCTCCGATTATTAATTGACGAACAGAACTACGAATACCGTCAGCACCAACTACAAGATCAGCTTCTACACTTTTTAATCCATCATCAGCTTCAAATTGAAGCTCAACATTCCCATTTTTAGATTGCTTTAAATTAATCAATTTATGTCCCCATTTAACACTTTTATTTCCACCGAGTTGTTCTAATAATGTTAAGCGTAACGCTTGGCGAGAAATGTGTATATTCGTTCGCTTCGGAGGCGTTTTTGTACCCGATTCAGTCCATTTCCGCATTCCCCATTCGCCAATTACTTTTCCGTCGGTCGTATGCACAACATGTTTTGTGGAAACAACTCCATCCATTAAAGAAAAAATTCCAAAACCTTCAATTGCTTTACTTGCTTGTTGTAGTGTAAGGCCATATCCTTGAGATCGAATATCGAAACTTTTGTCTCGTTCATATAATGTGAAAGGTATGCCACGATGTAAACAAGCTACAGCTAAAGCAACACCACCAATTCCGCCTCCAATGATAGCAACATGCGGGAAGTTATCTCTATTGGGAATAAGAAAGTGGTTGGAAATAATTAAACCCGTTCCTTTACATTTAATACAAGAGTCTAAGTGGCCTTTGGGACGAATTGGAGGAGTACCATTTATATTGGATTTTTTAAATTGATCTAAAGCGATTTTGTATTGTAGACGGATTTTCTTTCGAATCCTTCTACTTTTTTTTCCTCGTCCTTGACATTCTGGGCAAGCAATCCAATAATTTATTTGATTTTCTATTTCCCCCAATTTTATTTATTTCTATCTAAAATAAAACAGGACAAAACCATCATAAATTGGATTTGTCCTGTTTTGCAGAGGAGAAGGGATTCGAACCCCCGATACATTTCTGTATACACGCTTTCCAGGCGTGCGCCTTAAACCACTCGGCCACCCCTCTAAGTAAATGTAAAGGTAATATGTATTTATGATTAAAACAGTCTCATAGATAAAAAAATATTTACTTATTTTAAGCTTCTTTAAATGTTAGCATTCTTTTTTGGTTTACATTAAAAGTCTAAAGACTAGGCTTAAAAAAATAAAGCGAAAATTAGTGGCAAATAAAGAAACATTTACAAATTGTAGATACTTAAGATAATGTTATTTGATTACTTTACAGTTTTTTCCGTCGAAATTCACAACATCACCAGCGCGAAGTTTACGACGTCTTCTTAATTCTTTTTCGTTATTTACTCTTAACTGGCCATCTGTAACAAGATGATTAGCTTCTCCACCGGATTGAGCCCAGTTTATGTATTTAATTAATCTGTTTAATTCAAGATAATCTTTTCCTTCTAAGCTAAATTCCATTGCTCAAATTTAAACTTAATTAAATAGACATAAAAGTTGAATGATTTATTTATTCAATGCGATATTTTAAACTAAATTACTCAAATGGTTATTGTATGAAAAATGGAGCAGAGGGTTTTATACAAAACTTTAGAAATTGTTTAAGAGAAATGAACCTTGATTTTCAACACTATAAAATTCGCTTGCTGTTTTTGGAAAGTTGTTTTGATCTTTAAGTTGCTATGTTTTCGCCGATTAATATTTGTTGAGAAATATTGATTCAAGAGATTGTCAAAAATTAATTAAAATGTGTAGTTATTATTTTTAACTAAACATTTAGAACGGAATTAGAACTTAACGTTTTAAAACATAAATCGTTAGGATAAGTTTAATCTTTTCCGAAATATCTATTTAACATAATATTAATTATAGGAATAAAATAAAACCCTTTAAATAAATAAAGGGTTTTTAATATTTCATTTTTTTAGAGTTTAATGACTAGCTGGTGAATGATCATGTCCTTTGTGATCATCTACAATATCCAAAAGCTCAACTTTAAATACTAATGTAGAAAACGGCGGAATATTTTGTCCTGATCCTGATTCACCGTAAGCTAAATTATAAGGGATATATAAAATAATGGCACCACCTTGACTTACATATTGTAAACCTTCAGTCCAGCCAGGAATAACTCTATTCAAAGGAAATTTAACTGGAGAGTCTCTTTTGTAAGAACTGTCAAATATTTTTCCGTTAATTAGTTTTCCTTCATAATGTACCGACACTTCATCAGACGCTACAGGTTTAATACCATCACCTTTACGAATGATTTTATACATTAAGCCTGAGGCTGTTTTTACGACACTATCGTTTAATGCCATTTTAGACATAAACCTTTCTCCCTCAGATTTATTTCCACCATACTTGCCTAAATCTTCTAAACGCTTTTTTTCTCTTATTTGATTCGTCAAGTCTCGCATGATTTGACCAATTTCAGATCTAGTTAGTCTTGCCGTATCTTGATTAAAAACATCATCGAAGGCAATTTCGACTTGATTAAAATCAATACTATCGATGCCATTAGTTTTCATATCATTAGCTAAAGTAAAAGCTAATGCATAGCTAGTTTTTTCATATTCACTAAGTATTTTCTCAGCAACTGAGTCATTCTCCGTTAGTTTCTTTTCACATTTAGCTTCGCAATTAGCTTTGCTAGTCGATTTACAAGAAATTACTGTAAATCCTAAAATAGCAACCAGTGATAAATAGATGTATTTCATAATTTATTTTTTTGAGTGGTGAAGATAGTTAATTACGAATTATATATACTCTATATCAGTAAAATAAGCTGCTTGACCTATCCTGCCATTTTGTTTATCTAAAACATTCCATATTATTGCATTTTTGATTCGGAAACGTTTTCCTTTAGAAGATATTCTAACGCCTTCATATTCATCATAGAACCCTTTTTTTATTACTATTTTAAGCACTTCTTCCCTCCTAGTTCTTAAATCAATTTCGGCAGTTTTTCTTGATGGTGTTTTTATGAAATTATCCCAGTTTAGTTCCCATAAATCTAAAGCAAATTGATTTCCATAATTTAATATAGGATCTTTTTCGCCATTATGTGATACCAAGGCGAACGCGCCTTCATCAATCAGTTTTAAGTCTTTAACAGCGTCGCCAGTTCTTACAATTATTTGTTTTTGAACAAGCTTTTCAAATGAATCTAATAATATTTTAACATGCTCTATTTTATCCATAACACCTAAATTAACATTGTTTTGTTTGTACAAAAAACTCAAAATTAAAGTAAACATAAGTGTTGTTTGTATTTTACACACTATTAATTTTCATAAACCGTTTGGATTAACACATGCAATATTTATTGTCCTTACTTTTGCTGATTTGTATTCAATTTTCTTTCGCCAAGAAGAAAAATATAGTGTTCGAATTTGAACCTCAAATAGAACAACTGATTTCTTTATCAGATAGCTTGTTTTATTCTAATACAATAATGGGTAAAATCAATGCTAACAACGAATTTAGACAAGTATTAAGATCGATATTAAAAGACTCAACTAGTATTCAATACGATTTTTCCCGTGTAAAGTGTTTGTCGGTATTAAATGACCCAAGAGGTAAATTTCGTTTTTACACATGGACATTAAAAACAAACAATGCTGATTACGACTATTTTGGGTTTACACAATATCAGCGAAAAAGAAAAAAAAGCATTTTAGGAGCTGTGAAAATTGAAAATTTCGTTTATGAATTAACCAATAAATCAAATGAAATTGGGAACAACGAATATGTTAAATTAGATTCTTCTAATTGGTATGGTTGCGTATATTACAACATAGTCCCTGCTCCAAAATCTCGTGATCATACTTACATATTAATTGGGTGGGATGGTTTTGGTTATCGCTCAACGAAGAAGATAATCGAGACGGTTAAATTCAATTCTAAAGGTGTTATTTCATTTGGACATAAAATAATTAGATACAATGAGAATAGAGTTGGAAAAGCTAAAGTTGTTTCAAAGGCTCGATTAATATTTGAATATAATGGTCAGGTATCTGTAACTGTAAATTTTAATAAAAATTTAGAAATGATTGTATTTGATCACCTTTCCCCTACTAACCCTGCACTTGCTAGTTTAAAGTTTACTTATGCACCTGATTTCACATATGATGCCTTGAAATATGAAAAGAAAAAATGGATTCATAGAAGTGATATTGACGTTAGAAATCGTGAGGAAGTTAAAGCTGTTAAATGGAAACCAAAGGATATTAAAGGTAGAACTGCGGAAACCTTAATTCCTGAGCGATAACATCAAATAATCTTAAATTATCATCGAATAATAATAAACAGCTAATTTGTAATTCGTACCTGTTTATCTTTATTTACACACTGAAATTTTAATCATGAAAAAAATTGTAATCCCCTTTCTGTCTTTTCTCATACTACTTTCCTGTGATTCTGAGCCTGTACAAAATTCTAAAGAGCTAAACTTAATAACACCAATTGATGATGAACATTCGCCAACTTTAAATAAGATTGAAAAAAAATTAAACGCATTTAATGATAACTTAACTGAATTTATTGATTGTAAATCGGTTAGCTCATCTCCTAGTGGTTGTAAAGAATATTTAGCAAAATCAGTATCTGAATATTATGGTATTTCTGATCTTATGGAAGCAGGTAATTATATAGATTATGATAAAATACCCGATAAAATTGCTGAATTAGATAGTTGGGAAAAAATAGGTGACTTCACAGAAAAAAATATCCAAACAGCACTAAACATGCTTAATAAATTTGAAAAGCCTGTTTTAATTTTTAATGAGAATGATTCTTATGTTCATGTTGTCGCTTTAAAACCAAATGGTTCTCTGAGTAAATCTAGAAAATGGAATAATATTTCTGTACCCTCTTGTATAAGTTACTTTCCTACATCAGCAAATAAATCCTTCACTAGTAAAGGAATAAATTATGCTTTTGGATCTTCGGATGGACTCGTTATTTGGACTAAAAAATAATTATTTTTTCGATTTCCGACAGCTAATTATTTTCTAGACACTAATAAACACTATAGTTATTAACAAAAAAGGAGGTTTTTACTCCTTTTTTTTATGCTTTTTAGTAAAAAAAAATCTTTTTTTTTCAGTTACTTGATTGTTAACATGTTATATAATCAACATACATCAAAAATTTTATAAGTTGCTAATATACAGATTTTTAAGTAAAGTGGTTGACGTTATATAAATAACAATTTGACGTTTAAATGACTTGGGCTCAATGTCCATAGTGGTTTGAAAGCACTTAATAACAAGTCAATTGTTAATTACTTTTTTGTTAAACCCTATGTACAGCTAAGCTTTTAAGCTAATTTCAATCTTATAATCTAGTATTAAACATTTATAACACAAATTACCATGGGTAAATCAGAAATTGTAGAAGCAATTGTTGCTAACGTAGAAGGATTAACAAAAAAACAAGCTGGTGACGCTTTTGATGCAGTTGTTACAGCAATTGGATCAGGAATTAACGGTGAAGGTAGAGTTGCTCTTCCTGGGTTCGGGTCATTCACAAAATCTAACAGACCAGCTAGAGATGGAAGAAACCCATCAACAGGTGAAAAAATTACTATTGCAGCTAAAAACGTTGTTAAGTTTAAAGCTGGAAAAGCATTAAACGATTCTATCAACTAGGATAGTAAATTTTTTTAAAAAAATAAAGAGGTTGTCATTTTATGACAACCTCTTTTTTTTGTTAGTTGGCATTGATCGGATAATCATTTTTAAAATTTAATAGGGGCGCATTTAGTGAATTTAACTTTTTTCGAAACTTAAGTGTTCATTCTAAACCTTTAAACAAGGGGTTTTAAAAGTCTACCAATTTAAAAGTAATTCTTCCTAAGTGTATTTTAATAAATAATTCTTTCAACTATCCCCAACGCTATAATCGTTTTAAATATTTATTTTTTTTTGTAAAAAAAATATTAAACTTTAACTAAAAGTTTCACTCTGAATTAATAATTATCCTATTTAATAAAGCTCCTAAATTTTGATTCTAAGTAAGATAAAAGAGGAAGTAGTTTTACATTACTATTTTTAAAGTATACTTTTTCACTGTTTCTTGTCTTTTCAATTTCAAAATAAGTAATTGTAAGTTAAATTTCTTTCTAATGCCTTCACTTCTTTAATCTATACAAGGGAAAATAGTATCTTTGTACAAAATTAATGGTATGTCGTTTAAGTTAAATACGATTGAGGAAGCTATCGAGGATGTTAAAAACGGTAAAATAATTATCGTAGTTGATGATGAGGATAGAGAAAACGAAGGTGATTTCCTTTGTGCAGCTCGCTCCGTAACACCTGAGATTATTAATTTCATGGCAACCCATGGTCGAGGTTTAATATGTGCACCATTGGTAGAAGAAAAATGTGATGAGTTAGGATTGGAATTAATGGTTCCAAAAAACTCAGCAGCTTACGAAACTCCTTTTACTGTCTCTGTTGATCTGAATGGACACGGTTGCACTACTGGGATTTCGGCTGTAGATCGATCAAAAACGATTAAAGCCTTAATTGACCCTAAAATTGGTCCAGATGAATTAGGTAAGCCAGGTCATATTTTTCCTCTAAGAGCAAAAAAATCTGGTGTTTTAAGAAGAGCTGGGCATACCGAAGCTGCAATCGATTTTGCAAGGCTAGCTGGTTTTGAACCTGCAGGAGTTATTGTTGAAATTATGAATGAAGATGGAACAATGGCAAGACTTCCTGACTTAATTAAAATTGCTGAAAAGTTCAAGTTAAAAATTGTTTCAATTGAAGATTTAATTTCTTACAGGTTAAAACATGAATCTTCTATAGAAAGACAAATAGATGTTAAAATGCCTACAAAGTCAGGAGATTTTGATTTAGTAGCCTTTACTCAGAAAACTGACGGTAAAGAGCATATTGCACTTATAAAAGGAACTTGGGAGGAAAATGAAGCTGTCTTAGTAAGAGTTCATAGCTCATGCGTTACTGGTGATATTTTTGGAAGTTGTAGATGTGATTGTGGGCCTCAACTTGAAAAATCGATGGAAATGATCGAGAAAGAAGGAAAAGGTGTCGTTTTATATATGAATCAAGAAGGAAGAGGAATTGGTTTAATAAATAAACTAAAGGCTTATAAACTTCAAGAAGAAGGGCGAGATACTGTTGAAGCTAACATCGAACTCGGATTTCAAGGTGATGAGCGTGATTACGGTGTTGGTGCTCAAATCTTAAGAAACTTGGGGGTCAGAAAAATGAGGTTACTAAGTAACAACCCTAAAAAAAGAGCTGGTTTAGTTGGTTACGGATTAGAGATTGTTGAAAATATTGCTATTGAGATTGAATCAAATGAGCACAACGAGTTTTACCTAGAAACTAAAAAAGTAAAAATGGGTCATGATCTTAAACAGTTTCCTAAAGCTTAATTCAATTCAATACACAATTGTCTAATTTTGATTTAAATACTTGTTTTACCAAATTTAAAACTGATGTTTCAGGTATTAATTTACCAAAAAAGTTTACATTTCCTTTTTACTATCAACCCCACGAGATTGCTGTTTTGGCAGCTAACGAGTTGCAAATATTGATTCAAGAAAAAACTTGGAATCATAATTTTGACACAAATTTACCCGAAGAAAAAGCTGCTGGTAAAATGTTTGGTGTCCTGGTTGTTAAAAATGCCAAAGGAAAACTTGGATATTTATCTGCATTTTCTGGTAAAATGGGAAATCAAGTAGCTTTAAATGGCTTCGTACCACCTATTTTTAATCGATTAAAAACGAACGGTTACTATTTGGCGGGTGAAGAAGAATTAAACCAAATAAACCGAAAAGTTTGGGCGCTTGAGGAGAATGCTGTTTTTAAATCATGGAAGGATTTATTAGTTAAAGAAACAACATACTCATCTGTTGTTATTAATACTGAAAAACAATCTATTAAAGAAAATAAATACCTCCGAAAAAACATCAGAGACAATCAAGAATTAACTTATACTTTAACACAAGAATTAGGTCAAAAAAGTATTCATGATCAGTTAAGATTTAAAAGAATCAAAAAGTTTTGGAAAGGTCGATTGACTTTTATTCAATCTAAATGTGATGAGTTCCAAAACGAAATTGATCGCTTCAAGAATCAAAGAAAAGCAATGTCAATTTCGCTTCAAAAAAAGTTATTTAGCGATTATAAATTTCTAGATGCAAATAATGAAATTGAAACACTTTGGAACATCTTTAAAAATACTCCAACCCGAATTCCACCTTCAGGAGCTGGAGATTGTTGCGCACCTAAATTATTACAATTTGCTTATCAACAAAAATTTGAGCCGATTGCTCTTGCAGAGTTCTGGTGGGGTGTTTCTCCAAATTCCATAATTAGAAAGCATAATTACTTTTATCCTGCTTGTCGCAGTAAATGTGAACCAATATTGGGGCATATGCTTAAAGGTTTAAATGTTGATGTTAATCCAATGCTTTCAAAGCCAGATACTATTGGAGAGATTGAAGAGATTTTTCAAGATTCCCATATTTTAGTTATTAATAAACCTGCTGAATTGTTATCAATACCGGGCAAGAATATTAAAGATTCAGTACTAACGCGTTTAGAAATTAAATACTTGAATCAATTTCGACCGCTTCTATTGCACCGTTTGGATATGTCAACCTCCGGAATAATGATTTTCGCAAAATCAAAAAGAGCTCATAAACATTTACAAAAACAGTTTTTAAATCGAACCTTGAAGAAAAGGTACATTGCATTGCTGGATGGTGAACTTGAGAATAAAGAGGGTTCTATTGATCTTCCGCTAAGAGTTGATTTAGATAATAGACCATATCAAATGGTATGTTATGAACACGGTAAGGCTTCGCTTACCGAATACAAAGTAATATCTATTAAAGATGGAAAAACCCTTATTCACTTTCATCCTATAACCGGAAGAACACATCAATTAAGAGTACATGCAAGTCATGAATTAGGCTTGAATAGATCTATTGTTGGCGACGATTTGTATGGTAAAAAGTTGAATAGATTACATTTACATGCTGAAAAAGTTCAGTTTACCCACCCTGTTAATCAAGAAAAGTTAATGTTTGAAGTAAAAGCAGATTTTGTTTAATTCGGATTAATTAAATCTCCTAAGATCTCTTTTAATGGTCTTACTTTATGAATGTGCTCAATTGCAGGACCTGCACACCACACGGTCTGATAAGTTGCTTTGAATGCTGATTTTCTAATCTTTTTCATTCCCCTTAAAGCAACAAAAAGTTTAATCCATTTTTTTAAAGTCTTATTCTTATTCATTAATTTCTCCCACCAGGCGGCTTTAGTTCCAATGCTTTGTACATAAGGCGTATTTATAACTGTTAAGTGTGAACCTGATAGCTTGGTAGATAAAACAATATCTTTTTCACCATAATCTATTAGAGCTTGTTTGTATTCATTTGAAATTGGAGCTTCACTTGAAGCTAAAAATATTGTTCCCACAGAAACTCCACACGCGCCAAAATTAATGGCTTGATTTACGTCGTTTACATTTGTTACGCCACCAGCAGAGATTATAGGAATTGAAATGTTTTGATTCAATTCTTTAATAAGCTGATCAAAATCATCTGGTCCACAATGACCACCTGCTTTATTGTTTACTGCAATAACAGAATCAGCTCCCATCTCTTCAACTTTTTGAGCATATTTCAAATCCACTACATCGCAAAAAACTTTGATGCCTAATGGTTTGCAAGTTTTAATTGTTTCAGCAGGACTCCCTAAGGACGTGATAATAAAGTCTACTTTCTCTTCTGCAAGTAATTTAAGTTGGCTTAAGTATTTTGGGTTGGAATTATTTACGATTAAATTAATTCCAAAAGGTTTATTTGTTTTAGATTTTATCGATTTTATTGCTTTAATTAGTTCTTCATTCGTCCTGTAATTTAATGCCGGAATGGCAGCTGTTGCACCAGCTTTACATGCTTCTACCACCATTTCAACATTGGACACCAAAAACATCGGTGCAACTATAATTGGATGTTCTATTCCTAATATTTCATTAAGTAGCTTTCTCATATTTAATTACACAAACGTAATTTTATGTGTGAAGGTTCGTTATTCAAAACTTAATATCGATTGTTTAATAATTCCAACACATTGCTTCAGTTCTTCTATAGTGATTACTAGAGGTGGAGCAAATCGTATAATGTCACCATGAGTTGGTTTTGCTAACAATCCGTTCTCTGCCATTTTCAAACAAACATCCCAAGCCTCTTTACCATTTTTAGGTTGAATAACAATAGCATTTAATAATCCCCTTCCTCTAACGAGTTTGATCATATCGGAGTTTATTTTTCTTAACTCTTCTCTTAAAAACACGCCTAACTTTTCTGCTTTCTCCGCAAGGCATTCATCCTTAACCACTTTTAAAGCTGCTGTTACGACAGCGCAAGCGATTGGATTCCCTCCATAGGTTGACCCATGAGTACCTGGCGTAATCACTTCCATTATATGATTATCTGCTAAAACACACGAAACTGGATAAAGACCTCCTGATATTGCTTTTCCTAAAATTAATATATCTGGTTTTACATTTTCATGATCACATGCTAAAAGCTTTCCCGTTCTTGCTATTCCAGTTTGAACCTCGTCAGCAATAAACAAAACATTATTTTCTTTACAAATTTTAAAGGCCTCCATTAAATAACCTTCATCCGGTAAAAAAACACCAGCTTCACCTTGAATTGGTTCAACCAAAAATGCGGCAACGTTAAAATCTATCAAAGCTGTTTTTAAGCATTTCAAATTGTTGTAGGGAATCGAACTTATTCCTGGTGTGTAAGGGCCAAAGTTACCTTTTGCATCAGGATCATTTGAAGCCGATATTATAGTAATTGTTCTTCCGTGAAAATTATCTCCGCAAACTATAATTTTTGCATTGTTGCTTGGAATTCCTTTTTTCTCGTAGCCCCATTTTCGAGCAATTTTTATAGCAGTTTCAACAGCTTCTGCTCCTGTATTCATAGGCAGTACTTTATCGAAACCAAAGTAATTAGTAATGTATTCGGAAAATTCTACAAATGCTTCACTATGAAATGCTCTAGAAGTTAAGCCTAATTTTGAAGATTGATCAATAAGTGCTTTTACAATTTTTGGATGACAGTGTCCTTGGTTCACTGCAGAATATGCAGAAAGGAAATCAAAATACTTTTTTTTGTCAACATCCCAAACAAATACTCCTTTACCCTCAGTTAAGACTACAGGTAATGGATGATAATTTTGTGCACTAAATTTATTTTCTTTTTGAATATGTTGTTTCGTTATGTCCATGATCGAAATTTTAACAATATGTATACTCAGTGACTTAATCTCTCATAAATTTAAACGATATTAAAGTAAACTATTTTAATTTTTTTAATGAGACTCTATACACAATTACTTTCATTACTTATTTTTGTTACAGTTGTTGCTTGTCAGGCACAATTGGATAACAAGACGAAAGCGCACAAAACTATGAACAAAGAAAACTACAGAGATTTAAACGAAGAGGAAAAAAGAGTAATTATAAATAAAGGAACCGAATATCCATTCACGGGTGAATACAATAGCCTCAAAGATGCTGGAGTATTCCATTGTAAACAATGTAACACTCCCCTATTTAAATCGGAAGATAAATTTGATAGTGGAAGCGGGTGGCCAAGTTTTGATGATGCTATTGAAGGAAACGTGAAGGAAATTCCTGATAACGATGGGCGAAGAGTTGAAATAGTTTGTAAAACTTGCGATGGACATTTAGGACATGTTTTTAGAGGTGAGGCATTAACCAACAAAAGCACAAGACATTGTGTTAATTCAATTAGTTTGTCGTTTGAACCCACTGATGAATCACCAAGAGATACAGCTATTTTTGCAAGTGGTTGTTTTTGGGGAACCGAATATCATTTACAAAAAATGAATGGTGTAATTGATACAAAGCCGGGTTACATTGGTGGTCATGTTAAAAATCCAGGTTACCGTCAAGTATGCTCTGGTTTAACGGGTCATGCAGAAGCAGTAAGAGTGATATTCAATCCTAAATTAGTTCGCTATGAAGAACTCGCAAAAATATTTTTCGAAACGCATGATCCTTCCCAAGTTGATGGCCAAGGTCCAGATATAGGAAATCAATACAGATCTGAAGTTTTTTACTACAATGAAGAACAAAAACAGATTATTAAAAACTTAATAAAGCAATTAGAATCTAAAGGAATTAATGTCGTTACGCAATTAACGAAAGCCACTACCTTTTGGGTTGCAGAAGATTATCATCAAGATTATTATACTAAAACAGGTAAACAACCTTATTGTCATATTTACCAAAAAAAGTTTTAAATAGCTAAACTAAACCCATTGACTATCTTTATAGTATTCAATTTACTCAATAAAAAAAATCTTCTAAATTCTAAACAGTATTTTATGAAATATATTTTCACATTTGCAGCGCTGCTTTTTAGCTTTATTGGATTTGCTCAAAACAGTGATGAATTTGCGTCAAAGGCAAAAATTGAATTTGAAAACGATAATCTTAAAGAATCGTTAAAACTTTATGGAAAGGCAATTTCAATAGATACTTCTAATAGTGATTATTATTGCCAAAGAGGACAAGTTTATGTTCAACTTAATAAGTTTCAGGAGGCGTTATTAGATTTTAATAAGTCCATTGTCTTGAATAGCAAAAACGTTGATGCATTCCATAACAGAGCTATTCTTTATTACAGTTCCCAATATCCTGATTATGCAATATTAGATAATAATGAAGCATTAAAGTATGTTAAGAATGATACATTAAAGCATATGTTATACAATAACAGGGGAAACGCAAAAGCAATGAAAAGAGATTTTCAGGGTGCTTATGAAGATTATTTAAAAGTATTGGAATTTGATTCAACAGATATTGGTGCATTAACAAATATGGGAGCCATATTGGATGATTTAGGCAAAGACCAGGAAGCAATTATGTATTTAGAAAGAGCTATTCGTGTTCAGCCTGACTTTATTGGAGGATATGGAAACTTAGCTTTTAGATATATTAAATTGGGTGATTTTGAAAAAGCTTTAAGTTTAAATAACAAAGTTATTTCAATGGATCCAGTGTCCGCGTTGGCTTTTAACAATAGAGGTTTTGTTTATTATAAAATGGGAGATTATAAGAAGGCTTTAATAGATATAAATAAGTCTTTAAAAATGTATCCTTCCAATTCTTACGCATTTAAAAACAGAGCACTTATTTATATCGCTCAAAAAAAGAGGAAGGATTCCTGTAACGATATGGCTAAAGCAATCGAATTAGGTTTTACAAAAATGTATGGTGCTGAAGTCGAAGATTTACAAAAAGAACATTGTAAATAATCATCTAGATAGATCATAAAAAGGCTCTGAAATATTATTTTGAGCCTTTTTTATTTTTATTGAATAATATTCAAAATATATTTTGAGAATCTTCTTAAGCTGTTAACGAATTTATCTCTACCTCAATTGTAAAGGTATTTAAGTCTTTATTCAGTCTAATTTAACCTATTCTAGTATCGATGTTTTATACTTATGTGTTGCTTTATCTGGTTAAACTAAAAAACTATTTCTCGTTAGTTATTGCTTAGATAAATTCAAGAAAGCCATAGATTTAAAAACTAGTTAGTATGAATCCTTTTAATATTATGAACACCTTTAATTTCTTTCAATTTATTACTCAAATCCAATAGTTCTTTTGTATCCTGAACAAAAAGCATAACCTTACCTTCAAAAACGCCATGATCTGAGTCGAATTTTATTGACTTAATTCGGAGCTTTGATTCACCACTAATTAGAGTTACAATTTTACTTACTAAACCAAAATCATCTGTTCCTGTAAAACGAACTCCTGTAAGAAACTCGTTTTTGGATTTATCTTCCCAAACAGCCTTAATTGTTCTGTAAGCAAAGTTGGCTTGTAAATGCATGGCATTAGGGCAGTTTGTTTTGTGAATTTTAATACCATCAACAACTGTAACAAAACCAAAAACTTCATCACCCGGTATCGGGTTGCAACATGGTGAAATTTTATAATCAAAAATATCTTTATCCTCTCCGAGTACTAAAACGTCTTCTTTCTTGAAAGATTTAGCAGTGACTCCATCTCCTTTTGCTTTTGATTTTACAACTTGTTTAAGTAAAGCATCTTCAGCAGCTTTTTGATGTTTATTTCTCTGGGAAATATAATTTTTAATCGCACCTTTTTCAATTTTATGTTCTGCAATTTTTACAAATAATTCAACAGCGTCAGAAGTTCCAAAGTGACTAATTAGTTCGGGTAATAGTTCCGGTGAAGCTTCAGGAATACCTTTCATTATTCGATTATACTTTTCCTTACCATCTGTAGCTATTATTTTCCGATCTCTTTTGACACCGTTTTTAATACCGTGTTTAGCCTTAGCCGTGGTAACAATCTTTAACCATTCTTGCTTAGGGACTTGCTTTTTAGAAGTTAAAACTTCTAGCTGTTCGCCACTTTTAATTTTATAATTTAGAGGAACTAATTTATGATTGACTTTTGCTCCGATACAAGCATCCCCTATTCTACTGTGTATTTCGTAAGCAAAATCTAAAGCTGTTGCTCCAATTGGCAATTTTATAATTTCACCAACTGGTGTAAAGACAAAAATCTCATCAGAAAATAAATTTAACTTAACGTCATCGATGAAATCGATAGCTTGATTATGAGGGCTCTCTAATAGTTTTCTTATTTTTTCTATCCATTCATCTACCCTATTATCGGAATTAGAGCCATCTTTAGATTTGTATTTCCAATGCGCAGCCAAACCTTTTTCAGCAATATCATGCATCTTTTTGGTTCTAATCTGCACTTCAACCCATTTACCTTCAGGCCCCATTACAGTTGTGTGAAGCGATTCGTAGCCATTTGCTTTTGGGTTTGATATCCAATCTCTCAAACGATCGGGTCTTGGAGTATACATATCCGTAATCAATGAATAAGCATTCCAACATTCACTTTTCTCATTTTCCGGTGTAGAATTCAAGATAATTCTAAAAGCAAAAATGTCATAAACTTCCTCAAAAGGAATGTTTTGACTTTTCATTTTTTGAGCAATTGAATAAGGAGACTTTGGTCTTCCAGAAACCTCAAAATCATATCCCTTGTCCATAAGAGAATTAATTATTGGTAAACTAAACTTATTAATATAACGAGTTAATTTTCTTTGACCTTCTTTTAATTTATTAATAATCTCATTGTGAAGTTCAGTTTCTGTGTATTGAAACGCTAAGTTTTCTAATTCGGTTTTAATTGCATTTAAGCCTAAACGATAAGCAAGTGGAGCATATATAAATAAAGTTTCATAGGAGATTTTAAGCTGTTTATGCCTTGGCATAAACTCCATAGTTCTCATGTTGTGAAGTCTGTCTGCCAGCTTGACTAATATTACTCGAACATCCTCTGATAATGAAAGCATCATCTTTCGGAAGTTTTCTGCTTGAATGGAGTAATTAGGGTCAGAATGGTCAATAATACCGCTTATTTTGGTTAGCCCATCTATAATTAGGCAAACTTTTGGACCAAACATGTTGTCAATATCCTCAAGGGTTATCTCAGTATCTTCAACTGTATCATGTAATAATGCAGAAACTATTGAAGTTGTTCCTAACCCCATTTCTTCAGCTACAATTTGAGCAACTGCAATTGGGTGATAAATATAAGGTTCACCAGATTTTCTACGCATTTCTTTATGCGCTTCTAAAGCAACGTTAAAAGCTTTTCTGATTTGTTTTTTATCTAAATCATCCCTTGACTTTTTAGCTAAAAGCAATAACTTTCGATACCTCTTAAGTATTTCGTTTTTTTCTAACTCTACATCAATTATCATACTAAAAATTAAAGCCGTTTAAATGTAAAAAATGTATATAATTCTAAGCTAATAAACTTATTTAACTTTATAAACCCTGCTTTTGTTTCGGAATCAGGAAATAAGTTGAAAAATTACAGCTTATCGCTATTTTCACTAAATTCCATCAAAAGCATACAAGAAATTTTAGAACAAAAACTCAGGTTGAAAATTTGTTTGATTAAATACAAAGCAACTGGCATTTATTTATGGCTGTTTTTATAGAATAGATCGTTTGAAAGCATAAAAAGTGAATTAAATCTTTGTCAGATGAAGATTTTAGTTGGAATTTTTAAAATTCTGATGAAGCTTTGGAAGGTCCTAATTACTGAATTGATAGTAATTTTGTATTTTTATTTTGAAAACTGATGGAAAAAACATGCAAGATGGGTGAACGAAATCCTGAAAAAAGTGTCGAAAAAGCAAATTTATTTGTAGGAAAATCAGATCTTCCTGTAAGAGATGTACTTGCACTTCAAAGAACTAAACTTGCTAACGAGAGGACATTTTTAGCTTACTTTAGAACCGCTGTGGTTTTTTTAAGTTCAGGCTTTGCAATTTTTCAAATAGAATCTCTTAATCAAATAAAAGATTTGGGGTTTATTCTTATGATAATTGGGCCATTAGTCTTGATATTAGGATTCATTCGATTTTTTATTACTCGAAAAATAATACTAAAACATTACAAAAAGATTGAGTAGATAAGCCTATCTAATGGCATTAATAATAATCACAAATACCTTTAAACTTTTCGAGACATCCTTAATACAAAACAACTTTTAGCCGAACTAGTCCATGTTGCATGAATAAACTTTTAGTAATGAAAATCTAAAAACTGAACTTTTTGAGGCTATTGAAGGAAGCAAATCCTTTTCCATTCATGCATTCCAAAATCTGTCATTCTGTTTTAGAACAAATAATTTTAAGGTGATGGACTTGCAACAAATAGAAGGACAGTTTTTCTAAGTCCTATGCTGCGTTTTTAATATTAAAAAATTCTAATCCAGTTTATTTCGATGTTCCTTTAAAAATTCATCTTTGAAAATAATCAAGTTCGAACCAATGAAGTCAATCCAGCATCTTGTCTATTTTTAGGGACAGCAAGGGTTTGAAGAGAATAAAAAAAAGGGATGTTTCTCTTTTTGAGAAAACATCCCTTTCAGTACCGAGAGAGGGATTTGAACCCACGACCTCAGGAGTATGAATCCAGCGCTCTAACCAACTGAGCTACCTCGGCAATTGACTATTTTTCGCAAATAGGAGTGCAAATATATGACTTTCGTTTTAAACTCAAATCTATTATTTGAAAAAAAAATCACCTCTTATGTAATTTTTTAATAATTATGCTAGGTAAATACATTTTTAAATGTTTAAATTGCAATTTCAATTTTTATCACCATTATGACTAAGTTCGAAATAGAATACCCAATAAAATCATCTGTTAAAGTTTTATATGACGGATTAACCGATTCATCTAAATTAACTGAATGGTTTTGTGACGAAATTAGGTTAATGGACAATGGAAATAGGATGGAATTTTTTTGGGATGGTTCAGGGCAAATTGCTAAAATAGTTTCTAAAAAAGAAAATAAATTTATCCGATTCCATTGGGAAGATGAGGATGATGAAACTTACTTCGAATTGAAGATTCAAATTGATGAAATAACAAATGATGTTGCATTGTTTGTTACAGATTTTGCTGAAGATGACGAAGTTGAAGAAGCTAAAATGTTATGGGATAATCAAATAAAAGATTTATTTCAAATTTTAGGAGCTTAACAGCATCTTTAAATGAAGAAACTACATCGATTAGTTTTTCAAGCCTTTCTTGGTCCATTTATTATAACGCTTGTTATTAGTAATTTCCTTCTACTAATGATATGGATGGTTAAGTACCTGGAGGATATTATTGGTAAAGGACTTGAGTTTTCTATCATCTTAGAGATGATGGGACGTGGTGCTCTAAACCAAATACCTTTCTCTCTTCCACTTGCTATGCTTTTGTCCAGTACTATGACTTTTGGTCAACTTGGCGAAACAGTTGAACTAATAGCGATGAAATCATTAGGAGTCTCTTTGCAAAAAGCGATGAACCCTCTACTCGTATTTGCTGTAATTATTACAATTGGAGCATTTTTTTTCACAAATAACTACCTCCCCTATTCAAACAAGAAGTTAAAAGCTTTGGTTAGTGATATAAGGATTTCTAAACCTGAATTATTGATACCTGAAGGCGTATTTTATAATCAACTTAGAGGCTACACAATTAGAATAGGAAAAAAGTATGAAGATAAATCAGTAGCTGACGTCTTAATTTTTGATGACAGCAATGATGGAATGGATGGATTTATTGCTGCAGATTCTGGAAATATGGCTTTATCGTCCTCTGGTAAATTTCTTATTTTAGATTTAATAAACGGAAATACTTATCGCCGAGATCGAGAGAAAGTGAAACCAGGGAAAAAAAAGAAAATTCCATACGTACGGAATAAATTTAAAACTAACCAAATCTTATTTGATTTATCCGGGTTTAAATTTCAAAAAACTAGTCCCTCAGATCGCGGTAAATCTACAAGAAACATGAATATTAAAGAGTTATCTAAAGGGATTGATAGTTTAAAAAACAAACGATTAGATAGATTAATAAATGCTAGAAAAGATTTAGATCATAAATACTTTTTTAGGCCCGATACAATCTTTCAATACGACACTTTGAAAAGTATCGATTACAACAGAGATTCGATAATTATTTTAATAAAAGACAGCAATAAACTTAAAAACCTTTTCAGTTCTGGATTGAATTTAGCTCGTAACTCAAAGAATTATCTTTCTAGAATTGAATCAACATTAGACAGTAATGATAAGTTTATTGTTTCTCATCAAACAGAGTGGCATAAAAAATTCTCAATGGCATTCGCTTGTATTGTTATGTTTTTTATTGGTGCTCCATTTGGTGCTATTGTACGAAAAGGTGGATTAGGCCTTCCAGTTGTTATTGGGATATTACTTTTTCTGTTTTATTATGTAACCTCTACTACAATGGGAAAAATGGCTAAAAAGGGCGATATAAACCCTGTTTTAGGGATGTGGATAGCTCCGCTCATATTGTCACCCGTTGGACTGTTTTTAACATACAAAGCAACAACAGATTCCAACTTATTCAGATGGGATGCTTACAAGAAAATTTTCAAGAATTTTTTTTTGTAAAATAAGCTTTACTGCAGTTTATGAATACTTGTCTTCTTAGCTTATATTTGCGAATCTTTTTGATGAAATAATATCCTTAAGTCCATTTATGAAAATTCTTCAAATTTGTAATAAACCTCCTTACCCCGCAGTTGATGGTGGAGCGATTGCAATGAACAATACAACACAAGGGCTTTTAAGTAAAGGACACGAAGTAAAAGTCCTCGCTATTTCAACAGTTAAACATCCCGTAAACATAGAAGAATTACCTGATCACTATCTTATTAATACAAATTTTGAAAGTGTTTTTATTGATACAAGTGTTAAGTTAAAAGACGCATTTATAAATTTATTTTCTAGTAAATCCTATAACATAGAACGGTTTATTAGTGATGATTTCACAAAAAAACTAATTGAAACTTTAGAAAAAGAGGATTTTGATATTATTATTATTGAAAGCCTTTTTGTTGCCCCTTACATATCGGCAATAAAGAAAATTAGTAGTGCTAAAATTGTTTTAAGGGCTCATAATGTAGAATATAAAATTTGGGAGAGAATTAGCTCGAACACCAAAAACCCTTTAAAAAAAACATATTTGGGTTTATTGGCAAAAAGGTTAAAAGATTATGAAATAAAAACATTTGAAGTTTTGGATGGAATTGTAGCGATGACAGAAGTTGATTCAAAGCAATTCGTCAAACTTGGTTTTAATAAGTTTATTACATCAGTACCAACTGGCTATATCATTAATGAGCTTGAAACAAAGAATGTTGAAGTTGAAGAAAATTCGATATTTCATATTGCATCCATGAATTGGCTTCCAAATGTTGAGGGTATCAAATGGTTTTTAAATAAAGTCTGGAAAACAGTTTATCTCAATTCACCAAACTCTAAGCTCTATTTAGCAGGAAGAGATATGCCACAGGAATTTTATGATTTAAAATTAGATAATGTAATTACTGTTGGTGAAGTTGAAAGTGCAAAAGAATTTTATCTCTCAAAAAAAATCATGATTGTGCCAGTTCTGTCTGGAAGTGGTATGCGGATTAAAATCATAGAAGGAATGGCATTGGGGAAAGTAATCATTTCTACAACAATCGGAGCTGAAGGAATTCAAGTAACAAATAATATAAATATTCTTATTGCTGATTCGCCCGAAGAATTTGCTAAAGCAATTATAAAATGTACAAATAACGAAGATTTTTGTAATGAAATTGGTTTAAATGCTCAAAAATTAATTCAAGAAAAGTATAGTAATTCGAATTTAAGTAATCGATTAATTTCATTCTTTAACAGTATTCAAGAAAATTGAGCCAATCAAAAAAAATACTTTTTTTCACCTCTAGAATCCCCTATCCGTTAGAAAAAGGAGATAAGCTTAGAGCATACTATCAATTAAAGTATTTAAGTAAGGATGCTAAAATTGTTCTTTGCTGTATGTCTCAAGAAGAAATAACATTAAAGGCAGAAAACGAACTTAAAAAATTTGTGGATAAAATATATGTTTACAGAAGCAATAAGGTTAGTACACTTATTAATATGCTTATCGCTGGCGTAATTGGTTACCCCTTTCAAATTGGTTACTTCTTTAACACTGGCGCACATTTCTACTTTAAAAAAGTAATACAAAAAGAACAGCCTGATCACATATTTGTCCAATTAATACGTATGGCCGAATACGTACTAAAGACTCAAAACATCTCTAAATCTTTAGATTATATGGATACTTTCTCTAAAGGAATAGAGAGAAGAATGGAAAAAGAGAAAGGCTTGAAGCGGCTAGCTTATCGATTTGAGTTTAATCGTTTAAAAAAATATGAAGAAAAAGTATTCTCATATTTTGACAATCACTATATTATTTCAAGTCAAGATCGTGATTCTTTTTCTTTTGAAAAAGCAAAATCAATTTCTATTTCACCCAATGGTGTTGACCACAATTTTTTCACTCCCAAGAAAAATATTATTAAATCTTACGACTTAGTTTTCACTGGTAATATGAGTTATCCACCAAATGTAAGTGCTGTAATATACATAGCGAAGGAAATCATGCCATTATTAATTAAAGATTATCCTAATATCCAGTTATTAATAGCAGGGGCTACTCCTACTTCTTCAGTTAAAGGGTTGGCTAATAAAAATATTACAGTAAGTGGATGGATAGATGATATAAGAGATGCATACAATGATTCGAAAATATTTTTAGCGCCTCTCCAAATTGGTACAGGGCTTCAAAACAAGCTTTTAGAAGCTATGTCAATGGAAGTTCCTTGCATTACCTCTAAACTTGCTAATAATGCGCTAGGCGCAAAAAGAGAATCTGAAATTTTAATTGGTGAGACTCCTCAAGAATATGTAGAATTAATAAAACGACTGATTAATAATGAAGATTTAAGAAATAATCTCACTAAAAATGCAAAATTATTCGTTGAACAAAATTATAATTGGAATTCTATTTCAAAGTTCTTAATAAAAGATTTTTTTCCATCAAATTAATAAAATGCATTTTAAACATTTTCATTTCAAAGACAGTCCTATTTTTAAGAAATAATTTGGATGTATAGTATCAATTTTTTCCGAATTTTTGTATTATTCTCAAAACTCCTCAATTTTAGGACATCGGATAAATATTAACTTTAACGATGTATTATAAAACAATTAAGACGGAAACCAGTGGTTATTTTAAATCAATAAGTGGTTTTTAGAAGCCTAAAAATAACAATCAACTTTGTTAATTATCTTTAAACATCAAGTTTCACCGCAAACAAATTACAATTTGGAAAAAATGGAATTGCAACTAGGAGCTGAAGAAAAAAGTTAAAGAGTATATTTTGCTTTTTATAAACAATTGAAGGCAAACATAAACAGTAAAAGTACCCCAAATGAAATATACTCTCAAAAGTCAATAGTATGCTAAATAATTAAAAGTAACAATGAATATATTTTAACAATGGGGAATCCTATACTAGAATAGGTTGTAATTGTAACCCTTTACCTTGGATCCATGTGTTGAGCTGATTAATTTCTTCTAACTGAAGAAGTTTTAATGACTTAAAATATTCTTTTGTCAAAAGATCCTTGTCGAAACTTACTTTATCTAAAATATATTTGGTGTATTCTAAAAATGATTCTTTCATATTTTTTTTGTGAAAATCACACATTAAAGCTAGAATCAAGACTTATTAAATTCTTTTAAGATAATTTAATAACGAGTCATCTTAAAATTTATACTAAGTAGCTGTATTACTTATTGTTATTTTGAAAATACGATTCTTAAGTATGTTAATTTTTTTAACATATTTAAGACAATCTATATTTGAAGTCTATGTAATTAAACTCTTTTAATAGTTTAAAACCAGACTGATCATTCCAAAGTCCAAGTGATGGATGTTTTACTCCATTAAAAAAGGTTGTTTTAACAAAGGTATAATGCATCATGTCTTTGAAAACAATTATATCACCAATTAAAGGTGTTGCTGTGAACTTAAAACCACGAACATAATCACCACTCATGCAAGTATTACCTCCCAGCGTAATTTCAACACCTTCACTTAATTCGTTAATTATGTTTGGTTTATAAGGCATTTCTAAACAATCTGGCATATGCGCCGCGAAAGAGACATTTAGTATAGCTGTAGTTTCGAATCCATTTTTTATGACGTCTTCAATTTTTGAAACTAAATACCCCGTATTTAAACCAATTGCTTCTCCGGGCTCTAAATAAACATCGATATTATATTTTTCACGAAAACTTTGAATTATTTCACACAAAAGTTCAGTGTCATATCCAGGTTTTGTGATGTGATGGCCCCCTCCTAAATTAACCCAGCTAGCTTGTTGCAGTAAATGTCCAAACTTAGCTTCTATCTCTTTTAAGACGTCTTCTAAATCTTTTGCAGATGATTCACAGAGCGTATGAAAATGAAGACCTGAAATTTGCTTAGGTAAATTTTTAGGTAAATCTTGTGCTGTAACTCCAAACCTACTCCCCTCTGCACAGGGATTGTATTTTTCAAACGACACTGACGAGAACTGAGGATTTACTCTAAATGCATATTTAACACTTCCGTTTAACTTTTTTTTAAATCGATTAAACTGACTTATTGAATTAAAGCTTAAGTGAGAACTAATTTCTTGAACTTCGTTAAACTCAACTTCTGAATAAGCTACGAAACACGAATGAGCCTTCTTACCCATTTTTTCATTAATTAGCTTTGCTTCATTTAAAGAACTCGCTGTTCCACCAGAAATATAATTGGACATTTTAGAAAACATCTCCCACATAGAGAATCCTTTTAATGCGCATAGGATTTTGCAACCTGAAAGATCTTCAACCTTTTTTAAAATCAACATATTTTTAACAAACAATTTCTCATCAATTACAAAACAAGGATTTGGTATTTGATTTATACTTTTAAGAAGTTCACTCATATAAACTTAGTCTACGTTTATATTAAAAATAAGACAATAATATCCGATTTGAAATCGAGTACAATTTTTTTGTTTAATTTTTGTATTTAAATAGTTAATATGAATTTTCACAACCTAGAAATAAAAAAACCAAATGGGGATTTATTAAAGATGAACGACTTTAATGGAAAACTTTTGTTGATTGTTAATACAGCCACTAAATGTGGTTTGTCACCGCAATTTAAAGGATTAGAGCTACTTCATCAATCCCATAAGGATAAAGGTTTAGTTATCCTAGGAACACCTTGTTCTCAGTTCATGAATCAAGAACCAGAGACTAACTTATCCGTTGAAATGGCGTGTGAAATAAACTTTGGAGTGACTTTCCAATTAACTGAGAAGATCGATGTAAATGGTAAAAACCAGCACCCGATTTATCGTTATTTAAAAAATAAAAAAGGAGGTTTGTTTTCCAATAAAATAAAATGGAACTTTACTAAGTTTCTAATTTCACAAGATGGTAAAGTTTTAAAAAGGTACTCACCTATTACCACACCAAAAAGAATTGAAATCGATATCCTAAAATATTTAAAAAGGTAAACTACAAAAGCTGTAAATTTTTAATTTTCACCAAACATAAAAATATAATTTACAAGGCAAAGCAAAATCGACTAGTCATTTTTTTAACTTTTAGTAAATCTCGTAAGCTTAAGAAATAAAAGGATAATTTGTAATTATAAGTAAAAGGCTATTTTTAGAATACAAAAACAGATTGTTTTTCATTCAAACAATTTAAACTAAATGCATTAAAATGTGAAGTTTGTTTTATTTAATAGTTATGAGATGACAAGATGATAATTTCACTACAATAAAACATAAAAAAACCGAAGCAATATTTACTTCGGTTTAATTAATTAAGATTACAATTGTTGTCTTATTTTGGGGCGAATAAATAAAAATTATTATTTTTTACCAGTCCCTGCTCCTTCGCCATTTATCATAGCAATTGAAGATTTTTCAATTCTTAATCGGGCTTGATTTTCAACGCTAATCACTAAGTTTTCCTCACCATATTCAGTAACAACACCGTGAATTCCACCAGCAGTTACAATAGCATCTCCTTTTTTAATTTCATCACGCTTTTTTGCTAATTCTTTTTCTTTTCTTTTTTGCGGACGAATCATAAAAAAATACATTACACCAAAAATAGCGGCCATCATGACAGGCATTTCCCATCCTCCGCTTTCAGCTCCCGCTTGTAATAAAATAGTTTTCATAATAGTAATTATTAAATGTTAATTATTGTTCTTCGTATGGTATTCCTTTAAGCCACAATTTAACTTTTTTAGATATCGCATTGGATTGAACTTGAACAGCAACTCTAAAAATTTTATTCGGCTTTTTACCTTCTGTATTTATCTCTGCTAATATAGCTCCTTTTTCTCCTGGTAAGATTGGTTGATCTGGATATTCAACATTTGTACAACCACATGAGCCTTTAACATTTGTTAAAATTAATGGCTTGTCTCCATTATTTACGAAATAAAAAGTGTGTTCTAAAACATCACCCTTCTCCATATCAGGAAATTGAAATTCATATTCATTAAACAGAATGTCTGCCCCTCCAGATAGTTTGTCAAAATTCTCTAAAGCAGAGAAATTATTTTTAGCAATAGAAGGGTCTATATCTAAGGTTTGGCTCCCACTTCCGCAGGAAAAAAGCACTACAACACAAATTAAGAAAGTTAGCTTTTTCATAATAAATTATTAGTTCATTAATCCTCTACCGATTTTTTTAATTTCTCCTTTCTCTTTTAACTCAGGTACTATTTTATCTAAAACACCATTTATAAACATACGACTCTTTGGCGTACTATATGTTTTAGATAATTCGATGTATTCGTTTAAAGTAACTTTTATTGGAATTGATGTGATTTTAACTAGTTCACAAACAGCCATTTTCATCAAGATGAAATCAACAATTGCAATTCGGTCAACATCCCAATTCTTAGCTTTCTCCATTATAATTGCTTCGTACTCTTTATTGTTTAAAAGAGTTTTCCGGTACAGTGTTTTGAAAAATTCAGTGTCATCTTCAAGGTCTTTAAATAAAGAAGGAACCCTGAAGTTGTCAGAAAATTTAGTCGAGAAACCTTTAAAGAATTTCACCACATATCCACAAACAAAATAATGATCATCAATCCAATGAATAGATCGATCCTCAAAAAGATCTTGTAAAACATCATTGTCCGCAACGAATTCACGATAAAGTTTTAATACAAAACTTTTTTGAGCATCAGTATCAACCTCTTCAGCATTCATATATCTAGCAAATGCTTTTGAATCTTCAATTTGCTTATATAATTTTTGAATTATATCCTCGTTATCAATCCAAGAAATTTTGTACTTTTCGATACTTTCCTGAAGGCTTTCACTTACTGTTAAAGACTTTAAAAGTTCATTATCAACGAAACGTAAATTTGGATTTAAATCCTCTTTGGTAGGGAGTTGTTTCTTTTTTCGTTCTTCGATAGTCTTTTCTGCAAATCGATGTAATTCTGTGAAAACAGAAACATGAAAAACAAAAAGTTCATGAATTCTATTTACACTCGTAATTAGTTCCTTCTCACCAATTCCCATATCATTTTTCGCACCTCTTAAATAAGAGTAAATTGCCTGAAAAACTTTGATTCTTAAATGTCTCCTATTAAGCATAGAACGTATTAAAATTACGATACAAAGGTAAGTATTTAAATTCCTTTTTAGAAGAATAAATAATTTAAAACTTATTTGTTTTCAACTTCTTATTTATTTATTGGCAACTCTTTGTCAATCACCTCTTGCCACATTAAACCAAACTCATTTAAGTCGTCCATAAATGGGTCAGGATTAAACTCCTCAACATTAAATACACCCGGTTTAAACCATTCACCAGTAGCCATCATCTTAGCACCAATCATTGCAGGCACTCCTGTTGTGTAAGAAACTCCTTGCCCTTTAACATCATTGTAAGCACTTTGATGAGAACAGTTATTATAGATGTAATATGTTCGATTTTGACCGTTTTTTATTCCTGTAATTTGACAACCAATAGAGGTTTCTCCTGAATAGTTTTCTCCAAGAGATGAAGGTTCAGGAAGTACTGCCTTTAAAAACTGTAGAGGTTGAATCATTTTTCCATCATAATTTATTGGCTTTATACTTGTCATCCCAACGTTTTCAAGCACCCTTAAATGGGTTAAATATTCCTTACCGAAAGTCATCCAAAATCGAGCTCTTTTGATTGTTGGGAAATTAATGACTAAACTTTCCAATTCTTCGTGGTACATTAAATAACTCTCTTTCTCCCCTATATTAGGATACAAAACAGGTTTATGAATTTCCATAGGTTTCGTTTCAACCCATTTCCCATTCTCCCAATATTTTCCCTGTTGTGTAATTTCTCGAATATTTACTTCAGGATTAAAATTAGTTGCAAAAGCTTTTCCATGATCACCACCATTACAATCAACGATATCTAAATAATGAATTTCATCAAAATAATGTTTTGCAGCGTAAGCTGTAAAAACTTGGGTTACCCCAGGATCAAATCCACAGCCTAACAATGCCATTATTCCAGCGTCTTCAAATTTCTTTTTGTAGGCCCATTGCCAAGAATACTCAAACTTAGCAACATCTTTTGGTTCATAATTAGCGGTATCTAAATAATGAGTTTTAGTAATTAAACATGCATCCATTATAGGTAAATCTTGATATGGTAGCGCTAAGTTAACGACTAAGTCTGCATTCACTCTGTTGATTAATTCAACAACCTCATTAACATTATCAGCGTCAACCCTAGCTGTATTGATCACGCAGTTATCAATCTCAGCTGCTATAGCATCACATTTTGATTTTGTCCTAGAGGCTAAGGTTATTTCCTTGAAAATTTCAGTTAACCGAGCTATCTTTTTAGTTGCTACATTACTTACGCCACCAGCACCAATAATTAAAACCTTTTCCATTTATGAAATTTTTTCAAAAATAATATTCAATTCTAATTAATCTATATACTTTCACAAAATATGTTTAATAAGTTAATATTACTTCTGATATCATTAATTAGTATTTCTTTAAATGCACAGAAAGACTCTATTAGTATCGTTTTTTATAATGTGGAAAATTTATTTGATAATTTTGATGATCCAACAAAAAATGATAATGAATTTCTTCCTGATTCCAAAAAAGAATGGACAAGTTACAGGTGGAATGATAAAACAAATAAAATTGCTAAAATCATCACTGCTTTAAAATTTCCTGATATAATTGGATTAGCCGAAATTGAAAATGATACTGTACTCAGGAAATTAGTAAAAAACCGTTTACTGTGGAAACAAAATTATGAAATTATTCATTTTGAATCAAAAGATAGACGAGGAATAGATTGCGCTTTATTGTATAAGCCAAGTAGAGTTGATTTATTATCGTTAAAAGCAACCCCAGTTAAACTTAATGGAAGACCTACAAGAGATATATTAGGTGTTACTTTTATTACGCACAAGGATACGTTGGCTTTATTTGTTAATCATTGGCCAAGTAGATATGGAGGAAGAAAAAAATCGAATCCCAAACGAATTCAAGCTGCATGGCAATTAAAATACTTAATGGATTCTGTTACTAGTCATCATAAAAACTTCCGGATTTTATCAATGGGTGATTTTAATGATGAACCAAAAGATTCAAGCTTGAAGTTATTATCTGCCTATATTAACTCCTCGTTAAACTTTAGAGGAACCATTAAGTATAGAAAAAAATGGCAAGTTTTTGATCAGTTTATCCATTCGCAAAATCTGCTTCCAACTTGCTATGTTTTTGAACATGAGTTTTTATTTGAAGAAGACAAAAAGTATGGCGGGCTTAAACTAAAAAGAACCTATTTAGGTCCTTTTTATAATGGTGGATTTTCTGATCACCTTCCTATTGTCTTAAAATACTAATTACTTTTTCCGAACCATAAACAAGCCATCTCGAACTGGTAATAAGACATTTTCAACTCGATTATCGCTTTCTAAGATCTTAGCCAATTCAACCAAGGCAACAGTTTCTTTATCTTTCGGATTAATTTCTTGTGTTACTTTACCACTCCATAAAACATTATCAAAAATGATAAATCCTCCTTTGTTTATTTGATCAAATACATTGTTGTAATAATTAATATAATTTTCCTTATCGGCATCTATAAAAACTAAATCCCAACTAATATTTAACTTAGTAAGAATATCCATTGCATTACCAACGTGCGAAATTATTTGCTTCGATAGATTCGCTTTTTCAAAATATTCTCTTGCAAAATATTCAAGTTCTTCGTTAATATCAATAGTATGTAAAACTCCATCTTTTTTTAGTCCTCTTGCCAAACAAATAGCACTGTAACCGGTATAAGTTCCAATTTCTAAAATTTTACTTGGTGAAATCATATTAGAAAACATCGTTAATAATTGTCCTTGTAAATGCCCTGATAACATTCTTGGGCGTAATATTTTCTGATTAGTTTTACGATTTAAATCATATAATACATCATCTTCCTTTTGTGAATATTCTTCACAGTAATTGTTTATCTCTTTGGGTAAAAAATCCATTATTCTTGTTTATAAGTCAATTTAAAAAGGTGCCTTGGGTCCATTATTTCATTTGCGACCTCTAAAAGTTTTTCAGCAGTTATTTTTTCAAACTCTTTTAAAACTTCATCAATAGAATCAACTTTTTCATATACTAGTTTACTTTTACCTTGAGATAACATGACTCCAAGACTGTTTTCCATTGAAATAGCCAATTGACCTTTGACTTGTTTTTTAGCTTGACTCAATTGTAATGTTCCAAGTTTGTTATCACAAAGTTTTTGTAATTCTTTTTTTATTAACTTTTCCGTTCTTTCTGTATTTTTTGTGTCTGTACCAAAGTAAACACTAAAAGAACCACAATCTGAATATATTGAACAGTTACTTTCTAACATGTAGGTAACTCCATATTTTTCTCGGATATTTAAGTTCAGTCTACTGTTCATAGCAGGTCCTCCCAGTAAATTATTTAATAAAATCAATCCTGTTTTATATTCGCTATCTGCTCCGTATCCTTTCCCTCCAATTATAGTGTGAGTTTGATAAACATCTTTAATAACCTCTTTATCTGGAACAGGTTTGAATACCGGCGCAGTTCTTTTAGGAATTTCAAATTTTTTGCCAACTAAACTGAACGCTTTATTTAAAATTTTAAGTAGTTTATTTAGGTTATAATTTCCAACCGAACTTATTACAATATTTTCGGGTTGATAATGTTTCTTAACAAAATTAACAACATTTGATTTCGTTATTGATTTAACACTGTTTATAGACCCTAAAATATCATTCCCCAAAGTGTGATCAGTAAATAATAATTGATCAAACTCGTCAAAAATTAAATCTGACGGAGAATCCCTGTAACTGTTGATTTCATCAATGACAACTTCTTTTTCTTTTTCTAGCTCTTGTTTTGGAAAATTAGAATTAAAAACAACATCTGCTAATAATTCAATTGATCTTGATAAATATTCCTCAGGAAATGATGCGTAAACACATGTATCTTCTTTAGTCGTAAAAGCATTTAATTCGCCACCTACCGAATCTAATCTAGAGAGTATATGAAAAGCCTTTCTTTTATAAGTTCCTTTAAAAATTACATGTTCTAGAAAATGAGCAATTCCCATTTCTTCCTCAGATTCATCTCTAGAGCCTACATTTATAAACACTCCAATATGACCTACTTTTGAAAACGTATTTTGAGTGTGAATAACTCTTATCCCATTATTAAGATTTCCTTCTTCTATCATTCTCCTATTTTAACCCAAAATAACCCCCTGTATCCCCTCAAAGAGCCATCCTCTTCATACATCTTTTCCATTGGACAAACATATTTAACCTTTTTGTAAAACGCCCCAGACTCATCATTATAATATAATTCCTCTTTGAATTTAAAATATACTATTCCTGAAGGATCAAACGTTTCTTCTACCATTATCGGTACATAATCACCTAAATCATTTTCTACTAATTCTGTATCTACATGATGGAAAAAATAAGATAGTTCTTCATCATTTATAGGAGACATCTCACCTGGAAAAAAATTGAAGACCTCGTATTCACGATCTTTTATTTTACCAAAAAAACTCGTTAGCATTTCCTTTCTTGATTGAACAGGGATCCATTCAGAATCATATTCATTAGCTGAAAGATCACCAACCTCTGTTTTACTATTTACCAAAGCGATTAAATCATCGTTTTTAAATGATGTGTTTAACTTTTGATCCGATCCACAGGATATAACTAAAATCGTTATTAAAACATAGAAAGTTGCTTTCATAGGAATTATTTAAAACTAAATTACATTAAAAATAAAACAGTTTCGATAAGACATCTAACGATTTAATCTTTATTAAACTTGCAGTATAACTTTTATTAAAAAAATAAGTAATACAGCTATTGAAAAAGATCCAAAAATCAATATTATTAAGACAAATTAAAATTGTAAATGAAAGTTTAAAACATACAATTTTAACCACTGTAATATTAGGTGGGATACTCGCTTTACAAATTTATAAAGAACTTAGCGGAACATTTTTAATGGCTTGGTCATCTTTGCTAATCGTGAGTATAATTATCAGAATTTTTTTATTAGTTGTTATCAAAAAAGATCCACCAAATGACAATAACATTCAAAAATGGATTAATCTTAACTTTTTGAATGCTGGATTATCTGCTATAACCTATGGAATAGTTGCTGGAAGCACTTATTTTATTACTGATCAGGTTGCCATTACAATTGTTTATATAATCATGGCAGGAGTTACATCAGGAGCAGCTTCAACATATAGTGCCTTGAAATATCTTTCATCAGTTTTTATTTTCCCTGTAATTATTCCGTTAACATTTACCAATTTAGTTGTCGGAGATTTAAATCATATAATATTGGCTCTTATAACGGTTTTGTTTTGTTATGTTATCTACTCCACATCTAACAATTTATACAAAACTTTTTTAAATACTCTAGAACAAAATATAGTTATCGAGGATTTAACTGAAGAAAAAGTTAGAATGGAAGAAGTGGCTAAATTAAAAAGTGATTTTTTCGCCAGCATGTCTCACGAAATCAGAACACCTTTAAATGGGGTTGTTGGACTTGTTGAACTATTAATTGAAACAAAAATTGACAGAACTCAAAAAGACTATTTAACTACCATAAGAAAAAGCTCTGACGACCTATTAAACATAATTAATGATGTTTTAGATTTAAGTAAAATTGAGTCAGATAAGCTAGAATTAATACCTAAGAAAACCAATCTTCCTGATTTTTTAAAAAGAATGATTGTTCTTTTTAGTCAACGTGCAAAGGATAAAAATATAAAGCTTAGACTAACATTAGATGATGATCTTCCGAACTATATTTTTTTTGACGAGCATCGATTAAGTCAAATAACAACAAATATACTTTCAAATGCCATTAAGTTTACCAAAAAAGGTACTGTTCATTTACATGCGGAAGTTTTAATTCAGTCAAACAATAGCGTGAAATTAAAATTTAAAGTTGAAGACACCGGAATTGGAATCCCTTTAGAAAAGCAGTCAATCATTTTTAATAAATATGATCAAATTGCCAATTCAACAAATTATTTAGTTACCCAAGTTGGTACTGGTTTAGGTCTGTCTATTGCTTATAAACTTGTTAAATTAATGCATGGAGATATTGGAGTTTATAGTGTACCAAGAGAAGGAAGTACTTTTTGGTTTACAATTGAGACGCCTAAATTTCAAAGCTCCCATCCTGTTAATGTTGAAGAAAGAAAAAAATTAAATAAATTTAGTTTAAATGTTTTACTAGTAGATGATAGGGATGTTAACTTAAAAGTTGCTAGACTAATGCTCCATAAATTTGGCTGCGAAGTAACTCTTGCTACGAATGGTGAAGAGGCCATTAGTATCTACAAGGAAAAGCCAAGTTTCTTCGATCTAATTATAATGGACGTTCAAATGCCTGTAATGGACGGAATAACAGCGACTAAGAAACTAAGAGATATGTTTCCAAATGATTTGGCTCCTGTTTATGGGTTAAGTGCACAAATCGCTAAAAACTTGCACAAGTCCCCTGAGGACTTAGGATTCGACCTTTACCTTAATAAACCACTTACTCTTGATTCGTTAAATGTTGCTTTAAAACAAATACAATAAAGCTCAATATAATTTGTATTTAGGTAATTGCCTTTTTATTTAGCTTGGCATTTATCATTTTAAGTGCTCTAAAACCACTTCCGTATTAACTAAGATTTAAGTGTTTTGAATCTATCAATGAACTAATTTCGGTTCAAAATTAAAGCTGAAATACAAGCTGTTTTACATGTATATATTTAAAGATTTTAATTAGGAATAAGATATATTTAAAAGGTTTATTATTAATTTAAAGATCTCTAATTGGAACTTGGTATTGTTTTGACCATGAGGAGAAAACAACTTTTAAAAGGTTGTTTTTGAAAAGAAATAAATATAATGCTACAAAACTTCTAGTAGTTAAACTTTTAAAAACCTTTGTTAAGAAAAAAAATATTGGAATAGCAGATTTAGTGGTAAAGAAAATAGCTAATTATCTTAATTAGGTTTTAAATCACAACAAACATTTACATTATTTGATTTTAATTAGTTGAAATAGAAAACATCTAAAAAACTTATCCACAAATAATCAGCTCGTGGAGAGTAGCTCTAACTTTTAGTAAAAGGTGGTTAAATTAAAAATAAAAAGCACTTTAACTAACCTTAAACACCTTAAAATCAACACTTAATATTTTTTATCGCTAGTGTAATAGTAGTAGCTATGGTGGTGAAAATGATGTACCGTAAAGACAAAACAGAGTTATTAGGTTGTTAGTATCACTCAATTTTATGGAAACGAATTGGAAAGATGAATCAACCATATTAACTTTGCAGTCAGTAAAACGAAAAAGTTAACGCCTTAATGACTTATAATGACTTTATTATACCCTTGGCATGGCCAGAGGCTCCAGTTAGAACAGCAGGAGGTCCTTATGATAAAGTTCTTGAAAAATTTAGCCTCTATAGAAACGGTTACTATAAGGCTGGACATGCTGCTTTTTTGCTGATAAACCATAAAAATGGAGATGTAGATTATTTTGATTTTGGTCGATATATTTCTCCAAATAAATACGGAAGAGCAAGAAGCAAGGAAACAGATCCTGAAATTGATTTTAAAATTAAAGCTAAAATAGTTGATGGTGAGATTGTTAATTTTAGTGAAATTATAAAAGAAATTGGTTCTCATCCTCAAACTCATGGAGACGGAACGTTATATGCCGGTGTTCAAAAAGGAATTAATCACAAGAAAGCTATCGACTTCATTAAAGGTATTCAAGAAGCACCTTATACTCCTTACGGTCCTTTTGTATACAAAGGAACAAATTGTTCTCGATTTGTAGCACAAACAATGGCGTATGCAAAAAAAGGAAGTGGAATGAAGCTTAAATATCCATGGTATTCTACACCTGCTCCACTTGGTAATATTTTTTACTCTAACGTAAAAAAACTTTTTAAACTTGAAGAAAATGGTTCCGTTGTTGAATTATTTGTGAAGGGAGAGGCAAAACAATTTACATTCATGAAAGAAATCATGATGTTTAAAAAAGGTGAAATTACTCCAGATCCTAAATTAGCCGCCTTAAATAAAATCGAAGCGCCTAATGATAGAGCGCACGTTAGCGAAAAAGCTCAATGGCTTGGGGGCACTGGTGCTGGGGCGTGGTACGAAATTTTGAATCAAACCGATATAGGTATCGAAGTTAAAAGAACACAAGGTAACGGGCATGTTGATTTTTCCCACATCTATACAACTTCTGAAAATGATTTTGATTTAAATCAAAAATATAAATTTGAATACGGAAGTCATGGCGCTAAAGTATTGATTTCTCAAAATGGTAAAACCTTCATTTTTGTTAGGCTTTAATGTAATAGTTTACTATTTTAATTGTATCAATTAAAAACTTTTGTAAATGATTGTAATAGCGGATATGGGTGCAACCAAAACTGATTGGAGTTTTGCTGAGGGGTCGACAATTATTAAAAATATTCAAACTAAAGGATTTAATCCATATTTCTATACGACAGGTGAAATTGTTGATTTACTAAGACCTGATTTCTTGGAAGAAGATTTTAGTGACATTGATGAAGTACATTTATATGGTGCGGGCTGTAGCACTGAGGGAAAGATTAAAACTGTAGAACATGCCCTCAAAATTTATTTCCCTTATGCATCTATTGAAGTTAGTCATGATTTATTAGCTTCAGCTAGAGCGTTGTGTGGAAAATCTCCCGGTATTGCATGTATTTTGGGCACAGGTTCTAATACTTGCTTATATGATGGCACTTACGTTATAGCTAACAATCCATCATTGGGGTTTTTACTGGGTGATGAGGGTTCTGGTGCAGACTTAGGTCGAGAGTTAATTAAAGCATACTATTATGGAGAGCTTAATAATGAGATTGATAAAAAACTTGAAACTCAATTTAATGTTGATAAGAACTCTTTATTAGGAAACGTTTACTCTACTGATAAACCGAACGCTTTTTGCGCTGCCTTCACCCCGTTTTTAGATCAAAACATTGAAAATCCATTAATTAAAAAACTGGTTCAGAATTCATTTAGAGAGTTTTTTAAACGACATATTCTAACTTATGACAACTACAATAAATTACCAATTAACTTTGTTGGTTCTATTGCTCATTTTTTCAAAAAAGATCTAGAGATTGTAGCAAAAGAGTTTGGATGTAGGGTTGGAATTATAATCAAAGCACCAATTGGAAAATTAATAGAATTTCACAGTAACCTTAATAATTAGATAAATTAAAAACTCAAAATAACTAAAGCATAAGTTCTTTAAATAATGACATTCCTCACAGAATACAAAGCTTGAGAAACTTTATAATAAATACATTTAAAGAAAAGCTCATAAAGGCCTATGGCGTGCCCGCAACTTAGATTTGGCGGGATTACAGAATCCTTTGGCATCTTTAAGAATACAAAATGAGGGTTTCTTCAAGCCTCCAGTTCTGTGAGGATTTTTAAAAATATTAGTTGATAAAATTGGTTAAATAGGCCAATATAGTTATCAACAAGTACATGTTTATACGTAACCTAGCAGGTTTTAGTGCGTAACTCAAAGGGAACTAAACAATCATAAGCTATGCTGTCAATCCCTAACCCAAACTTAATCGAAAAAGAAAATATTAAAAACCTTGCATTTGGAAGCAATGACGTTCTGAGGGACGAAAAACTTGTTAAACAAAGAGTTAGGAAACTAAAAAGGGCAGCTCAATTAGGAAACATATACAAAACAAAATCAAAAATATTATTCAGGAGCTTGGAAGGAATTTTTAAAGTAGAAACTACTGTTTGGGCAGCTACGGAAAACTACGTTTCACTTAAGGGCGGCGTACTTATTCCAATTCACTGTATTAAAGGTGTAGATTTTTATTGATATGTTTAAAACATTGACAAAATGTAAGAAAATTTAAAATTAACCGTTGATTTATTTTTTGTTTCTAAAGTTAATATTTTTAGTCTCATTAAATAATAAAAACAGTAATCACATCTTCTAAAAAAGATAGAATCAATTCACTTCGCCCAACGAAAAAAGAAAAACTATTAAAGTTTTTTATTCAAAATATCTTTTACGTTTTCAAGTAATTCAACTGAAGCATCTATTTCATCTTTTCGTATAGATACACTTTCAATATTAGCACCAATTGGGATGCCCTTTTTAAGAGAAAAATCAACTAATTCAGTAAACGTCCTTACGCAAGTATCAATTGAAGCGCCTAAAATATCTTGGGAGTTTGTTAAATCATTTTTCAACCATTTTGGGAAATGAATTCCTAGCCATTTCATAAAGTCCATTGTTTTAGTAGATCCACAAGGAGAAAAAGTCATCATAATTGGTACTAAAGGCAAATTATTTTTCTTAGAATGATAATAATATTCAGACAACATGTTTTTGGAAGCTTCAACGTTGTAAACTGCTTGAGTTGTAAAAAAACTTACACCATTATTAATTTTAGACGATATTCTTAGATGTTCATCTTTTTTAGCATAATGTCTTTCTGGAATTGCTACTCCTCCAATCAACATACTATCAGCATATTCGCTTCTTAATGAAAAAGCTTTATTCATTGTTATATCCGTAGCTTGTGCGCTTGATGAGTTACCTATAAAAACAGCTAAATCACCATTGTTTACATTCTTATTCATCCAAGTTCTTAAAGATGCTTCATCATGCTTCCCAACAACCTGAAACAACACTTTTGGTAAATCGAGACCTTCTAAGAAGTCTCCACTGTATTTTTGAGGTTCAAAAGTTGGTAAAAATGGAAATGGCCTGGCATCTTCATTTCGAGCAGATTCATCTTGTATGTCATATAGAACAACACCGTCGATATCTAAACTTTTTATTCTATTCATATGCTTAGATGCGATCTCACTTACTTTAGCAATGTCAGTATTCTCCTTTGGCGGAGTCATTCCGTACAATAAAATACCTGCTTCCCTATTTAAAATCTTATCTTTTAGCATAAAATAATTTTTACAAATGTAGTTTGAACTTTAGAAATTAAAGAATATCAAACTAAAAATTACATATCAGAATCGTTAATATTTCCTAAATAGGTATCAATCATTTCGATTACACCTTTTAAATTTTCTTTTACAAATGGAGATTTCAATTTAGCCACATCAATAAGATCTGTAAAAGACAAGCTCCCTCCGTGATTACATAGATTTAAATAATCAGACCAAGCTTCATCAAAATTGGTTTGACTTTTCTCCCAAAATTGAAAAGCACAAACCTGAGCCAAGGTATAATCTATATAGTAAAATGGAACTTTGAATAGATGTCCTTGCTTTTGCCAAAACCTTCCAGAAAGTAAATATTCGTTGTTATCTTTGTCATTAGTTAAGCCGTATTTATCTTCAATTATCAGCCAACCTTTATTTCGCTCTTCAATTGAAATAGTTGGGTTTTCATACACAAAATGTTGAAACTCATCAATTGCAGCACCATAGGGTAAAAAACTAAGCGATCCGCTTAAATGCGAAAACTTATACTTCTCTTCGTCTTCTTTAAAGAAGTTTTTCATCCATGGATAAGTGAAAAACTCCATACTCATTGAATGAATTTCACACGCTTCTAATGTGGGGAAATAATATTCCGCTAATGGTAACTCTTTACTTCTAAATACTTGAAATGCGTGCCCTGCTTCATGTGTTAAAACATCAATATCATGAGATGTACCGTTGAAGTTTGAAAAAATGAAAGGATAACCATATTTACCGATAAACGTACAATAACCACCCGCCATTTTACCATCTTTCGCTTCTAAATCCATCAAGCCTTTTTCCATCATAAATTGGAAAAAATCATCTGTTTCACTAGATAACTCTTTGTACATTTTCTCCCCATTTTTGATAATCCATTTCGGATCACCTTTTGGAGTCGGATTTCCAGATTTAAACTTAAATCCAGCATCGTAATATTTCATATCCTCTAAACCAAGTCTTGACTTTTGTCTATCCTTTAGTTTATTAACTACAGGAACGACGTACTCATGAATTGCCTTTCTATACTCTGCAACTTCTTTCGAACTATAATCAGTTCTACTTAATTTTTTATATCCTAAATCAACATAATTGTCATAACCCATTTCAAGAGCCATCTTATGACGTACTTGAACTAGATCATGATACAATTGATCAAAAGATTCTTGTTTTGCTTCTAAAGCATGGTATAAGGCCTCTGCAGATCTTTTTCTTAAAAATCTATCAGATGATGACAACAATGGGGAAATATTACTTAATGAATATTGCTTTCCATCAATTTCAATCTTCATTTGAGCAATAATTACATTGTACTCGGAACTTAGTTTATTTTCCTCTTTTAAAAGGTTAATTGTTTTATCATCAAATGACTCAACAGTAACTTTTGCTAAATTGAAAAAATGAGGTCCAAACTCTTCAGATAACTCTTTTTTAAATTCACTATTTACAACAGCTTGATAATATTTATTAATGATCGCGCTATAAGCAGGAGAATTTTCATCAAAAAACTTATTTTCAGTATCGTAAAACTCATCCTTAGTATTGATGGAATGACGAATGCTTACAATTGTTTTACTGCTCTCCATTTCATTTCTAACATCTCTAATTTGATTCATTAGATAAATTTGAGATTGTGCAGAATCTGCGTTTGAAAAGTCTTGGATTAAAGAATTTAATTTAGAAGTGATTTTATCTAAATTCGGTCTTGAATATGGTAGATCTTGAAATATCATTTTGAATAAAAAAAAAGGCTCACCAAGGTGAACCGTTTACATCTGTAATAATTATTTATTATATTTTTTTTCCGTCTTTGAAACGTACTAGAAATGCTCCTGTAAAGCCTTGTTCTTGTGCCTTATTAATATTTGATCTAGCGTCAGCTTCGGAAGAAAATTTGCCCGAGTAATATTTATAATACTTACCAACTTTATCAAAATGTACATCTTGTAAGGAACCAAATGTATTCATCGATTTTTCAGTTGAGAACACACCTAATTGAACTTTAAATACTACTTCTGATTTAACTACTGGTATTGTTGGTTGAACAACTTTTTCTTCAACAATGGCTTCTTTAACCTCCTCTTTAACTTCAGGGGTTAAAGTAAGCTTGTTTGTATCTAGAACTACTTCCGCAACTGGATCATTTCTATCAACAATAATTTCTTCTTTAGAGGCATTGACAGTAGCGACTACTTCATCCTTTACTTTTTCTACAACAGCTGCTGGAGTATTTATAATTACAGGCTCTTTTTTTGGCGTATCTAATACTTTAATACTAGAATGTGCTAATTTATATTCTGATCTTTTACCATTTTTCACATAGTAAAACTTACCATTTAATTTAAATTCTCCTTTTTCATCACCATAATAAACAAGCTTATATTCTGCATTAAAAGAATCTCCTTCTGGCATTGTTAACCAAATAATTCGAAGCTTTCCTTCCTCGTATATGAAGTTACCAGTAGCCGAGTTTAATTCAACTGCTTTAAAACCTTCTGGAATTGTCTCCATTAGTTTAGCAAATCCTTCTTCACCTTGTTTATTAATTTTCAGAGAAACAATACATTCCTGACCTTTTTTAATCTCAAAAGGGAATATTTCTCGTTTTATTTCAACGGCAAACGTTGAAGTTGAAACACTTAATAAAAAAACAATTAAACTTAAACTCTTTCTCATAACTAAGTTTTTAAAAAACAAATCAAATTTAAAATTTGATTTGTTTTTTAAAATTAACACTTTATTTATTTATTAACGAATCATATTTAAAAGTAATTCAAGAGTATTAATAAAGAATGAAATTATTTTTTGTGTTTTGGGTCTAACGCATCCCTTAACCCTTCTCCAATTAGGTTGTACACTGTAATTGTAATGAAAATTGCTACACCAGGGTATATTACCAACCACCATGCTTCAAACTCTGCTCTACCTCTACTTAATAAACTTCCCCAAGTTACTACGTCATCAGGAACACCAACACCTAAAAATGACAAACCGCTTTCAGTGAGAATCGCCGATGCAACACCAAAAGCAAAACTTACAAAAATTGGAGCTAAACCGTTTGGTAAAGCATGTTTAACAATTATTCGATAATTAGAAAAACCTAACACTTTACCAGCTTCTATATACTCCATTTGCTTAATCCTTAACATCTCTGCTCTAATTAACCTCGCAATACCTGTCCATCCTGTTAACCCAATAATAATCATTAGAACCCACAAACTTTTCTCGGAAATTATAGCTGAAACGGAAATTATTAAAATCAAAATTGGCATTGAATTTAGAACTTCTATTATTCTACTCACAATTGCGTCAATAGGTATTGAAACTTCTTTTTTTAGAAAGGATCCAATTGCAATTTTCCGACCTATGAAACTAATTGTTAATGTTATTAGCGCAGCAATTATTAAGCTTAAAAACAAACTAAATACACCTTGTATAATACCATCATTAAATGCTTGCTCTAACGCTAAACTTCTTGTATAAAACCCATAAAAATAGGCGATAAACACACCGGTCCAAGTGAGCCAATATTGACTTCTTGAGAGTGTTAATCCATCATTACCAAAATAACCAGCAGCTGCTCCCAATATCAAGCCAATAACGACAGCAATCCCCATCGATATAATTCCAACTAATAAACTGATACGAGTGCCATAAATTAAGCCTGATGCAATATCTCTCCCTAATTTATCTGTCCCCAAATAATGTCTTAATCCACGTGGCAGTTCTACAATTACGCCTTTGTAATTCTTTAATCTTTGTGGAAAGTTTGGGTGAGCGTAATCTCTATTATATTTATCAATCGTATTTGGTGAATATGCTATTAGCGGCCAACATACACTCTCTAATTGAACTGTTCTCCAATCTATGTTTTGAAATTGAAAATTTATGGTGTCTTCATTTTCAATAACTTCTCCTGATGCCGTTTCATTAAACATTGTTTCAAAAGCCGGATAAAAACTGGTGTCTTTATATTTCATGTATAAAGGCTGATCATTCGCTATTATTGGAGACAATACAGCAAGTAAGACTAACAGAATCAAAATGTAGAAAGAAACCAAAGCAGGCTTATTCTTTTTAAACTGCTTCCATGCAAACTGTCGATATGTTATGTTTTCTTCAATCATTTTTTACTGTAAGAAATTCTTGGATCAACAATCGCATATAATACATCTGAAATTAAATACCCCGTTACCGTTAACGCACCAGTTAAAGTGAAAACAGCAACAATCATTGGTATATCAATTCCTAATATCGCTTCATAAACAGCTCCTCCCATTCCCGGAATTCCAAAAATAGTTTCCAATATCACCGAACCTCCTATAGCTGCAGGAAATACATTAGAAAACATGGTTATAATCGGTAATAATCCATTTCTTAAACCATGCTTTAAAATAACGTGACGTTCAGATAGTCCTTTTGCTCTTGCTGTTCTAATATAATCTGCACCTAAAACATCAATCATACTTACTCTCATAATTCTATTTGTAAAAGCAAACGAACTATAGGTGAAAGCAATAATTGGCAACACAAAATATGGTGCCTGATGCTTAATGCTATCCATATCATACCAAGACCAATCGTTATTATATGTCGCTGGGTTTTTGACTCCATTTGAAGGAAACCAAAGCAGATTGTCAGGGTTTGAGAACTGATATAACAACCACGTTGCTACAAAGAAACTTGGTAAACTGTAAAGCATAAAGACTAAAACAGATACAACATTATCAAATAAAGTATCCTTCTTATATGCGGAATATATACCTAAAGGAATACTTATTAAATATGCTAGTATTATCGAAATGATTACCAAAAAGAATGAATAAGGAAACATTTCTAACATTTTATCTCCTACCGATTTATTATCGATATATGACTTTCCGAAATCACCTCTAATAACTCCTCCTCTGTTTCGATCACTATCACCAAATAACCATAAGTGATATTGATTTAAAAATCCATTAAATTGAATTGTAGGAATATAATTTTTCCAATTTGTGGTGTTTCTTTTAATTTTTGAATACTTTAATTTAACGCTTTTGAGTATTGGATTGAGACTTGAAAATAGTCTCAATTGATACAATGTATCTAAAACGCTTATTTGCTCTATGATTTTATTGTCATCATTTAATTCAAATAAAGACTTCGCTCCTAAAATAGATTTATTCTTATATGTTGTTAATTTATTGCTCGAATAAGTTGCATTAAGCGATGAGTCAGCTTTGAATTGACCAACTGCTTTTTCTAAGTTTTTTAAAGAAGAATAGTAAGCTTGTATTTCGCTCCAGTTTCCGTATAATTTTGTTAGTTTACTTAAATTCTCCTGATGTGATCTTTCTGCTATTCTGTATAATGTGTCAGATTCTGCTAAAGATGACAGATTAATATAAAAGACTGGTAAATCAAGTCCCAATTTTTTTCTAACTTCTTGTCTTAATTCTTCACTTGCACTTGATTCGGAGCTTAAGTCGGATTCATTTACAGCAGAATTAACCAATCGCTCAACGGGGTCTGTAGGAGAGTTTAAACTAATCACAAATGCCAACAATGAAATAACAATCAAAGTTGGAATAAAAACAAATATTCTTTTTAAAATATACTTTAACAAATTACTTATACTTAAGTTTTAGACCCGCAACATTAATGTTTGGTCTTGCTTTAAAAAAACCATTATTTTCAAACCTATTATGGCAAGCCATTACATACTTTTCACTCCAAAAGAAAATATACGGTTGTTCTTCATAAATTTTTCGTTGAAGAGCTCGGAAGGCTTTCAGGTGTCCCTCCTCATCTAGGATTGTATTTGATGCATTAATTAACGAGTCTGATTCAGCGTCGCCAAACCCAATGAAATTAGCCCCTTTTGTTGCCCAGCTTTTTGAACTCCAAACAGCATATGGATCACTATACAAAACCGAACCACCCCATGCTGCTAAAATTGCGTCAAACTTATGATCGTAAGCGTTTCCAAATAAGGTTCCAAAATCGAGTGGATTTTGAATTAATTCTATTCCTGCTTTTCGCATTGACACCTTTAATACCGTTGCAATTTCTTTTAATGATGGGTCCGAGTAATAATTTAGTTTAAAGCTAAATTGAACCTTTTCTCCGTCTATAATTTTATCTCTAATGTTATCACCATCAGTATCAACCCATCCAGCTTCACTAAGCAATCTATTTGCTTCTTTAATGTTATAAGGTATTAGTTTAAGTGTTGAATTAACAGCTTTATTAAATGGAGCTACAATACTAGCTTGCCTAGTTGCCTCTCCATAAAGTAAATATTCGATCATATCATCTAAAGGTGCTAAGTGCGCCATAGCTCTTCGAACCCTTACATCTGTGAAAAACGGTTTAAATTCTTTTCCATCAGGTTTCAAATTCATTCCTAAATACCTGTATAAGTTCGTCTCTACAAAATCACTTTTGTAATTTTCATTAAAGTAATCTAATCTTCTAAGCCTTCTAAATTTGGAAATCCAACTACTTCCTCTATTTTTCAAAATGTCTATTTCTTGGGCTTTTATTGCTAGATATCCTGCAGAAGGATCGGACGTTACTTTAAATATGATTTTTTGAGGTAAAGCCATAAAATCTGTTGATTCTTCTTTAAAAAGCGTTCCCCACCAACCTTTCTTTTTTTCTAAAGTAATATAAGATTTACTAACCATTTCGGTTATTTGATATGCCCCTAATCCTTTAAGATTCTCAGGAATATATGCATTGTCTGCACTATTAAAATCATTAAACCAATCATCCAGCTTCTTAGTCGACTTAAATTCCTTTCCTAGTAAATCTTTAAAAGAATATTCATCCATTAAATTTTCTTTATCCCAGTAGCTTTTTTGAGACAAAGAAACACTAGCTACAATCTCCATGTTTTTGTAATGAACATCCTGTACTTTTACGAATACTTCTTGCGAGTTTTCTGGATTCACAAAAACATTCTCAATAATATTAGAATACATTCCTCTTGCAAAAGCATTATCTGTTAGTGGGCATAATGTTAGTTTCCATGAAAAAACAACATCTTCGCCTTTTAGAATTTCTCCATTATCCCATTTTGCTTTATTGTTTATTTCAAAACGATAAAGCAAGCCAGTTGAATCAGCTTTTGGTAAATTTTTTATTAAAAGTGGAGTATACTTTTCTGTTTTAGAATCAAGCGATATTAATGAAGTTTGAGTATAGGAAGTAATAAAATTACCTGAACCAGAACTACTATTATATGGATGTAGTCCATCAGGGTAACTTTCCAAATCTACTACTACTACATCTTGTTTTAAGTCTCGTTTTTCAACACAAGAAGTAATTATAAGAACACCTAATAATATGAAGAGTATTTTTCTCAATTAGATTCAAAAATACATTTTTAAACTTCAATTTTTAAGCCGAAAAACTAGAATATATAGAAAGTTTTTAACCAACAAAAAAGCCATCATAAATGATGGCTTTTTTGTTTTGTAATTCTTTGTTAATTTCTATTCGAAAATCTTAATTCTATCTAATTAAACTAACTCTTCCGTAGTAGGTTTTTAAAAC